>Ga0180215_1003653_pt1 | contig 14279 bp, 13 predicted proteins | sample eDN3rd37CBELigBY_FD_128871 | JGI IMG/M metagenome (GOLD analysis project Ga0180215, IMG submission 128871) | Enriched backyard soil microbial communities from Emeryville, California, USA - eDNA 3rd pass 37_C BE-Lig BY (version 2) (version 2) | ecosystem: Environmental > Terrestrial > Soil >...
AGAGCTTTATCAAATCTCTTATTCAAGCAGTAAGGCTGGGTGTTCCGATGGCAGCAACCTTCAAGACTCAAGCCGAGGATATTCGAAAGATCAGCCTCGAGCAGGTGAAGGAAAAAGCTGCAAAGGCATCGCCGAAGGTCACTATGATTACGTCATTCATTATTGCACCGCTTATTATGCTATTAATTATAGGTCTCGTTGTATTAAACATGATCTATGCAGATGACGGTCTTTTTCAGTTCTTTAGTAGTTAAGTAAGGTTTTTAATAAAAATTCAGCATACACAAAATTTTAGGAGGAATGTAAAATGATGAAGTTTTTTGAAGGTATCAAGAACAAGGTGAACAATGGTATGGCTGCTCTGTATGTTAGAGCAAAGGGAAGCATTGAAAACGAAAAAGGAGTTTCAACTATTGAATGGGTTGGATTGGCCGCAGTTGTTGTTGCTTTAATGTTTGCTGTTGCAGGTGCTATGAAAGACCAAGGCGCTAATCTTGCAGGAACAATTGTCTCAAAGATTTCAGAAATGCTTAAAAGCATCAACAAGTAGGGACAGGGGGTTCTCCCCCATCCCGACACTACTTTTTATCAGGAGGTCCTCATGTCAGTCCATATAAAAAGGGGTCTAGCCCTTGTCTTATGTTTTGTAATTATGACAGGGTGTTCTCCTAAAGCAAATGATGAAACCGATGCAGAAAACACTAAAAAGGATATTACGCAAAGCGAAGAAGCAAACGCAGAAAAAGATGCGCAAACAGCAGTCACATTAGATAGTCCTGAACTGCCGGGTACACTTGAGGATATTATTGCCTATCCAGTAGGTGAATTCTCCGCTGATGGTATTCAAATACAAGATGAAACTGTACAAAAGGTATTAGATTCTATTCCGGCATTTCCTGAAGATGCTTCAGATGAAGATCTAGAAATGCTCTTTGGCCATCTTTATTCGCTATTTAAAAAAGAATATACGGATCCTAAAAAGGTCTTAACCGGCCAGTCAATAGACGGTCCGGATCAGTCTGAATCTCCCAAAGAAAAAAAAGGTACATTTAATGTCGAAATCGTTCTTGATTCTAGCGGCAGTATGGGTAATTATATGGGTTCCAAAACCCGCATGGAGTTGGCAAAGGATTCAATTAAAAAATTTGCTTCCTCTCTTCCAGAAGAGGCAAACATCAGTATGCGGGTTTATGGCCACAAGGGTACAGGGTCTAATGAAGATAAAAAGCTATCTTGTTCATCTAACGAACTTGTCTATCCCTTGCAGCCGTATGATCAGCAAGGGCTAGATGAGGCTTTAGGCAAGTTTAAGCCTGCAGGATGGACACCGCTCGCCCAGGCCATCATTGAAGCACAAAAAGATCTTAGCCAGTATAAAGGCGAAAACAATAAGAACATTGTTTATATTGTCAGTGATGGAATTGAAACATGCGGGGGAGATCCGATTAAGGCAGCAAAAAGTCTAAAGGATGGAGTAGCCCCAGTAGTGAACATTATCGGTTTCGATTTAAACAATAAGGATCAGCAGCAGCTTCAAGAGGTTGCACAGGCAGCTGGCGGCACTTATGTAAATGTCAAAAATCAGGAGCAGCTGCAAAATGAATTTGAAAAAACAGTTGAAGAATCTGCAAAATGGGTGCAATGGTCCAATGAACAGACATTAAATGCAATTGATAAATCAAATACACAAACGTTGGATATTTACAATATCACGAATAACTGGGAGCTTGATTCATCTTCAGAGAAGGCTATGATTACTTTTGCCTTAGATGATTTGCAATTAAAAAATAAAATTACGAATGACCAAAACCTTAAAATTCTTGAAATGGCCGAGACATTCTATCAAAAACAATGGGACGCCCTTGGAGATCTTGAGGATGTATTAATAAATTCAACCAAGGAAGATTTAAATAAGACACTGGAAAAGATAGACAAAATTTACGATGAAAATGTTTCATAGGATAAAAGTTTGGTAAGGGAGGTACCATTGTGAAGATTATTAAAGTATTACGCCGCGAGGAAGGGTCAGCCACTATTGAATTTCTTGCAATGGTGCCCCTAGTCTTTTTTATCATGATGATCTTTTGGCAGTTTCTTGTTGCTGGCTACTCCGCGATTGTTGCTCAGTCTGCAGTTAATGAGGCAGCCAAAACATATGCAGTGACAAATAACATAGCTGAAGCAAGTCTTGCTGCAAGCAATTTTATTGATGATGTCGGCGGGAATCTTGAGTTTGTCAACCTGTATGAATCTAGCCGGAGCGGCAATAATTTCGGACTTACACTAAATGTAAACCTGGAACTGAACTTTGTTCCGGAAAAAATTGTTGGTGTTCTGCCCCCAGTGGCTTTTGAAAGATCAGTCAACGGCAGGGTGATGGATTAAAGTGAAAATGTTTAATAATGAGAATGGAAATACAACAATTTTTGTCATTAGCTTGTTTGGTATTTTTGCTTTAATGTTTGTGCTTATACTTAGTTTTGCAAATGTCTTTATTGAAAAACAGCACGCATCAAATAACGCAGAACAAGCAAGCATAGTCGCCTCAGGAGTTCTGCTAGATAGCCTTGAGGAAGCAATCAGTGAGTATGATAGCTGGCTGATTCTGCAACTTGCGAAAATCCCTGTGGATCCCGATATCGAGCATCTGAGGCCATTGGGGGATCAGGTCGAAAGCGTAAAAAATTCCCTTCCAAATAGATTAACAGAATTAGAGAAAAGGCAGAGAGCTGTTAATCAAGTATTAAGGGGTGAACTGGGCCATAACCCTTTTCTTCCCGGATTTGTCAGCGGGGAGCTAGGAAGTGCCGAAGCAGCTATTCGCGAACAGGTAACCAATAATATTATTGCCAATAACGGAATTGTCTCTCAATCCAAAATAGTACTTAATAGCAGCAGCGATTATCGAATTGAAGTGGAGACCTCTACTAAATATAAGTCTTTTAAATTTGATGAGTATTTTTCTGATGAACAGCGCCGGCTGAAACAAAAAGGCAAAGGACCAACGTTTGAATTTGCAGAGGCGATGGGCTTTAGCTTGGATATCGAACTATAATTTCCTATTTACAGAATAGAAGGATAGAGTTCTGGGACAAGGTGCCTGTCCCTGTGTCCCGCGTTGAAAGGAAGTGAAAAACTGTGAAAAGAGGAAAGAGAGTCTTTCTTTCTTTAATTGCTATCTGTTTTCTTTTGCTGATGAATCCGGGATTCATTGCCGTTCAGGCCTATGCTTGGGGTACGTGGAATTCACAGCCTCAATGGAGTCAGCCGTCATGGAACCAGCCAAGCTGGAATTCGCAGCCTCAATGGAATGATCCAGCTTGGACAACAACGGCGGATTGGAATGACCCAACATGGCAGACACCGCCGGAATGGCAAGACCCTGCATGGCAAACATCACCAGAGTGGCAAAACCCTGCATGGCAAACCTCACCTGAGTGGAATAACCAAATGCAGTGGGGCAATCCTCCATGGCAGAATGCACCAGAATGGAATTTAGATCAAAATAACCCGAACACCAATAATCCGAATCAAAATGGCCCAGATGGAAGCTCGGGCAATCCTAATGTCACCCCAGACGGACCGCAGCCAATTCAAGATATACAGCCACCCTACAACCCAGACTATACAAACCCAGGTATTGAAAAATTAAATGAGCTTCGTGAAAATGTAAATCCTCCAACAAACCTTAATAAAGTTGCTCCAAATGACGATCCGTTCTTCAATTTTGAAGATGTAGGCATGAAAGACGGCTTGGAGTTTGCGGTTAAGGATGTTATTGGAGGAACAACAGAATTAGCCATGAAGGTTGTGGGCAACAATAATGGTGAAATTACCGTAAAGGACTTTTTGCAAAATCGAGCGGGAATTTATGGTGCGGGCTTTAAAGCCTTAACAAAGGGAGATCCAACGGTTGATTTCCTCTATGATTCAAAGGATATTGCAACCGGTGCGAAGGGCATCTACGACAACTACAATACCTATAAAGGCTATAAAGCGGTAGCTGACTTGAAAAAGGCTGGAGACTTGGTTGCTTCAGCGGCAAAATATGATGAGCTCGTGCAGGCTGGGAAAACCTTTTCGTCAGGAAATGCGGTTGTTTCGGCAATTGCGATGCCATTTACCATCTATGATACGGTACAAAATGTCGGTAAATTTAATGATGCCAAAACTTCTGACGAGAAATGGGCATCAGGCATGGACTTAGTCGGCAACGCTGGTTCGATCATTTCCGGTGCGGCTGCAGGTGTGGCGCTGATTCCGGGAGCACAGCCAATTGCTGCTGGTATGCTGGCTGTCGGCGGTGCATTAAGCTTAGTAAGCTTAGGTCATAAGGTTTGGAGAAATCGAGAAAAAATTGTTGCAGACGTTAAGCAAAAGTACAATAAAGCAAAAGAAAAGGTAACTGGATTCTTTAAATCAATCTTCGGCAAATGAGGTAATTGGCAATGATAAATACAAAACCGACACCAAGACATACAGACAGCATTAAAAAGTATAAAAAGCTTTTTGAGAAGTGGGATATGTGGGACTTTGCCTTTTTTGACGGTGCTGAATATTACTTTTTAGTGCAATATTCAGCACCGGTTAAAGGAATTAGCGGGTATTTAATTTTAAATCATGCAGGTGATGTAATTCCTGCATCCAAGGCAAAAGAGCCTTTCAGACATTTAGTTAACTATAATACCATGATGTCCCAAGCCATTTCCGGTATTTTACCGCAAATGAAAAAGCCAATGGGTCCATTTGAAGAGAGAGCGAAACTATTAAAACAGTATCAGCAGACGTTCAGGGAGCTTTTCCCTATCGAGTCCGCTTCTGTTGATCGGATTATTTTTGAAACGAGTAAAACGCTTGAAAATCCTAAGATTTTAAATGATATCTACTATACTTTAGCTGATTATCAGAAAAAAATTAAAAATGAACTTGGCTACATTGACCTTAACCTATTGAATAAAGTCAGGGACACCTTTAACCAAAATCGTGTTCTAATGTACACATATGGATTGCGGGAAAGATCGCTAAATAAAGATTATGATGCAGTCGTGAACGTCATTGATCGGGCTGGTGAAAACATTCCATCCAGAGACCGTGAGAAGATAAAGAAGCTTTTAAATACTGGGAAAGATTCAAACCAAGGTGCTTTGGAAAAGTCTATGAGACAATTTGAATGGGATGAAAAGGGAAATAAAGTTTATATTGATGAAAGCAGGCTAGAGGAATCCTTAGAAGAAAAATTCGACAATGATGGAAAGATGTATTTTGAGGAACATATGATTATAAAATTAAGAAATCCATAAAAAAGCAGGAGAAAAGATGAAAAGTATTATTTCAGAATCAATTGGTGTGTATTTACGGGAATTTACAAAGATCTTGCTGCTTTCTGTGATGACTTATCTTCCGTTGCTGCTCATCCATGCGTTTCTTGTTAACTATATTTATATGCAAACCCGATTTGCACAATATCCTGGACTGATTGGGGATGCGGCAAATGGCATTTTTATGCTGATCTTTATAACCATTGCCCAGGTTCCTTTTATAAAATTCACCCTTCTTGAGATGGAAGGTGAGGAACATGCGCTGATAAGGTCCCTTTCCTTCTCGATGGCTAAGGCTTTACCGTTCTACATTTACGGCTGTATTTATGCCCTGCTAGTATTTGTTGGCGGGCTTTTGTTTGTTATTCCAGGTCTGGTTATTTTGCTTCTGCTCTATTTTGTCCCATATTTTATTGCGGATGAAACAAAAGGGTTTAAAGCTGCAGTCAGGAAATCAGCCAAGTTCTTCAAAAGACATTATATAAAGGCCTTTCTGATTATTATTTTGCTGACCGTGATTCAATTATCCTTTGAAAATATCGTTCTATTCTTATTATCATTCTACACAAATGTGTATTTCACTTTGCTGTTAATAAAAATCATTCTATTGATGCTGCTGCTGCCCTTGCAGACCATCATCCTGACAAATGTGTATCAGAGATGGAAGGCGGTTTAGGCGATAAAACTGGAACATCCTATTATTTTTTATAGGGTGTTCCTTTTTTTTGGCAGGAAAAGGTTGTAGCCAAAAAGATTGCTTCATATAAAATGTTTATTAGGGGCATTTGTATTTGCTAGCACAGGAATTTGACAGAGTTTATAGAATTAATATGGTAATGGATATTATTTTACAATTAAATAATCCAAATGAGATGCTTGTTTGATATAGACGTAGGAGGGTTCGTATGACAGACAGGAACATGCACCCAAAAATCAGAAGAGTAATAGAAAATATAGAAAAGGTAATGATTGGAAAAAGGAAGGTAGCAGAACTAAGTATGATTGCCTTATTAGCCGAGGGCCATGTGCTCCTTGAGGATGTCCCTGGAGTTGGAAAAACGATGATGGTGCGCGCTCTCGCTAAATCTGTCGGCGCTAATTTTAAAAGGATTCAATTTACACCTGACCTTTTGCCTTCAGACGTTACAGGTGTTTCCATATACAATCCAAAGGAAATGGAATTTCAGTTCAAGCCGGGCCCGATTATGGGTAATATTATCCTGGCAGATGAAATAAACCGAACCTCCCCTAAGACCCAATCTGCTCTTTTGGAAGGGATGGAAGAGAGCAGTGTGACCATTGATGGTGTAACCTACCCTCTAGAAAAGCCCTTTTTTGTTATGGCCACGCAAAATCCGATTGACTATGAAGGAACCTATCCGCTTCCAGAGGCACAGTTAGATCGATTCCTTTTAAAAATGAAAATGGGATATCCAGATGTAGAAGGGGAAATTGAAGTATTAAATCGTGTACAGCGAGTAAAGCCAATTGATGAAATTGAACCTGTAATTGATCTTGCAGAATTGCTTGATCTGCAGGATCAAATGAAAGAGGTTCATGTAGATGACACCATTAAAAGGTATATTGTGGACTTAGCCCATGAAACAAGATCACATTCAAGCGTCTACCTTGGTGTTAGTCCGAGGGGATCGATTGCCCTAATGAAAGCAGCGCAGGCTTACGCCTTTATGTATGGAAGGGATTATGTTCTCCCGGATGATATTCAGTATTTGGCTCCAGCGGTATTTGCTCACCGGATTATCCTCAAATCTGAGGTTAAATTTGATGGAATTACTGCTGATGAAGTGGCGGAACGAATCCTGCATAGGGTTCCTGTTCCTGTACAAAGGTTGTGAAGCAAAAATGAAACCGTTTCTTACTGCCATGAAAGAGGTATGGAAATTAATTGTCCTGTTATTGCTCATAGCCATTACTTTTTCATATGCAATGTTTCAAGGGGGATTTGTCAGCTGGTTTTTATTTTACAGCTTTCTCCCTTTTGCTCTATATGCACTTTTGTTATCCTTTTATCCTCTAAAACGAATAGAGGCTGTGCGAACTCTTTCGAGAAACGAAAGTATCGCCGGCGAGAGACTGAAGGTATCCATCACAATAAAAAGGAAATCGGTATTTCCATTGCTGTTTTTCATTATTGAGGATTACAGCAGTGAAAAGCTTCATGGGAAAAATGGTTCTGTAAAAAGCTTTCAATTCCCAGGGTTTAAAAGGGAATTAAATTGGGAGTATGAGATTGCTGAACTGCCAAGGGGAGAGTTTGTATTTGAAGCGGTCCGAATTGTTACTGGTGATCCGCTAGGCTTGATCGAAAAGGAACGAATGATTCCGATCATGGATAAAGTTCTTGTATATCCTGCATACGAAGAGCTAATTTATCGTCCGTCAGATAGCCGATATGATCAAGGGATGGCTGCCTCAAGAGAGCGCATCCAAAGGGATACATCGATGGCAGTCGGTATAAGAGAATACCAGCCGGGAGACCGTTTTTCCTGGATCAATTGGAAAGCTACCGCTAAGCGAAATGATTTTATGACAAAGGAATTTGAACAAAGGCAATCACATGAAATGTATCTAATTTTAGATTGTGAAGAAAATCCTCGTTTTGAGGCGGCTGTTTCTTTTTCGGCCTCCTTTATCCGGGCAGTCTTGCATCACGGTGCACAAATAGGTTTTTTATCTGCAGGCAAAGAAAGGACTGCTTTTCCCGTTAAGGGAGGGGAAACTCAGCTGCTGCAGCTGTTTTATCACCTGGCGAAGGTTCAGGACAACAGTTTATTCTCCATTGATAAGGTGATTGAGGCTGAAAGCTCTAATCTGCATAAAGCAACCCATTTAACGATTGTCACGGCAAACATCACACGGGATCTGGTTGATAAAGCCGGCAGCCTTGTCTTAAGCAAGAAGGCAGTAACGATTTGTTTGGTAAAAAGTAAAAATGAATCTCTTACCCAGCAAGAGCTTTTGCTAAAAAGCGCAGCAAACAGCAGAGGAATAAAAATCGCTTTAGTTCATGAAGGTCATTTCTCCTCTGGATTAACGGAGGTGGTAAACCTTGACATCTCAAAATAAAAAAAGGGATCTTACGGCTTTTTTGTTATATGTAATTGGCTTTTTCCTGCTTTGGGAATGGATACGCCCTCTTGAGCAGCTGACAGATACATCCAACGTATGGGTTTTCTTAATGTTCATTATGGCATCTTTTTTGCTTGAATTTATTCATGTGCCGATAGCAGTAAGCGGAAGCATTAAGACTGTATTGATTTTATTTGCTTTAAACCTTTTGTATATGAACGGAGGATTTTTTCAGTTTGGCTGGATTTCACCGTTTTTTGGGGAGTTTCAGGCAAACCTTTCTGTTCTTATTGAGAGGGATTGGCAGCATCTGAGTAATTTTTTTAGAAGCTTTTTGTTTTTTGTCCTTCTTTGGCTGATGACGTATTTGATTCAATACTGGCTGATTATTCGCAGGAAGATTTTTATCTTTTTCTTTATGACATTGGCCTATATTACTGTACTTGATACCTTTACGCCCTATAAGGCTGATTGGGCCATCATTCGGACAGTGGTTCTTGGGTTCATTATAATGGGATTGCTGAATTTTTATCGGCTGATTGAAAAAGAGGGAATAGAGAGGGACTTTACCCTTTTGCGAAAATGGGTCACTCCAGTAGCCCTGTTTCTGGCGGTTAGCGTGGGTATTGGGCTTGCTGTTCCGAAGGCTGCGCCCATCTGGCCGGATCCCGTTCCTTACATTAAATCTTATAGTTTAGATAATGAGGATAGGGCAAGCAAGGTTCAAAAAATTGGATATGGCGTTGATGATTCTCAGCTTGGCGGTCCTTTTGTCGGCGATAATCAGCTTGTTCTGAAAGCTGAAGTAGAGTCGCGTCAATATTGGAAGGTTGAAACCAAGGATGTATATACGGGAAAGGGCTGGATCACATCTAGCTCCCGTGAAGAAAGGACTGCCTTTGATTCCGAAGGGCAGGTTCCAATATTTTCATTTTCCGAAGGCGAAGGTGTAGAGAAAGAAGAAGAAACAAGCTTTATTTCCTCTTTTATTGAGTATTCTCATATTGTTTATCCTTTAGGCATCAAAGAAATTCATGTGCCTCTTCAGGGGGCCGTTTCCTTTGAAATAGAGAAATCAACAGAAAAAATTCGCACGGTTGAAGATGGATATCCAACTTCCGTGTTTCATTACTCTGTTGTTCAGGATGTTCCGAGATACAGTGTTACAGCACTCATGAACGCTGGGCCAAATGGACAAATGACTATGGATAAGGGGCTGTTTGACAGGTATACACAGCTGCCGGCAGGCCTCCCCGAACGTGTTCGTGAACTTGCTGCTGAAATAACAAAAGATAAAAATACATGGTACGAAAAAGCAAAGGAATTAGAATACTATTTTAAGCGAGCAGGCTTTGCCTATGATCAAAAGAATGTAGCAGTTCCAGGGGCCGAGGACGATTATGTTGATCAGTTTTTATTTGAAACCAAACGAGGCTACTGTGATAACTTTTCGACATCCATGGTTGTTCTTGCAAGATCATTGGGTATCCCGGCGAGATGGGTAAAAGGATATAATCAGGGCGAGTACAAAGGTGTCGGGGAATCAGGCAGGAATGTTTTTGAGATAACAAATAACAACGCACACTCCTGGGTAGAAATTTATTTTCCGGGCATCGGATGGGTTCCATTTGAACCAACACTGGGCTACTCCGCCAATGTTCAAATAAATTATGATGATGAAGGACAAAGTACTGTCCAGTCTGAAATTCCTGAAGAAACTCAAAAAGAAAAACCTGCAGAAACAACAATGGAAGAGAAGGACGTAAAAGAAGAGAATTCCTCCAATTCCTTTATGGCCTTGATCCAATCTGCAAAAGGCTTTTTCCAAAACCAATGGAAGTGGATGACCATTAGTGCTGCAGGGGTATTAATATTAGTTCTTGCAGGTTACTTTCTTCGTGGACGCTGGCTTCCATATTACTTTACATGGAAATTTAAATGGACCAGCAAAGATGAGAACTTTCCAACAGCTTATATGATTTTATTAAAAGAGCTTGATCGATATGGACTTAAGCGACAGAATGGCCAAACTTTAAGAGATTATGCCCAATACGTTGACAGTTATTTTAAATCCAGCGAAATGAGCCAGCTTACTTCCAGGTATGAAAGGCTTATCTATAAAGGGGACCTGAAGCAAGGGAGCTGGGTGGAAATGAAGGAATTATGGGAAAATTTAATTAAGAAAACAATAGCTTGACCGCTAAATTCTACTGTTGTTACAATAGTCTAGTCAGTTTAGATAATTACGAAATGAAATAAATAAATAAACCTTCATATATCCTCGAAAATACGGTTCGAAAGTCTCTACCGGATCACCGAAAATGATCTGACTATGAAGGGCAGAAAGTTCAACTGCCAAGCACAACAGCCAGATTTCTGCCCTTGCCAATTTTCGGAGGGGGAAATCTGGCTTTTTTTATTTAAAAAGAGTATTCAGATATTGTTTCATGCGTTAAAAGTTATACTTATGAAAACACTATGGTTATTATAAACATTTGAGGTGAACTGATTAGATGGGGAAAACAAACATGCAAAACCAGGAAATGATCGTTGTATTAGACTTTGGGAGTCAGTATAACCAATTAATTACACGCAGAATCAGAGAATTTGGCGTTTATAGTGAATTGCATCCTCATACCATTACCGCTCAAGAAATTAAAGAAATGAATCCAAAGGGCATCATTTTTTCAGGCGGTCCAAACAGCGTCTACGGCGAAAATGCCTTCAAATGTGATGAAGCAATCTTCGATCTTGGCCTGCCGATTTTTGGAATCTGCTACGGCATGCAGCTTATGACCCTGCATTTTGACGGCAAGGTCGAAAAGGCAAAGAACCGTGAATATGGAAAAGCTACATTAAAGCTTGAACATGAGTCAAAGCTATTCAAAAACCTGCCAACAGAACAAACAGTCTGGATGAGCCATGGTGATTTAGTTGTTGAAACACCGAAGGGCTTTACAGTAGATGGAACAAACCCGTCATGTCCAATTGCGGCAATGAGCAATGAAGAAAAGGGACTATACGCTGTTCAATTCCATCCAGAGGTTCAGCACACTGTGCACGGCAATGAAATTCTGAAAAACTTTGTATTTGAAATTTGCGGATGCAAAGGCGACTGGTCAATGGAAAACTTTATTGAAATTGAAATGGAAAAAATTCGTCAGACCGTTGGCGATAAAAAAGTTCTTTGTGCATTAAGCGGTGGAGTTGATTCATCCGTCGTAGCTGTTCTTATTCATAAAGCAATCGGTGATCAATTGACATGTATTTTTGTTGATCATGGGCTGCTTCGTAAAGGTGAAGCTGACAGTGTCATGAAGACCTTTGCTGATGGATTCCATATGAATGTAATTAAAGTTGATGCCCGTGACCGTTTCTTAAGCAAGCTTGAAGGTGTTTCTGACCCAGAGAAGAAACGGAAAATCATTGGCAATGAATTTATCTATGTATTTGATGATGAAGCAACAAAACTTGAAGGAATAGAATTTTTAGCACAAGGAACTTTATATACAGATATTATTGAAAGCGGCACAGCAACTGCCCAGACAATCAAATCACACCATAATGTTGGCGGTCTTCCAGAAGATATGCAATTTAAGCTCATTGAGCCGTTAAATACACTTTTTAAGGACGAAGTTCGTGCACTAGGCACTGAGCTTGGCATACCGGATGAAATTGTATGGCGCCAGCCGTTCCCGGGACCTGGTCTTGGTATTCGTGTTTTGGGTGAAATTACTGATGAAAAGCTTGAGATTGTTCGTGAATCAGATTTTATCCTGCGCGAAGAAATTAGAAAAGCTGGACTTGAACGTGATATCTGGCAGTACTTTACTGTTCTTCCAAATATCCGCAGCGTCGGTGTAATGGGTGATGCTAGAACGTATGACTATACGATTGGAATCCGTGCGGTTACTTCTATTGATGGAATGACATCTGACTGGGCAAGAATTCCTTGGGATGTTCTTGAAATCATCTCAACACGTATCGTGAATGAAGTGGGTCATGTCAACCGCGTGGTTTACGACATTACCAGCAAGCCGCCAGCAACCATTGAGTGGGAATAAGTAAGCTGAAGCTGGACAAATCCAAAGGAAAATAGACAAAAACGAACATTTCCAAAAAGATAACAGGAAATGTTCGTTTTTTTATTGACGAAGTGAGAGATGGCTGTTAAAATAAAATTGAAATTAAATATAGGTACTACGTCGTATAATTCTTGGGAATATGGCCCAAAAGTCTCTACCAAGTTACCGTAAATAGCTTGACTACGAGGTATGTGCAATAATGAGGGATTCCAACGGATCCTAATTATTGTGCTAATCTCCTCTGTCAGCGCTTCGGTACTTTAACCGAAGCATTTTTATTTTGCAAAGCAGTGAAATAAGGAGGAAGAAAGATGAAAAAGTACTTCAACTTCGAAGAACTTGGCACTAATTACAGACGTGAAATTATTGGCGGTCTGACAACATTTTTATCGATGGCATATATTTTAATTGTTAACCCACTTACTCTTTCGTTGCAATCGATACCAGATCTTCCAGACACCATGAGAATGGACGCTCAAGCAGTATTTGTTGCTACGGCACTGGCTGCAGCGGTTGGATCATTGATGATGGGGCTGATTGCAAAATATCCAATAGGCTTGGCTCCAGGTATGGGGTTAAATGCGTTTTTTGCTTATACGGTGATATTAACATACGGAATTCCCTGGCAGCATGCCCTTGGCGGTGTATTAATCTCTGGTCTTATTTTTATTGTTCTTTCACTGACAGGCTTGCGGGAAATAGTTATTAATGCGATCCCTGCGGAAATGAAATATGCTGTGGCTGCTGGGATAGGGTTATTTATTGCTTTCTTAGGATTTCAAAATGCGGGAATTATTGTTCATAATGATGCAGTGCTAGTTGGCTTAGGCGATTTAACGAATGGAAATACATTACTAGCGATTTTTGGTCTTATTTTAACAGTTATCCTTATGACACGCGGAATCAAAGGCGGAATCTTCTATGGAATTGTAATTACAGCAATTGTTGGCATGGTTTTCAATTTAATTGATGCCCCAGAAAAGATTGTCGGTTCAATTCCAAGTGTGGCACCAACGTTCGGAGCAGCTTTTGAGTCTTTTGGTGACAGCTCATTTTACACTACGCAAATGTTGGCAGTTGTTTTAACTTTTCTTTTCGTAGACTTCTTTGATACAGCCGGTACACTTGTAGGCGTTGCAAGTCAAGCGGGGCTAATGAAAGGGGACAAGCTTCCTCGTGCTGGAAAGGCGCTGCTTGCGGATTCATGTGCTACAGTAACAGGAGCTATTTTTGGAACATCTACGACCACTTCTTATGTTGAATCAACAGCTGGAGTTGCTGCAGGAGCGAGAACAGGATTTGCAGCCATTGTCGTAGCAGGACTATTCTTATTATCATTATTTTTCGCACCGCTATTATCTGTTATTACTTCACCTGTCACAGCACCTGCTTTAATTATTGTTGGGGTGTTAATGGTATCATCCTTAGGGAAAATTGACTGGAATAAGTTCGAAATTGCCGTTCCAGCTTTTCTAATCATCATTGCAATGCCATTAACCTACAGTATTGCGACAGGAATTGCGATTGGCTTTATCTTCTATCCAATTACAATGCTAGTAAAAGGACGCGGAAAAGAGATTCATCCAATTATGTACTTGTTGTTTGTTATCTTCGTTCTATACTTTATTTTCTTGAAATAAGCTGTGCTAAAAGCTAATGTTGAATTTAACCGCTTAGTTGATCTTCGCTGCAGGCGCGTAGACTCCTGGGGGATCAGCGTTGAAGCGAGACCCCGCAGGAGCGTGAGCTCCGAGGAGGCTCGCAAAACGCCCCCCGGAAAGCGAAG
>Ga0180215_1003658_pt1 | contig 14265 bp, 14 predicted proteins | sample eDN3rd37CBELigBY_FD_128871 | JGI IMG/M metagenome (GOLD analysis project Ga0180215, IMG submission 128871) | Enriched backyard soil microbial communities from Emeryville, California, USA - eDNA 3rd pass 37_C BE-Lig BY (version 2) (version 2) | ecosystem: Environmental > Terrestrial > Soil >...
CCCACAACAACGTGAGCCTTGGTAACCATTGCGGGACAACGGTGTTCGATTGCCGACACAGAGTATGCCGAGGAGGGGATCGGGCGAAACAGGCAAAATGAATAGTGGTTCAGGTGCTAAACCCGAATGGAAGAAGTCTGTGAAAAGTCATCGGTAACGCGGCGGAAAATGAGTACAAATACGCAGACGCGGCCCGCTCCGGAAGAGCGGGCCGCGTCGTGCGGAGGTGCCGGTGGCTACTTGTTGAGACCGCGGATGGCTTCGAAGACGGCCGGGTCGACGAGGGTCGAGGTGTCGCCGAGTTCACGACCTTCCGCGACGTCGCGCAGCAGACGGCGCATGATCTTGCCGGAGCGGGTCTTGGGCAGTTCCGGCACGACCGAGATCTGCCGCGGCTTGGCGATCGGGGAGATCTCCACCGCCACATGCTCGCGCAGTTCCTTCACGAGCGTGTCGCCGGTGTTCTCCACGTGCTCGCGCAGGATCACGAACGCGACGATGCCCTGGCCGGTGGTCTCGTCGGAGGCGCCGACGACCGCGGCCTCGGCGACGGCCGGGTGCGACACGAGCGCGGACTCGACCTCCGAGGTGGAGATGCGGTGGCCGGAGACGTTCATGACGTCGTCGACGCGGCCGAGCACCCACAGCGCGCCGTCCTCGTCGTAGCGGGCACCGTCACCGGCGAAGTACCAGCCCTGCTCGGCGTACCGGGACCAGTAGGTCTCCTTGTAGCGCTCCATGTCACCCCAGATGCCGCGCAGCATCGCCGGCCACGGCTGGTCGAGCACCAGATAGCCGTTGCCGCCCTTGCCGAGTTCGTGGGCCTCGTCGTCGACGATCTTCGCCGAGATGCCGGGCAGCGGCGCCATCGCCGAACCGGGCTTGGTGGCGGTCAGGCCCGGCAGCGGGGAGATCATGATCGCGCCGGTCTCGGTCTGCCACCAGGTGTCGACGATCGGGGCCTTGCCGGCGCCGATGACCTCCCGGTACCAGCGCCACGCCTCCGGGTTGATCGGCTCGCCGACCGAGCCGAGCAGCCGGATCGACGACAGGTCGTGGGCGTCGGGAATCTCGCGGCCCCACTTCATGAACGTGCGGATCAGCGTCGGGGCGGTGTAGTAGATCGTCACCCCGTACTTCTCGATGATCTCGAAGTGCCGGTGCTCGTTCGGGGAGTTCGGAGTGCCCTCGTAGACGACCTGCGTGGCACCGTTGCTCAGCGGCCCGTACACGATGTAGGTGTGGCCGGTGACCCAGCCGATGTCCGCGGTGCACCAGTACACGTCCTGGCCCGGCTTGTGGTCGAAGACGTTGTGGTGCGTGTACGACGCCTGCGTGAGGTAGCCGCCGGAGGTGTGCACGATGCCCTTGGGCTTACCGGTGGTGCCGGAGGTGTAGAGGATGAACAGCGGGTGCTCGGCGTCGAACGGCTGCGGGGTGTGCTGATCGGAGGCCTTTTCGACGGTCTCGTGCCACCACAGGTCCCGGCCGTCGGTCCAGTCGACGTCGATGCCGGTGCGCTTGACGACGAGCACGTGCTCGATCGACTCCGCGCCGGTGACCGCCTCGTCGGCGGCGGACTTGAGCGGGGCGGGGGCGCCGCGGCGCCACTGGCCGTCGACGGTGACCAGCAGCTTGGCCTGCGCGTCGTCGATGCGCGAGCGCAGCGCCGAGGCGGAGAACCCACCGAAGACCACCGAGTGCGTCAGGCCCAGGCGCGCGCAGGCGAGCATCGCGACGATCGCCTCGGGGATCATCGGCATGTAGATCGCGACGCGGTCGCCGGCGACCAGACCCAGCTCGGTGAAGGTGTTCGCGGCCTTGCAGACCTCGGTGAGCAGATCGTTGTAGGTGATCGCCCGGGAATCGCCGGGTTCACCCTCGAACAGGATGGCGACACGGTCGCCGTTGCCGGCTTCCACGTGCCGGTCGACGCAGTTGTAGGCGACGTTGAGCTCGCCGCCCACGAACCACTTCGCTACCGGGGCGCCGGACCAGTCCAGCACCTCGGTCCACGGCGTCGCCCAGTCCAGACGCTTGGCCTGGGTGTCCCAGAATGCGAGGCGGTCGGCGTCAGCGGCTGCCTGCAACTCGGGACCGGCGTTGGCGGTCGCGGCGAATTCCGCGCTCGGCGGGAACACCTGCTGTTCATGGTCCTGGGTTGCACTCGTCATGATGCCGGGGCCTCTTTCCGGGGTGTGCGAAATCGATCGGGCTCAAGTGAGCGTAGTCATCTGTGACGGGGATCGCATCGTTGCATCCACTTGCAACCTGGTCACTTGCGCCGATCGGTCGGTGTCGCGCGACGGATGGTCGGCTGCGTCGACGAACGGACCGCCGACCGGCATCGGACCCAGGACCGGTAGCGTCCACAGACGTGACGGACCCGCTGCAGCCCCTTCTCGACCTGCCCGGCGTGCGCGACGCCGCCGATCGGGCGCGTGACGCGCTCGCCGAGGTGCACCGGCACAAGACCAACCGGCGTGGATGGCCGAACACCGCCGCGGAGGCATCGGTGCGCGCGGCGCGGGCCTCGGCCGCGATCGACGGCGGGTCGATGGAACTGCCGCAGCCGGGCGAGGCCGGTGATCCCATCCTGGCCGGCGCACTGCGGGTCGCGCAGGCGCTCGACGGGGACAGCCTCGGCATTCTGGTCGCGACGTGGAAGCGGGCTCCGCTGCAGGCCCTCGCGCGGTTGCATCTGCTCGCTGCGGCGGACCTGGTGGACGATCCGGAATCGCTGGGTCGTCCCCGGACGGATCCCGGAATCGGGGAACGGCTCGACGCCCTCGCGCAGCTGGTGACCGGAGGGACTCATGTGCCCGCCCCGGTTCTCGCAGGCGTCGTGCACGGTGAACTGTGCACGCTGCGCCCGTTCGGTGTCGCCGACGGGGTGATCGCGCGCGCCGCCTCCCGGCTCGTGTGCGTCTCGACCGGTCTCGACCCCCACAACCTCGGGGTGCCGGAGGTGACCTGGATGCGCCGCGTCCCGGCCTACCGCAAGGGCATCGCCGCCTTCGGGCAGGGCACCGCGGAGGGTGTCGGCCAGTGGCTGCTGTTCTGCTGCAGCGCCCTCGAGTCCGGTGCCCGCGAGGCGACGTCGATCGCCGACGCGTTCGCCGGCTGACGCGTCTCCCGGGGTCACGGTCAGCTCTCGGGACACGGTCAGCGCGCCGGGGAGTAGACGGTCATCCATTTCGGGTGCAGTCGGTAGTAGACCACCTCGTTGTTCCAGTCGAACGCGTCCTTGCCGTAGGCCGACTCGAAGTAGGCGAGGAGGTCGGGCCAGCCCGCGGCCGGTTCGGCGTTCGGAGGATTCAGGACCTCCACCGTGCCGTGTGTGAAGACGCCCAGTTCCTCACCGCGGAGGTGGGCGACGCTGGCAGCGGGCCGGGCGGCGAGGTGGCGGGCCTTGGCGGCGCTTCGCGCGGTGCCGAAGTGCCATCTGCCGTGGAGGAAGTGCCCGTCCACGCCGCTGATCCGGGGTTCGCCGGCTGCCGTCACGGTGGACAGGGCGAGTACGCACATGCCGGTGAGGACTTCGGTCAGTTGTTCGGCGGTCAGGGTGCTCTCGCGGGTGACGATCGACCGCAGGTGCGCGGTGGAACGGGCGAGTGACGAGTCGAGGAGAGCCTGGAGTTCTGCGAGTTCTTCCGGTGTTTCCTGCATGGGGCACCTTGTCCGTGATCGGCTTCTGTCGCGGTCGGCGCTCGGCGTCGGTCCGCGGGACCATGCTCGCATCGGATGCTGACACCCTGTGTCAGGAATACGCGGACGTGCGATCCCTCGGTGGGGACGCTGCCCCGGGATTCGGAAGTTGCTGTGGCGCAGGGAAGTTTCCGGCGCAACGGGGCCACGTGAACGCAGCCTCTACATGCGAAGCGGGTGGCGCCGCCGACTTGCGTCGGTGTCGCCACCCGCTAGCACGGATCGCCGTGTTACGCATGCGTGCTGGAATGGGTTGTGTGTCAACGACCTCGGCGATGACTCGGGTTTCGCAAGTTCGCCCTCGCAACGGGTGCGAGGATGTTCGCTCGCGACGCCCCGGATCTCGCAGGTCCACAACGCTTTTGCCCTTATAGTGGCATCGGCTCCGCGTGGGTACTCGGTGTCCGTGCTGGGAAGTCGGTACGGGAGATCGAACCTTCTCTTCCGATTCGCTCTTGGCCTTCCGGCTTCCGTAACACCATTTCTACCCTCTGTTGCCGGGGTCGGCAAGCCCCCATTTTCGGGCCGATTCTCGCTGGTGTCCGGCCCCGATCCAGCGCCGCCGGCGCAGGGCGGAGTAGGTGGCGGCGCCTGCGAGCAGGGCCGTTGCGGAAACGATCATGCCGACCGTGAGCAACCCGCGACCGCGGATGGTCAGGCGTCGTAGCAGCGGTACGGGTTTGACGAAAGTCAGTACGGGCCAACCTCTTTCCACTGCGACCCGGCGCAGCGCCCGGTCCGGGTTGACCGCGCGGGGGTATCCGACCGCCTGCAGCATCGGGATGTCCGTCGACGAGTCGGAGTATGCGTAGCTGCGTGCCAGGTCGTAGCCGTATCGCTCGGCGAGTTCCTTCATCGCCGTGACCTTCTCCTCGCCGAAGCAGTAGAACTCGAGTTCACCGGCGTACCGGCCGTCGACGATGCGCATCCGGCTCGCGGTGCTGTGCGACGCACCGAGGGCTTCGGCGATCGGTGTGACGACCTCCTCCCCGGACGCCGAGATCACCACCACGTCGTGTCCGCGCAGCTTGTGGTCGGCGATGAGGTCCGCGGCCTCCTGGAACACCAGCGGATCGACGATCTCGTGCAGCGTCTCGGCGACGATCGATTTGATCTGCTCGACGTTCCAGCCCTCGCACATCGCCGCGATGTACGCGCGCATCCGCTGCGCCTGATCGTGGTCGGCGCCGGACAGTAGGTACAGGAACTGGGCGTAGGTGTTCTCGATGACCGTGCGGCGGTTGAGCAGCCCCTGATCGAAGAACGGCCGGCTGAACGCCAGGACGCTGGACTTCGCGATGACGGTCTTGTCCAGGTCGAAGAACGCGGCGATGCGACCCGCCTCGGTGGGTGGTGTCTCGTCGGTCACGGCACCACAATAGGCCGCCGATCCGCGTTCCGGCCGGTCCGCGGTCCCCCGGTCCCACTGAATGTTTCAACTTGCAAATAGTCGAGCGGGCCGGTGTAGTATCGCAACTACCTGGGCGCAACCAGGCTGTGTTCAGCCCGACCCCCCGGGGCTGAACACGACGGCCCTCGCCTCCTCCCCCCTGGCGAGGGTCGTCCCGTATCCGAATGTCCTTCGATTTCGCCTGCCTTTCGGTTTCGCCGTGCGCGTCACGGCCGGGGAAGTTGTCCACAGGCGCCCGGTTCATCCACAGATTCACCCCCGCGCCGAAAATCGTCTTCCGCGTCTCGGTGCGTCCACGCACGCTGTCCGCATGAACGACGAGCGCACCCCACGAATCCTCGCGCTGATCTCCGACAGCACCCTGCTGGCCAGCCTGCGCCGCGTGGCCGCCGCATCCGACCGCGACCTCGACGACGCACCCGTCCCTCCGACGCGGCGCAGCTGGGACGACGCCGGGCTCGTCGTCGTCGACCACGCCACCGCGACCGGGTTGGAGGCGTTCCCGCGGCGGCGCGGCGTGGTGCTCGTGTGCTCGGGTGCCGCGGGACTGGCGGATTGGCAGGCAGCGGCCGCGGTCGGTGCCGAACACGTGATCGCGCTTCCGGACGACGAGGTCGAACTGCTCGCGGTGATGGGTGCCGCGGCCGAACCGGAGACCGGTGGGGGTCGCGTCGTCACCGTCGTCGGCGGGTGCGGAGGTGCCGGCGCTTCCACGTTCGCGGCGGCGCTCGCCTGGACCGCCGCGGACCGGGACGACCCGAACGTGCTGCTCGTCGACGGCGACCCCTTCGGCGGCGGCCTGGACGTGCTCACCGGCCTCGAAGACCTGCCCGGGGTGCGCTGGCCGGGACTGGCCGTCGAGGGTGGCCGGGTCTCCGCGCGGGCGCTGCGCGACGCCGTCCCGGACTGGACGCCGGGGCTCGGCGTGCTCTCCACCGACCGCACCGCGTCCGGTGAACCGCCCTCGGCCGCGGTCACCGCCGTGCTCGACGCGGCGCGTCGATCCGGGACGGTGGTCGTGTGCGATGTTTCGCGCAGCGTCGGCCCGGCCGCGGAGGCGATGGTCGCCGCGGCCGATCTGGTCGTCCTGATCACCTCGGCGCGGGTGGGCGGTGCGCTCGCGGCGGCACGGACCGCCGAATGGGCGGGGGCACGAAACCCGAACACGGGTCTCGTGGTCCGCGGGCCCGCGCCCGGTGGGCTCCGGGGCGCCGACGTCGCCGACGTCGTCGGGATCCCGCTGCTCGCCGCGATGCGGGCCCAGCCCGGTCTCGCCGAAGCCCTCGAACACGGTGGGCTGCGGGTCCGGCGCCGCTCGCCGCTCGCCACCGCAGCAGACGCGGTGCTCACCGTCGTCGGCCTCGACCGGGCGTCCTCGAGGTGGGCGGCATGACCACCGTGCTGACCACCGACCTGCTCGACCGCGTGCGCGAACGTCTCGCGGGTGACCGCGCCGAACCGACCCCCGCGCGGGTCGCGGCCGCGTTGCGCGCCGAATCGGGGGGTGTGCTCGGAGACTCCGACCTGCTCACCGCCCTGCGGTACCTGCAGACCGAACTCACCGGGGCGGGGCCGCTCGAAACCTTGCTGGCCGAACCGGAGGTCACCGACGTGCTCGTGACCGCCCCGGACCGCGTGTGGGTCGATCGCGGGGCGGGTCTGCAACTCGCTCCCGTGACGTTCCCGGACGAGGCGTCGGTACGCCGGCTCGCCCAGCGCCTCGCGCTGTTCGCGGGGCGGCGGCTCGACGACGCCCAACCCTGGGTGGACGGGCGGTTGCCCGGACACGGCGAGTTCGGGGTGCGGCTGCACGCGGTGCTCGCACCCGTCGCACAGGGCGGGACGTGCCTGTCCCTGCGCATCCTGCGGCCGGCCACGCAAGGCCTCGACGCGCTGCTCGCGAACGGTGCCGTGCAACCCGACGCGTACCGGTTGCTGCGCCGCATCGTCACGGCCCGGCTGGCGTTCCTCGTCGTGGGCGGCACCGGTGCAGGAAAGACAACGCTCCTCGCGGCGATGCTCGGCGCCGTCGAGCCGGACGAACGGATCGTCTGCGTCGAGGACGCCGCCGAACTCGCACCCACCCACCCGCACGTGGTCCGGCTCGTCGCCAGACCCCCGAACGTCGAGGGCGTCGGTGAGGTCACCGTGCGCGACCTGGTCCGGCAGGCCCTGCGGATGCGGCCCGACCGCATCGTCGTCGGGGAGGTGCGCGGCGGCGAGGTCGTCGATCTGCTGACCGCGCTCAACACCGGGCACGACGGCGGCGCCGGCACGGTCCACGCGAACTCACCGGACGAGGTTCCGGCACGACTCGAGGCGCTCGCCGCGCTCGGCGGACTCGACCGTGCCGCGCTGCACAGCCAGCTGGCCGCGGCCGTGCAGGTGATCCTGCACGTCGATCGGGCGCCCGACGGCACTCGCCGGCTCGTCGAGATCGGGGTGGTTGAGCGCGACCCGGCCGCGGGGGTCCTCGTCGTGCCGGCGTGGACGGTCGCACACGGGCCGGATGCAGGGATGCAGCAGCTCGAGCGGTACTTCCGGCGGCGGGCATGACCGTCGCCGCGGTGTGCCTCGCGGTCGCGGTGCTGATCGCCCCAGGGCCGATCGCCCGGCACCGTCTCCGGTCGGCCACCGGCACCGAACCTGCTGCAGCACGGCGGGTCGGGTCGCCGCTGGTGATCGGAGGGTGTGCCGCCGTCGTGGTGGCGCTGGTCGTCGGTGTCGCGGTCGCGCTGGCCACGTCGATCGTGGTTGCGACCGCGGTGTGGCGGATGCGCGCTCGCCGTCGTGCCCGGGCGGCGGACGTCGACCAGCGGATGCTGCTGGGCGCCCTCGAAACCGTCATCGCCGAACTTCGGGTGGGCAACCATCCGGCCGAGGCGTGCGCCGTCGCTGCGCAGGAGACCGGTGGTCCGGCCGCCGACGCGTTCCGCGTCGCTGCGGCTCGCGCCCGTCTCGGAGGATCGGCGGCGGACGGACTGCGCGGGGCCGCGTCCGGCCCGTTCGGCGCGCAGCTGGAGCGCGTCGCGGCGGCGTGGGCAGTCTCCGACCGGCACGGACTCGCGCTCGCGGAACTGCTCTCGGCGACGCGCACCGACCTGCTCGGGCGGATCCGGCTGCGGGCACGCACCGAAGCGGGACTGGCCGGGGCCCGCGCGACCGCGACCGTGCTCGCCGGGCTGCCCGCGCTCGGTGTGGCGCTCGGGCAGGCGATGGGTGCCGCACCGATCTCGGTGTTGCTCGGCGATGGGCTCGGTGGCGCGCTCTTCGTGTTCGGTACCGGCCTGGCGTGCGCGGGTCTGCTGTGGACCGACCGCATCTCGGCGCGGGTGTCATCGTGATCGCGGTCGGGGCGCTGTGCCTCGCGGCAGCGGTGCTGGTTCTGCCGGAGGTCGGCCGCGGCCGTCTGCGCCGGGTCACGCAGCCGTCCGGCGACGACCGCGCGACAGCCCTTGCGGCGGAAGAGGATCCGCACGCCGTTCCGGCGACGCTGGATCTGCTCGCGGCGTGCCTGCGCGCCGGTCTGCCCACCGCCACCGCGGCTCGCGCCGTCGCGGAGTCGGCGCCGCCGGGCCTGGCCGATGCGCTGCGGCGCGGTGCCGATCGGCTGCAGCTCGGTGCCGACCCGGCCGATGCGTGGCGCGGGCTCGGCGACGACGAAGTGCTCGAAGCGTTCTCGCGGGCTGCACGACGATCCGCCAAGTCCGGTGCGCCGCTGTCGGGCATCGTCGCCGAACTCGCCGAACGCGGTCGCGCCGAAGCGGAGGACCGGGCGGCCGCCGCGATCGAGCGGGCCGGAGTGCTCGTCAGCGGACCGCTCGGCCTGTGTTTCCTGCCGGCGTTCGTGTGCCTGGGCATCGTCCCGGTCGTGATCGGACTGGCGGGGAAGGTCCTCTCCGGGGGACTGCTGTGAGACATCGGCGCGGATGGACCGTGCCGGTCAGAGGGGAGAAATCATGTTCACCAACGGAATTCGAATCGTGCGTGATCGGCTCGCGGGGGCCGTGGCCGACGAGGACGGCATGTCGACCGCCGAATACGCGATCGGCACGATCGCGGCCGCGGCGTTCGGGGCCGTGCTCTACACGGTCGTCACCGGCGACAACATCGTCTCCGCGCTCACCGGCATCGTCGAGCGCGCCCTGAACACCGCGGTGTGAGCGGCTCCGGGGAAGAGGGTGGAGTGACCGTCGAAGCGGCGATCACCCTCGCCGCGCTGGTGTCGGTTCTCGTGCTGTGCCTCGGTGCGGTGCTGTGTGTTTCCCATCAGTTCCGCTGCCAGGACGCGGCGCGGGAGGCCGCCCGGCTGGCTGCGCGCGGTGACCAGGCGCGGGCGGTCGAGACGGCCGCCCGGGTCGCTCCGCCGAACGCGCGGATCACGCTGCGCGAGGACGGGGATCTCGTCGTCGCGGTGGTGTCGGTGGCGGGGCCGTTGCTGCCGCTGGTGACGCTGACGGCCGAGGCCGTCGCGGTCCGCGAACCGGCACCGCTGCCGTGAGCGCACCGGGGAACGACCGGGGCAGCGCGACGATCGTCGGGTGTTTCCTCATGGCGGCGCTCGTCGTCGTGACCGCGACGCTGGTGCACATCGGGTCGGCCGTGGCGTCGCGGCATCGGGCGCAGGCGGCCGCCGATCTGGCGGCGCTGGCCGTCGCGGTCGCGCTCGACCGGGGAAGCGACCGGGCATGCGGGCAGGCCGAGCGGATCGCCACGCGCATGCGGGTCCGGGTGCGGGAGTGCTCGGTCGACGGGTGGGACGCGGTCGTCGAGGTTGCCGCGGAGGTGACGCCGGCGCTGCCGGGTGTGGGGGAGGCGGTGGCGATCGCGCGGGCGGGTCCGGCAGATCAGGGTTCGTCCGCCAGCGCGGTGAGGACCACCCCGAGCAGCGCGATCGCCCCGGCCTTGTCGAGCGGGTCGTTGCCGTTGCCGCACTTGGGGGAGTAGACGCACGACGGGCAGCCGGTGGCGCATTCACAGGCGAGGACCGCGTCGCGGGTTGCGGTGAGCCATCGGGTGATCCGGCTGTGCCCGCGTTCGGCGAACCCGGCGCCGCCGGGGTGCCCGTCGTACACGAACACGGTCGGCAGCCCGGTGTCGGCGTGCAGTGCGGTGGACACCCCGCCGATGTCGCCGCGGTCGCAGGTCGCGACGAGCGGGAGCAGGCCGATGGCCGCGTGCTCGGCGGCGTGCAGTGCGCCGGGGACGCGTTCGGCTCCGATCCCGGCGCGCTCGAGCAGTTCGGGTGTGACGGTGTACATCACGGCCCGGGTCGGCAGGGTCTGCGCCGGCATGTCCAGGGGAATCTGGTCCAGTACCTCACCGGAGGGGAGGCGCCGCAGGTAACCGATCACCTGATGGGTGACCTCCACCCGCGCGAACGCGACGGTGACGTCGCCCGCGGTGCGCTGTTCGTCGACGGAGGTGATGGTGATGTCGGTCAGTTCCCGGGCGAAGGTGGACCATTCGGGGTCCTCCGCATGCACGAGGGCGACACCGTCGTCGAGGAACAGCTCGTCGACGACGAACGATTCGCCCTGGTGCAGGTGCACCGCGCCCGGATGTACGGTCGCGGGGGCGCGCCCGGCGTCGACGGTGCCGAGCATCCGGCCGGTGTCGGCCTCGACTATCGCGATCTGACTGCCGATCCCGCCGCGGATGTCGAGGCCGGCGTGCGGGTCGGTGTCGGGGGTGACGAACCAGCCGTGGGGGCGCCGGCGTATCAGGCCCTGCGCGGCGAGGTCCGCGAGCACGTCCTCCGCCCCGAACTCGGCGACCTCCGCGTCGGTGAGAGGCGCCTCCAGCGCGGCACACAGCAGTTGCGGACCCAGCACGTACGGGTTCGCCGGATCGGTGACGGTCGCCTCGACGGGGGTGCCGAGCAGCGCCTGCGGATGATGCACGAGATAGGTGTCGAGCGGGTCGTCGCGGGCGACGAGCACCACCAGCGACCCGGCGCCGCGGCGGCCGGCACGGCCACCCTGCTGCCGGAACGACGCGACCGTGCCGGGGAAACCGGCGACGACGACCGCGTCGAGCCCGGCGATGTCGACGCCGAGCTCGAGCGCGTTGGTGGTCGCGACGCCGAGCAGGCGACCGTCGGCGAGGGCCGCCTCGAGCTCGCGACGGTCCTCGGCCAGGTATCCGGCGCGGTAGGCGGCGACCCGGTCGACCAGGTCTGGGGCGGAGGCCGCGAGCAGCCGGCGCGCGGCGATCGCGGTCGATTCGGCGCCGTGCCGGGACCGCACGAACGCGAGCGTGCGGGCTCCTTCCACGACGAGATCGGCGAGCAGGCGCGCGGCTTCGCTGCCGGCGGCGCGGCGCACGGGTGCACCGTGTTCCCCGGTGACCTCGGTGAGCAGCGGCGGTTCCCACAGGGCGACGGTGCGCGGACCGGACGGGGAGCAGTCCTCGGTCACCTCCCGGCAGGGTGCACCGATCAACCGGGACGCGGCCGCACCCGGCTCCGCCGTCGTCGCCGAGGCCAGCACGAACACCGGATGCGCGCCGTAGTGCGCCGCGATCCGCCGCAGCCGCCGCAGGATCAGCGCGACGTGGGATCCGAACACGCCGCGATAGGAGTGGCACTCGTCGACGACGACGTACCGCAGCCGTTTGAAGAACCGGCTCCAGCGGCTGTGGCCGGGCAGCAGACCGAGATGCAGCATGTCCGGGTTGGTGAAGATCCAGCGCGAGTGGGCACGGGCCCACTGACGGAGCTCGGTCGAGGTGTCACCGTCGTAGGAGCACGGGCGCACGCTCGACAGAGCCGGATCGGCGCAGGTCAGCTCCGTGGCCGCGCGCAACTGGTCGGCGCCGAGCGCTTTCGTCGGCGACAGGTACAGGGCCGTCGCGTGGGGATCCTCGCTCAGGGCGGTGAGCACCGGCAGTTGGTAGGTGAGGGATTTTCCCGACGCGGTTCCGGTGGACAGCACGACGTGGCTGCCTTCCGCGGCGAGGGTCGCGGCGACGGCCTGGTGTTTCCAGGGCCGGTCGATTCCGCACTCGCGCATCACCCGCACCACCGGTTCGGCGACCCAGTCGGGCCACTCGCTGTGGATCGCCTTGCGCGCGGGAAGCTGCGCGGTGTGGGTGAGCGGGTGCTCGCTCGCGGGGGTGCCCTCGAGGATCCGGTCGAGCAGTTCGTCACCGAAACCCACGGTCGCGTCGGGGGACGGACGGTGGTGCGGGGTGGTCACGGTGTGCTCCGAGGGTCGGGTGGGGCCGATGTTCAGCGTAGGCCCAACGGTCCCGGTTCGGTCGAGGTGGTGGGTGGTTCCGGGCAGTAGTATCGACAACAAAAGGTCGGCAATTTTCCCGCGTGCTGTAACAAGATCAGAAATTCGGGCGATTTGTACGCCCTCCTACTGTTGTGCGCGCCGGGTTCGTGGTTGACTGACACCGGTCGCAGCTTCTGTGTTCGTTGACTTGAGAAAGTGCACGCTCGCAGGATCGAGGTTGCGAGCGCGGTGCTTTGCTCTTCCACATGGGGGGATCAAGAAAGTACAGCGGTCGGAACCGGCCCGGTGGACCGCGCACCCGGCGGCCCACCGAATCCGGTGTTAGAAAGAGAAGGAAAAGCATGGCACAGGGCACTGTGAAGTGGTTCAACGCGGAGAAGGGCTTCGGCTTCATCGCTCCCGAAGACGGCTCCGCCGACGTGTTCGTCCACTACTCCGAGATCCAGGGCTCCGGCTTCCGCACCCTGGAGGAGAACCAGCGAGTCGAGTTCGAGGTGGGCCAGGGCACCAAGGGTCCGCAGGCCACCGGTGTGCGCGCTCTCTGATAGTTCGCGACGCGAACTACCAGGTGGATCTCGATCCTCACGGATCGAAGCCTGAATTCGTCCCCTGTCACCGTCGGTGATGGGGGACGATCCATTTCTGTGCACGACCGATTCGTGCACGACCGGTCGCGCGACGCGCGGCGTGCTGAACGGGGAGGTGCCCGTGGTGGGACAACTGTCGATCTTCGGTGCCGAAACCGTACCGCCGGCGCTCACCGACCTCAGCGGACTGCTCGCCGCGCAGGGACAGGTGGTCGTGTCCGGCGGCAGGGCACGCATCTCCGTGGTGGTCGACGAACGCTGGCGCGCCGACGCGATCGCCGAGCTGATGACGCAGGCCGGCCTCACGCCCGAGATCACCGTCACCGACGAGGGGCGTCCCCTCGTCCGGACCGCCGCTGTCGAGGACCTCGTCCCGCTCGCCACGCAGTGGACCCGCGGCGCCGTCAAGTCCGTGCCGCCGGGCTGGGTGCCCGGATCGCGGGCGCTGCGCGCGTGGGTGCTGGCCTCCGGCCGGATGGAGGTGGACGGCGAGCGGTACGTGCTGGGACTCGACCCGCACGCACCCGACACCCATCCGGTGCTCGCACAGTCACTGATGAGGGCCGGGATCGCTCCGACCCTGATCGGTACGCGCGGCACCGGACCGGGACTGCGGGTGTCCGGCCGCAGGCGTCTGACCAGGCTCGGAGAGAACATCGGCGAGCCCCCGAACGACCCCTCCGCGCGGTCGACATGGCCCCACGTGGCGGGCGACGATTTCGACAGGTGACGAGTCGGTCGCCGGTCATGTGCGACCCTGTGTGTGGCCGCGTCGGGGGGACGGGTCGGTATACATGTCCTTGAAGAAGCAGGCATGTCGACAACTAGGGAAGGTGCGGGCGGCACGGTGGCAGCACGGGACAAGAGCACGTCGGACGGCTCGTCGGGCACTCGTCGGCTCGTCATCGTCGAGTCTCCGACCAAGGCGAAGAAGATCGCGCCGTACCTCGGACGGGGCTACGTCGTCGAGGCGTCGGTCGGCCACATCCGGGACCTGCCGCGCGGCGCGGCCGACGTCCCGGCCAAATACAAGGGTGAGCCGTGGGCCCGGCTCGGCGTGAACGTCGACCAGGACTTCGAAGCGCTGTACGTGGTCAGTCCGGAGAAGAAGTCCAAGGTCGCCGAGCTCAAGAGCCTCCTCAAGGACGCCGACGAGCTGTACCTCGCCACCGACCCCGACCGTGAGGGCGAGGCGATCGCCTGGCACCTGCTCGAAACGCTCAAGCCGAAGGTCCCGGTTCGCCGGATGGTCTTCCACGAGATCACCGAGCCCGCCATCCGGGCGGCCGCGCAGAACACCCGCGATCTCGACATCGAC
>Ga0180215_1003660_pt1 | contig 14255 bp, 14 predicted proteins | sample eDN3rd37CBELigBY_FD_128871 | JGI IMG/M metagenome (GOLD analysis project Ga0180215, IMG submission 128871) | Enriched backyard soil microbial communities from Emeryville, California, USA - eDNA 3rd pass 37_C BE-Lig BY (version 2) (version 2) | ecosystem: Environmental > Terrestrial > Soil >...
AAAAAGAGAGGAGACCCTCTCTTCTTAAAATAATTCTCTTTTAATAATGGAAAAGTATTCAATTAGTGCACTCTTTCGACAATAAACCCTTCTTCTTCAAGAATAGATATAATACTTGGATCAAGTATATAATGCGCAGTTCCTACAATGACAAAGTATGTTTTCCCACTATTTTCGTTCAATACTTCTATAATCTCTTCAGCCATTCCATAATTTCGGTCTTCATTTAATCTTTTCAGAAATGCAAGTTCTTCTTCCGTTGCACCTTCTATATCTTCACTTAAATAAGCGACAAGCTCATCTTCATTGCCTTCCATATATAATTCAATTAATTTCTTTAGACCTGCTTTATATTCCTTAAGATCAATCAATACTGCTTCTAGCATTTCCAACTGATATTCAGGACTCGACTCAGCAAAAATTCGAAGCTGTTCCTCAACCGTTTCAAGCGCGATGATTTCCTTCCCATCCTCTTCGGCTCTTGATAAAAAGTATTCATCAACGCCTTCTATGTACCCAAGTTTTTCAATCATTAAAGATTCTATAGTGGAAGACAAAAACCAAGGCTTATACATTTCAAAAATTTGAAGTGGCAATCCAAAATCTTTGAATACTTTTTCTAATTTCGAATAGGTTTCTTTTGGAATATGATCGCTTATAACACTCCCATCTTCATACATTCCAAGTTCCATATAAAGACGCTGAATTTCACCAAGATTTAAATTCATTAAATCAATTTCTGGCATAATAATATCCGCTTGTCTGTAGGCACTTTCAATTTTTTCATTTAATGGGTACAACTCATCTACCCCAAAATGAATCGTTCCTTGTAAATAGACAGTTGTATTCCCGTTTACAACTTTCCATAAGAATCCTCCTGGACCTTCTGGACTCCCAACAATGGCTTCTTTCTTATTTATATCAGGAACAACAATAATCCCTTTATCTGCTAATTCTTTTAAAATCGCAATTTGCTTTTCATCTTTATCAAAGGGATTGCCTGTAACAACCACTTCTTCTAGATGCTCCAATTTCTTCAAGACAGCAAAATCGGTAATCTCATTATTTTCTAGAGATAAAATTTTGATATTGGACAGTGCCTCAATACCATCAAGACTTTTTATCCCTTTATCCTTAAGATCTAATGATAATATTTCTTTCAAATCACCTTTATAAAGAGTGCCGTTTTGTTTTTCGATTTCTTCTCGAATGGCAGTTTCTAAATTAACATCTGAAAAGGTAAGCACTTCACCTTTCTGACAAGCTACTAAAACAATTGCTAAAAAAATAAATAACAGGTTTATGATTGATTTCTTCATGTTTCACCTCATGTAGCAACTAAAAATTTATAATTATTAAAATTATAACATTAATTTAATTTATATTTGTTAAATTTTATACAGCTTGAAAAGCTTTTCGGGTTATATCTACATATTTTTACATTAATGGAGAAAAAATACTGGAGGAAAAAAGAATGCATGAATATATTGTATTAACAATGCTATCTTAAAAGGATGGTTATTATGGAAACGCTCGAGATGAATGACTATATTTTCGAAAATTTAAGTGAAAAAAGGATGACTTTTGAACAAGTTTTTCAAAATATACGCTCATTTTTATTAAGAGATCCAACTGGAAACTATAAACTCATGTTTGGGACAGATTCACAAGTTCACAGTCATTACACGAAGTTTATTACTGGCATTGTTATTCAAAGAAAAGGAAAAGGTGTATGGGCTTGTATTCGTAAAGTAATCGTTCCAAGAAAAATGAATAGTTTACATGAACGAATATCATATGAAACAACTTTAACTGAAGAAGTGGTATCCATGTTTACAGAGGAAAAAAGGAACGAACTTATAAACATCATCCTTCCAAATATTTACCGTGGAGCAAGCTTTACAATTGAAGGACACATTGATATTGGAGCAGGTCGAAAAAATAAAACTCGGATCTTCGTAAATGAAATGATTGCCCGAATGGAATCAATTGGGATTGACGCGAAAATCAAACCTGAAGCTTTTGTAGCAAGTTGCTATGCTAATCGATTCACAAAATAACTTTTATTGATTACAAAAAAAGAAGGTGTGATAAACACCTCCTAATAGTTGTTTAATTCCTTCTGATATTTAGCTATTCTCTTCCCCCATTGCTTTTCCTTCTGTTTTGCTTTGCCTTCTTTTTTCGCTTCTAAGAAGGCTAATTCTTTTTGCAGTTTTTGCCAACTTTGCCATCTAGACATTTCTAGATTTCCATTTTTTAATGCCTCTCGCACAGCACATCCAGGTTCACTACCATGCTTACAATCTCTAAACCTACATTGGAGTACTAATTCTTCAATATCACCGAATAACATTTCCATCCCTTTATCCGCTTCCCAAAGAAATAGTGTCCTCATTCCTGGTGTATCTAAAATCATTCCTCCATTTGGTAACAGAACAAGTTCTCGGTGTGTTGTCGTATGTCTTCCACGACTGTCATCTTCACGAATTTCTTGTGTTTTGAGAATTTCTTTTCCTGCAAGCGTATTTGCTAATGTAGATTTTCCTACACCAGAAGAACCAAGAAACGCTACCGTTTTTCCAGGTTGAATATACTTTTTTATTTCATCTAGACCTTCACCTGTTAAAGAACTTATGGCATGAATGTCAACACCAGGTGCAGTAAGAGCAACTTGAGCTAATTTATTTTCCAAATCAGTTGCTTGATCACGTTTTGTTAATACGACAACAGGCATTGCCCCACTTTCCCACGCAGCAATTAAATATCTTTCCAATCTTTTCATATTAAAATTTTTATTTAATGATTGCATAAGGAATACCGTATCAACATTTGCCGCTACAATTTGTTCCTTCACTACATTTCCACTTGCTTTACGCGAAAACTTTGAATATCTTGCAAGAACACTCACAATCCTTACATTCTTATTTACTTCATCATTTTGTAAGACAATCCAGTCTCCAACGGCAAGTTGAGTTTCATCACCTTTACTAAGTGGGCGTTGCACTAGAATTTCTCCATTTTCAGTTATCACTCTTACCAAATGACCATAATCACTAATGATACGGCCAGGAAAAAATTGGCCATTGTTATATAGTTTATACTCATTTTCAAAATATTGATTCCAACCAAATTCTTTAATTGTCATTCAATAAATCCATCCTTTTCACGATATATAATATTTAATCCAAATTTCCCACAAACCTTTTAATAACAAATACACACTTCTTCAACCAGTCATCAGCCAAAAAAAGACAAAAAAATCCCGCAAGAAGCTCTGCTACCTGCGGGATTAAGGAATTTTTGGCAAAAAAAAACACGCCAAGTGCGCGTTATTTGATCACATATCATTTTCAGGCTACTTGAAGAAGTTGCACTAATAGTCGTGCGTACAAAGAAAGACAAATCCTCCTTACGCCAATTACAGTGCCGATATTCAGTTATTGTTTCATCACCCATCTATTCATCAATAACATAAAACATCACTTCTTTCTTTTTGAAAATAAAAATTACAATCTATTATATGCATATTAGTAAAATAAAGTAAATATAAAAATTTAATGAATTTTTTAAAAAAGTCCTCAGTTCATGATTGAACTGAGGACTATGAATGTTATTTCGCTACTTCATCTATTGATTTAACTACTGTATGTCGAATTGGCTTCCATTTCACATCTTTATAAAGTGCAACAATGGAAATCGGTATATAAGTAAACATAAATAATGGGAATGTAAATGTATAGAAAATCTTTTTCCATGTAGTCGTATGAATCTTGTTCCACTCAGTAATGGTCGTAATTAATCCCATAATAAACAAAATAACATAATACAGTATTAAAGCTCTAAACATAGACATTGTTGTCGCAGTTATAATACCTTTTTCATCAAAGATTTCAAAAATGCCTGCTAAGTAAAATAAGCCATTTACGATAATGCTAGTTACGGTAATTAACATAGCTGGCATGATTGTCATCATCATGTCATAGCATGAGAATCTATTTGTTTTTCCAACAAACATATTTTTCAATAAATCTAAGCCATATTTACCTAATACTTGATAGAAACCTTTAGCCCAACGAAGACGTTGATGCCAAGATTGCATAAAAGTAATCGGTTGCTCATCATAGAATATGGCATTTCGACAATAACCAATTTTTTCACCTTTAATAACAGAAGACACAGAGAACTCTATATCTTCAGTTAATAAATGATGAATCCATCCACCATTTGCACGAATTAATCCTGCATCAACAAGAAATCCTGTACCTGATATAGCACAGCTTGATTTAATGTACATTCTAGGTAAGTTTAAATACTCTGCTTCATGTAAAAACCATAATGAATAACCAGCTGAAATCCAGTTTTGGTCAAAGTTTTTGGAATTTCGATAACTTGTAATAACTCGATAACCTTTATTATAAGTTTTGTTCATTTCAGCTATATAGTTTTCATCTAATAGGTTATCTGCATCAAAAACAATATAACCATTATACTTTTTATAAAAATATTCTTCTTCAATTATCTTAATCATAAAATCAAGAGCATAGCCTTTTCCAACTTGCTTTGTATTAAAACGCTCTCTGACTATTGCACCAGCTTTTCTTGCAACTGAAGCAGTCTGGTCTGTACAGTTATCTGCAACAACAAAAACATCAATTAAATTTTTAGGGTATTTTTGGTTTTTTATACTTTTAATTAACTCTCCTATGACGAGTTCTTCATTTCTTGCTGCAATAATAACTGCAAACTTATTATACTTTTCAACAACTTCCAATTTGTTTTTACGTTTTTTCGCTCTAAAAGCAATAAAAGTATACACAATCTGGTAAGAATACATAATCGTAAACACTATAAACAAGATCAAATTAAAGCTTAATATAAAATTCAATATGGGTGTTTCCAAGTGAATACCTCCACTAAAACTCAATTTTTTAACCTTGCAATACTTTCGTGTGAATAGATTCATGGAAGCGAGCATCACCTAGAAAATATTGGATGGTTCATTCTAGTTACATTTAAATCCTACTTTCCTCTCAACCATTCAATAAGCGTATCATTTAGTAATTCCCCCTACTTAAAAATGATATTCTGAGATGGAAACTAAATGAAATCAAGATTTTCTTGGTTTACACATAGTGCTTATTACCGTAAATTTTATTACTCTAAATATTTTACCGTCAAACAATAATTTTCTACTAATTACGCTAAATTTCATCATATTCTGTCAGGAATAAGACAATAGTGGAATAATAACCCAATTTTCTATACATATAAGACGATTACTAAATGTTAAAAGTTTCATTTTTGTGGATTTTTATAAAGTATTAACCAATTTTTTTATTATATTTAGTTATCATGTTAATTTTTTATTGAACAGCATCTTCTTTTTTATTTTTTAAATAACCGATTAACAAAAGAAGTGCTGTAATTATTATTGTAGCCATTACAGTATAGGTACCTTCTTCATAGTGAAACCATCCCATGATTTTTTTATCGCCAACAATCATTTCACCAGCAGTCCAAGCTAAAATACCCGAACCAATATAAGCAATCCACGGATATTTTTCCATAAATTTAATAATGATTTTAGATCCAAAAATCATAATTGGGATACTGATTAATACACCGAGTGCTAAAAGTAGAATGTGGCCTTCAGCAGCACCTGCAACAGCAATAACATTATCAAGACTCATAATCGCATCTGCAGCAACAATAGTACCAACTGCCCCAATAAATGAATCCTTTGCTTTTATATTTTCTTCTCCATCCCCATGGTCAACTAATACTTTGTAAGCAATATACAGAAGTAATAGTCCACCAAAGAAATGTACAAGCGGAATATTAATGATATACGCAATAGCAACAGCAAATAAAATTCTTAGAATGATCGCAAGTCCTGTTCCTAAGTAAATGGCCTTATTTCTGAGATCTTTTGGTAACTTTTTCGTCGCCATTGCAATAACTACTGCATTATCTCCAGATAAAATTAAATCAATGGCAATTACTTTTAAAAGTATCATGAAAGCTTCGGTTGTAAATGAAAGACCGAAATCCAAATTATATCCCTTCTTTTGTTAGAATAATTTATGCAATATATTCTATTATTTTTACTGCTTAATAAGTTTAACAACTAAAATATTAAACTGTCAATTTTATTTAGTAAGGATGGATGGAAATTTTTTGTTTTTGATTAGTAAAAAAAGCACTTTTTTATTAGTGCTTTTTACTATTTGCCTTTAATAGAATTTTTCCCTGAAATCATTTTTTCATTCCAAATTTGAAAAGTCTCTATCAGTTAACTTTTTCCTTTTCAATTTCTTTTACAAGTTCTAGAGTAAATTCAGCACTATACTGACTTGATTTCATTTGTTCTTTTCGCTCTGGATCTATAAAGTCAGAATTTGAAATTACTCGAAGTGATAAAAATGGAATCCTTACCAAGATTGTACAAAAGAAAATCCTCCCATTTTTTCTTTTCACTAACTATCATCTCGACAAATATTTTTTTGGAAACTTTTCTTATTTTTATCCATTTTTATCTATTTATGTTAGGTAGCCAAACAAACAGCTGATTAAGAAAAAAGACTAACTTTCATCACTAGGACTTAAGTTAGTCTTTATAAAATAATTAAAAAATATTAATCTATGAAAATATAATTTTTAGCAAGTCTCAAAGGTAAAAACGTGTCATTGTAAAGCTCACTTGTAAAGACAACAATCCGATTTCTCTCTTGATTGACCATTATATATTGGCCACCATAACCCATCGAAAAATAAATATGGGGATCAAATATTTCATTATCGTCATTTGTTAAAACCCACCAATGATAACCATATGAGCCTATTTTGTTATATGTATGGTATCGTTTTACTGTTGATTGTTTGATCCATTCTTCGGAAACAATTCTTCGATTCTGAAAAACACCGCCTGATAACATCATTAGACCGATTTTCAGCATGTCTTCTGTTTTCAAACAAAGACCAAATCCCCCGATGGAAATACCTTTTGAATCTTCATACCAACGATATTCTTTTATACCTAAAGGTTGAAAAAGCACTTCTTTAGCAAATTGCTCCGTCTTTTTACCTGTAACCTTTTATAAAATCGCACTTAATAAATGGGATGCACCTGAATTATATTCCATCTCAGCACCTGGTGCTTTTGCCATCTTTTTCTCTAAAACAAACTTAATCCAATCTTTACTATTAATCATTGGAAATGGCCTTCCACCCCAAGGACCAAACTCTCCCCACTCAATTCCCATCGTCATTGTTAATAAATGTTCAATCGTTAACTCACGTTTATCCTCATCTTTAATATCAAAATACTCATGAATCGGTGTTTGAACACTTTTTATAAGACCTTTATCGATTGCAATGCCGATTAATATTGAAATTACACTTTTCGTTGTAGAATTTAGTTGGAATAACTTATTTTCCATTTTTTTATTTTTAAAGTACTTAAATAGTATTTCACCATTCTCATAAATAAGACACGAAGCAATCTTCACTTTTTTTATTTCCTTTTCAAATAAAAGGAGAGCATCTTTATTCATTTTTACCAGCACCTTGTTCGTAAAATATAATCTTTTTCTAAAATAAAAACCCCATGTAAAACACATGGAGTTCTTTTTAGGTCTATTGCAATTCGCTTTTGACAACTGTTAAAGCAGCTCCGATGACTTGATGCATATCATAATATTTATACATGCCTAATCTTCCACCAAATATAACATTCGGATATTGATCAGCTAATGCTTTATACTTTCTAAATTTCTCATTGTTAACGTCATCGTTAACAGGGTAATATGGTTCATCACCCTTTTTCCAATTCTTTGGATATTCCTTTGTAATAATGGTTTTTGGCTGAGTTCCAAATTCAAAATGCTTATGTTCAATGATTCGAGTATACGGAGTTTCTGCATCTGTGTAGTTGACAACCGCATTTCCTTGATAGTTTTCCATATCAAGTACACTAGTCTCAAAGTGTAAACTACGATATTCTAATTCACCGTACTTATATTCAAAAAATTGGTCAATCATACCTGTATAGATGATCTTTGGAAACTCTTTTAAATACTCTTCCTTTTTCTCAAAGAAATCTGTATTCAACTCGACATCAATAAGATCAGAGCTTAACATTTTTTCAATAATTTGTGTATATCCACCAATCGGAATTCCTTGATATCGGTCATTAAAATAATTATTGTCATATGTAAACCGAACTGGAAGACGTTTAATAATAAAAGCTGGCAATTCTGTAGCTTTTCGTCCCCATTGCTTCTCCGTGTATCCTTTTATTAGCTTTTCATAAATATCAGTACCGACTAATGAAATTGCTTGTTCTTCTAAATTTTTAGGTTGTCCAATATTTGCTTTTCTTTTTTGCTCTTCAATTTTTTGTTTTGCTTCTTCTGGAGTAACAACACCCCATAATTTGTTAAAGGTATTCATATTAAACGGTAAATTATAAATTTCGCCTTTATAATTTGCGACAGGGCTATTTGTATATCGATTAAATTCTGCAAATTGATTAACATAGTCCCAAATCTCTTTACTATTTGTATGGAAAATATGTGCCCCATACTTATGTACTTGAATGCCTTCAATATTCTCTGTATAAATATTTCCACCGATGTGATCTCTTTTTTCAATTACTTTTACACGTTTTCCCCGTTTTGCGGCTTCATAAGCAAACGTACTACCGAACAAGCCTGAGCCTACAACTAAATAGTCATACTTCATATATGTAATGTACCTACCTTTCAAATAAAGAAAATAATGTCGAATAAGGACTTTAATAACATATTACTTATCATAAACTATTTTTTCCAAACCAAACAGTATTTAAGAAAATTCTCTCAAATAAAAAACCTGTGGATAAAAATGTTCCACAGGTTTCAGATCACCTTTATTGAACAAGCTAACCTTAAAATGCCAATCAGTTAAAACCAACTATTTTTTGGGAAATTTTATAAGCACCAATTGAAATGCTACGTCCGACTTTACCAGGAAGATTTGTAAGCTGACCAAGCAGGCCATATCGAATATTATGATACAACTCTGGATCAGTTTCTTTAATAAACTTTAATAATTCTTTTTTCTTCATTAAGTTTTCTTCAGATTTTGACCGAATGGACATAATCGTTGAAATGACAGTAACAATTTCTAAATGATGGAATAAATAACTACGTAAGTTTTCACTCTCGATATTTTTTAAAGGTATATTTTCAACCATTAGCCTATTTACTCTGAATTGATGATCAAGTCGTTTAATCATAACATTTTCATTAACCGATTGATCTGCTCTTCCGATAAAATATCGATAAAAATCAACATTTAAATAATAAAGAGTTTTTACGTACGGTAGTGGGTAACATACAAATAAGTTGTCCACATAGAAAGTATGCTTTGGTAATTGCAAGCCACAATCTTTTAGTAACTGTGTACGATAAATAATCGAGTGCATCATAATATATTGGCCTTTTCGAAACTCTTTTGCCTCATCCCAAGTAAAGATTTTTCCTTCTGGAAAGACCGTTTCATATTTCATTATCTTTTTATATTTTGAGCCCTCTTTTTCATACACGTAGTTACTTAAAATCATATCTACTAAGTTATCTTCTTTTACAAAATTTCTAATAGAATCTAAGATTTTAAGATATGCACGTACATCTACCCAGTCATCACTATCTACAACTTTAAAATAAAGTCCTGTAGCATTTCTGATACCTGTATTTACAGCTTCACCATGTCCACCATTCTCTTGGTGGATTGCTTTTACGATTGTCGGATATTTTCTCGCATATTCATCTGCAATTTCTGCTGTGCGATCTTTCGAGCCATCATTCACGATTAAGATTTCAACATCTTCTCCACCAGGCAATAATGACTCTATACAAAAGTTCATATAATCCTGTGAATTATAGCTAGGTATTACAACTGATAATAGTTTCATTTTCACCCAACCTTTTTAAAAGTCATAAATTTATATCTCATATATTTTAATAGATGAATCTAATTTGGACAAACATTATTTTAATTTTCTAATTGTTTGTACGTATGAATAAAATTGTCGTAATCCTCAATACTAATTATCACTATTTAATAATAATATCCTTTAATATTATCACTGTTTAACGATAAAGGGACAAGTAAATTTTTTTAGTATGTTTTACCATAGGCAAATAAAAATTAATTTAGACAAGTTACAACCCATTCACCCACCAATTTTTTTATTAAATATATTTTAATAATAATCATATCATTTATTATAAATATTATTTATAATAAATGATAGTAGATAATAATAATTGGTTATATTTTTAAGTGCTAAAATTAGGAACCCATTATATTTACCATAGCTTCATAGTTTCAGTTAATAATGTCATTGGAGGAAAAGATTTAATGAAAAAAAGGGTTGCTTTTGTTGTAGACAGTACGGTTTATTTAACAGACGAATTGCGGCATCATCCAGATATTTACGTTGTACCACAGATCATTATCGCTAACAATAAAGAGTTAGAAGATGGTATAGATATCCAAACTGAGGAACTTTATGAAATCATACAAAATTCTAAAGATGTTCCGAAAACTTCACAGCCGAATGTGGGCAAATTTGCTCAATTATATGATAAGTTGAAGAAAGAATACGAAAGTGCTATTGCTATTCATGTTTCTTCAAAATTAAGTGGAACACTTCAAAGTTCAACTGCTGGTAAAAATGAAAGTGGTTTTGCGGTTGAGGTTGTAGATTCTTCTTCTCTTTCCTATGGAATCACTCATTTATTAGAATTAGGTTTGAGCCTAGTTGAAAAGAATATGGATTATGTTGAAATTGCAAAGGTATTACGCGAAGAAAGTAAGAAAGGGCGAAACTTAATTCTACTTGGTACATTAGAACAATTATATAAAGGCGGGAGAATGACAGGGATACAATTTGTACTTGGTAATCTTCTAAACATCAAGCCGATTTTAACGATTAATGAAAATGGGGAACTTGTTTTAAAAGAACGCATTCGATCTGATAAAAAAGCAACCCGTAGAATGATTGAACTGTTAAAGGAAACATGTGAAAAATATAGTGTAAAAAAAGTTGCAGTAATGCATGGCAATGCCCTCGAAAAAGCAAAGGAAATAAAGAAAATTATTCAAAATGAAATTCCTGGTATTAAAACATTAATTGGTGATATCAGCTCTTCACTTGCCGTACATGCTGGCGGTGGTGCTGTCGCTATTTTCTGGTTTCAGAATTAATAGCTGAGTCGAGTAAAGGTATTTGTTGATTAAGTTGTCTTTATGGGTAGCGCCATTAGACAACTTAATTCTGTTTTGGCACTATCCCATTAGACAAATTCAAAGTCAATTAAGCAGATACTGTTCATTAAGATTCACTATTAGATAAAATAAAGTACAAGCCATTCAAAATATCAATAAGAATTTCAAAGATCTCCATTACTCATTCTTTGTATTCATCAATGTTCTTTAATATATCTAGCAATATATATGACGGAATGGCTGCTGCTCTTATTACATCTGGATCATTCGTTTCATTTCGAATTGTTGCAAAGATGACTCCAACTACTTCCCCTTTGCTATCAATAATTGGGCTACCACTATTCCCTTTATATACAGGGGCAGTTATTTCCATTAATGGAATATCCCAATCTTTTAGTTGAACAATTCCTGAGATTTCTCCTTCATTTGCAATTTGGGAATGAGCTAATGGATTCCCGATAAAAATCATTTCTTGACCAATTCCTTTTTCCCAATTCCGATCTGGTGTGATAGATAACGTAGCCAAATCTTTCCCTTCAATATCGATAATAGCAAGGTCATACTTAGGATTCGTATAAATTACTTTTCCTAAAAAAGAGCCATCCTCTCGAAAATGAACATTTACATGATTCAAATTTTCCACAACATGCTCGTTAGTAACAATCAAACCAGTTGAGGCAATATTAAAACCAGTTCCCTTTACTCCGCCCCATTCTACCATTACGACTGAGCGGCGATATTCTTGAACCGCCTCATCTTTTGAAAGACGATTAGATACTTGTAAAAATTGGAGTGATGGAAGATTAAATACATGAAACCATACTTGAAAGCCACTAATTAATAAAGCAATGATAATAAGACTCCCAATTCCCTTCACAATGAGGGACCGCTTTTTCTGTTGTTTTTGCTTATACAGTTCCCATTCTTCATCTTCTTCCAAAAAATCTTCTATATCTAAGCCATCATCTATTACAGTTGGTTGATCTTCATCAATCAATTCTTCTTTTTCTTTATCCAACTTTTTTACCCCTTTTATAAAGACTGAAATATGATTCTTTATAGTCATTTTATCAATATTGCCTTTTTTAAAAAACATTTGCCATATAAAAAAGGAAATAGAAGCTTAGTAAAGAAATTAATAACTAGAAAATTTGGAGGTGAACTTATGTTAAAACGACATGAAGTGCTGTTTAACCAATTAACTGACTATCGGATGGAACTATTAAGTCTTGTTGAAGATGTTTCAGAAGAGATGGCCGATCAAATCCCTGACGGATTCCGTAACAATATTCGCTGGAATTTAGGGCATATATACCTAGATCAATATTTATGGGTTCAACATTTAACAAAAGAACCTATATCAATTCCAGAAGGGTTTTCAGATTGGTTTGGTTTTGGGACAAGTCCTGAATCTTGGGTGTCAGAGACACCAAAGTTAGACGAGTTAGTGGAATTATTGAAAAGCCAACCATTAGAAATTAAAGAAAAGTTTGGAGAGCGACTTGAAGAAGAATTTCCACCGACAGAGTCTGGGATGCATACGATAGCACAAGTTTTAGTTCGTACTATTTTTCATGAAGGAATGCATTTGGAAACGATTAAAAATATAAAAAAATTAATTTCATTAAAATAAAAATACAAAAGAAAGTTTAAAAGGATAGATAAAACATTGGTTTGTTACCTATCCTTTTTCATTAAAAAAATTTATGGATACAAGAAAAATGGAAAACGGAACCTTACATAGGCTTCATTTTAATGTCCAATTGAAATCATTGTGGTAAATCATCTGTTTACTCATTCCACCGTCAATGGTTATATTTTCTCCGTTAATAAAGCCCGCTTTTTCACTGCAAAGAAATAAAACCATATTGGAAATGTCTAGTGGATTTCCAACTCTTCCTACAGGATGTTGATAGGCATCAGGTCCTTCATAAACTATAAAATCTGTATCAATCCATCCCGGAGAGATCGAATTCACTCGAACCCTACCAGCTAATGACATCGCTAATGCATGTGTCAATACTTCGATTCCACCTTTTGCAGCTGAATAACTTTCAGTGAATGGTTGACTCATTTTCGCCCTCGTTGACGAAATATTAATAATGCACCCATTTTCATTAAAATGATTCATTAATAATTTTGTTAAATAATATGGTGCAGTAATTCCCACTTTGAGAGCATAATTGAAGTCATCGTAAGAACAAGTATCAATTCCACCCATAGAAGTCATCGCATTATTGATTAAAAAGTCGATTTTTTTATGTTCCGTTAGTACTTTTTGACTAAATTCAATTAACTGTTTCTCATCTCCGACATCGCCGATAAAATAATCGTTCGGTTCTTTATCAATAGTACACACCTTTGCACCATTTTTTCGAAATTCCTCGCAAATGACTTTACCTATTCCTCTAGCACCACCTGTTACAATGACAACTTTATCTTTAAAATTCATCAATCATTCTCCTTCCTCTTTATAAAATAATCTTTATTATTTTGCAGGAAATTAGCGAAATTTGGAGAATTACTATTTTTAAATAAATATTATTGAGAAGGATAGGATTACGTATGTTTAATACTCAAAATGTAAAAAACTTCTTTCTAAAGAAAAATATAATTGCTAATATTTTATTCTATCTTGGTATTATAGTAATTTTCGCTAGTTTCTATCTAATATCTCAAATTTTTGAAGATATAAAACCTGAATTTCAATATTATAGTGAAGTACCATTCTCACTGCTTATCTATACGCAATACTTTACTTTGCCTGCATTTGTATTTTTCATCGGTATTGTCTTAATCGGCTTGTCTGAAGGAATTGAACTATTACAACGTATCGTTGATAAGAAAAAAGAAGCTGTTATTCAAACAGAAGAACATAAATCTGTAGCATTATCTGAAGTTTCCTCAACAAGTGTCGAAAATAATTATTTACCGAAAGATGACTTTACTATTTTTTCCGAATCAAAAAATTACAATAG
>Ga0180215_1003661_pt1 | contig 14251 bp, 8 predicted proteins | sample eDN3rd37CBELigBY_FD_128871 | JGI IMG/M metagenome (GOLD analysis project Ga0180215, IMG submission 128871) | Enriched backyard soil microbial communities from Emeryville, California, USA - eDNA 3rd pass 37_C BE-Lig BY (version 2) (version 2) | ecosystem: Environmental > Terrestrial > Soil >...
AGGCGGGGTCCAGGCTCCACAGCGGCGACAGGGCCGCAGCGCCGACGAAGCCGGCGAGGCCCAGGAACCTCCACCCGCCCGCCGTCGGTGACGCGCCCCCCAGGAACCAGCGCAGGAGGAGGCCCCCCGCCATCAGGGCCGCAGTCAGCACGCCGACGCGCAGCGGTTCCAGCACCGGGAAGAGGTACTGCGGCAGGGTGTAGATGGTGATCGCGAAGACCCCGACGCCGACAGCGCCGAGCTTGGCGGCCAGCCCCGCCGCCGTGCGATCCTCCGCCGCAGGGGCGAGGGTTGGAACCAAGTTCGCTCCCGCCATCGATCCCCCACCAGGAGACTGCCGCGCCACCTTCCGCCCGCTCCGCCCCCGGCGTCGCAGGCTCCCTCGAACGACAAACGAGGCGCTCGCGCGCCCCCCTCACCCAGCGCGCGAGCGCCCTTCCCCCCCGCGGGAAACGCTCCGGACCGTCGGTCCTGCTCGCAACGAGAGTCTCTCGACTCCTCCTGCGACTCTCGCTCTGGCTCTTGCGCCCTCCGTGCCAGGGGCCCGGCCTCTCCCGCGGCGGCGACACCTCGAAGGTAGCCGGCTTTCCGCAGGCGGATCGCGACGCGGGTGCGGCGAGGGCGCGCCGGGGGCAACCTCGCCGCACCACAGGTCGGAAAAACATTCCACCCAGACAGAACCCCGTTCGCTGATCGCCAGCCCCCCAGACAAGCGGGCGGGCCCCCGTCCCCTGTCTCCATTTTTATTTGTTTTTCGTCGCAGCCTCCGCCTGGGCCCCCTCCGCGGCGGTGTTCGGGCGAGGATCGCCGCGCGCCGAGACACCCCCCGGGAAGAGGTGCGGCCGAGGTCGGGTTTGGGAGTCCGCAACACCGACCACCCCCAAAGCGGGTGTGCCCCCTCTGGGGCCACCGCGTAGGAGGCCTTGGCCTTGTCTAGATTTTCCTTGGCGGCGACCGCCGTCCTCCCCGCGATCCTCCTGACCGCGGGGATCGCACATGCAGCGGCTCCCTCGGTTACCGCCACCCACAGCCTGGTGAAGCTCAAACCGTCGGATCCTCCCCCAGCAGAGACCACCGCCCGCATCGCGGCAGCAGCGAACGAGCTCGAGAGCTTCCAGGCGGTGATCTCCGGCGGAGACAGCGGCGTCCGCGGCGTCTCTGCAAAGATCTCCCCCCTGCGCGGCCCCTCCACGATCTCCCCCGAGAGCGTGGTCCTCTACCGCCAGGCCTACATCGACGTCCGGACCCCCTCCGACGACAACGGCATGCGGGGCATGATCCCCGACGCGCTGATCCCCAACGTCGACCCGTACAAGGGCGAGAAGCGCAACGCCTTCCCCTTCGACGTCCCCGCAGGGGAGACCCGCGTGATCTGGGTCGACGTCCACGTCCCCATGGGCTCCGCCCCCGGCAAGTACTCGGGCAAGCTGGAGCTGGAAGGCGACGGCGGCTTCTCGGCGAGCCTCCCGATCGAGCTGGAGGTCTTCCCCTTCGAGCTCCCTTCCAACCCCAGCTACGCCACGGCCTTCGGGCTGAGCTGGAACGGCACCTGCGCCGGTCACTTCGGTGACGCCTGGTGCAACGGTGACGAGGAGACCTTCGACGAGCTGCGCCAGCTCTACGGCATGGCGGGCCTCGACAACCGGATCTCCTTCTCCAAGGTGGCCGGTGCGCCCGTCCCCGCCAGCGGCGGCCAGGTCGACTTCAGCCGCTACGACCGGACCTACGGTCCCCTCCTCGACGGCAACGCCCCCACCCGGATCCCGGGCGCGGCGCTCAGCACCATCGAGGTGTGGCAGCGCAACCCCCAGGCGGAGGACTACGCAGCCTGGGCCCAGCACTTCAAGGACATGGGCTGGTACGACAAGCTCTTCGACTACACCTGCGACGAGCCGCCGCTGACCTGCGAGTGGAGCGACATCAAGCCGCGGCAGGATCGGGTCAAGGGCGGTGATCCCACCATGAAGTCCCTGATCACCACCACCGTCGCCCACCTCAAGAACCACGGCCTCTACGAGTCCACCGACATCATCGTCCCCGTGGTCAACTTCGTCGAAGGCAAGGTCGGCGACTACGCAGGCGACAACTCCGCCGACTACCACCAGGCGAAGGCAGACGGGAAGACCGTGTGGATCTACTCCTCCTGCATGAGCCATGGCTGCGGCAACACCGTCTCCGGCGAGTACGGAGGCGATCCCGACCTCCACGGCTGGCCCAGCCTGGTGATCGACCACACCTCCCTGCAGCATCGGGCCATGCCCTGGGTCGCCTACAACTTCGGCTTCACCGGTGAGCTCTACTGGGACTCCGCCTACTCCTTCGTGACCAAGCGCGATCCCTGGACCGATCAGTACGACTTCACCGGAAACGGCGACGGCACCCTCTTCTACCCGGGGCGTCCGGACAAGATCGGCGGCTCCACCCACATCCCCGTGGAGTCCCTCCGCCTCAAGGTGATCCGCGACGGCATCGAGGACTACGAGTACCTCACGATCCTCGACGCCTTCGATCCCGACGCAGCGCGGGACGCGTCCAAGCGCCTCTTCCCCCACGCGTGGAGCGCCGGCGACATCAGCCCCGAAGAGCTCCTCGAGACCCGGCGTGAGGTGGCCAAGCAGATCGCCTCCCACACCAAGAAGACCGGTGGCGAGGTGCCCCCCTCCGACCTGCGCCCGGACAACGGCGGCGCCTTCGGCTCCAAGGGCGGCGGCAGCTCCGGCGGCGGCGGGGGTGGCGGGGGCGGCTGCTCGGCCTCTCCCGCGGCCCTGAGCGCCGGCGCGCTCCTGGCCCTCGCGCCCCTCGCCCGGCTTCGTCGCAAGCGGAGCTGAGGACCGGCGGGTGGAGGCAGCCCCGTGGTCCCCGCGATGCGGGAGCCCGGGGTGGGCTTTCCAACTCGAGCGAGGACGAGAACGAGAGCCCCTGCGCCAGCGCGGGGGCTCTTCTCATTCGGCCTCTTCGATCGGGAGCACCTGGACGTTGAACGAGAGCCCCTGCGCCAGCGCGGGGGCTCTCCTCATTCGGCCTCCTCGATCGGGATCACCTGGACCTCCCCCTTGATCCCCGCCTCGGCGAGTCCCTTCTTGATCGCCTTCTGATCCCCCACCAGCACGATCGCGAAGGGCTCGGCGAAGAACCACTCCGCAGCGGCGCGGTTGATCTGCGCGGGCTTCGCACCCACCAGCTTGCCTCGGTAGGTCTCCACCCAATCGCGGGGCAGGTCGTAGAGGTAGATCTCCGCGAGGGCGGCGGCGATCTGATCGTTCGTCTCCAGGCGCAAGGGGTAGAGTCCCGCCACGTAGCTCTTCGCCCTGGCGATCTCCTCCCGCTTGAAGCCCTTCTCCCTGGCCTTCGCCGCCTCCCCCACCGCCACCGAGAGCAGCTCCCCCACCGTCTCGTTCTTGGTGAAGGAGCGGAAGCTGTAGAAGCCGGCGCCGCGGGATTGGGTGAGGCGGGTCCCCACCGAGTACGAGAGGCCGCGGTTCACCCGGATCTCGTCCACGAGCCTGCTGGTGAAGCCGCCGCCGAAGGCGGTGTTGGCCACCACCGCCGGAAAGAAGACGGGGTCCGTCTTCTCGCTGAACGACCTCCCGACGAAGCGGATCTGCACCTGGGTCGCCTTCTCCTTGTGGATGATCCGGATCGCGTTCTTCTTCAGCGGCGAGAGCTGCGGGATCTCCACCTGCGGCGGCGTCTTCGTCCTCCACTCGCCATAGTGGCTGCGCGCCAGCTCCAGCACCTTCTTCGCGGTCACGTCCCCGACCACGATCAAGGTGGCGCGCCCTGGCGCGTAGTAGGTCCGATGGAAGCGCCGGACGTCCTCCAGGCCGAAGGTCGAGACCGACTGCCGCGTCCCGGAGGGCGGCGGCACGTAGGGGTGCCCCGGCGGGAGCAGCGTCGACAGCATCGCCCGATCCGCCACCGTCCCGGGATCGTCCAAGGCCTGGGCCAGGGACGCGATCGTCCGCCGCTTGTGGATCTGAAACTCGTCCTTCGGGAACGAGGGATGCAGCGTGACGTCCGCGACGAGCTCGAAGGCCAAAGGGAGGTGCTCGCTCGTCACGGTCCCCGAGACCACCGTCGACGTGTTGCCCGAGCCCGTATCCAGGCTCCCCCCCACGAACTCGATCGCCCCGTCGATCTCGTCGGCGCTCCGGTTCGTGGTGCCGCGCTTGATCAGCCCCGAGACGAACGAGGCGAGCCCCGCCTTCTGGGGCGGATCGTCCACCGCTCCGGTCTCCAGCAGGAGCCGAACGCTGACCAGGGGGAGCTCGGTGCGGGGGGCGATCACCACCCGCATCCCGTTCTCGAGGTGGTGCTCCTCGTAGGGAGGGAGCTGGACAGGTGTGACGGAGGCGGAGGCCTTGGTGGAGACGAGGGTCATCAGGGTTGCCAGGAGGAAGGAGGCCCCCGATCCAGCCAGGAGCCGATGGTTTCCGAGAAAGGACATAGGTCTATTTCTTCTGGGCGCGGGGCTTCTCTCTTCGGGCCTCCCCTGACCCGAGGGGAGGCACCACCGTCGCCACCGATCGATTCAGCTGGGTGAAGTAGCGGGTCGCCACTCGCTTCACGTCGGCGACCTTCACCTCGTCGTAGCGGTCCAGGGTGCGGAGCGCCTCGCGCCAATCCCCCAGGAGCAGCTCGCTGTTGCCCAGGGCGTGGGCGCGTCCCCCATGGGTGGCGATCTCCTGCAGGAAGCTCGAGCGCAGGATGTTCTTGCCCCGCTGCAGCTCCAGCTCCGTGATCCCTTCGTCGGCGATTCGCTGGAGCTCTTCGTAGACCACCGCCTCCACCTTGCGCGGATCCCCGCCAGGCGGCAGATCCGCGTAGATCACGAAGGAGCTCGGGTCGATCCGCCAGCCGAAGTCCAACATCACGTGGGTGGCGAGCTCCTCCTCGTAGACGATCCGCTTCACCAGCCGGGACGACTCGCCCACCGCCAGGGTCATCTGGATCAGATCCAGGACGAAGGTGTCGTCGCTCTTGGCGGCGCTCACCCGATACCCGATCATCAGCGAGGGGGATTGGCTCGGGTAGTGGACGTCGACCCGCCGCTCGCCGTTCGGCTCCGGCTCGCTGTCCACCACCTGGGGGATCGGCGGCCCCGCCGGGATATCTCCGTAGTACTTCTCGATCAGCTCGATCGTCGTCTTCGCGTCCAGGTCTCCCACCGCCACGATGGTGGCGTTGTTGGGCGCGTAATAGGTGCGGAAGAACTCGAGCGCGTCCTCGCGGGTGATCGCGTTCAGGTCTCCCATCCAGCCGATCACCGGCCAGTGGTAGGGATGCGCCTTCCAGATCTGGGCGGAGAGCGCCTCGTCGAGCATCCCCACCACGTCGTTGTCCACCCGGAACCTGCGCTCCTCCTTCACCACCTCCCGCTCGCTCTTCAAGGTCTCGGGGGTGATCGCCAGAGAGCGCATCCGATCCGACTCGAGATCCACCACCGTCTCCAGCGCGTCCGACGCGAAGTCCTCGTGGTAGACCGTGAGATCGTTCGAGGTGTAGGCGTTCGAGCTCCCCCCGGCGGTCTCCAGCACCCGGTCGAACTCCTTCGGCCCATACTTCTGCGCCCCGTTGAACATCATGTGTTCGAAGAGGTGCGCGATCCCGGTGATCCCGGGGCGCTCGTTGCGGGAGCCCACCTTGAAGAAGGTGTAGAAGCTCACCGTGGGGACGGTGTGGCTCTCGATCAGCCGCACCTTCAGCCCGTTCGCCAGGGTGTGCTCCACCACGTCGAAGACCTTCGGATCCAGCGCCTTCGGCTTCGGCCCCCTCTGGGTCTTCCCCTTTCCCGGGGCGGTTGGCTTCGACGGCTTCTGCTTCGTGGCTGCGGCTTGGGACTTCCGGGGCACGGCGGCTCCTTCGGCGAATGCGATCAGCGGGAGCAGGAACGCGACGATCACGGCGGGTGCGGTCTTCACATCTCCTCCCGAACGAGGCCGAACGGTAGGCACCAGCCGGGGGGTGCGTCAAGGCGCTCGGCACCGCTTCCGAGGCCCCCGCTGGCAGGTCCATCGACTCTTCCCGGCGCGCGCCCAATGGGGGGTGCGACATCGTGCCGCATTCCCCCGCGGTCCTTCCGGGCATAGGGGACGAGATCCCGATCGCTGTCCAAGGAGATCCGATCCATGCGCGTCCTTCTCGCCCTCCCCGCCCTCCCCGCCCTCGCATTGATCCTCGGCTGCGGCACGAGCACCGAGGAGGCAGGGCTCTCCGTCTCCGTCTCTCTCGCAGCGCCCTCCTCGCCTGCGCTGGAGGGAGGCGTGCGCACGATCCGGACCGACCTCGGCTACGAGGTGCGGATCGAGAGGGGTTATTTGGCCACCGGATCGGTGGGGCTCCTGCCCTGCGGCGACCAGCACCACCACCACCTGCAGGAGCTCGGCAGCCGCCTCCTGGAGCTGCTCGTCCCCAAGGCTTACGCCCACCACACCGGCGGGAGCCCGATCGAGCTCGCCGTCGGCGCCGTCGAGTCCCTCCTCGCCCCCTCCGACGCGTGGATCGCGCTCGGCAGCCTCGCCCCGCCCCCGGACCGCTACTGCGGACTCCGGCTCACCGCCTCCCCTGCGGACGGCTCCAACATCGGGCACCCTGCCGATGGCGAGATGCAGGGGCGCACCCTCCGGCTCGAGGGCACCTACCAGCACGACGACGCAGCGGAACCGACCCCCTTCACCCTGGACGCCGCGGTCTCCTTCGACGTCGACCTCCACTTCGAGGCGATCGACCTCGGCCCCGCCGGGGACCAGACCGCCTCGCTCTCGATCCGGAAGGCCCTCGACACCTGGTTCGACGGGATCGACCTCGAGGCGGACGACGACGACGCGATCCGCGCCGCGGTCCTCTCCAACCTCCAGGCCTCGCTGATCGCGAGCCGGCGATGACGCCCTGGCAGCGCGCCGCGGTGCGGACCGGCGCCCTGCTGGCGGCGCTGATCCTGGGCCTGGCTTCGTTCCCCACCAAGGCCCGGGCCTGCGCGGTCTGTAGCTGCGGCGATCCGACCCTCACCACCATGGGCGCCGAGCAGCCCTACCAGGGGCGGCTGCGCGCGTCCTTGGAAGGGAGCAGCCGGACCGACACCGTCGGAGCAGAGGGGGTCGACCGCCTTCACCTCTCCGAGCGGCGCCTGGACGCCCGCATCGCCTGGGCCCCCCACGAGCGGGCCTTTCTCCTCCTCACCCTCCCCCTGCTCTCGCGCACGGTGGAGTACGTGAACCTGGCCCGCCACAACACCAACGCCATGGGCGACGTCGAGCTGCACGCCCGCATCTTCCTCTTCCGCGACCGCGACTACGACGCCAGGCACCTGGTCTCGGTCCTCGCAGGGGTCCGGCTCCCCACCGCCCCCCTCCAGCGCGGCAAGGGCGGCGCCCTCCTGCCGATCGAGCTGCAGTCTGGGACCGGCTCCTTCGCTCCAGCCCTCGGCCTGGCCTACGCCCACTTCGCCTTCCCCTGGTCCCTCTACGTCAGCGCCGCCACCACCTACGCCACCCCTGGCCCCGAGGGCTTCCGGGCGAGCCGCACCCTCGCCACCACCGTCGCCGGCCAGTACCAGCTCCACTCCACCTTCGGCCTTCGCCTGGGTGTCGACTCCCGCCTCGAGGGCAAGTCGCTGGAGGGCGGGATCGCGTCCCCCGATTCAGGAGGCTGGATCTCCTTCGCCGCAGGGGAGCTATTATGGAGCCCCTCGATGGATTGGACCCTATACGGCTCGGTGCGCCTGCCGGTGTGGAACGCCCTCGACGGCCACCACCTCGAGGGGCCCATCTTCGGAACCGGCGTCTCCTATGACTTCAGGTAGCAACCACACACCGCTCGGCGCGGGCCTCTCCACCGGAGACGAAGGTCTCAGCACCGAAGACCGCCTGATCCTGCAGGCACCTGCCCCGGGGCCTCATCAGGTCGTCCCCGCTCCGGTGCTCGGCCTCGCCTGGCTCGTCAAGCTGCGGTGGATCGCTGCCTTCTGCCAGCTCGGGGTCCTCGCAGCGGCGATCTCCTTCTTCTCGGCGCCCCCCTCGCCTACGGCGATCGCCGCCCTGATCGGCCTCACCTTCACCACCAACCTCGGCCTCGCCCTCTGGCTGCGCCGCGGCGGCAGCTCGGCCCCCTGGCTGCTGGGTGCGGTCCTCCTCCTCGACACCGTCGTCCTCACCGCCATGCTCTACCTCTCCGGCGGCTCCTCCAACCCCTTCACTGTCTTCTATCTGGTCCACGTGGCGCTCGCTGCCCTCCTGCTGGACACGAAGGGCGCGCTGCTGCTCTCCCTCTTCACCAGCGCCTGCTTCGCCAGCCTCTTCCTCCTCGGCGGCCACGACGCCCACGCCCACCACGGCGCGGACTTCTCCTCCCACCTGCAGGGGATGTGGGTCTCCTACACCCTCGCCGCCTGCTTCGTCGGCTACTTCGTCGCCAAGATGACCCGGGCCCTGCAGCGGCGGGAGCGGGAGCTCTCCGAGCTGGGCCAGATCGCTGCCCGCGCCGAGAAGCTCGCCTCCCTCAGCACCCTCGCTGCGGGCGCCGCCCACGAGCTGGGGAGCCCGCTCGGCACCATCGCCATCGTGGCCAAGGAGCTGGAGCGGCTGAGCGAGGCCCAGCTCGATCCCGAGGCGATCCGCGACGACGCCAGGCTGCTGCGGGCGGAGGCGGAGCGCTGCAGGCGGATCCTCGATCGGATGGCCTCCGACGCGGGGCAGAGCAGCGGGGAGCGCCCGGTCCCCGTCGCCGCCGGCGAGCTCCTCCTCCGCCTGCAGGAGGAGCTGGGTTCCGAGCTCGGCGGTCTTCTGCGGATCCGCCCGTCCCCGACGGAGCTCGGAGCGCTGCGGCTGGTCGCGCCGCCGCGGGCGCTGGTCCAGGCCCTCGCCAACCTCGTCCGCAACGGCATCGACGCAGCAGCCGGCTCTTCCGATCCCACCGTCGAGCTCCGGGTGGAGGCGGGCACCGACGGCATCCGCTTTCGGATCACGGATCGGGGGACCGGCATCGCCCCCGAAGATCTGCCGCGGCTCGGCGAGCCCTTCTTCTCCACCAAGGCCCCGGGGCAGGGTCTCGGCCTGGGCCTCTTCCTCGTCCGCGATCTGGCGGCGCGATGCGGGGGCTCCGTCGAGGTAGAATCCCGCCCCGGAGAGGGCACCACCTTCCTCCTCCGGATCCCGGCGGCACCATGAACCAGGAGAACGCCATCAGCGTCCTCGTCGTCGACGACGACGAGATCTTTCGGGAGCGGCTGGCCCGCGCCCTGCGCGCCCGCGGCCACGAGGCCCGGGTCGCGGCGGACGGCGAGGAGGCCCTGCGACTGGCGCAGGAGGAGAGCCCCGAGTACGCCATCGTCGATCTGCGCATGCCCGGCATCCAGGGCCTCGACGTGGTGCGGGAGCTCCTGGCCATCGATCCCACCACCCGGATCCTGATCCTGACCGGCTACGGGAGCATCGCCACCGCCATGGCCGCCGTGCGCCTCGGCGCAGTCGACTACCTGGCCAAGCCCGCGGATCTGGACCAGATCCTCGCCGCCCTCCAGCGCTCCTCCGCCGACGAGCCCCCGACCCCTGGCGCCGACGAGGTCCCCAGCCTCGCCAGGGTGGAATGGGAACACATCCAGCGGGTGCTCCAGGACTGCGGCGGAAACATCTCCCAGGCAGCCAAGGCGTTGGGCATCCACCGCCGCTCCCTCCAGCGCAAGCTCGCCAAGCACCCCGTTCCGCGCTGATCGTTTCTGAAGAAATCACAAACAGCGAACGCAAGGAGAGCCACGCCCCGCGACCGCGTGGCCCGAATGAATCTTCCCCGCCTGCGGCGGAGATCCCTTCAAAGGCTCTGCGCCGAGATCGCCCCGCGCCTTGCGGTGGCGGTTCCTTCGGCGGCTCGGGCCGCTCATTTGCTGGGACCCTCGCCCTCGCATAGGATGGATGGATGAGGGGATTCCGTTTCATATTGTGCAGCCTTCTTTGCCTGCTCGTGACGAGCGCGCAGGCGCAGACCCACGGGTCCATCCACCCGGATCCCGCAGCGGCGGGCTCGCTCCCGCCCCTGCGGCTGGACGCGCTCTCTCCAGGCGCCTCCGTCCTCCACGCGGATCCGATCCGAGGGGTTCCGAGGCTCCTCTTCGCGAGCGGCGCCTCGCCGTCGCCTCGAGGCACCGCGTCTGCGGAGGAGGCGGCCTGGTCTCACCTTCGCGAGCACGCCCGGCTCTACCGGCTGGAGGGCGCCCTCCCCTTCCTGGAGGTGCGAGCGGTCCACGACGCGGCGTTCGGCCCGCTGATCGTCGCATTCCGAGCCAAGGTGAACGGCGTCCCCCTCTTCCGAGACGAGCTGCGGATCGCCATGGCCCGGGATCGCAGCCTCCTCGGGATCTCCGGCTCCCTCTCGCCCCAGCTCGTCTCGACGTCGCAGAACCCCCCGAGCTTCCGGCTCACCGCAGAAGCGGCGATCGCCCACGCGATGGCCAAATTCGACGGCGCCGCCCCCGCCTCTGCCGATCTCGTCGCCCTCGACGTCGACGAGGCCGGGCACCAGCGGTACCGCCTCCCCGATCGGGACACGGCCCTTCGCAGCGCCAAGGTCCTCTTCGACAGAGGCGGTGCCCTCCTCCCCGCTTACTACGTGGAGGTGGTCGAGCAGGCCAGGGCCTTCGCCTTCGTCGTCGACGCGAGAAATGGAGACATCCTCCTCCACAATGACCTCGTCGCCCACCACGGCTACCGGGTCTGGGTCAGCGAAGACGGCGCGCCCCACCCCAGCCCGCTGGGACGCAGCGACTTTCCCTTCCGCTCGAGCCGGCAGCCGATCTACGCGAGCGCCGTCCTGGAGACCCGGGACCACGGCCCCATCTCCACCTCGGACCCCTGGCTGCCGCCAGGCGCGAACCGCACATCGGGGAACAACGTCGAGGCGTATTTCGGCGAGCGGACGAAGATCTACGGGACCCCCACCTCCCCCGATGTCTTTGATTATGTCTTCGATTTCGGGAAGCGCCCCTCGGAGGACAACCACCAGCGTCGATCCTCCATCACCCAGGCGTTCTATACGAGCAACTGGCTCCACGACCTCCTCTACGACGTGGGCTTCGACGAGAACTGGGGCAACGCCCAGCAGTCGAACTTCGGCAGGGGCGGCGCCGGCGCCGATCGCCTCCTGGTCTCCACGCAGGACGACACCGCCCGCGGCAACGCCTACATGATGACCCCCGCTGACGGATCCCCTCCCCAGATGAGCCTGGGTCTCGCCCGGTTCGGTACCTCGGACCGGGACGTGGCCCACGACGCCACGGTCGTCGCCCACGAGTTCGGCCACTTCGTCACGAACCGACTCATCGGCAACGGCAACGGGCTGACCCGCCTGCAAGGGCGGGCGATGGGAGAAGGCTGGTCCGACCTCCTGGGCCTCCTCGTCGCTGTCGACCCCCAGGATCGGTTCGTGGAGGACAACGACGCATTCCAGGGACGCTACCTCATCGGTTCCTACGCCTTCGGCGCGCCCTACGGCACCCGCCGCTACCCCTATTCGACTTCACACAGCGTGAACCCGCTGACCTTCGGCCATGTCACGAGCGCCAAGGCGCTCCCCAGCAACGTTCCCTCCAAGAGAAACAACCTCCCCAACTACCAGGTGCACAACGCAGGGGAGGTCTGGGCCTCCATGCTGTGGAACGTCTACACCTCCTTCCTCAACGACCCCAGCCTCGGCTTCGACGAGGCCCGCGCCCAGATGCTCCACCTCTGGATCGCGGGTCTCAAGCTCACCCCCATCGAGCCGACCTTCATCGAGGCGCGCGACGCCCTCCTGCTCGCGGCGCTCGGCTTCGACGAACCCGTCTACGACCGGGCCCTCTCCGCCTTCGCCAACCGGGGCGCCGGGATCGGAGCGGTTGCGCCACATGTGCTCAGCAGGGGAGACCGACCTGCGCGCGAGAGCTTCGACGGGAGTCCGGACCTCCACGTGCAGGAGGTTCGGGTCGAGGAGTCACCCTGGAACTGCGATCGCGACGGCGTGGTCGACGCCGGCGAGACCGGCACGCTCACGGTCATCCTCGCCAATGGAGACCACCGCCCCGCCTCCGACGTCGTGGTCCGGGTCTCCACCTCCACCCCTGGGGTGCACTTTCTCGAGGAGGACGAGCAAGAGCTGGCGGAGCTCGCGCCCCTCGGGGCCTCCTCCCATTCATTCCACTTCCGCCTCGAAGACACCCACGACCTCGTCTCCATCGCCTTCGATGTCTCGGTTTCCGATCGAGATCAGAACACCGATCAAGCATCGATCGAGGTGGTGGCAAACTACGATCGGTGGGCGCTCCTCCCCGCGCTCCACAGCCATAGCTTCGCCTGCCATGATCCTGCCTGGACCACCGTGTCCACCTCCGCCGAGCGCTGCATCCGGCTCCCGGAGATCCAATGGCAATGCCCCCTCCCCGCTGCGGGAGAAGAGCTGCACTTCGTATCTCCGGTGCAGACCGCCGGCTCGCGTGCGTTCAGCATCAGCTTCTTCCACAGCTTCGACTTCGGAAGCGAGGCGGGGCCACACCAGTCCGGGGGTGTGATCGAGATCAGCAAGGATGGCGGCGATACCTGGAGCGACATCGGCGTCCACACGACCCCGGGCTACAACGGCGAGATCCATCCAGCTGCCAACTCTCCCCTCGCCGGCAGGCCGGCCTTCGTCGGCAAGCTCCCGGGACGCAACCCGGTCACCATCGACCTCGGCCTCGACCATCGCCTCGAAGACATCATCCTTCGCTTCCGACTCGTGTCTTCGGTCGACACCCCTGTCTCCAGGCCGGGGTGGACCCTGAGCTCCCTGCAGTTCCTGGGACTTGGCTCCGAACCTCCCTGCGTCGTCCAGGTCGACAGGCGCGACTGCAAGAACCAACCGCCCGTCGTCCGGGCGCTGGTCCCTCCCGCGGTCGAGTCCGGCAGGACGGTGATCCTCGATGCCTCGGGCAGCTACGATCCCGAGGGGGATCCGCTCGAGTTCCTCTGGTCGGGGGGCAGGTATTGGAGTGACGACTCGAGATACGTCCAGGCCTTCCAGGTCGCCGACGAAGAGGCGGCGGTGACGAGCTTCCAGGCGCCCCTCGTCAACGCGGATACCTTCGCCAGCATCACCCTCGCGGTCTCCGACGGACGCTCGATCCGCACCACCGAACTCGACATGACGATCGTGCCTCTCTCCTACGACATCACCGCCCACGCCACCTCGACGTCCCAGACCGTCGAATCGGGCAAGACCGGGACTCTCGTCGGTGAGGCGGAGGCGCCGGAGGAGAGCGTCCTGCGCTACCAATGGACCCAGATCGGCGGCTTCCCCGCCGCCATCGAATCACCGAAGAGCGCGACCACCACCTTCACCGCCCCGGTGGTCTCGAAGGAGCTCCCCCTGCGCTTCGCCCTCCAGGTCTCCGACGGCCTGGTCGAGAGCCCCCTCGCCTTCGTCGACGTGATCGTCCGACCCGCGGGAAGCGACGGATCCCACTTCGCCCTCCCTCCGACCTCCTTCGCGGCGGCGCCCCGACCTTCGAAGAAGCGCGTGTCCTCCGGCTGCTCCGCAGGCGGGGACGCGAGCACGCAGGGCTGGCAGTGGGCCTCGCTCTTCATCGCCGCGGCCGTCCTGCGGGCGAGACGGGCCCGGGCAGCGAGGCCCTGATCCAAGGCGCGGCGCAGGCTCTTGCGATCGATCGTCCGCTTGGTGAAGCCTCTCCGCGGCGGGATCAGGAATCGATCCGCCGCCGGGATGATGCGCGCTGTAGCGGAGTCACCGATGAGGACTCAATGAGGTGCGCCGCTCGCGTGGGGCGAGGTGATCGAGTCGCCGTGGGGATCCCGGTGGGGCCCCGGCCCCCGCACGGCGGCAGGATCCAGGTGCCGCAAGGAGGGAGGGAGCTGCTGCGGGACCTGCCGGCCCAGCCCGGACGCGAGCCTCCTCCCGTACGCTGCGTCCGCCCGGGAGCAGTGCCAGAGCATCCGGTCCTGGCAGTCCGCGGGACAGGCGGAGAGCGCAGCCACCAGGTTCGAGATCAGCTCCTCCCGCTCCCACTCCTCGAAGGCGCGAAACCGCTCCCCTGCCTGGCCGTAGTTGTTCTGGCGCTCGATCGGCTGCCGCACCAGGTTGCCGGAGACCCACGGCTCGTGGTCACGTCCGTTCGGCGGCGCCTCCCGCAGGCCCCCAAGCCCCGACGGCTCGTAGTTGATGTGCGGGTTCTGTGAGTCGGCGACGTCCGAGAGGAAGGCCATCTGCCCCCCGCGCTGGTGCGTGTGGGCCG
>Ga0180215_1003665_pt1 | contig 14247 bp, 14 predicted proteins | sample eDN3rd37CBELigBY_FD_128871 | JGI IMG/M metagenome (GOLD analysis project Ga0180215, IMG submission 128871) | Enriched backyard soil microbial communities from Emeryville, California, USA - eDNA 3rd pass 37_C BE-Lig BY (version 2) (version 2) | ecosystem: Environmental > Terrestrial > Soil >...
ATGGCTGTGGACCAGTCACCCATTACATGGTGCTGGCAGCCTGTTTCACCAGGTCACCAATGAAGCCGTAATCGACATCCTGCCCTTCCGTGATGCGCACCGTCTTGCGTTCGGGCGGTCCCTTTTCGAAGAACCCTTCCGGCGCTTCGAGGTCGGTCGCGTTGAAGATCGTGAAACTGACCCAGCCCTTGGCCGGGGAAATCACGGCGAGGTAGGAGCCGTTTTTCAGGAAATGCGGTTTCTTGTACTGGATACGCTCCGTCGCGTCGGGGACCGCTTCGTGTACCAGGTTTCGCAACGCCTCGCACGCGGCGATTTTCCATGAAGCATCGAGTTGCTGGATGAAATCACTGACTGCCTGGTCTTGCATGCTTATCTCCGACTTCGTGACTGATTCCAACGGGACCTACCTGGTTTCGGCCGGGACTGACGATGATAGTCATTCCTGAGCTGTCGAGGGCCGCAGTGGCGTCGGCCGGACACAAGGTCCGATCCTACCGGGCATCATGACCGGGCATCCTTGACGTTCTCCCGTGAATTCCAATGAACCCTGATTCAGGCGCTCAGCGTGACATTGTACGCCGGGGGGACATGAGTGCTTCAACGGCGTCGGCCAACTCGACAACCGGTCGCCGCCCGTCGAGTTCAAGACTGGCACCTCGCCGCAGCAAGGGCTCAACCTCCACCACGTACTGGCGAATTTCGGCCTGCTGATCCGCCGAACGCCCATACGGATTGTTCGTCCGGGTTGTTACCCGGTCGATCAGCACCTCGACCGGAGCACTCAGCAACACAATGTGCTCGAACTGATCATAGAAGCGACCCTGATTCTCGACAGTCCCGGAAACGACCACCTCAGGGTGGCGATCCAGAAGGTCCTTCATCCGGTGCTCGTCCCACGTGCCGTCTGGCAGCACCCAACCGTCATAGTCTGTGTCGACCGTCAGGTACCCTCGCCGGGCGAGTTCCCCAAGGAGTGTCGACTTGCCGGTTCCCGACATACCGGTAACAAGGATGCGAGCCATGCCTGTCTCCTGTGTCAGTCCCGGACCGCTTCACACTTTCTCCCGGTTCCAATGCTCCACGTTCGGTCTGACGGCCACATCCGCCAGCCTCAGAATCGAGCGCCGTTTTGGGCAAGGTGCAACCGCGTAACGATGTCGGCAGCGATGCTGGAGGAATCGCGCTCCCTGCATTCGATCACCACATCACCAATGCCGTTCGCGGTGAAGATCGATTCCAGTTCCGGTGCCCGTTTCAGGTGCCACTCCAGCGATGCGGCACTCTCCCGCCTGCGCAATCGAGTTTCGATCACATCGAGCGGCACACGCAATCGCACCACCTGCACCTCAGCACCCGGTGCAGCATCCTGGTAACGCTGCCGCTGCGCCTGCTCCTCCACCACATCGGCCAGGATGAATGTTTCTATGCCGATGTCCCGGTAATTGGCAATCATCGCGGTCAGGTTCGCATACCCCACTTCCGCATTGAATGGTGTCACCTGCGGTGAGGCCCAGCGCAAGCGGTCCATATCGATACAGGCCACCGGCATCCCCACATCCGCGAGGATGTCGTACAGCGCTTCCGCCGTTGTTGTCTTGCCGGAACCAACCGGGCCCGTAATCACTATCACGCGCGAAGCTTGCATGCCATCTCCGTGTGCCGGCAAGGAGGATTCATCCGTTCCAGCTTCTGCCTTGACAGATTCTGTCAATACCAACTACCGTTCATATGATTTCCGATACGTTTGGTCGGACTTCTTCGCCTTGTTGCTAGGGTTCTGCGAGATGTCAACAATCACCAGCGAAACCTCCACCCCAAAACGTGCCCCGGCCATCACCTTTTGCTCTGATTTTACCGAGGCATCGGGTGCCGATCCCGCCGGCACAGCGTGGGCGAACCGCCACTATATCATGACGGAAATTCCACTGCCGTGGCCCTATTCCCTGTTCACCAGCAAGCGGGTGCCACCCGGATTGAAGGACTACCTCGAATCACTCTACGAGCGAGATATCTGGATCGCCAGTGTGGCGATTGCGCCTGACGAAGCGTGGAGTGTGCCGGGTATGACCCGGATTATCGACCTGAAAGTCGAGGAATCACCGCTTACCCGGTACCAGCGAAATGAATACCTGGTCCCAACGGAACAGACCACCGATGCCATCAGGGCCCTTGTTGAAGGTGATACCGGAGACGTTCTGCCCGCCTGGCGACAGGACATTGATCCGGCGACCCGGGATTTCTTCATCTGCACGCATGGCTCCATCGATGCCTGCTGTGCCACCTATGGGTATCCGACCTACAAACTTCTGCGATCCATGGTCGAGAAATCCCCGGTTCCGATTCGTGTCTGGCGATGTTCGCATTTCGGTGGACATGCCTGGGCCTCGACCATGCTCGAAATGCCGGATGGTCGCTACTGGGGCCAGGTGAAACCGCAGGATCTGGCACCGCTGGTGCTGCGAAACCGGCCATTCGCCGAACTGCGGTCCAAATATCGCGGGTGGGCAGCGATTCCGGCCGGGGAATCGCAGTTTGCTGAAGCCACCGCCCTCGAGCACCTGGGGTGGGACTGGCTGGATTACGAGATCACGGCCGATCATCTTCCGGAACGCATCTACGGTGATCCGCCGCACGATGCCACAGTCACGTTCCATTACCGGCATCCGCAAACCGGCGATGCGGGCGATATCACGATCGATGTCATCGCCAACGGATACACCACCATCATGCAGACCTCCGGAACCGATCCCGAAACCTACGAACAACCACAGTGGCGCGCTGCCATTCGTTAACCCTTCCCTTTACCGGCCGCGTCCAACCTGTCACCATACATGTCGCAAGCGACGTTTGGTGACCCGCGCCCTGGCGCGGCCGACGAAGGGTTTCCCGTTTCATGATCGACATGTTCAGTGATACCGCCACGCAGCCGACCCCGGCCATGCGTGAATTCATGATGCGCGCACCAGTGGGTGATGAGCAGTTGCGGGAGGATCCTTCCGTCAACCAGTTGCAGGAGATGGCGGCCGCGCTCACTGGCAAGGAGGCCGCCCTCTTCCTGCCGAGCGGCACACTGTGCAACATCATCTCCTTCTACCTGCACTGTGAACGTGGCGATGCCGTCATCCTCGATGCCCACGCCCACCCTGCCGTGTCCGAAGGTGGTGGAGTGGCCGTATTCGCCAATGTGATGCTGAAAACCATCGATGCCCCGCGAGGTCGCTTCACCGCAGCCATGGCCCGGCCGCTCATCGCGGAACGCACCACGCACATTTCCCGCACATCGCTGATTTCGGTCGAAAACACCACCAATCCCGGTGGTGGTGCCGTCTGGAATCTCGATGACTTGCGTGATCTCCAGGCTTTGGCTGGTGAACACGGGATCCACATGCACATGGATGGAGCCCGCCTGATGAATGCCGTGGTGGCCAGTGGTGTCAGCGCGAAGGATTTCGCCAGTACCGTCGATTCGGTCTGGATCGATCTCTCCAAGGGACTCGGGTGCCCGGTTGGCGCGGTGCTCTGCGGCACTTCGGCGTTCATCGAGGAAGCGCGTATCCTGAAGCACCGGTTTGGTGGTGCCATGCGCCAGGCCGGGATCATTGCCGCCGCCGGGATTTACGCCTTCGACCACCACGTCGAACGGCTGGCCGATGATCATGCCAATGCCAAATTGCTGGAAGCGGGCCTGGGCAGCATCGACGGGGTTGAACTCGTGAATGGTCCGGTCGAAACCAATATTGTGCTGTTCCGGCTGGTGGGGATGGACGATTTCACCGTGAGCCTTGGCGCCCGGCTGCGGGAGCGCGGGCTGATTGTCAGCCAGTATGCCGGGAGCACATTGTTCCGGATGGTGACGCATCTGGATGTCTCGCGACAGGATTGCGAAACCGCCATCGATATCATCCGGGATGTCATCACCAATCGCGATGCCTGATGACAAGCAACACCGCGATGGTTTGTCCAACCATCGCGGTGTTATTGCTGTGCAGATGTGAACGCATCCCGCCGGGATGTTCCCCTCAACGAGGGAATGGATCAGTGCAGTTCCTCGTTGATCCGGGGTTCGCCACGGCGCAGCGATTCAGGCGGAATATTCCAGCCAAAGTGCTCGGTTTCGTCACCCTTGATCGCCAGGAACGCGGACTTCGTTTCCGGATACACCGAAAGCACTGCTTCAACCGGTACCCAGAGTTCCTTGCTGGCCCCATACAGTCCCGAGGCGTACAGGAATCCGGCAAATCGCTTGCCGTAATCCACACCGCCCGGCAGGATGCCAATCACCTTTGCCAGGGCACCGCTCTGCGCATAGAGGGTGTATCCCGGTTCGATATCGGCAACGGTTCCCCGCTCGCCGGAGCGCAAGCGCTCACTGACCGGCGGGGCGGGCTTGTCAAAAATGCCACGGTCTCCACCCACCAGGATCGGCTTGTTCAGCGCCGAAAGGAAATTGGGCGGACGGCTGGCAATGAAGGCAATGCCGAAGATAATGACCAGCGCCAAACCCAGGGCGAGGTACAACTCCGGTCGGTCCAGCCGGTCCGGTGTGTCACCCGGCCGGAACAGTGCCAGCAGCGATTTCCCGATGGTGATGATCACGGCGACAATGACAGCGATCAGCACGATCGGCAGCACCGTCGGGGCGATCAAATGTTTCTTGATCCATTCGGCCATACGTTCCCTCTGACTCCTCAATCCCTCGTCGACTGCATCAAGTTTCGCGGCGAACGGCGCAATTGTCCACACTTGCCAGGACCTTTCACGGCAATACGTCGCAAATCACCTGGCCGGTGGCGGATCCGATCCCGGAAAGGCATCACCAAGCGAAATCAATCGTACCGTATCCGCATCCGGAACCGCACCCTGCACCATCCATTCCGACTGGATCAGCCGGTCCCGTTCTTTCCGTTGCTTCCGCTTCCGGCGCCAGAACAGGAATGGCCCGGCAATGGCCGCAGCCGGAATGATCAGCCAGGCCCAGCTTGTAGCCCAGATAATGGCCTGGGCTTCGGCCGAATTCCCCGCCGCGTACCAGATCAATCCAATGGTGGCGACTTTGAACACGAACAGCGTCCAGAGAAAGACCCACACCGCCTGCTTGGCATCCGTTTCGTCTTTTCGTGCACGCTGCAGGTTTCTGAGTCGTCGCGCTTCTCCTTCACTCAAGGAAGCTTGTGCTGTCATGGCGATCTCCCATCTGCCAGACTGCCGTGGCCCAAACGGGGCGGAACCTCTCCGTCTCGTGGTGTCTCCGCCATCCGGTGCCGATTATGGTCCCGGCGGTGTTCCGCCGGTGGCGACGATGCGATTCCGTTCGCGCTGCCGTGCCAGTGCGGCGTTTCGGTCCTTCGCCTCTTCCTTGCTGGCCCAGTTCAGGAAAATGATCGAAATCAGCAGCAGGAACAGCACATTGGTACCAACCCACATGCTCAATCCGCCAATCTCCTGGTCCGTCTTCAGGTCAATACCCCAGGGGCGCTGCATCGATTGCCCGTAGTGCGGGTACAGGATATTTTCGGCGTAGGTGATGAATGCCCCGACGATGCCCCCCGGAAGGGTCTGCAGGAACAGGTAAACGCACTGGAGTGGCGGTGGCAATGGCCCCAGTTCCGGCACCTTGCTCATCATCGGCCACCAGATCCATAACCCGGCCAGGATGAAACACTGGTGCTGGATCATGTGCAGCAATTCATGTTCCAGCGCACCGTTGTACAGGACTGGAACGTGCCACACAATAACGATCAGCGACGATCCAAGATAGGCGACGACCGGGTTCACCATCGTCTTCGCCACCGCGAACCGCTTGGGATTCTCGATCAGTGGCCGGTAGACCCAGGCCGGAATCCCCTTGATCCAGCAGGGAACCACCACAAACATCAGCAACAGGTGCTGCAGCATGTGCGCGCTGAGGAAGAAGTAGTAGGACCAGTCGTCGATCGGGGGACCGAGGGCGATCAGCGCCACCACACTGCCGGTGAGGAACCAGCGAATTTCACTGCGCTTGACTGGCCGGTTTTCAGATCCGGGTCGTCGCCGGTTCAGTGGGCCGATCCAGGCGAGATAGAGCCCGGTGATCACAAAAAGGTATGCGGCGATGCGGGGATCCAGCAGCCAGTGGGTGTACCACCCGCCAATGGGTTCGGGACCGCCAACATGCAGGATGGGAATGGGAGGAAGGGTGAAAGGCATGACGACATCCTGACGAGAGCAAACGTATCTGACTCAGTCCGGAGGTGGGACCATCCGGATGCGCTCGTGTTGCGGCCGTCGCGCGGGGGCCAGCACGGGCAGCGGCCGCCAGTACCGGAAAAGGCACCGACGGGCGGCCGCTGTCGCCGGAATTGCCCTAGATTGCGTTACTGACGAAGGTATCGATCTTGTCGTAGTGCATGATGATACCCAGCACCACAAAGGTTGCCAGCGCGAGGCCCAATCCGCACATGAAGATATAGGTGAGGTTCCGGTCGTCGAACTTCAGGTGCATGAAGTATTCAATAACGATGATGAACTTGGCCAGAGACAGGATGATCAGTGCGGGAACCAGGATTCCCTCGAGCGCATCGATGTAATAGATCAGCACTTCAACCGCAGTGATGATCGAAAGGATGATCGCGATCCTGATATATGTCCTGTCGCCAGGATGCGACCCATGCGCATCGTGTTCATGTTCGGCGGAGGGAACCGCCGGATTCCGGGATGCCATCGTTGCTCTCTCCTCTTCCCGTATCGGCTCAGAAGAACCGGCTGAGCAGCGAACTGCCAAATGAAACCAGGCGCATGGCGTGTTCCCCGGCTTCGCTCGTCTTTTCCTCGTATGGAATCAGGTAGACGAGGGTGAAAATGACGATCCAGACAATGTCCACGAAGTGCCAGTACAACCCGGCAATTTCCAGGTCAAGGCTGTCTTCTTTCTTCAGCCCGCCGCGAAGGGACACGAACAGCAGGGAAATCAGCCAGAGCACACCAATGGTGACGTGGAATCCGTGGAATCCGGTCAGCGTGAAGAACGAGGCACCGTACATGTTGGTATGCAGTGACAGGCCTTCGTGGTAGAACTCCGAAAATTCGAACCACTGCCCACCAAGGAAGACGGTTCCCAGCAGGGCCGTTGCCGCAATCCACAGACGCGAGTTCCGGATATTCCCCTGCTGCAGGGCTGAAAGCGCCAGCACCATGGTCAGGGAACTCATCAGCAGTACGAATGCACTGACTGAGGTGTACGGGATATCGACCAGTTCGTGCGGGAATGGGCCAATACCCATTTCCTCGGACCGCCCGCGATAGATCATGTACGTGGCGATCAACGAACCGAAGAACATGCAGTCCGAGGCCAGGAACAGCCACATCAGCATCTTTCGGTGATTGATCCCGGTGCTTGTTGGCGGGTGACCGGAGTGACCGTCTCCGCCATCATGCCCCACACCGTGGGTTTCTGTGAGGTCTACAACCTGTGCCATTGTCGTTCTTCGCTCCCCGGTTCAGCAGATCCAGCAGGCTGAATCTGCTGAACGGCCTTCAACCTTCCTCACCGCGTTTCACGGCAACCAGCCTAATCGGCAGGTTCGAATGACCAACCGTAAATTGCGCCCAGCATGATGATCCCGCCAATCACACTCACAATTGGCAAGGAGAGTGACTGGATGTGGATGATGGGATTGTCAATGATCTTGCCAAAGCAGAGCACGAACATTCCGACCGCCACAAGCATTGGATAGAACGACCGGTTCGGCAGGTGGATACCGTGATCCTGGTTTGCTGCCTCCTGTCGGCGCCGTCGTTCCTGGCTGGCCACTGAATCATCCGGGGCCTCAGTCTTGCCCATGGTTTCACCGGCAAAGGTGATTTCAATCTCGTTTTCATCGCCTGTTTCGTGATCGATCCCGTACTTCTCGGCCCAGAGCGGATCACGATGCTCGATGACCGGAATGTTCTTGAAGTTGTACACCGGCGGCGGCGAGGAAATGCTCCATTCCAGGCTTGAGGCATCCCACGGGTTGTCGCCGGCAATCTTGCCAGTTTTGAGGCTCCTCGCCACGTTGTAGACAAACAGCAGGATCGAAGCACCCAGGAAGTACGCCCCGAACGAGACAATGATGTTCCAGAACCACCAGCCGCTGCCTTCACCGTAGGAGTAGTAGCGCCGTGGCATCCCTTCCAGGCCGAGGAAGTGCATCGGGAAGAAGGTGAGGTTGAATCCAACGAAGGTCGTCCAGAAATTCCACTTGCCGAGCCGTTCGTCCATCAGGCGACCGGTGAATTTCGGGAACCAGTAGTAGATCGCGGCAAGCAGGGCGAAGATCGAACCGCCGAACAGCACATAGTGGAAGTGGGCAATCACGAAGTAGCTGTCGTTGTGGTGCTCGTCCACCGGCACCACTGCGTGCATGACGCCGGAGAGACCACCAATGGTGAACTGTGAAACCAGACCGACCGCGAACAGCATGGGAGTTGTAAATTTCAGGTGCCCCAGCCACATCGTGCCGATCCAGTTAAAGATCTTCACCCCGGTGGGCAAGGCGATCAGCATGGTGGTGGCGGCAAATGCCGAGTTCGCGGTGGGACCGAGCCCAGTGGTGAACATGTGGTGCGCCCACACACCGAAACCGAGGAAGGCAATGGCCACCACCGAGTAGACCATGACCGAATACCCGAAGAGCGGTTTCCTGGAGAAGGTGGGAATGATCTCGGAAACAATCCCGAAGGCGGGCATGATCATGATGTACACCTCCGGGTGCCCAAAGACCCAGAAGAGGTGTTGCCAGAGCAGCGGATCCCCCCCGGCTGCCGGTGCGAAGAATCCGGTGCCAACGAAGCGGTCCATGGTCAGCAGGAAGAGCGCAATGGTGATCGATGGGAAGGCCAGGATCATCATGACCGAGGTGATCAGGGTGGTCCAGGTGAACAGCGGCATCCGCATCAGGGTCACACCCGGCGCCCGCATGTTGAGGATCGTGGTGATGAAGTTAAGCGCACCGGCAACCGAGGACACACCGAGGATTTGCAGACCGAGCATCCAGAAATCGACCGCCCGGGTTGGGTTCCAGGAAAGGTCAGTCAGTGGTGCGTATCCGTACCAGCCCTGGTTCGGGACTTCACCGAAGAAGAAACTCAGGTTCAGCATCAGCGCGCCGAGGATGAAGGCCCAGAAGCTGAAGGAGTTCAGCCTGGGGAAGGCAACATCTCTCGCACCGATTTGCAGGGGCATGATGTAGTTGAAGAACGCCACGCTTAACGGCATGATCGCGAGGAAGATCATCGTGGTGCCGTGCATGGTAAAGAGTTCGTTGTACTGCGCTTCGGTGACCACACCGTTCGCCGGGTGCATGAGTTGCGTGCGAATCAGCAACGCTTCGAGTCCACCCAGCAGGAAGAAGGCAAACGCAGCAACGCCGTACATCATGCCGATTCGTTTGTGATCAACCGTGGTGATCCAGCTCCAGATCCCCGTTTCCGATTTGGGTCTGCGCTGTGGAATAGCCTGCGTTTGTGGCTGGGCTATTGATGCCATGTTTCGCTCCTACCTGCCCGAATGGTGCTTCCCAACAACAACTGTCTCATTCGCCGGTTGCCCCCGTGGAGCAACCGGCACTCCCTGATCATTCCGCTAGCTTGCCGGGCTTGCAACGGGTGAGGCTTCTGGCGAAGCCGCAGGCGTTGCGACATTGTCCGGCCCCAGATGATTGACCGCCCCGATCGAGGCACATCCTCCTGCTGGTTGCAGGGACGCCAGGTAATCCATCAATTCATTGAACCCTTCATCACCGAAGTTGTCCCTGATGAATCCCTTGGTGATCTGCGTGGCCATGTAATTCCCCGGTTTGACGGCTCCGGGGTCCTCGACCCAGTTCGCAAGATTGTCTGGCGTGTTCTTCAGCAATCCGGCGGCAATCGTTTCACGACACGCCAGGTTGGTCAGGTTCGGACCGAAGGTTGCCGGGGCATTGATACCCCCGTTATCCGGATTCACTCCGTTCACCGTGTGGCAGGCCAGGCAGAGTGAGAACGCTGCCGGAACCTTCGTCACACCGGCGGCAGCGGCCGCATCGGCATCGGAGTTCCCCGGATTGCCTTGCCGCATGGCGTTCACCCAGGAGTAGAATTCGGCTTCCGGTTGCACCACCACCTTGAATCGCATCCAGGCGTGTTGCGCACCGCAGAACTCGGCACACTCCCCGTAGAAATCACCCGATTCCGTGGGGGTGATCGAGAGGGCATTCACGTGCCCCGGAATCACATCGAGTTTCCCGGCGAGTCGCGGTACCCAGAAGGAGTGGATGACATTGTTGGAATGCAGCCGGACAATGGCTTCCTTGCCTTCCGGCAGGTAAATCTCATTGGCGGTTACCACCCCAAGACTCTGGACACCCTGGGTGTTGTCTTCACCGTAGTGAACTTCCCACCACCATTGCTTGCCGTAGACATCGATCACCAGATCGCCTTCTTCGGCGGCATCGGCATGGTCGAACAGCGTGGTAATGGTCGGGATCAGGACAACCAGCAGCACGATGGCCGGGATGATCGTCCAGGCGATTTCCAGCCGCTTGTTCCCGTGCACCTGTGGCGGGCGGGCACCCTCGTGCCTGGAACGGCGGAAACGCAACGAGGTGTACACAATAATGAACTGCACACCGACAAAGACGATGAGCGCCAGCCAGAACACCAGTTTGTACAGGTCCTGGATGTCATCGGCATTCGGCGAAGCGGGACTGGTGGTGGAATACGGTTTCGCATCCTCCGGACTGGCACCGCAGGCAGTAAGCATCATGACTGCAATCGTCGCCAGCGTGCCCAGCGTCAACAGGCGCTTGCCAACACCCTGGCGGCGTGACATGTGCCGATTGGTTGGCGCGCTCCGATCGTGGGTCCGCCGTTTCATTCTGTCTCCCCCAACACCACTGTCCAACAGGGCAGAATCCACCCCGCTCCAGTCACCAGCCAGTGACTGTTCGCGCAGGAGGCTCCCCATTCACCGTTTCAGCGCCCGCATCTTCAGAGGGTGTTTCCACCTGACAGGCGGGCCAAGGCAGCAACGATTGCTACCTGCAACAAAGTACCGTTCGCAAGTATGCGACATCCGGGGACGCTACGGCCAAAATTTGGGCACCGCATCACGCATGTCGGTTGTTGCGATATGTACGGACTTGCCGTTCTGTCATCATTGTCCACGACACTGTACGTTGCTGCAATCCCCGATACGGATACATTGCCATGAAAACGCACCGGCCTTTTCGTGCTGAACGTATCACTCGTTACGCAGGTGGCATGTTCGGTTCTCGGCCTGGCAAATGCCCCGGGATCATTCCCTGCACCGGTGCCTTCACGGGACCCGAAATGCGGTCATTCCACAAGGGTGCAGGACCAGTAGATTCACCACGCCAATGGCACGTTCCGGCCAGTTGCATTTTTGTCACACGACGCAATAATATGGTAAAGTTACGGTGAAAATACTGTTTCCAACGCACCGGCCCCCGCCCTGGTGCACCTGCATTGTTCCGGAGTCCCCGCCGTGCATGCCAGCCGTCCTGCCATCCTCCGAAAACCTGTGCTTCGCGTAAGTGCCATCGTCATGATTGTGCTGGGTACTGCCCTGTGCCTGCTCTCCATTTTCGCCGATTCATTGTTGCCGGGTGGCGGTCGCGGATTCGGGTACCAGCAGATGATTGCCCTGATCCTCGGTATCGTCCTCATCCTTGGCGGTCTCGCCATCGCCTTCCAGCGCTACCTGATGATGAGCCCGCGCGATTCCTTTGAAATCGAGCGCTGACACCACCGGTTTTCCGGCATTGCCCGCCAACGTCACAATCTGCGCCAGTTCCGGGTAAAATGAAATGTGCCTCCGCCACCAGGCTGGTCGCGGGGGCTTTTCTGTTTTGTCCCCGGCAGGGGCTACCAAGGAGCCAGATCGCATCCGATGAGCGCGGCGACCAGCACCCAATCCACCAATGACATCCCCGGTCCTTCCGGAATCGTCTCCATTGAAGAGCGCGCCGCCATCGATGCGATTCGCCAGGGTCTGCTGTCCCTCGGCATCGATCCGGGGTCGCGTCCCATCGATCTGCGCACCCTTCCCTTCGAAGGAACCTGGGGCAGTGCTTCCACCATCAGCCGCATCCTGGCCGGGGAAGTGGTGACCGCCGAACTGGAAGCCCGCGGCGAACTGGCGGACCTCTCCAAGAAGGAGATCAAGAAACTCGTCAATTCCCACGTCGGTGCGAAATCCCAGGAAATCGCCGCCGGGGTGGCCGCGGCCATCATTGCCACAAACCGGTTTGCCCGCGTGGAAGCCGAAAATGGCTATATCAACATCTATTACGATGCCAACAGCATGGCCCTGCGCCTGCTGGATGAAGTGCTGCGCGCCGATCTTCCCTATGGATGGGCTCCACAGGGAACCCATCCATCCCGCGTGATGATCGAACACTCCCAGTTGAATACGCACAAGGCCGCCCACGTCGGGCACTTGCGCAATATCTGCACCGGTGTGGCTGTCACCAACATCAGTACCGCCGCCGGATTCGAAACCATCCCGGTCACTTACATCGGCGATATCGGACGCCATGTCATCCAGTGCATGTGGTGTTACCAGAAATTCCACGCGGGTGAAGAACCGGCGGGCAATGCCTCCAAGGGACAATGGCTCGGCGTAATTTACGCCGAATCCTCCGCGCGGTTGCGCTTCCGCAAGGAGGTCATTACCTTCCTCCACACCCTCGTGCAGGAAGACCAGGTGTTCGTTGCCGCCGTCGATCGCATGCTGAAATTCCTCTGGCGCGAAGGCCACACCGATGGAGAGGATATCGCTTACCTGCTCGGTCGCATTTCCCATCAGCAGGAAATCGATCCGGAAGAATTCCGCGACCAGCGGGTCATGGTCGATTTCTGGCCCATCATCGGGCAGCAATTGCAGGATGAAGTCAATCTCGATATCAACGACAGCGCCACCGAAGCCGACGAACGCCCATCCGGCGGGAAGCCGGAAGTCGAACAAACCATGACCCCGCAGCAGCGGGTAGAAGAATGGCAGCGCCTGGCGACCCACATGCAATCCTGGTGGACGGAAAGTCTCACCTGGGAGCAGGAAGTGAAAGATACCTTCCAACTTTGGGAAACCAAGCATCCTGCCCTCGTGGCCCTGTGGGAAAAGACACGGGAATGGAGCCTCGCCGACCTGCGCCGCATCTTCGAGGAATTCGGGGCCGAGTTCGATCACTGGTTCTATGAAAGCGGTGTCGAGGAAGCCGGTCGCGAGATTGTCCGGGAATTGCTGGAACGCGGCATTGCCGAAATCAGCGATGGCCTGCCTGTGGTGAAAATCGATGAGCGACTCGGTCTCGAACAGGAGACCTATCGCACCATGCCAATCCTGCGCTCGGATGGCACCACCCTGTACGCCACCAAGGATTTGGCCCTCACCCAGCAGAAGTTCGAGGAATTCGGAGTCGATCAGTCCATCTGGGTGGTCGATGTCCGCCAGTCGCTCTATTTCGACCAGATCAGCAAGATCCTGGAACTCTATGGCTTCGCGCAGGCGAGCCAGTCATTGCACCTGGGGTATGAATTCGTGACCCTGCCGTCCGGGGTGATGTCGTCCCGGAAAGGCACGGCCCCAATGCTGGAGGATGTGCGCGATGCCATGATGGCCGAGGCCCTCAAGGTAATCGAGAGCCGGACCAGTCCACAGGAGGGGGACAAGCAGCGCCGGTCACTCAACCTGTCCGCGGAAGCCCAGCAGAAGATTGCCCATGATGTGGCTATTGGCGCCATCAAGTACTCGATGCTGGCCCGCGATTTCAACAAGGTGATCGTTTTCGACCCCGATGAGGCCCTCTCCTTCGATGGTCACGCCGCACCCTACATCCAGTATGCGCACGCCAGAACCTGCGGCATCATGGAAAATGCCGGAATAACGGTCGATCAGGTGCGCGCCGGTATCGCCTCGCTCGATTTCGGGCAACCGGCCAGCGAGGAACTCGGACTGCTGCAAACCATTTCCGATTTCCCCGGTATCGTGCAGCGTGCCGCCATTGAGCATCGCACACTGCATGTCACCAATTATGTCTATGACCTGGCGAAGCGGTTCAACGATTTCTATCACGCCTGCCCGGTGCTCAGCTCGGAGGAGCCGGTGCGCACCGCTCGCCTGGTGCTGGTCGCCGCCACCCGGCAGGTGCTGGCCAATGCGTTGGCGCTGCTTCAGATCGACGCGCCCGAGCAGATGTAACGTCCCGCCGGAACCCCCTCACCCGG
>Ga0180215_1003669_pt1 | contig 14244 bp, 12 predicted proteins | sample eDN3rd37CBELigBY_FD_128871 | JGI IMG/M metagenome (GOLD analysis project Ga0180215, IMG submission 128871) | Enriched backyard soil microbial communities from Emeryville, California, USA - eDNA 3rd pass 37_C BE-Lig BY (version 2) (version 2) | ecosystem: Environmental > Terrestrial > Soil >...
ATGTGAGATCTTGGCCGTAGGGTCCTTCATAGTGCTGATGAAGGACTTTAGCATGTGAGATCTTGGCCGTAGGGTCCTTCATAGTGCTGATGAAGGACTTTAGCATGTGAGATCTTGGCCGTATAGTCCTTCATAACCGAGATGAAGAGGAAAACCACCTGAAAACTCCCCGTGAATCCTCTTCATAGCCACGATGAAGAGGAAAACCAAACGAAATCTCCCCGCGAATCCCCATCATACCCCCGATGAAGAGGAAACCCAAACGAAATCTCCCCGCGAATCCCCTTCATACCCCCGATGAAGAGGAAAACCAAACGAAATCTCCCCGCGAATCCTCTTCATACCCCCGATGAAGAGGAAAACCAAATGAAATCCCCCCACGAACCCCCTTCATACCCATGATGAAGAGGAAAACCAAACGAAATCTCCCCGCGAATCCCCTTCATACCCCCAATGAAGAGGAAAACCAAACGAAATCCCCTTGCGAATCCCCTTCATTGCCACGATGAAGGGGAAAACCAAACGAAATGTCCACAGAATCCCCTTCATCAACTTTCTCTTATACAAACGCTATTTTTGTAAGCGGATACAATAGATAAAAGCCTATTATTACATCATATGTATGTAAGGATTGATAATTTCGTTAATTGCAGGTTTTTTCCTCTAAAAGGCTTTTGTGTATCCAAATGGCTGCTTGCATGCCGTCTCCCATGGCAATCGTTGTTTGTTCAGAGTGCACGGCTATATCTCCAGCTGCCCATACATGCTCGACGTTTGTCTTTTTTGTCCTGGGATCAACGATGATATGCTTATTTTCTGTTCGTTCAATGCCAAGCTGGGTAGCTAGTTCGGAACGGACTTCGTTTCCTGGAAACCCCAAAAATCCTCGGTCCCCATGTATGACTTCTCCACTTTTCAAGCGAACACCGACAAAATTTGAGGATTCCTCTTCAAGCAATACTTCCACCGTATCATCCTGGATATGTGTGATTCCGTTTTGCTTTAACTTTGACAACAATTCGCTATCAAGTTTTTTCCAATCATGATTAATAAATGTGATGTCTTTTGTAAAATAGGTAAGAGTGAGTGCCATGTTTGCACCAGATTTTCCAGAACCGATCACAATTACATGTTTGTCTACTACTTCATATCCATCACAATCAGGACATACATATATTGATAAACCAAGGCATTTGTAGATGTTTTTGATGGGAGGAATATTGTCCTTTACACCTGTTGCCAGTAACAACCTTTTAGCAAAATAGGTATCTCCACCGCGGCAATATAACTTAAATATCCCATCCGCTTTTTCAACCTTTGTAACTTCATTTTGTATAAAAGAAACACCAAGTTTTTCAGCCTGCATTTTTCCAAGTTTTCTTAAAGTTTGTCCACTCACACCGTCTGGCCAGCCTAAAATATTATGGTAAGACCTGCAAATGGTGGAACGTCCGTCATTTGAATCAATCACTGTTATTTTATGTTTATATCGTCCAAGTTGGATTGCTGCCTGTAGACCAGCAATACCTCCACCGATAATTGTAACATCATATTGTACAGACATACTTTCACCTCGTATAAGACATATACCTTTTATCTTTTGTTTATAATAGAGGATTCTATTCAAAAAAAGTAAGTTTACATAATGTAATTATGGTTAAACAAAAAAATAACTTTACATAATATTTTTATGATAAACCACCAGCCTTACCTCTTTTTAAACCGAATAACAAAAAAAAGCTCCTTTCACTAGTTGTGAAAGGAACCTTCTCTTTAGCTCTGTATATTTTTTATCGTACGTAAGAAGCTCCGACAATTATTAACAAGATGAATAGTACAACGATTAATACAAAGCTGTTGTTATATCCAAATCCACCATATCCATATCCATGTCCGCAGTGATCATGATATCCGTAATGCATAGTGTCATCTCCCTTTCTTTTTCTTACACTGTTAAGATATGAGCCTATGGGTTGTACTGTATGTGCGAGTGCCTATTTTTTGGGACTTTTTATTATTTCTTTTTTTATTATTTAAAAATAGTATAGTAGACAAAGAGTTTAATTGAATTTTTATACAGGATGTTTTATAATTACCCAATAGAAACCTATAATCAGAAAGCAGGGTCATTATGAAAGCAGAAATACTTAAAGCTATCGAAGAAAACAAAGATCGTTTTTATGAAATTAGTGCATATATTGGTGCCAATCCAGAGCTTGGTCATGAAGAATTCAAAGCTTGTAAAATTTTAACGGATGAACTAAAGAAACATGATTTTAATGTAGAAATAGGAACAGCTGGCCTCCCTACTGCGTTTGAAGCTACATTTGATAGTGGTAAACCTGGTGCGACGATCGGAATTATGTCTGAGTATGACGCTCTCCCTGATTTGGGACATGCATGCGGTCATAATCTAATCGGGACAATGGGAATTGCAGCTGGAATTGGATTATCAAAGGTCCTTTCTGAAACTGGGGGAAAAGTAGTTGTATATGGTACTCCAGCTGAAGAGACGAAGGGCGGAAAAGTAACGATGGCGGAGCAAGGTATTTTTGACCACCTTGACGTCGCGATGATGGTTCATCCACTTAGCCAATACGAAAAAAGTGGTGCTTCCCTTGCAATGGACGCAATCCAATTTGAATTTTTCGGAAAAGCTGCACATGCTGCCGCAAGCCCTCATGAAGGCATAAATGCGCTTGATGCTGTGATTCAAACGTTCAACAGCATTAATGCGTTAAGACAGCATATTACACCAGACGCACGCATCCATGGAGTCATTCCAGAAGGTGGAAAAGCTGCAAATATCGTTCCAGATTATGCTGTTGCACAATTTTATGTCCGTGCTTCCTCACGTGCCTATTTAAATGAACTGGTAGAAAAGGTGAAAAAATGTGCAGAAGGTGCTGCCCTTCAAACAGGAGCTACAATGGAATGGTCAAATTATGAGTTCTCTTACGATGACATGATTACAAATGAAGAACTTTCAAATGTCTTTAATGATACGTTAATTGAATTAGGCGTTAATCCTGAGGAGATCAACGAACGGTCAGAGGGCACTGGGTCATTGGATATGGGGAATGTCAGTCAAGTTGCCCCTTCTATTCATCCATATGTAAAAATTTGTGATGAGCCTTTTGCTTGTCACACACACGGTTTTCGAGAAGCAGCTTTAAGCAATCAAGGTAAAGAAGCTATGATTCTTGGTGCGAAAACAATGGCAGTAACAGGATATAAAATTCTATCAAACCCAGAATTACTGGAATCAATAAAAACAGAATTTGAAAAAAATAAAAGATAAGAGAATGATAGACGGTTCCTTGTAATTTAGGTGCCGTCTTTTTTTGATTAAATCGTTTTGTTAATGTTCTAAAAAGATAATTTGTACAATATTCTATGGTAAGACCATGCATCTAGGTACAGCATGTGTTTTAAAATTAATCAGGATGGTGACGTGTATGAAATTACTTTCGTTTCGAGCTTCAGATGGTGTTCGTTTAGGTATTAAGACAGATAGCGGCATAATTGATGTGCGGGATACTGCTGAAAAAGCAGGTTTGATTGCCCCTGCTTCAATCAATGAAGTGATTTTAAATGGCCAGCCTGCAAAAGAACAACTTCAGCAGATTGTATCGGTAGCAAATGATTTCTTAGACGAAACTAGTATTACATATGCACCAGCTGTACAAACGCCAAATAAAATCATTTGTTCCGGTGCAAATTATCGTGCTCATGTTGAAGAAGCAAACTTTACAGTTCCGGATTACCCAATTTATTTCTCTAAATATCAAAATAGTCTTGCCGCACATAACGAGGATATTGTACCACCCCCTGCAACGAAGCAAGTAGACTACGAGGTTGAGTTGGTTGTAGTGATGGGTAAACAAGCAAAAAATATCTCACAAGGGGAAGCGCTTGATTATGTTTTTGGATATGCGACAGGAAATGATATCTCTGCACGGGATCTTCAAACAAGGACCAACCAATGGACATATGGTAAAGCAATTGACCAGTTTGCTCCAATTGGACCTTATCTTGTAACAGCTGAAGAAGTTTCAAATCCTCAAAATTTAGAATTGAAATGTTGGGTAAATGGAGAATTACGCCAAAACTCAAATACAGAGCTAATGATTTTCCCGATTGCTGAAATGATCAGTGATTTATCTCAAACAATGACCCTTGAACCAGGTGATGTGATTTTTACAGGAACACCAGAAGGCGTAATTTTAGGCATGAAGGAAAAAATTTGGTTAAAGCCTGGCGATGTAATGGTCTGTGAGGTTGAAGGGCTAGGTAAATTAGTCAATAGGATTGCGGAATAACCTTTCGCACATTCATTCGTGACTAGATTTGTGGGCTTCTGCTTGAATTTACCCCATTATGATTACCGGTCACGAATGATTTTTCATAACAATTGTAAGCGATTACAACTGTGGGATATTTTAAAGGGGGCGACCAAATGGAAGGTACTATATTTTCACTGATTCCACCGATTGTTACGATTGCTATTATTCTAATTACAAAGAGATTATTTTTGGCATTAGGTATTGGAATCGCAATTGGTGCACTGCTTTATAATCAATGGAATATCATTGATAGTTTTGTGAACGTTTACCACATTATGGCCGATGTACTAATAGGTGACGGCAAAGTCTTGTTGTTCGTTGTGTTAATAGGCATACTCTCCTCCCTTCTCTATCTATCAGGTGGCATTTATGCTTTCTCCGAATGGGGAGTAAAAGTTGCCAAAACGAGAGTTCAAGCTCAAATGGCGACAATGTTAATCGGGTTTTTCACATGGTTTGATGATGCATTTAGTTGTCTATTTCGTGGTAGCGTAATGAGATCTGTAACGGATAAATACCAAGTTTCGCACTCTAAACTTTCCTATTTAATCCACTCAACCTCTGCACCAATCGCTCTACTTATACCCATTTCAGGACTTGCGGCTTTTATCACTTCAATCATCGCAGGTGTTCTAACTGACACTGAGATTACCTCCTATCAGGCTTTAGAAGCGTTTTTACTAGCAATACCTACCAATTATTATACAATTACTACCATCGTCCTCGTATTTATCGTTGCTTATTTTGGAATAAATGTCGGCCAAATGCGGCGCGATGAAGAACGCGCAGTTAAAGAAGATATTTTATTTGATACAAAACGTGGTAAGGTACCAGGTTCCGAAGATACGAAACTTCCAACAAGAAATGATGGAAAAATGGCTGATTTACTTTTCCCTGTTTTAACTTTAATTATTGTAACTGTGATTTCTGCTATTTTGATTGGACGCTCAAGTGCCGAAGGACCAATCACAGCTTTTGATGTGTTAATTAATACAGACATTATTCTTTCCTTGGTATATGGTGCGATTGCAGCCGACCTTGTTATTTTAACAAGATTGCTAATGAAAAAAACCTCTGGCGAACATTTAAAGATTTCTACGTTCGCTGGTATTAAAACAACATTGCCAAGCGTTATTATTCTTTTCCTTGCATTAGTTACAGCTAAAGTCATCTCTTCCTTAGGAGTTGGAAATTATCTTGCAACATTAATTGATGGAAATCTACAACTTGCTTGGTTACCTGTTATCTTCTTTGTTTTCGCAGCTTTTATTTCTTATTCAATTGGAAGTACGCTCGGGACAGCTGGTCTTATGATTCCAATCGGTGCTGAGATCGTAGCAACAATTGATGTTACTTTCCTAATTCCGGTCATTGGTGCCGTGTTAGCAGGAACTGTATTTGGAGAGCATACTTCTCCTTTATCTGATACAACGATTCTTGCATCGATTGGAAGCTCGGTCCACCCTATCGATCATATGGTGACACAGCTCCCATATGCAATGCTTTCCAGTGTTTCTTCTATCTTTGGATTCATCGTCCTAGGATTTACACAAAATATTGTGATCGGTTTGATAACAGCTATTCTAGTCATGGTTGTGGGTGCATATTTATTTAAAATGCGGCTCAACAAGACTCACACCTTAAATGGGGAGATTGCCAAATAAACAAAATACTTCTCCTCATCCCCCCTTCTTATTTTATAAGGGGGGTGTTTTCTAGTAATCTAGAGAAAATTTACCATTATTGCAATCGATATGAAAGGTGATAGAAAAATGATTAAACCAGTGAAACGTATGAATGTTACAGATAGTATTGTTAACCAAATTAAGGACCTTGTTCTCCAAGGTAAACTTAATGAAGGAGATAAACTTCCCCCAGAGCGAGAACTAATGAATTTATTTGGTGTGGGTAGGCCTTCACTAAGGGAAGCACTGAAGGTTTTGGAGGCGCAAGGTTTAATTGAAAAGACACAGAAAGGTACGATTATCACAGGTAACCATGATAAGTTTTTCTCTGACTCCCTCATGTTCCAGCTCTATTTTTCCTCTGCCCAATGGCAAGATATTTTTGAAGCCCGTAGATTTTTAGAAAAAGAATTAACATACCTGGCAACAACGAGGGCAAATTCTAAAGACTTTGATGAAATCGAGCAAACCATTGTTGATTTGGAACTTTCCATTCGTGAAAACAATCAAACAGAATATGTTCGTTCGAACCTGCTATTCCATAAAAAGATTGCGAAAGCATCGAAAAACCTTGTTTTATTCAACCTGTATGAATCGATAAATAATTTAGTGAAGCACGCTCAGGAAAGTGGAGTGACTGTATATGGGGTAATGAACGAGTCCCTTAATTACCATAAAGCAATCTTTACAGCGATGAAGGAACGGAATGCAGAACGTGCTAGCGAACTCATGGTGCAACACATCAATAGTGTTGAAGGATACGTACAAAGGAGCCAACAGTGAGTTGTGGACGGTTCTCTTTTTTTTAGAAGGGAACCGTTTTTATTTACTAGTTTTTGGAAGATAGACAGGTTGTAATCTACCTGTAAAGAAACTGTAATACTAATCTATTTATTTTTTTCATAGAAATGAGTCATAGAGAGTTACCCAGTACTTAAATTAACTAGGAGGACTATCACTATGAAAAAAATACTATTTGGACTAGCGATTTTTATAGCATCTCTATTTTTTGCAGATCAAGCGTTTGCGTATACTGTACAAAAAGGCGACACGATGTCAGAAATCGCACATAAACATGGTATGACTTTAGAAGAATTAGCAGTGATGAACCCGCAAGTAGAAGATTTAGACCTGATTGTCGTAGGTCAACATATAAATGCAGAAGTAGATGATAACTCACCTAAATTATTTGAAGGTATGCACATTGAAAAGAAACAGGAAGTTGCAGCAGCTAAGCAAGAAGTTAAACAGGAAACGGTAAAAGCGGAGAAAGTAGTTACTGAAGTTAAAAGTGTTTCTACAAATTACAATTTTTCTTCAGAAGAACTAGATTTGTTAGCAAGGATTGTACGAGCTGAGGCTCAAGCAGAACCTTTTGAAGGAAAGGTAGCTGTTGCAGCAGTTGTGTTAAATCGTGTAGAAAGTAAGAAATTCCCTGATACGATTCGAGATGTAATTTATCAGCGTGGCCAGTTCCAACCTGTACGAAATGGTCAAATTAATAAACCTGCAGATGAAGAGTCGATAAAAGCAGTGCGCGCAGCACTCACTGAAATGCGAAATATTGCGAAAGACGCATTGTTCTTCTATAACCCAGCAATTGCCACAAATCGTTGGTTAGATTCAAGAACAACTGCTGTTAAAATTGGTCGGCACGTATTTAAACATTAATTTGGTTTTATGAATTCGAAAATAAGTTAGGGAACTAGTGAAGTTCCTGTTCACTATAGAAAAAATGCCTGAACCCTTATGAGGTTCAGGCATTTTTGATTTTATCCATTATTACCTCATCTTCAAAAATTGCATACGTTGGTTAAATAATGTTGGATACGATAAAAATCCGAGCATAATGCTTGTTACAGCTGCTGTGGTTAGGAGTAAAAAGAGCACGAGTAATTGAAATTGAACTGCTTGAATGGGATTTGCGCCAGCGATGATTTGACCACTCATCATACCCGGTAGTTGAACAAGTCCGATTGTTTTTTGACTTTCAATGGTAGGAATCATACTTGCCTTGATCGACGTAATCAGTTGTGTATGGATTGCTTGTTTTGGTGTCCCGCCTAAGGATAGGATAAGTTCGGTTTGCTCCTGATGGCTGTCAACCTCCGACGTAAATCGATTTAAAAATAGAATGGCAAGAACCATTGAGTTACCAACAACCATTCCACTGATTGGAATGATATATTGGGCTGTCGCAGGTGTAATCTGGAATCCAAGTAAAATTGCTTGAGTTAACACCTCCATAAAAATTAAGGTAGCAGCGATTTTCCAGGTGATCCCTTTGATGGCCCTGCCTTTTTTCCTCGCATTTTGAGTAGCTGCAACAATCATGACAATGACCATTAGAAAAATATAAATGAGACTCTCTGTATCGAAGACAAATTTTAAAATATAGCCGACAGCAAATAATTGTATGATTGAACGGACAACTGCAATGGTCGTGTCTTTTTCCAATCCTAGATTAAATGTTTTTGATAAAAAAATTGGGATAAGTACAAAAATTAGGGCTATTGCTAAAGCAAGTGTACTCAATCCATCTCCCCCTTCACAAATTGTTTTACTTTTTCATGATTCGGAGATTTCAACAATGTACTCTCACCTGTTTCAATAACTTCCCCTTCCATCATAACCCATACATAATTGCCAATTTCAATGGCTTGTTGGAGGTTATGGGTAATCCAGATGATGGTTACATTGTACTTCTGGTTGATTTTTACGATGAGTTCCTCAACTTCATGTTTCGAAATTCGATCGAGTGCGGATGTTATTTCATCCAATAGCAAAATTTGCGGATGGTTGACAAGCGTACGTGCAATGGATACCTTTTGTCGTTGTCCACCTGACAAATCACGGACATCTCGATTTAGGTATTCCTCTTCTAACCCAACATCTTCTAATAAATCCTTGGCTGTTTTTTCTTCTAATTCCTTGTCTTGAAGTGTCATTGGTAAAGCAAGATTATGATAAACAGTTCCATTTACCATAGGAGCATTTTGCAGGCCAATTCCAACTGCACGACGTAATTCAACTGGTTCATATGTTTGGATGTCTTTTTCCTTTATGTATATCTCACCTGAATTTGGTGACAAAAGCCCATTACAAAGCTTTAAGAGTGTTGATTTCCCCGCTCCGGAAGGTCCAACTAATGAAGTAATCGTCCCCTCATAAAAGGATCCCGTAATATTTTTTAAAATATGTTTTTCATCCGCATGAAAATTAACCCTGTTAAAATGAATCGCTCGGTTTAATGTTTGCATTTATTCACTTCCTTTAATGCGATATCAATAAGATAACATATGAGCCTGATGAATAGATAAATTTTAATTCATTTTTGTATATTATGTACCTTTTTTGTCAAAGGCAATTTAAAATATTAATATATGAAAGTAATTAGGAGTGTTTTTATTGCAGCATAAGGATAAAGTTATCATAATTGGCGGAGGAATTGCGGGAAAATTAGCAGCGCGCGTTCTTTCTGATTCTTTTCGAGAAGTGATTATTATAGAGCGTGATGCTGAAGCTACTTCACCCATCCCAAGAAAAGGAGCGCCGCAAGGGAATCATATTCATGCATTGTTACATGCAGGTGAACAAGGACTTGAGAAGCTTTTTCCTGGAATCACTGAAAAGTTTTATTCAACAGGAGCCGTGAAGATTAATTCAACAAAAGACCTTGCTTGGCATCACCACGGAGTTTGGAAGCAGCGCTATGATGGTGGTTACACAACCACTCTTCAAACTAGACCACACTTGGAATGGCATATAAACCAATCCATAAAAGAGTTTAAGAACATAACTATCCAATACAAGCAAACCGTTAAAGAATATGTATATGACGAGGGAACCAATCGAATGATCGGCGTTGTGTTGAAAGACGGCAGTGTGATAAATGCTGATTTGATTGTGGACGCGAGTGGTGCAAGTAGTTTTACATATCGTTGGTTGAATGATCAAGCCATACACATCCCGCTTGAAAAAGTGAAAATTGATTTAACCTACGTTAGTCAAATTGTGGAATTGCCCAAAAATGATAACCAGGATTGGAAGATCAAGCTTCTTTACCCTAACCCACCTCACGAAAAACTTGCAGGTTCCATTTCAAAGGTCGAGGGGAATCGATATTTGGTTACATTCATAGGATACCATGACTGTATTTATGAAAAAGAGGTTGTTAAAGAAAATAATTTATTACACCTTGCAAAAAGGTTACAGAAGAATGATATCTATCAGACATTACAAACTGCCAAGCCTCTTACCGGTATTTCTGTTTTTCGCGTTCCAGAAATCTCATGGAGAAAAGTTGAGAAAATCAATAACTTTCCGGCTGGTCTTATCATGATTGGTGATTCAATATGTAGAATTGATCCGTTTTTTGGTCAAGGAATGAGCATTGCTGTGTTAGAAGCACTTGCTTTAGAAGAAACTTTACAAAATCAATCGTTGGAAAATGTATCTCGTGATTTTCATAAAAAGGCATCTCAAATCATTGCTCCGATATGGAACATGGTGCTTACAGAGGATTTTCGCTATCAGGAAACAACCGGTAAAAAACCTGTTGGACTCCCCATTCTCCAATGGTATGCCCGGCAGGTATTTCTTTTATCAGCTAAAGACATCCAGATTTATGATTCTTTTATAAAAGTGATGAACTTAAAACATCCAATGACAATTTTGATGAAACCAAGCATTGTTTTAGCGGTTTTGAGGAATGGGTTAACGAAAAAAGGGAATCTGTAATTAATTACAGTCTCCCTTTTTTTACCGGTTAGTTTTTAAAAGGCGTTATGATTTGTGTAAGGTAATTCCTTCGTGTATCAGTTTGACTTGCTCATTTATTTTTTGTTTAACTCTATTAAATTCTTCGGTCTCTTCCAATGTAAGAGGAATTTCTTCAATCGCTTCTACGCCATTTTTTCCTATTCTTGCTGCTTGACCAATCGAAATTCCGTCCTTCCCAATCACTGACGAAGGAATAATTTCTTTTGTATCTTCAACGATTGCTTTAGTAATCTTTACTAGATTTATAGAAGAAAGCCACCCTGAAGTTCTTCCTGAATTCAGGGATTGATAGTCAGAAAACCAATTTCTTATTATTTGAATGACGAGTTGTTTTTGTTCTTCTGCCAGCTGAATTTGTTTTTGATTAATATAAATACGACTAAAAATTGGAATTTGATCTTCCCCATGTTCACCAAACACAAAGGCTTCTATGTTCTCAATTGGCTCCTGTAAAACTTTTGATAGTGCCCAACGGAAACGGAATGTATCATTTAAAGAGAAACCTATCATTCTATTTTTTGGAATTGCAACTAAGTCCTGTAATAGCGTGTGAATAATATCTAAGGGATTAGTTGCTGAAATGATAATCGGATTCTTTGTGTATTGATTAATATGACTAGAAATTTGTTGGATAATTTTATAATTACCCTCCAAATAGTCCATCCGTGATTGCACTTGTTTTTCGGGTATTCCCACTGTATTGATGATAATGTCAGAAGCTTGTAGCATTGAAAAATCACCACTTGTAATCTCTACAGATGAAAATTCAGCTGCTGCCTGCTCCATATCCATTTTGTGACTTGCAGCAATGTTTTCTTTCAGGTCAATCAAGCTAATTTCATCGACAAGGTTTTGTTGAGCTAGTACAAATGCTGTTGTTGCTCCTAGAGTACCTGCGCCTCCTAAAATACTTACCTTCAATTCTTTCAACACCTTTCATATTGAAAATTAGTACTGGATAACGTCCCTTTACACCAATTCCATAAATAGTAGATTTGGATTTTCTAAATAGCTTATGAAATGCTTTAAAAAGTATGAAGCCATTGCCCCATCAATTAATCGATGGTCAAAACTTAGGCTAATCCCCATGATGTCACGAATAACAATTTCTTCGTCTTCTGTAACGATTGGCTTTTTCTGAATACGATGTATTCCAAGGATGGCTGCCTCAGGATAGTTAATGATTGGTGTACCGAAGAGTCCAACACCGGTTGAACCAATATTTGTGATTGTAAAGGTTCCACCCTTCAACTGTTCCATTGATAAAGCATTGTTTCGTGCTTTCTCAGCTAAATTTGTAATTTCACTTGCAAGTGCTAACATGCTCTTTTGGTCAGCTTGTTTAATGACTGGAACAATGAGTCCATTTGGTGTATCGGTCGCAACCCCAATATTAAAATACTTTTTTAATATGATTTCTTCTTTCTTATCATCGATTGAAGCATTTAGATAAGGGAATTCCTTTAGTCCTGAAATAGCTGCTTTTATGATAAACGGCAAGTATGTGAGATGAACCCCTGTTTCTTTCGCTTTTATGGACATTTCCTTGCGCAGTGTAACAAGCTTACTGACATCTACTTCTTCTAAAATTGTAGACTGGGCAGCGATTTGTGCAGATTGTGTCATTTTCTTTGAAATACTTCGTCGCAAACCTCTTAGTGGAACTCTTTCTACTACCTCTTCTCCTGTTTGGATTAGATTATTTTCAAAACTTGCTTCCCTTTCCTGCTTAAAAACTTTTTCCTTCGTTGGCTTTACTTGCTTTTTTTCTTCCTTATACTTATGAACATCTTCAGCGAGGACCCTGCCGTTTTTCCCGGATGGAACAACTTGTAATAGATCCACATTTAGTTCACGGGCAATTCTTCTAACGGTTGGGGTTGCGATTACTCGTCTTTTGCCCATTTTGGATGATAGCTTTTCATCTTTATTTTCAAATCGTCCTGTTTCCTGTTCATTAACCGATTCATTGATAGTTTCCAATGATGCCTGCTTATCTTGAATTTCAAAGCTAATAATAACCGATTCTACCTCGGCAACATCGCCTTCTTCGTAGAAAATTTCCCTTACTCTCCCACTTACAGGTGATGTAATTTCAATCAAGGCTTTATCTGTTTGAACCTCTGCAATTGGCTCATCCTCATTAATGGTCTTTCCCTTTGTAACAAACCATTTTACAATTTCTCCCTCCGCAATTCCTTCACCTACATCAGGTAATTTAAATTCATAAATCATTTCATCACCTCCAAAAGATTAGTAATGTAATACTTTATCAACAGCGCGTAAGAGTCTATTTTCGTTTGGCATCCATTCATGTTCTACCTGTGGAAAAGGATATGGAGTATCAAACCCTGTGACTCTTTCAACTGGACTCTCCAAATACAAGAATGCTTCTTCCATAATTCTTGAGGCGACTTCGGCCCCAAAACCACTTGTTTTAACCGCTTCATGCATGACAATGACTCTACCGGTTTTCCGCACTGAGTTAATAACTGTTTCTGTATCAAAAGGGACCAAAGTTCTCAAATCAATAACCTCAACAGATACCCCCTTCTCGCTTTGTAATTTTTCGGCCGTCTTTTTTGCGATATGTACTGGAGCTCCCCAACTAACAATTGTAAGATCCTCTCCTTCTTTTACAATTTTGGCTTTCCCAAGAGGAATCGTATATGCTTCATCAGGAACCTCTTCTTTTACAGAACGATATATTTTCATTGGTTCAAAAAAGACAACAGGGTCGGGGTCTTGGATTGCTGCTAATAACAATCCTTTTGCATCATATGGACTACTTGGAATAACCACTTTCAAACCAGGCGTATGTGTAAAGAAAGATTCATAGCTATCACAATGAAGTTCTAATGCATGAACTCCGCCTCCAAAGGGTCCTCTGATGACCATTGGAGCAGTAAACCTTCCACCGGTACGGAATCTTACTCTCGCTGCTTGCGAACAAAGTTGGTCCATTGCTGAATAAATAAACCCCATAAACTGTAGCTCGACAATTGGTTTCATTCCATTTGCAGCAAGGCCAATTGCTGAGCCGACAATACCAGATTCTGCGAGTGGTGTATCTACAACCCTATGCTCTCCGAACTTTTCTTGAAGCTGTTCGGTTGCTCTGAACACACCTCCATTTGTTCCTACATCAAGTCCCATTACCATAACGCTCGGATCTTGTTCTAGAGCTATCTCCATTGCTTCGTTTACAGCCTGAACGATTGTTTTGACCGGCATTGTTGTAACCCCCTTATTTAGTAATAAATTGCTCACTACTTATTTCTTCTTTTTGTAAAATCAAGTCAGTGGTAGGAGTTTCATAAACATGATCAAAGATATCTGAAAGTTTCGTTTTTGCTGTGCTTTCAGCTTCTTTTACAGCTTCATTTATCTCATTCTTCATTCTTTCTGCTGTTTCAGCGTCCTCTTCCTCA
>Ga0180215_1003671_pt1 | contig 14241 bp, 12 predicted proteins | sample eDN3rd37CBELigBY_FD_128871 | JGI IMG/M metagenome (GOLD analysis project Ga0180215, IMG submission 128871) | Enriched backyard soil microbial communities from Emeryville, California, USA - eDNA 3rd pass 37_C BE-Lig BY (version 2) (version 2) | ecosystem: Environmental > Terrestrial > Soil >...
CGGCGAGGTCCTCGACCGCGGCGATCGTGCTCACCTCCACCCGCCCGTCGACGCGCCCGGTGTGCACGACGATGTCGACCGCCTCGGCCACCAACGTGTTGAGCGCCGAGAAGGGGAGCTCCGCGCCGGCTTCGGCCAGCTGGCAGATGAAGCGCAGCCGCGTGAGCGCCTGCCGCGCGGACGCGGCGTGGATGGTGGTGTAGCCCGTGACCCCGGACGAGAGCGTGAGCAGCAGCGGCAGCGCCTCGCGGTCGCGGACCTCGCCGACGATGGCCACGTCGGGCGCCATGCGCAGGAAGGCCGAGACGAGGCGGCGCAGGTCGACCGCCGGCCGGTCGGCCCGGGCGGCGCGCGTCTGCATCTGCGCCACGTTGGGCAGCGGCACGTCGGCTTCGAACACCTCCTCCGCGACCACGACGCGCAGGGCCGGGTCGAGCTCGGCGGTGCAGCACGACAGCAACGTCGTCTTGCCGGAGCCGGGCGCGCCCGCGAAGACGATCGAGAGCCGTGCGGCGACGCAGGCGCGGAGGAACGCCGCGGCCGGGTCGGACAGGGAGCCGCGCGCCACGAGCTCGTCGAGGCTGGTGATCGGGACGCCGGTGAACTTGCGGATGTTGACGAGGAGGTGCCCGCCGCGGGCGACGTCGCCGTGCACGATGTGGAGCCGGGCGCCGTCGGCCAGCTGCGCGTCCTGGAGGCCCTCGGCCGGGTCGAGCTTGCGGTGGGCGGTGGCCGCGTCGTCGAGGATCTTGGTGAGCGTGCGGACGACGTGGTCGTCGTCGTGGAAGACCTCGGAGTGGAAGCCCGAAGGCCCGCGGTGGCGCTTCACGAAGATGGCGTCGGGGGCGTTGACCATGATCTCCCAGACGTCGTCGTCGGCCAGGAGGGGGTCGAGCGGCCCGTAGCCGGTGAGGTTGCGCATGGCCCGGTCGGCGAGGGCCTGGGGGTCGGGGAGCTCGAAGGGCCGGCGGCCGCGGGCGTGCTCGGCGTTCCAGCGGCTGATCTCGTCGTCGACCAGGGCGCGGATGCGGGCAGCCGCTTCGGGCCGGGCGGGGTCGAGGTCGGCGTCCTTGGCCCGCTGCTGGACCCGGCGCTCGAGCTCGGCGAGGGGGTTGAGCGTCAGCCCGTCGGCGTCCGGAACTTCCATGGTCTGGCGAAGGTACCGAGCACGAGAGGCACTGTCGAGCGCTGAAACTCTATGGGTTTCCTCAAGGTGACCTGGAGTGGCGGCCGGGGTGCCCTCCGGGACCGAAAGGCGGCCGGTCGACGCGTGACGCGCTGAGGTGGCCTCGCAATGTGGGCGTCAGCTGCCTAGCATGCAGGTCAGGCAGGCGGTGAGCGGAGGAACCCGGGTGGCGGATGCGGGGCCGTCGGATGCGACCCTGCTCGAGCGGATGCGCGATGGCGACGCCGGCGCGCTGGCTGAGCTGTGGAACCGGCACCACGCGGCTGCCACGCGCTTCGCCGAGCAGTCCGGCGCCGACCCGCACCTCGCGGGCGACGTGGTGGGCGAGGCCTTCGAGGCCATGGTGCGGGCCATCCGCAACGGCGCCGGCCCCGAGCACAACGTGCGGGCCTACCTCTTCCTGGCCGTGCGGCGCCGGCTGGCCCGGTCGGCCCGCCGCCAGGAGCGCGTCGTCCACCTGGAGGACGGGGCCGAGCCGGCGGTGGAGGTGGGCGACCCGGTCGTCGACCGCCTGGAGCGGGAGGCTGCGCTGGCCGCCTTCGAGCGGCTCTCCGAGCGCGACCGGGCCGTGCTGCACTACCTCGAGCTGGAGGGCATGACCCCGGCCGAGGCGGCGCCGCTCCTCGGGGCCTCGCCCAACGCGCTGTCGCAGGCCAACGTGCGGGCCAAGCGCTCCCTGCGGGCCAGCTACCTGCAGGTCCACGCCGAGCGGGCCGCGCGCGGCGCCCGCGCGGCCTGCCGGCCGTTCATCGACCGCATGGGCGCCTACCGGGCCGGGAAGCTGTCGGCGCGCGACACCGCCGCCCTGGAGGCCCACCTGGAGGGCTGCGAGCACTGCCGGCGCATCGCCGGGTTCGTGCAGGACGAGGCCCGCGGCATGCGCCTCCTGGTGTGGCCGATGCTCTTCGGGCCCGGCCTGGCCGGTTACCTGGCCACGAGCCACGACCAGGGCACGGCCGTGGCCGTCGGTGGGGCTGCGGTGGTCACCGGCGCGGCGGGGGCCGCCGCCGCGGCCGGTGGGTCGAGCGGCGCGAGCGCCGCAAGCGCCGCGAGCGCCGGCGCCGGCGGCGTGGTGGGGAACGGCGCCGTGCGGGTGGGCCGGCCGCGCGGGCTCAAGGCCGCCAGCCACGCCAAGGCCGTCGGTGCGGCCGCGGGCGCCGCTGCCGCCGTGGTGGCGGTGGCTGCGCTGGTCGCGGCGCTCTCGGGCGACGGTGACCGCGCCCCCCGGGAGGAGCCGCGGGCCGATGGCGCACGGCCGCCGGTGGCCACCACCGTCGCACCGGTCGCCAGCACGGCCACGACCACTGCCGTGGACGACGAGCCGCGCGGCCCCGCGCCCGCCGTGGCCGGGCCGCGCTCGACCACGGGCGCGACGACCCCGACGACCGTCGCGGGCCCCGGCACGCCGCCGTCGACCGGGGCCCTGCCCACGACGGTGCCCACGACGGCGCCGTCGCCGCCGACCAGCCCGCCGTCGACCGCGCCCGGCGCGCCTGCGGCGAGCCCGCCGCTCACCCTCGGCCTGGGGCGGCTGGGCACCGCTGCGCCCGGCGGGCCGCTGACGATCACGCTGCGGGCCGCCAACGCCGGGCCGACGCCCACCGCCGCGGCGGCCTGGGAGCTGGGCCTGCCGGAGGGCGCCACGCTGGCCGCCGGTGGGGCGCCGGGCTGCACGGCCACGCCCACGGCTGCGCCGGTGTCCGTGCAGTGCCCGCTGCCCGCCCTTGCCGCGGGTGCCAGCACGTCGCGCACCGCCACCGTGGTGCTCGGTGACGCCGACACCGCCACCTTCACCCTGGCCGTGCCCGGCACCGCCGCCCGCACGACGCTCACCGTCGGCACGGTGCCCAGCGTGCTCACGCCCGTGTTCGCGGACGTGCTGCGCGGCGACGTGGCGGTGGCCGGCGCGTCGCTGATCACCTGCGCCCCGGCCGACCCCGGCTGTGCCGCCGCCCTGGCCGACCCTCGCGATCCCGCGGCCAGCACGCGGGCCCGGCAACTGGCCTGGGTCGACACCGACGACGACCCCACGACGCGGGCCTCGGCCGCGGCCGACGTCGCCTTCGCCGGCACCGTTCGCCACGCCACCCTGCTGTGGGCGGGCGAGGTGGCCCCGCCCGGCGCCACGCCGGCCCGCGAGGGGGCCATCGGCAGCGTGGTCGTGGGCTCCCCGTCGGGCTCGTCCCACGCGGTGGCGGCTGACCAGGTGGTGCTGGCCGGCACCCGCTACGTGGCCCACGCCGATGTCACCGCGCTGCTGGCTGCCGGCGGGCCCGGCGTGTGGACCGTCGGCGGGGTGGAAGCGGCGCTCGGGCCGGGCACCAGCGCCGGCTGGGCGCTGGCCGTCGTCACCGAGGACCCGGCCGCGCCGGCCCGCTCGGTCGTGGTCCACGCGGGCCTGGCCGACGCCTACCCCGGCCGCCCCGCCGGGCTGGTGGCCCACGTGCCCGCGCCGGCCGGCCCGGCCCGGCTGTGGGCGGCGGTGCTCGACGGCGGGCGCGACGCGGAGGGCGGGCTGCACGTCGGTGACCACGCCGTGACCGACCCGTGGCCGTCGGCCGCGCCCGGCTCCGGCCTGGGCTTCGGCTTCGACGTGGCCGAGCTCGACGTGTCGGGCGGCGTGCGCGCCGCGCCGGCCGTCACGCCCGTGGCCTTCGTCCCGAGCGCCGACCGCCACCAGGTGGGCCTGGTCGTGCTGGCCGCCGACACCGACGAGGCGGCCCTGTGACGCCCGCAGCCGCCGCCACCACCGCCGCCCGCCACCGCCGAGCCGTCGTCGCGGCGATCTGCGCCGCGCTCGCGGTCCTGGCCATCCTCGCCGTCACGGTGGCGGCGCCCGCCGCGCTCGTGCCGGGCGGGGCGCGCCCCGCGGCCGCCGACGAGCTGACGGTCGGCACCGTGCTGCGGGGCCGGCTCGACGTGGCCGTGCTGGCCGGCTCGGCCCGCCTCGAACCGGAGGAGGGCGACCCCTGCCTGGTGGGGCCGACCGTGCCCCTGGCACCGCCCACGCTGCCCGCCGGCGCCACGATCCAGCGGGTCGAGCTGGTGTGGGCGGCCTCCGGCCCTCCCGATCCCGACGTCGTGCTCGACGGCGTGCCCGTCACGGCGGACGCCCTCAGCGCCACGGTGCTGGCGGGCGGCCCCGCCGGCAGCGGTCGGGCCGACGTGACCGGTCGGGTCGAGCTCGGCGCGCCGCTGGAGCTCACCGGGCTCGACGTCGACGCGGGCCCGGAGCGCTGCGCGGCCGATGCCGTGTTCGCAGGCGCGGCGCTGGTCGTCGTCTACGCGCATCCCGACCTGCCGCGGCGGGCGGTGGTGGTGCACCACGGCCTCGCCCCCGTCGGCGGCGCGCAGCCCGTGCTCGTGCACGACATCGCCGACGGGCTCCCCGTGGTCCCCGGCGCCGGCCGCGTCATCGGGCTGGTCTGGGAGGGCGACGCCTTCGGGGTGGGCGAGGACCTCGTCACCGGCAAGGCCGAGCCGGACCCGGGCGGCACGCGCTGGGACGGCGTGACCGACGCGGGCGGCGAGCCGCGCTGGGGGGTCGACGTCGACGAGACCCCGCTGGGGCCCGGGGCCGCGGGGGAGTGGGTCCTGCGCGTCACCAGCGGCGCCGATCAGGTGCTCCTCGGCGGCCTGGTCGTGGTCGTCGACGACGTCACGCGGCCGCCCGTGGCGGCCGACGACGAGCTGCACCTCACCGCCACCGGTCCGACGGAGGTCGACGTGGTGGCCAACGACCGGCTGCCCGACGCGCCCGACGATCCCGCCGCGCTGGCCACGGCCACCGTCGCCGTCACGGCGTGGCCCGAGATCGTCAGCGTCGTGGTGGACGGCTCCGGGCTGGTGGTCGAGGCGCCGCCCGGGTTCACCGGGCGCGACCGCGTCGGCTACGCGGTCTGCGACCTGCCCGAGCGCTGCGGCACCGGGGTCCTCGAGATCACCGCCGACCTGGCCGACGACCGCCCGCCGCTCGTGCGGCAGGTGCCGCCCGGCGCCCCCGTCCCGGTGGAAGCAGCCGCGCTCGACCCCGGCCTCGACCTCAGCCGGCTGGCGGTGGTCGACCCGCCCAGCCACGGCACCGTCGAGGTCGACGGCGCCGCCGGCGTGGTGGTGTACCGACCGTCGCCGGGTTGGACGGGACCGGACACGTTCTCCTACGCGGCGTGCGGGCTGCAGGGCCCGGAGGCCCCGTGTCGGGCGCGGGTGGTCGAGGTGCGACCGCGCCCTTGACCCGGCGAGGCCGGGTGCGGCAGCCGCCGGGGAGCGGCGGCCAGGGCGACCAGCTCCAGCTCCAGCCGATCACGCGAACCGCCAGGCCGCCTCGCGCCGCGGGTGGCAGGCCCACGTGCCGTCCGCCACCCACGCCCGGGTCGTGAGGTGGGCGGGGATCAGCAGGCTCAGCTGCAGGCGGTCGGAAGCGTCGGAGGGCGCCACCGCCGGGCGCACCCGCCCGGTCAGCTCCGCCAGCCCGCACTGGTCGGGCGAGAACCTCGAGCCCGTTTCGAACACCGTGTGGCGCCCCAACCGCCCGGCGCCGGGCCGCACCGCGTGGACCTCGGCCACGCGCAGCTCCGTGCGCAGCAACCCCCGCAGCGGCATGTCGATGCCGTAGGCCCGCCGGGCCAGCGCCACGGGCAGGACCACGGCCTCGGTGAGCGCCCACGCGTCCCGCATCCCCGTCAGCCGGGTGCCCCGCCCACACTGGTCCGCCACCAGCTCGCAGAGATCGAACGCCACCTTCGCTCCTCGTGCCCGCCGGGGTGCCACCACCCCGTCACGCCCCCTACGAGCCCCGCCCCGGCACGTCATGACGCGGTTTCCGCCACCCTTTTTCTTGGGCCGCGGCGCGACAACACTGGCCGGATGCGCTCTCTCCCTCCCGCGGCGCCCGGCCGCACCCGCCTCGGTTGGATCGGCACCGGCGTGATGGGGGCCTCCATGGCGGGGCACCTGCGCGCCGCCGGCTACGAGCTCACGGTCAGCACCCGCACGCCCGCCAAGGCCGAGCCGCTCCTCGCGGCCGGCGCCCGGTGGGCCGACACCCCGGCCGAGGTCGCGGCGGCCAGCGACGTCGTCTTCACCATGCTCGGCGTGCCCACCGACGTGCAGGAGGTCTACCTCGGCGACCACGGCGTGCTCGCCGGCGCCTCGGGCCGCGAGGGCGACGCCGCCCCGGCCGTCGCGGTCGACATGACCACCAGCCAGCCGTCGCTGGCCGCGGCGCTGGCCGAGGCGGGCGCGGAGCACGGCGTGGCCGTGCTCGACGCGCCGGTGTCGGGCGGCGACGTCGGCGCTCGCAACGCCACGTTGTCGATCATGGTCGGCGGCGACGCCGCGGCGGTCGAGGCCGTGCGCCCCTGCTTCGACGTGATGGGCTCGACGGTCGTCCACCAGGGCGGACCGGGCGCGGGTCAGCACACCAAGGCCGTCAACCAGGTCCTCATCGCCTCGACGATGGTGGGGGTGTGCGAGGCCCTGCTCTATGGGCACGCCGCCGGCCTCGACCTGGCGTCGGTGCTGGTCTCGGTGAGCCAGGGCGCCGCGGGCAGCTGGTCGCTGACCAACCTCGCGCCCCGCATCCTGCGCGGCGACATGGCGCCCGGCTTCTTCGTCGACCACTTCGTGAAGGACATGGGCATCGCGCTGGCCGAGGCCCGCCGCATGGGCATCGCGCTGCCGGGCCTGGCGCTGGCCGAGCAGCTCTACGTGGCCCTCCAGGCCCAGGGCCACGGGCGGGACGGCACGCAGGCGCTGGAGCTCGCGCTGGCCTCGCTCTCGGGCATCGACTGGGCAGCGCGACCGCCCGTGGAACCGGCCATGGGATGACCGGTTCAGGTGGTCATGCTGACCGCATGCAGCCTTCGACGAAGCCCACCCCCGCGCCCCGCCGAGCCTTCCCGCCGGGCGTGCCCTGCTGGATCGACCTGCAGCCGCCGGACCCGCTGGCGGCCGCCGACTTCTACGCCAACCTGTTCTCCTGGGAGCTCGAGGAGCGCCTCCCGCCGGAGAGCGGCCGGCACTACCTGATCGCCCGCCGCGATGGTTTGGTGGCCGCGGCCATCGGCACCCCTGACGTGCCCGGCGACGGACCGCCCAGGTGGGCCACCTACGTGGCCGTCGACGACGCCGACGCCGCCGCAGCCCGCGTCCGCGCCGCCGGCGGGACCACCGGCGCGCCCGTCGACGTCGGCCCGCCCGGGCGGAGCGTGCCCTGCACCGACCCCACTGGCGCCACCTTCCACCTCTGGGAGGGCCGGGCCCGCAAGGGCGTCGAGGTGGCCAACGCGCCGGGCAGCTGGAACTGGAGCGACCTGGTCACCCCCGACCCCGACGCCGCCGTCGCCTTCTACGGGGCGGTGTTCGGCTGGGTGGCCCGCTCCGTCGACGTCGGCGGCCAGCCCTCCACGATGTGGTGCCTGCCCGGCTACGGCGACGTCCTGGCCGAGGACGACCCCGACCTGCGCACCCGCCACGCCGAGCAGGGCGTGCCCGAGGGCTTCTCGGACGCGGTGGCCTGGCTGCTGCCCCGCCGCGCGGTCGACCCGACCGTGCCCGACGGCGCAGCCCGATGGCTGGTCACGTTCTCCGTCGACGACCCGGACGACGTGGCGGCCCGGGCCGAACGCCGGGGCGGCACCGTCCTCGTGGCGCCGTTCGACGCCGGTCCGGTGCGGATGGCCGTCATCCAGGACCCCCAGGGCGCCACGTGCACGGTCAGCCGCTACCAACCCTGACCCGGCTCTCTCAGGCGCGTCAGGCGCCGGCCAGCCCGCCCTCCGCCCAGTGCCCCAGCGTGCCGGCCACGACCCGTTCGGCGACGGGGCCCTCCATGGTGCGGGGGCCGGCCCGGTCGAGCACCGCCCGGCTGGCCGCCGCCACGGGCCGGACCACCGCCGCGGGGAGGGGGAGGCGGTCGCGCAGGGCCCACTCGAGGCGCGGGTGCTCCGGGACCAGGACCACCGCCGCGATGCGTCCGCCCAGCAGCTCCGCCACGGCGCCGGTGAGCTCGCGCCGCAGGCGGGGCGGGCGGGGCGCCCGGTTGACGACCGGCAGCAACCGCTCGGGCGGCACCCCGAAGGCCAGCAGGTCCTGCGCGGTGCGCACCAGCCCGTGGAGGCCCTTGAGGGTCGGCCCGCCGACGACGAGCACGACATCGGCGGCGGTGGCCACCGTGCGAGCCAGGAGGTTGCGCTCCTCCACCTCCGCGGAGCCAGTCTCGGCCTCGCCCTCCACGTCGCCGTCGACGTCGGCCACCACCGCCTCGTGGGTGCGGCGCAGGGAGGCCAGCCCCGCGGCGAAGGCCCGGGGCCGCAGGGTGGCCCAGTCGCGGTGGCGGCGCAGGCCGAGCAGCAGCCGGTAGCCCCGCTCGTCGATGCCGAAGAGCAGCTCGAGCACCCGTCTCGGCATCCCGTCCGCCGAGCGGGTGCGCCTCGACCAGCTCGGGGAGGCCGGGCACCACGTCGCCCACGCCGTGGAGCAGCGCCTGGTCGGCGCCGAGGGCCAGGTCCGCCAGCAGCACCTCCCCGGGTCGGCCGGCGGCCAGCCCCTGCGCCAGCGCGATGGCGAGCGTCGAGGCGCCCGCGCCCGGGTCGCCGCACACCGCCACCAGGGCGCCCGGGCCGGGCCCGTCGAGCTCGTCGCCGTCGGGGTCGTCGCCGAGCGCGACGACGGGTACGGCCTCGGCGGGGCGCACGACGCGGGCGTGGCGCCGCAGGGCGTCGAGGAGGTCGTCGCGCCCGAAGCCCACCGGCAGGACCGCCGCGGCGCCCAGGCCCGCCCAGTCGCGGCCCGGGCGCTCGCCCACGACCAGGACCGGCACGCCGTGCGCCGCGGCCGCGCCGATGAGGTCGCGGTCGAGGCCGGCGACGGCCGCGTCGACCAGCGCCGCCGACCAGAGCCGGCCCGACCCGAGCCGGGCCCGCAGCTCCGCGACGGACACGCACTTCACGAACTCGACGGGGAGGCCGCCGCTGGTGGCCAGGCGGGCCACGCCCCCGAACCAGGCGGCGCGGGGTGGCGCCAGCCCCAGCACCACGTGGCGGGAGGTGGTCATGCCGGCGCGGCCGTGGCCGGGGGCCAGGAGACCGGTCCGCCCTCACCGCCGGAGGTCGGGCTGCCCGTGGCCCGCACCAGGGTCACCTCGCCGGCGCGCAGCGCGTGGGTCAGCGCCAGCACCTGGGCCTGGTCGGCCACGGCCAGCGTGACCGCGACCTGGTCACCGCCCAACCGGCCGCCGGCCACCGAGCGCTGCTGGACGAGGGCGTCGCGCACCACCACGTCGGTGCGCGCCGGCGCGCCCGTGCCGAACGTGACGAGCACGTCGACGCGCTCGCCCGGCCGGAGCCGGTCCTGCACCGCCCGGTCGGCGGGCAGCGCCATGGCCACCTCGAAGCCGCCGGGCGCGTTGGCCGCCGCCACCACGCTGCTGGCCTGGACGAGGTCGCCCTGGCGCAGGGGCGCCACCGTCACCGCGCCGACCAGCTGGGCCGCCCGGCCGGCGACCCGGTCGTCCCACCCGTCGGGGAGGGCCATCCGGCTCAGCGCGAGGTCGGCCTCGGTCAGCGTGGTCCCGGGCGGCACGTCGCGGGCCGCCACCACCACCGGCCGCCCGGGCGGCTCGCCGCCACCGCGAGCGGCGGTGAAGGCCAGCAGCGCCGCCAGCGCCACCAGCAGCCCGCCCGCCGCGGCGCGCCCGGCCGGCACGCGGCCCCGGCGCAGCGCGGCCACCCGCCGGACCGTGCCGGCGCCGCCGCCGCCGGGCCGCGGGTCGGCCGGACCGCCCCGGGCGCCCGCCCGGCCGAGGTCGACAGCGGCCGCCGCCGCTGCCCGCCGCCGTCGCACCATCCCGCCTCCGTTCACCCGCGCCGAGGTGGCGCGCTCGCCCGCCGTCCAGCGAACGTAGATGAGCGGTCCAGGGAATGTCGAGGGGTCTGAGGGTATGAAAATCGTCAAGCGTGGCCCCGGCAGCCGGTAGCGGCATCAGATGGCCGGAGATGCCACCGTCGCGAGCACGGCCGGTCTAGGGTTGCGCCCATGGCCTCCACCTCCGAGCCGTCCGGCGCCGGCATCGTCTGGTTGAGCACCAGCGAGGCGGCCCTGCGCCTCGGCATCACGGCCCGGACGCTCTACCGCTTCATCGACGAGGGCCAGCTGCCCGCCTACCGCTTCGGTCGCGTGATCCGCCTGCAGCAGCGCGAGGTCGACGAGTTCATCGAGCGCAGCCGGATCCAGCCGGGCACCCTGGAGCACCTCTACCCCGAGCCCACCAACGGGGCGCCCGCCCGCGACTGACGTCCGACGGCACGGCGGCGCGGCGGCGCTGCGGCGGCCTACCCGGTCGTCCACCAGAGCGCGGCCACGGCCTCCAAGGCCACGACCACCGGCCCCGACGGGCCCTCCAGCACGAGCACGTCGCGCCCGCCGGCGCGCACCCGGCCCCGCAGCGGGCCGCCCGGGCCGGCCCCCAGGGCCACCGCCACCACGGCGTCCGCCTGCGCCTCGGCCAGCTCGGCGACCACCACCGCCAGGGTCCGCGACGCGGCCGGCGGTCGGGGCTCCTCGCGGGCCGTCGGCGGCGGCGCCCCCGGGGCCAGCTCCACCAGCGCCAAGGTGGCCAGGGGCACCACGGCCCGGCCGGTGGCGGTGCGCAGCTCGGCGTGGTCGGCGGCGAGGGCCACGACCGTGCCCTCCACGCGGGTCCCGCCGGCCACCACCAGCCGCGCCGGGGCGGCCCGCTCGGCCAGGTCGACGAGCACGTCGCGCCGCGTGAGGTCGAAGGTGGCCTGCCGCCGCAGGGCCGCCACCCGGGCCCGCTCCGCGATCGTGGCGTCGGCCCGCAGCTCGGCGCTCCACCGGTCGACGTCGACGTCGTCGCTCGCCGCGCCGGACCTCGCCGCGCCCTCCGACCCCTCCGAGCTCTCCGAGCCCTGCGGCACCCCTTCGGGCATCCCGCGAGCCTAGGGCGGCGCTACCCTGGGACGGACCATGACGATCGCGTCCCATCGCCGCGGGGTGAGGTGCCGCCCGGACCCGTGACGAGCACCCAGGTCCAGATCAACGTACCGGGCAACCACCTCATGGCCGGCCTGGTCGGCCCCCGCGACGAGTGGCTGCGCCTGATCGAGGCGGCCTACCCCGCGGCCGACATCCACGTGCGCGGCAACGAGATCACCGTCGACGGCACCGACGCCCCCGAGGTCGGCCGGCTGTTCGAGGAGCTCGTGCTGCTCCTGCAGCGCGGCCTCCCGCTCGACGCCGCCAGCCTGGCCCGCACCATCGACATGGTCCGGGCCGACGAGCGCCCCTCGGAGGTGCTCACGGCCGACATCCTGCGGGGCGCCAAGGGGCGTTCGGTCCGGCCGAAGACCAGCGGGCAGAAGCGCTACGTCGACGCCATCCGCCACAACGTCATCACCTTCGGCCTCGGGCCCGCCGGCACGGGGAAGAGCTGGCTGGCGGTGGCCATGGCGGTGCAGGCCCTGCAGGCCAAGCAGGTCAGCCGGATCATCCTGACCAGGCCGGCCGTGGAGGCGGGGGAGCGGCTCGGCTTCCTCCCCGGCGACCTCATGGCCAAGGTCGACCCGTACCTGCGGCCGCTCTACGACGCCCTCTACGACATGCTCGACCCCGACGGCGTGCAGCGGTTGCTGGAGCGCCAGACGATCGAGGTGGCGCCGCTGGCCTTCATGCGAGGCCGCACGCTCAACAACAGCTTCATCATCCTGGACGAGGCCCAGAACACCTCGCCCGAGCAGATGAAGATGTTCCTGACCCGCATCGGCTTCGGGTCGAAGGCGGTCGTCACCGGCGACACCACGCAGGTGGACGTGCCCGGCGGCCGCAGCGGTCTGGTGAACCTCGAGGGTGTGCTCGGCGGGATCGAGGGCCTGGCCTTCGTGCACCTCACCGGGGCCGATGTCGTCCGCCACCGCATCGTCGCGGAGATCGTCGCCGCGTACGAGCGAGCCGACGGATGAGCGCGGGCGACGAACCGGCCCGACCGCGCGTGCCCGGCCCCCGCCGGGTCGGTGGTGACGGCGAGCCCGAGGTGTTCGTCGCCGACGAGCAGCACGCCGTCGAGCTCGACCTGGCCCGGTGGTCCGCGCTGGCCGAGCAGGTCCTCGCCGCGGAAGGGGTGCGGGGCGGGACCGAGCTGTCGCTGCTGTTCGTCGGCGAGGACGAGATCGCCGAGCTCAACCAGCGCTTCCTCGGCGGCTCCGGCCCCACCGACGTGCTGACGGGGCGCGACCCCGGCCTGAGCGGCCCCGACCGCAGCCCGCCCGACCCGTCGGAGCAGCTGCTGCTCCTGGGCGACGTGGTGGTGTGCCCGGCCGTGGCGGCCCGCAACGCGGCCACGCACGCCGGCACGCTCGACGACGAGCTCGCGCTGCTCGTCGTCCACGGGATCCTGCACGTGCTCGGCCACGACCACGGCGATGACGCCGAGCGGGCCCGCATGCAGGCGCGCGAGCGCGAGCTGCTGGAGGCCCTGCACTGGCACGGCCCGGCGCCGGCCGGCTTCCGCCACGAGCACGTCGACGTCGACGAAGCTGCGCCCGACGCCCCTCGACCGCCGACCCAGGAGGAGCCGGCATGACACGAAGACGGACCCGCCCTCCAGGAGCGCCCTCGTGAGCGGCGGCGACGTGGCGGCGGTGCTGGGTGTCGTGGTCCTGGTGCTCGTCGCCGGGTTCCTCGGCGCGGCCGACGCCGCCCTCATCCACCTGGGTCGGGCCAAGGCCCTCGTGCGCAAAGGCGCCGAGACCCGCTCCAAACGGGCCCTGGCCCGGGTGCTCGAACATCCGGAGACGACGCTCAACACCGTCGTCTTCGTGCGGATGGTGTGCCTGCTCGTGGTGGGCACCCTGACGGGGATCGAACTGGCCGACCGGTGGGGGGCGGTCGGCGTGCTGGTCGGGATGCTCGTCCTGATCGTGGTGGTCTTCGTGGTGGCCGAAGCGGTCCCGAAGACCTACGCCCTGCAGCACACCGAGCGCGTCGCGCTGTTCGTCGCGCCGGGCATCCTCGCCCTCAGCCGCGTGGCCCCGCTGCGGTGGGCCGCCCGGCTGCTCGTGACGGTGGCCAACGTGGTGGTGCCCGGCAAGGGCCGCCGCTCCGGGCCGGTCGTGTCCGAGGAGGAGCTGCTCGCCATGGCCGGCGCGGCGGTCGAGAGCGAGTCGATCGACGACCAGGAGGCCGCGCTGATCACCTCGGTGATCCAGTTCGGCGACACGGTGGCGCGCGAGATCATGGTCCCGCGGCCCGACATGGTGACGGTGCCCGCCACGATGACGATCGACGACGCCCTCGGCGTCTTCATCGCCCACGGCTACAGCCGCGTGCCGGTGGTGGGCGACAGCCTCGACGACGTGGTGGGCATCGCCTACGCCAAGGACCTCATCCGGGCCGACCGCAACGGGCAGGCCGGCGCGCCGGTCCGCACGGTGGCCCGTCCCGCCCACTTCGTCCCGGAGACCAAGCCGGTGGCCGCGCTGATGCGGGAGATGCAGGACCAGAAGTTCCACATCGCCGTGCTCATCGACGAGTACGGCGGCATCGCCGGCCTGGTCACCCTCGAGGACCTGATCGAGGAGCTGGTGGGCGACATCGTCGACGAGTTCGACGTGGAGGCGCCCGACGTGGTGCGCCTGCCCGGCGGCCAGCTGCGCGTCAGCGCCGGCCTGCCCATCGACGAGCTGAACGAGCTCCTCGGCACCGAGCTGCCCGACGACGACTGGGACAGCGTGGGCGGCTTCGTGTTCGGCCAGCTCGGGCACGTGCCGAAGGTCGGCGAGGGCGTGGAGGCCAACGGCTTCCGGTTCGAGGCCGAAGCCGTCGACGGGCACCGCATCAGCCTGGTGCGCGTCTCGCCCTGCGCCGACTCGGGCGCGTCGGCGGACCGGGCCGCGTCGCAGGCGTGAGCGACGAGTCGCCGGCCACGCGTTCGGGTTTCGCCACGCTCGTCGGCCGGCCCAACGTCGGCAAGTCGACGTTGCTGAACGCCATCCTGGGTCGAAAGGTCACGATCGTCACCGACAAGCCGCAGACCACCC
>Ga0180215_1003675_pt1 | contig 14234 bp, 10 predicted proteins | sample eDN3rd37CBELigBY_FD_128871 | JGI IMG/M metagenome (GOLD analysis project Ga0180215, IMG submission 128871) | Enriched backyard soil microbial communities from Emeryville, California, USA - eDNA 3rd pass 37_C BE-Lig BY (version 2) (version 2) | ecosystem: Environmental > Terrestrial > Soil >...
ATGCATCAAAACAAGAGACTTTTATCACGCATTAACAGGCTTTTAACCCCCACCTAAGGGATTGCAAGAGAAAACGAGAAATGTAGGTAGGTGGGGAGAAACTTGCCCGTAAAAGCCTGATTGGGGTCCCCCCAACAAAACGCGGAAAACATACGCTAAGTCAATTTCTGGATGAAATAAATCGACTTTTTCCTATGCTAAGGAATTAATAGCCTTTCATATTGGCTAAATAATCTTAGAATTCTAAGCGATGATATACTCCTTTTTTCTAAAACTCAACCTTATTTAACCCCTGAATCCTAGGGTCTTTTTTTATGTAGAGGAATTGGCTTTGATAATGTCTTCTGTATATTTGAGATGGGGTATATCCACTTAGTTGCTTAATATGATTTTAAAAATGCCCCTATTAATAGTATTGAAGATAAAAGTTAGTGATATCTTTTATCTTTTTTCGCTTAGAATGTTAAACCTTATAGATAAGGCCAATTTTCTCAACCTCATTTGATTCATTATCTGAAACTTTTCCCAAGTTATTTATGAGTAATTGTTAGAGTAATTACACAAATTTATAATGGTTTAATAGATAGCGCTTTCTTAGGAGAAAAAAGGAGTAACTAGCTAGTATGATGAAGAAATGCAACGATTTGGCAAAGCCATATTTATTTCAGGTAATGATTATGCCGGCAATGGGATTATTACAAGGACCAAGTAATACTCTATTAAATTGGAAATATTGGGAATTATTACGACTGAAGGTCCATTGGAGGTAAGAAAAATGATACGATTTGGAGTAATCGGGACGAATCGAATAACGGACATATTTATACAAGATGCGAGTACTTTAAAGGAATTTTCTTTAACTGCTGTTTATTCTCGGACAGTGAAAAAGGCAATAGAATTTGCTGGAAAATATAATATACAGAATATTTTTGTGGATTTGGAAAGTATGGCAAAAAGCGATGAAATTGATGCAGTCTATATAGCCAGTCCAAATGCCCTGCATGCCGAGCAAGCTATAATTTTTATGAAGTATGGCAAACATGTGCTTTGTGAAAAACCCATTGCTTCCAATACAACAGAATTACAAACGATGATTCAAGTTGCTCAAAGTAATAAAGTTGTTTTAATGGAAGCATTAAAATCAACATTACTTCCTAATTTTCAAAGTGTTTACAGTAATTTACATAAAATAGGAAAAATACGTCGATATTTTGCAAGTTATTGTCAATACTCCTCTCGTTATGATGCTTATAAGCAAGGAACTATATTAAATGCATTCAATCCTTTATTTTCAAATGGTTCTATAATGGATATTGGTATTTATTGTATTTATCCAATGGTTGTATTATTTGGCGTACCATCTAGTGTCCAAGCCAATGCGTTGATGCTTGACTCGGGAATAGACGGAGAAGGAAGTCTATTGCTGAAGTATAAAGATATGGATGCAGTAATTATGTATTCAAAAATAACAGATTCGAATATTCCTTCTGAAATTCAAGGCGAAAATGGAAACATTATTATAGATAATATCAATCAACCACAAAAAGTAGAAATTCGTTATCGAGATGGACGAGTAGAAGATATTTCCTACCCACAATCTAACAACACAATGTATTATGAAACCAAAGAATTTATTAATTTAATTAAGGCTGGTCAGTTAGAATCAAGTATCAATTCGCACAATCATTCAATGATAACTATGAGAATTATAGAAGAAGCGCGGAAACAGATGGGTCTTGAATTTCCGGCGGATAGGATAAATAAATAGTACGAGTAATCCCTTCAGTTTAAACTAAAGGGATTTTTTTATTAATAATCAAGGTCTACTCCTAAAAGTTATTTTCAATTTTCTGAGTCTCATTTGTTTCATTATCTGGTACTTTTCCCAAGTTATTGATAAGTGATTGTTAGAATAATCATGCAGCTCTATAATTGCTCTAGAGATAGCGCTTTCTTATAAAAACTAAAAAGGAGTTGATTCATTATGATGCAGAAATTGCAGCGATTTGGTGGAGCCATGTTTATTCCAGTAATGATTATGCCGGCTATGGGATTGTTACTAGGTCTCAGTAACACTTTATTAAATGAGCAAATGGTCGGAAGTATTGCTGCTAAAGGTACCATTTGGTATGCATTTTGGAAATTAATTTTTGATGGGAGTTACGTTGTATTTCAAAATATTCCCCTTTTATTTGTTATCGGTTTACCTATTGGTTTAGCAAAGAAATCAAAGAGCAGGGCTGCATTGGAAGCTTTCGTTATTTATATGTTTTTTAATGTATTTATCAACTCATTACTATCTACATCTGGTTCAACTTTTGGGGTGGATTTCTCTAAGGATGTAGGCGGATATAGCGGATTAGCAAGTATAGCAGGTATTAAAACGCTTGATACGAGTATGGTTGGTGCATTAATTATTGCAGGAATTACTATCTGGCTTCATGAACGCTTTTATGATAAAAAATTGCCAGACCTTTTAGCAATTTTCCAAGGAAGTGCCTTGGTCACGATAGTAGGATTCTTAGTTATGATACCAGTAGCACTTTTAACTTGTCTTGTCTGGCCACATATTCAAGAATGGATTTTTTCACTTCAAGGGCTATTAAAAACATCTGGAGCTATAGGTGTAGGGCTTTACAGTTTTCTAGAAAGAATTCTGATTCCAACTGGTTTACACCATTTTATCTGGCAGCCCTTTGCTTATGGACCAGCTGCAGTAAATGGGGGACTTCTAGCTTATTGGTTTTCTCATGTAGCAGAGTTTGCAAATTCGACTAAATCAATGACAGAGTTGTTTCCTCAGGGTGGTTTTACCTTGTTTGGGAATTCCAAAGTATTTGGATGCTTGGGCATAGCAATTGCACTTATCATTACAAGTAGACCAGAGAAAAGAAAACAAACAATTGGATTAATTTTACCTGTTGCATTTACTGCAGTAATTACAGGGATAACAGAACCAATAGAGTTTACATTCTTGTTTATTGCTCCTTATTTATTTTTAATTCATGCTATTTTGGCTGGTTTAATGACTGCAATTATGTATGCCTTTGGTGTTTCAGGTAACTTTATATACGGCTTACTTGATTTCTCAATCACTTGGGCAAGTACATGGCAAAATCACTGGGCAACTTGGCTGCTTCAAATAGGTATTGGTTTAGGATTTACCGTTATCTATGTTGTTTTATTTAGATATCTAATTATTAAGTTTAATATTTTGACGCCAGGCAGGGAGTCTGATGATGTAGAAAGCAAGTTATTTACGAAAGCAGATTACAAAGAGAAGAAATTAGGAAATACAGGTGGAAGCAGTTCTTTTGAACAATTAGCTGAATACTTTTTAGCAGATTTAGGTGGCGCTGCAAATATTCAAGATATTACAAACTGTGCAACGAGATTACGTGTTACAGTAAAAGATCCTGAAAAACTAGAAAGTGAACAAGTTTTTAGAAAACATGGAGCACATGGCTTAGTTCGAAATAAACAAGCGATCCAAGTAATAGTTGGACTATCAGTTGGTCAAGTTCGAGATAAAATGGAAGAAAAGATTAAAAGTGTTCGAAAGTAAAATAGGATGTAAGAAGGTTAAAGAAATCTCCCAATGAGTGAAACCTTTCCCATCATCTTTCCAAACTATTACGATGAAGGAAAAATCGCAGTATACTAACCTTAAAGAAATATTTATACACTAAGACATAACAACAATAAGGAAAGAGGGACTAAAAATGAAAAAAAATTCTGTAGTAATTGCTGGTGGGGGAAGTACTTATACAGCTGGAATTGTAATGATGTTAATTGAAAATCAAGATAAATTTCCATTACGGAAATTAAAATTTTACGATAATAATAAAGAACGTCAAGATATCGTTGCGAAAGCATGTGAAATTATCATTAAGGAACGTGCTCCTAAAATTGAATTCATAGCAACAACAGATCCCGAGGAAGCTTTTACAGATGTTGATTTCGTAATGGCACATATTCGTGTCGGTGGTCTAAAAATGCGTGAACTAGATGAAAAAATTCCATTAAAATATGGGGCCGTTGGTCAAGAAACATGTGGACCTGGCGGCATGGCCTATGGTATGCGTTCAATTCCAGGAGTAATTGAATTAATTGATTATATGGAAAAGTATTCACCGAATGCTTGGATGTTAAACTACTCTAACCCAGCTTCGATTGTTGCAGAGGCAACACGTATCTTACGTCCTAACTCGAAAATCATTAATATTTGTGATATGCCAGTTGCCATTAAAAAATCAATGGCTGACATTTTAGGGTTGGAATCTGAGAATGATATTATTGAACGGTATTATGGACTAAACCATTTTGGTTGGTGGACTGAGCTTTATGATAAAGAAGGCAATGACTTAATGCCAAGATTGAAAGAACATGTAAAACAATGGGGTTATGGGGCTAAAAATGATGGGATTAATAATCCACTGCTAGCGGAATCCAGCTGGATGGATACATTTACTAAAGCTAAGGACGTATACGCTGTTGACCCGGATACACTACCAAATACGTATTTAAAATATTATTTATTCCCTGACTATGTAGTACAACATTCAAACCCAGAACATACACGGGCAAACGAAGTGATGGATCATCGTGAAAAGAATGTTTTTGCCGAATGTATACGAATTGCCGAAGCTGGCACCGCTGAAGGAACAAGTATTGAAGCCGGGGAACACGCGGAATTCATCGTTCGATTGGCAGGAGCGCTTGCATACAACACATATGAAAGAATGCTATTAATTGTTCCTAATAATGGGGCGATTGCAAACGTTGAACCAACTGCAATGGTTGAGATTCCATGTTTAGTAAGTAAAGCAGGTGTGGAACCACTATCTATTGGGACGATTCCTCAATTCCAAAAGGGATTGATTGAACAACAAGTATCAGTAGAAAAGTTAGTCGTTCAAGCTTATTTAGAAAAATCATATCAAAAACTTTGGCAGGCGCTAACATTGTCAAAGACAGTACCAAGTGCGAGTGTTGCAAAAGCAATTTTAGATGACCTTATCGAGGCAAACAAGGATTTTTGGCCGGAACTTTCTTAAGGAAAAAGGGTTTGCTAAACTAGTAGCGGGTATGAGGTGTTTTCATACCCTGTTGCCTGGTAATTAAGTTAGGAGGATCTCCTTGTGAATCTTGAAGAGTTAATTAATAAAAATTATGAGTATTTGAGTGATACTGATTTTACTATTGCTAAGTACGTTCTTGCTAATAAAGATAAAATTGGGAACATGGGTATTAATCAGTTAGCTAAAAATAGTTTAGCATCCAAATCATCTGTATTAAGATTTGCTCAAAAATTAGGTTTTAGTGGATATAGTGAATTTAAAAACTTTGTAAAATGGGAAAATGCCAGCCCAAATGAGGAACTTAAACCAAATGAATTGTTTGAACAAGTTCTTTATGATGTCAATAAAACGTTAGACTATTTAAATAGTGTGGACTTTGAACCTATTTATAAAGCAATTGATACTAGCGAAAATATTTATGTCATTTCAACAGGAATAGCCCAGAAAAATCAAGCTGCAGAACTGCAACGACTATTCCTACTTATTGGCAAACCCGTTCAAATTATTCCTGCAATGGCCCACGCAAATGAATATAGGCTTATAATTGAAAAGTTAACTTCTAAAGATTTAATTATTTTGTTTTCGCTATCCGGTGAAAATCCAAACTTACAAGGGTTACCTGATATTCCTGCAGTTAAGGGTGCAAAAATGATTTCCCTTACCAATTTTAAAAGTAATTGGTTGTCAGGACATGCTGATTTTAATTTATATGCTTCCAGTACGATGAATCCTATTCCGAAAAATTGGTGGGTACGATCTGCCTCTTCCTTTTTTATTGTGGTAGAAGCATTGGCATTTGGATATTTAGATTATATAAATAGTAAAAGATAGACATTGAGGTGTGAAATGATGTTTTTTAAGAAGAGTAAAAAAGAAAAAAATATATTCATCCATAGCCCTTTAAAGGGCGAGGTTATTCCATTAGGAAGTGTTCCAGATCCCGTTTTTTCCCAGAAAATGATGGGCGAAGGGCTAGCCTTTATTCCAACTAACGGCGAAGTTTTTTCTCCTGTAAATGGGAAGGTTACACAAGTGTTTCCTACTAAACATGCAATTGGAATGGTAACGGAAGATGGCCTTGAAATGCTATTACATTTAGGACTTGAAACAGTTGAATTAAAAGGTGAAGGATTTAATATCAAAATTAATGCTGGAGATATAGTTAGTGTTAATGACCACATTGGTACTTTTGATCTTTCCTATATTGAGGAGAAGGGAAAAGAAATTATTTCAGTCCTTGTTTTCCCGAATTTTGAAGAAAAAATCTCTGAAATGATTCCGTTAAAGTCAGATGAAGTTGAAAGTGGAACGGAAATTGCTCAATTGATTTTTAAATAACTCAAATTTCATACTTGAAAATCGATTTGTGATGGGGCTCTCAAAAATTTAAGACCCAGCCAAATTCGTAGCTTGAACTGATTTTAAAAAGCGAAACGGCCTCCATTCTTGGTAAGGAAGATTCTCATGCCATAGTTGTTATTTATTTTTGACAACCTAATTCTTAGATCAATAAGTGAATTTATTAAGTAATAATTAGCCTGTATGATACTTCCTTCATTCAGGCTTTTATTACGTTCCTCGGTTTTACGGCGCTTTCCATTTAGAAAAACAGTGGCGCAAAACTAAAAATGAAAGATCTAAAATAAATTGTTCTGCAGCCTAGAAGTCTTGTCATTCAGGATACTTATTTGTTTTGTTCAAAAACTCATCAATTTCTGAACGCAGGGAAATTTAAATAGTTTTATAGCTTTCTATCTACTATATGTGTTCATAAACTCTGTAAAGAAATCTATGTTCAGATATTACCCCTAACATTAAGTTATGTTACGATAAAACAGAGAAATTTAAAAATAAGGGGAGAAATTAATGAAGGTAGGATATGCTCGTGTTTCAACAGGCATTCAAAATCTTGATTTACAATTGGATGCTCTTAAAGAACATGGTTGCGAAGAAATATTTACAGATAAAATTAGTGGCGCCAAAGATAAAAGACAAGGATTGGAAGAAGCCCTTCGATTTGTACGCTCTGGTGATACGATAGTAGTTTGGCGCTTAGATCGATTAGGGAGAAATATGCAGCATTTAATTAAAATTGTGAATGACCTTAATGACCGAGGTATTAGTTTCCACAGCTTGCAGGAAAACATTACGATGGACAAGGCTAGTGCAACAGGGCAGCTTATGTTTCATCTATTTGCGGCCTTTGCTGAGTTCGAACGTAATCTTATTCAAGAACGTTCAGCAGCTGGTCGTGCTGCTGCAAGAGCCAGAGGGCGTTTAGGAGGAAGACCGGAGAAGTTAGATAAAAAGGAATTAGAAATGTTGAAGACATTGGTAGCAAATGGGACACCCGTTACTGATATTGCTCAAATGTGGGGAGTTTCCCGAACAACTGTTTATCGATATTTAGAAAAGAAGTAAGTCTTTGCTTACGAAAGGATGGGGAGGAAATGGCATCAAGAGGGAAAGAATTACTTACAGCAGATCAAAGAGCAGAATTTGTAAAAATACCGGATGAAATGAGTAAACAAGAACTAGAAACCTATTATACTTTTTCGCAATTTGATATGGAAATTATAAAACGACACAGAAGAGATCATAATCGCTTAGGGTTTGCTGTCCAATTATGTGTATTGCGCTATCCAGGGTGGTCTCTCACAGATGTTGAACCTATACCAGACTATGTACTCCACTATATAGCAAAACAAATAAATGCTAATCCCGATTCATTTTCTTTATATGCCCAACGTGACCCAACCAAGCATGAACATATGGAAGAAATTCGACAGGTATATGGATACCAGAATTTTTCTGTAAGTACATATCGGGAGTTAGCTCAGTATCTTTTGAAACATGCACTTCAAAATGGCAATTCTATGTATCTACTTCGAACTGTTCAAGAAGAACTTAGGAATCGAAAAATAATCCTTCCTGGAATGACTACAATAGAGCGACTTGTGTGGGATACCCGTCGGAGAGCAGAGGAAAGGATTTTTAACTCTTTAACTGCTACTCTTTCACCGTGGCAAAGACACAAATTGGATAAACTTATAGATCCCTTTGCGGAAAGCAGGAAAACCCCATTGGCATGGTTGAGAGAACTTCCGGGTCAGTCATCACCGGATGCCTTTCTAAAAGTAATAGAGCGTTTAGAATATATTCGGGAGTTGAAACTTCCATTAAACATAAATGAAGTTCATCCTAATCGGTTACTACAATTATCTCGCATTGGGGCACGTTATGAACCCCATTCGTTTCGCAGATTTAAAGAAAATAAGAAATATACCATTCTTGTCGCATACCTAGTAACTCTAAGTCAGGATTTAATTGACCAAGCAATTGAAATTCATGATCGGCAAATGATGATTTTACAATCGAAAGGTCGTAAAACACAAGAGGAAATGCAAAAAGAAAATGGAAAAGCAGTTAACGAAAAAGTTGTTCATTTTGCAGATATTGGGGCTGCACTTATTCAAGCACGAGATGAAGGGCTTGATCCATTTAGGACCATTGAAAAGATAATGCCTTGGGATAAAATCGTTACTTCTGTTGAAGAAGCGAAAAAATTAGCTCGACCAATGGATTATGATTACCTTGATTTGCTAGAGAATCGATTTACTTATCTGAGAAAGTATACCCCTACTCTTTTGAAATCATTAGAATTTCATTCTACAAAAGCAGCAGAACCATTATTACGTGCATTAAAAACATTGAACGTGATGAATGAATCCGGAAAAAGAAAAGTACCAGATGGAGCTCCATTAGATTTCGTCCCAAAACGATGGCAAAAGCATGTATACGATGAGGAAGGAACAATTAATCGACATTATTATGAAATGGCTGCCCTTACGGAATTAAAAAATCATATTCGTTCAGGAGACGTATCTGTAGTCGGCAGTAGGCTTCATAAAGACTTTGAGGAGTACCTTGTTCCCAAAGATGAATGGACAACAACCAATCTTAAAGAAACTAGACTGGCAGTTCGTTCATCAGCAGAGGAATACCTTGAGGAAAGAAAGAAAGCCCTAGCTGAACGCCTTACATGGGTTTCAAATAACCTTGATAGTCTTGAAGGAATAAATATAGAAAAAGCAAAACTTAGAGTGGATCGTTTGGAAAAGAATACCCCAGAAGATGCACGAACTTTCAGTTTATCCTTATATAATATGCTTCCGAGAATTAAGCTTACTGATCTTTTAATGGAGGTAGCGCACTGGACAGGTTTTGACGAAATGTTAATACATGCTTCCACTAATCGCCCTCCAAATGGAGAAGAAAAGGTCATTTTGATGGCTGCGCTTATGGCAATGGGAACGAATATTGGATTGACTAAAATGGCAGATGCTACACCTGGAGTTACTTATCATCAGATGGCCAATGCCGCACAATGGAGATTATATGATGATGCTATAAATCGAGCACAGGCAACTTTGGTAAATTTTCAACACAAACTTGCTCTAGCTTCTTATTGGGGAGATGGCACCACATCTTCATCCGACGGAATGCGAGTACAGGTTGGTGTTTCATCGTTGCATGCCGAAGCAAATCCCCACTACGGCACAGGAAAAGGGGCAACCATTTATAGGTTTACAAGTGATCAATTTTCCTCGTTTTATACGAAAGTCATTAATACCAATGCAAGAGATGCTGTCCATGTCATCGATGGGTTGCTTCATCATGAAACAGAATTAAATATTGAAGAGCATTTCACAGACACGGCCGGCTATACAGATTCTGTATTCGGATTAAGTCATTTGTTAGGTTTTCGTTTTGCGCCAAGGCTTCGTGACTTAGCTGATTCCAAACTATACACAATTCAAAAGCCAAGTGATTTTCCTGACCTAGAAAAATTACTTCGTGGACGGATTAACACAAAGATTATTCAGGAAAACTTTGATGACGTGCTCCGTTTAGCCCATTCGATTCGAGAAGGAAAAGTGTCTGGTTCGCTTATTATGGGGAAATTGGGATCATATGCAAGGCAAAACAAGTTAGCTGCTGCATTACGAGAAATGGGAAGAATCGAAAAAACTATTTTTATTTTAGATTACATATCTAATGAAGCTCTACGTAGGCGTATTCAACGAGGATTGAATAAAGGAGAAGCTATGAATGGCTTGGCAAGATCATTATTCTTTGGAAAACGAGGGGAGTTACGGGAACGAGGACTGCAAGATCAACTTCAACGTGCAAGCGCTTTAAATATTATAATTAACGCTATTAGTGTATGGAACACCGTATATCTTACCGAAGCAACAAAATTGTTGAAGGAAAAAGGGGATTTTCAAGAAGATCTACTAAAACATATTTCGCCATTAGGATGGGAACATATCAATTTTCTTGGGGAATACACCTTTGATATGAAGAAAATAGCAAGCTTACATTCGCTGCGCCCTCTTATTCAATAAATAATAAGCCGAATTTTCTTAGCGTAGGAAAACTCGGCTTTATTTATGTCGAAATTTGCTTAGCGTATGTTTTGCGCTTTTTGTTGGTAGGACCCCATGAAGCTCTCTTTGCTTTTGATCAACCGCTTCTTGGTTCTTAATATGTCGCTTTCTAGGCGACCTTTTCTTTTTGGAATCCTGTTATCCTAAACGTATCAAAGAAACGGAGGATGATTGAGGGTGAAAAGAAATCGAACGGAGATAGTGTTTATTTTAGATAAAAGTGGTTCTATGGCAGGACTTGAAGAGGATACAATTGGCGGTTTCAATGCCATGTTAAAGAAACAACAAAAAGCAGCAGGGGAAGCGTTTGTAACGACTGTATTATTTGATCACCGTTATGAACTCTTACACGACCGCATCGATGTGAAAGAAGTATCTCCGCTTACTGAAAAAGAATATGAGGTAGGGGGAACAACTGCACTATTAGATGCCATTGGATTTTCTATTCAAAAAATGATTCTTGTACAAAAAAGAGCAGATGATAATGAACGGGCAACAAAGGTTCTCTTTGTGATTACGACAGATGGGATGGAAAATGCCAGTAAAGAATACACAACAGACAAAATCAAACAAATGGTCCAGTATCAAAAACAGGAATATGGCTGGGATTTCTTATTCCTTGGAGCCAATATCGATGCAATCTCAACAGCTGCAACATATGGAATTCACGAGGACTTTGCTGTTAATTACCATGCTGATCAGGAAGGAACCCAGCTCAATTTCGAAGCACTTAATGAAGCTGTCATGGACCTTCGAAGCGGCAAAAGCATTGATCGAAATTGGAAGGATGTAATCGAAAAGGACTATAAGAAACGTTCAAGGTAAGATGCTAGGTGTAACAAATAATTTTTGGTTATGCTCCTCATACTAACAGGTGAAATAATCACTTGGAGGTAGTTATGAGCAGCAATCAAAATCAAAAGAAGCCCGTTTTTCCCGCTCAACATCAAAATAGACAACCTGGAGTCGAAACAGAAATGAATCCCCGTCCTCTTTCTCAAAGCCCTGAATATAAGGCCGGTGGAAAGCTGATTGGCAAAACGGCTATTATTACCGGTGGAGACAGCGGGATTGGAAAGGCAGTGGCCCTTTTATTTGCTAAAGAAGGGGCAGACGTTGCCATTGTTTACTTAGATGAACATGATGATGCAGCTGAAACCAAACGGCTGATTGAGGCGGAAGGGCGCAAATGCCTATTGTATGCTGGTGATATCGGCAATGAAGATTTTTGTAAAGATATCGTCGATAAAATACTGTCAGAATTCGGGAACCTGGATATTCTCGTTAATAATGCTGCTGAGCAGCATCCGCAAAAGAGTCTGTTAAATATAACAGCTGCACAGCTAGAGAAAACATTCCGAACAAATATTTTTTCATTTTTCTATATGTCCAAAATGGCATTGCCTTTTTTAAAAAAAGGAGCTTCCATTATTAATACAGCTTCGATTACAGCCTACCAGGGGAATGAGCAGCTGATTGATTATTCGGCTACAAAAGGAGCCATTGTTTCTTTTACCCGTTCGCTGGCATTATCACTTGCTCCTCAAGGAATCCGGGTAAATGCGGTAGCACCGGGACCCGTTTGGACACCGCTGATTCCTTCTACTTTTACAGCCAATCAGGTCGCTACTTTTGGCTCGGATACACCCATGGGAAGAGCGGGACAGCCGTATGAACTGGCACCTGCCTATGTTTTTCTGGCCTCGGATGATTCTGCTTATGTCAGCGGACAGACCATTCATGTCAATGGCGGTACCGTTGTAGGAGGATAAACAAGAAGAGGCGGTCCTACAGGGTGTTTGGCATTCACCATGTATCTGTATCCAGTGCGATTCTATGCAAAGTGATACTAGATACTGTATTGTGGTGCCAAACACTCTTAATCAGGACAGCCGCTTTAATAGGACTAATTTGGTAAGTAAATGTTCAATAAGTAGTAAAACTTGTGACAATCAATGTTACTTTTTCTGCGCAAAACCTACGATTTTCCTTTAGTACAAAAGCGCCACATGTTATCGCTCTATTTCTAAAATGTCTCCGGTTATGGCATCGATTTCGATATCTATGTCAGAGTCATTCTGATCATATTCAATCGTATACTTTTGTTTTCCATCGTCTGCTTCAAGTGACCATCCTGTTGGAGAAAGGCCTTTTACTTCGGCTTGTGCAGAAGCCATTTCAATGGCTTTTGCTGGGTCAATAATGGTTGAAAAATCTAATGATTCATCCCTATCTCTTTCGTGTTCCACTTCATTTTCCTTTATTTCTTTTGTCGTTGCATCAATTTCTGTTTCATATTCCTTTACTGAATCAAAACCATCAAAATCATAATGTAATCGACCAGAGTCAGTATCTAAGTCAACAGATTCGATTTTTGCATCTGGGTGAGCTTCTTGAAAGACATTCACGGCCTCTGTCAAAGAAACAGCTGGATTTGTGATGTCAACAGTAGTGGATGTGTTTTGTGTGACAGCATTGCTCGAATCTTTAACCGTGTTTGATTCATTCGTTGCAGTTGTACTTTTTGTTGTATTCGATTCGCTCGTCGTATTTGGTTGATTGGTCGAACCCTCACTTTCATTTGTTGAATCTGTACCACATCCAGTTAATAAAAATAGGGTGAATCCTGTTACGATTAATTTTTTGAACATACTTATTCTCTCCTCATCGATTTTATGAAATGTTGATCGTTTGTTCTTTAGTCATGTTACTCTTTCATCTTAAAGAATAAACATTAGAAAACGATGAGAAGTAGATTAAATTTACATGAATTTGTGTTCCATTCTCTATTACCAGTCATTCCGTATTTATAGTTTTAATTGAAAGTAGCGTTGAACTGCTTCACTAATCTCATATTCTTCTAATGTAACTTTTGTTTTTTCTTTGCCTTTGACAATAATCAAGGTGTTTCCTAACAGGGTGATACGTCCTTCTTCTGTTACTCTTGACAAGAAATACATCTTATTAAACTTAGATTCAGGAGATGTTTCAGTCAGCACGCATAATGGATAGATATTGTCTAAATTCCATCTATTCGAAGGTGTTTCAAATCGATATTGTGTTTCCCACTCGCTGTCGGTCTTTTTTTGCAAATAGAACAGTGATAAAGTTTTGTCTTTTTTTACTCGGTACATTCCATCGCTATCTCTAACTTCATCTCCACTTAATGGAATAGGCAGTCGCGGGCAGTTTCCTCCAAACCCAACATCCACCAAATATTCTTTATTTTCGAGTGGTACGATGATAAATAGATGTCCATTTTCAAGGGCCCAAGCTCCATTTCCCCCATATACCGTACCGACCATTAAAGAGGGGGTAAAACCAAGCTCTTTCAGTAGATGGTAAAATAAGCCGTTTAACTCATAGCACACACCTCCATGTTGATTGAGTATGATTTTTTTATAAAGACAATCTCTACTCAATGAAAGAGGCTTTTTATTCAAAATATCCAAATTCTCAAAGTGTATGTTGAGTACATGCTGTTTTTGAAGATGTGACAAATAAGCAAGATTCCGTTCATCTTGCTTTACCGCCTGAATACGATGTAAATAGTTTGTTAGATTCATGTTTATCACCTCAGATTCGTTAAGAGTACATTCGGTCAACCAATGAAATATGTGTATGGATATTGCCTTTTTATTAAAATATATCATGATGGTGTTAAAAAATGAAAAGGCAAAGGATTTTGGTGTGCGATTCATGG
>Ga0180215_1003676_pt1 | contig 14232 bp, 14 predicted proteins | sample eDN3rd37CBELigBY_FD_128871 | JGI IMG/M metagenome (GOLD analysis project Ga0180215, IMG submission 128871) | Enriched backyard soil microbial communities from Emeryville, California, USA - eDNA 3rd pass 37_C BE-Lig BY (version 2) (version 2) | ecosystem: Environmental > Terrestrial > Soil >...
ACGATTTCGCGGCCGTGGCGGAACTGAACCGGAGACAAATTCACGGACACCTTGACATCGGCGCCCCAATGGGTCGCCTCCATGCAAGCCTTGGTCAAGACCCATTGTCCGATCGAAACAATCAGTCCGGTCGCTTCGGCGATCGGGATAAACACATCCGGCGCAATCGGACCCAGCTCCGGATGGTTCCAGCGCAACAGCGCCTCGCAGCAGATGGCGCGTCCGGATCTCGGATCGACGATCGGCTGATACACGACATCGAGCTCTCCCCTGCCGAGCGCCCGCTGGAGGTCGTGTTCGAGGGCGACGCGGCTCTCGTATTCGAGGGAGAGCTCGGCTGTATATTCGACGATCCGGCCACGTCCGGTCTTCTTGGCCTCGTAAAGCGCAAGGTCGGCGTTGCGCAACAACGCATCCATAGTGGAGTTGGGTTGCGCGAGGGCACAGCCGATGCTCGCCCCGCAGATGCTGCGGGTCATTTCGATGGCGAATGGATCAGTAAACTTCGCCTGAATGTTTCGCGCCACTGCGGTCGCATCGATGGCGCGGTTTCCGACCAGCATCACGAGGAATTCGTCGCCGCCGACGCGCGAGACCTCGTCGCCCGGACGCAAGGCGGAGCGGATCCGATCTGCGGCCTCCTTCAGAACGGCGTCGCCAACGGGATGTCCGAGCGTATCGTTGATATCCTTGAACCGGTCGAGATCGATGGCGATCAGCGCAATCTCGTTCCTCGCAGGCAGGACGAATTGTGCTTCGAGCAGATTGAGGAACGCCGCACGGTTCCACAGCCCCGTCAGCGCGTCGCGCTGGGCTAGGGTCTCGATCCGCCGAAAGGCCTGATGGCGCGACACCAGGTTGTCATACACGCTCCGGCAGATGACGATCGAACCGACATAAAGGGCGCCGATGAACAGCGCGAGGACCAGATGGGCGACGTCGGCGCGCAGGATCAGCGCCAGCGTGAACGGCAGGCAGGTGAAGCTGACCTGACCGATGGTAATGAGCGGCCGGCTCGCATTGCGCGATGATACGCCCGCGATATAGCCGATCACACAGCAGCCGACGAGAATCTCGATGTCGGTCCCCGGATGAACCGTAACCGCGTATGCGCCGGCAATTCCGACCAGGGCCGAGAATGCCCAGGCGCCGAGCAACGCGATCAGTTCCCAGCGCTTGAGCGCATTCAGGTCGTCGGGATCGTGTTCGACCCGGTGATAGAAGCTCGCCGCAACGCTGCGCGCGACGCCGATCAGCACGAAGCCCGCAGCGATGCTCGCAAAGACCAGATCGCCGCTAAGGAGCCAGGCAACCACCGTGACCGCGCAGGCTGCGGCAGTGGCCATGAACAGCGGCTTCGCCGTGCTGGTCGCGCCATAAAGGGCGCGCACCAGTTCGAAGTGCAAGACCGGATCAGGAGCCGAGCCGTTCAGACGGTCGACGAACCGGGATATGGCTGCCGCGAGCCTCATGAACAGCGTCCGATCGGGCCTTGGCCCGCGTGATTTCAGCACGCATTATTCTGGTGATTTGTTAAGGAATCGCCCTTTCATAGCGGTTAAAGACGGCTGTCTGCGCAGCGCGGAAGCTTTGTCGGTTTTTTCGGAAAACAGATCGTTACGACCATCGACGCTCGCGCGTCATCCCGGTGCTAGCGGTGGAATCTCATTGAGGCACGATCGCGCAACCATTGATTGTACAATGTCTGCCGCACACTTATCGCGGCGGTCGCTGCCTAGCGTGCACCGATGCGCCGCGCGAAGATGAGCGCGATCAGGCTGATGATGCCTGACAGCATCAGGTAAAAGGCGGGCGCCAGCTTGTTCCCTGAAATCAGGATCAGCCATGCGCTGAGGAACGGCGCGAGACCGCCGAAGATCGCGACGCCGAACGCGTAGCTGATCGACAGCCCCGTCGTTCGCATCCGCGCCGGGAACAATTCCGACATCAAGGCAGCGAGCGGGCCCATATAGGCGGCCATGAGCACGCCAAAGACGCCCTGGACGATGAGCAGCGTCTGCAGATTAGGCGACGCGGCAAGCCAGGCGAACATCGGATAGAACAGGACCACCATCGCCGCTGCCGATACGAAGGTGATCGGCAGGCGGCCGTGACGGTCGGACAGCGCCCCGAACAGCGGGATCAGCACCACCTGGATGACGCCGACCAGCATTCCGCCAAGGAAGCCAACCGAGGTCGTCAATCCAAACTGGCGTGTGGCATAGGTGGGCATGTAGAGCACGACCGTGTACATGGATACGGTGCAAAGCGCGACCGCGCCCAGAGAGATCAGCAATCGCCTGCGGCCGTCCGAAAACGCCTCCCGCAGCGGCGACTCGCTGACCCGCATGCCCTTGAATTCCATGGTCTCGTCGACATGACGGCGGATGTACCAGGCCACCGGCCCGATCAGCAGGCCGATGAGGAACGGAATTCGCCAGCCCCAGCTTTCGATCTGCGCCTGCGTGAGCGTGGTTGTCAGACCAACGCCAACCGCCGTCGCCAGAACCGTGGTGAAGCCTTGACTTGCGAACTGCCAACTCGCGAAGAAACCGCGCCTTTCCGGATTCTGCTCCGCAAGAAAGGCCGTCGCGCTGCCAAATTCGCCACCAGCGGAAAAGCCTTGCACAAGCCGCGCAATCAGAATGAGCAACGGGGCGAGGATGCCGACAGCGGCATAGGTCGGCGCCAAGGCAATGATCGCCGTTCCCGTCATCATCATCAGAATGGTGAGCGTGAAGGCTGACTTGCGTCCGTGGCGGTCCGCATAATTGCCGATCACGATCGCGCCCAGCGGGCGCATGAAGAAAGGCACGCCGAATGTGGCAAGCGCCAACAGCAGCGAGACGGCTTCGTTGTCGGTCGGAAAAAACAGCTTCGCCATGGTGATGGCGAAGAACCCGTAGATAATGAAGTCGAACCACTCGAGCGCGTTGCCGATCGAGGCTGCAGCCACTGCGCGCACGCGTCGGGCGTCACGGGTCGATTTGCCCATTGTGGTCGCCGTCATCCGCAACACCTCCCCAGCCTCGCAACAAGGCTACCGCGATTCATATGTGAGTCGGGCTCCTCATGCCTCAACATTGCGCTAAAACGACCTGTCAGGGTCGCGATTTTCAGATGTTCGCAATGCACAAAATCTGTGAGCTCCGACACGACGCGTCCTGAATTTTGACTATTCGCCGGACTTGAACGACAGATCTCAAGCGCCCAGCAGGAATCGAGCGACCATGCAGCCTTTCGTCTATAACGCACTCCCCTCTCGCGTCATTTTCGGCAGCGGCACCATTGCGAAACTGAAGGCCGAACTGGAGCGCGCGGGCTGCAGCCGGGCGCTGCTGCTCAGCACACATGAGCAGGCCGAGAGCCTGCATGCCATTGCGGCGTTGCTCGGCCCGCTCGCGGCCGGCACCTTTACGCAGGCTGCGATGCATACGCCGACCGAGGTCACGGAGCGCGCCTTGAGCCTCGTTCAGGAGTGCCAGGCCGATTGCACCGTATCGTTCGGCGGAGGGTCTTCGACCGGTCTTGGGAAGGCGATTGCGCTGCGCACCGACCTCATGCAAATCGCAGTGCCGACGACCTATGCCGGGTCCGAAGTCACGCCGATCATCGGCGAGACCAAGGACGGGGTGAAAGTCACCCAACGCACCCTCAAGGTACTGCCCGAAATCGTGATCTACGATGTGGACTTCACGCTCAGCTTGCCGCCACACCTGTCGGTGACCTCCGGTACCAACGCGATCGCGCATGCGGTGGAGGCACTCTATGCGCAAGACCGCAATCCGGTGATCTCGATGATGGCCGAGCAGGCGATCGGCGCGATGGGACGCGCCCTGCCCGCGATCCTGGCCGACCCGCAGAACCGCGAGGCGCGCGCCGAGGCGCTGTATGGCGCCTGGCTTTGCGGGGTCTGTCTCGGCTCGGTCGGCATGGCGCTGCACCACAAGCTCTGCCATGTCATCGGCGGCGCATTCGATCTGCCGCATGCCGATACGCACACGGTGATCCTGCCCTATGCGATGGCCTACAACGCCAAGGCCGCGCCCGAGGCCGATGCGGCAGTCGCTCGTGCGCTCGGAGGCAAAGACGGGACATCAGCCCTCGTCGATCTGGCGACACGGCTTGGCAGTCCGCGCAGTCTCAAATCCCTCGGCATGCCGGAAGCCGGCATCGATCGGGCGGCCGATCTCGCGGTACAGAATCCGTACTGGAATCCGCGGCCGATCGAACGGACAGCGGTCCGCGCCCTGATCGCGGCTGCCTGGGCGGGTGCGACACCCGCGGCTCTGGATTGATGCGGACATTCGCACCGCGGCGCAATGAGGCGTAGACCCGGAAGCCGGGATACCCGGTCAGCGCCAGACGTTGCTCTCTCGCTCGCGGCCCCCGACCATCGCCGCCCAATAGGCCGCGCCCGCCGCAAGCACGGAAAGCGCGCCGATCAGGAAGGCGATCCCGGCCGCGGTTTTTCGGGCAGTATTGGCGGCTTCCTTCGCACGTTCGATGGCCGCGTCGACGCGCTTGCGCGCCTCCTCAGGCGGAATACGTGCCTCGGCGGCAACCAGGCGCGCAACATAGTCCCGATCCTCATTGGAGATTTCGCCACGCGTCAAAGCGCTGGCGCTGAGAACACGCGCGATCTCCGCGCGCGCATCGCGCGGCGCTGCGTCGCTCCCCGGCTCAGCCGCACCGCTGCGCAGCATGCGATCGATCGCGTCCGAGACGCCGTCACTGCGCGCCGCAGCCGCAGCGGCCCCGCCGGCGGCATTTGAAACACCCGAAACAACACTAGCCGTAGACCAGTAGGCAATCGCCACGCCGATCAGAAGCGCCAGCGCCCACATCAGCAAACCATGCGCACCATCGCGCGACTGGCGCTCCTCGGCGGAGGCCGCCGCCCCCGCCGGACGCCGGTATCGACCGGCAAAATAACCGCCAATGAGAAAAGAGCCGATCATGACGAAGGATATGTAGGCCGCTCCGATGATCGTCAGCGTCATGCCGGAGGGATTGTTCCAGCTATAGGGCGATACCGACGCAATGCCCGCTGCCGAGCCGAACGCAAACAGCACGAAGGACAATGCGGTGGCGATCAACGCGCCTCCGATAATGGCGCCCCAGTCGAAATTCGTGGTTCGGTCGCTGGGCATCGCGACGACGGTCGTTGTGTCGGTCATCTTCCCATTCCTTAGCGGAGACCGAGGAAGCTGAGCACGGCCATGATCACGACGATCAGACCAATGATGTAGATAATAGAGTGCATCGTTTCCTCCGGGTGGCCTCAGCCAACTCTGAGGCAGGAGGGAAAGTTCCTCGGCGGCGGATTGGGACGTGCCGCCCGCATACCCAACTGCGATGCGGAACCCGGGACGACCGCTTGCCGGCGGAGCGGCGGGCGTTGCCGCACCCGGATCGTGGGATCAGTCGGGCGCCAAAAGCGGCGGCACGGCCCTTGGAGGCAGGACCCTTCGTCCGAAGGCTTCGCGCTTTCTGGAAGTATCGGAAGTCACGCGTCCGGCAGACGGCCTATCCTCTTCCTCCGATGCCCAGCGGACGCACCGTCCTTCAATCCCCGGACGCGCCGGATGCAGCCAGCAGGTTGCGCAACGGAAAGGCTCCCGCCTCGGCGCCGTGCGCTGCGAGAACCGCCGAGACATTGTTGCGCGCTGCAGCGATCGGGTCTGCCGTAGAACGCCCGATGGTCGCGGCCGACCGGAAAAGCAGCGCCTGCTCGATCTGCTCTGCGAACAGTTCCGCGTCGGCAACCCGCTGGCGCAGCGCCTGCACTGCCTGATCGGCGATCTCCGGCATCACCTTCAATCCGCGGCGCACCGCTCGCAACCGCTGCACCACCTCGGCCGACCAGGTCGCGACGGCCCTCTCGATCAGACCGATATCCGCGCTGTCCAGAGCAGTTCCGCGGATCGCGCCAAGCCAGGCGGCATACAAAAGAACATTCACGTCGATGCCCAGCCTGTCCTGAACCTCCAGGCATTCTTCGGCAACGCCCGGCATCGCGTAGACCCGTAAAGAAAACCGCCAGAACGGGTTATCGGTCTCGAGGGGCGTCATCTCGGTTTAGCCGTCGCCGCGCTTGCGCGCTTTCCCGCTCCAGCGCCTCACCGTGCCGAGGTCGATGTCGAACAGATCAAGCACCCGCCCGAGCGTGTGATCGATCATCTCGTCGATCGACGTGGGACGCGCATAAAAGGCCGGCACTGGCGGATAGACGATCGCCCCGGCCTCTGTGGCCGCCGCCATGCTCCGGATATGTCCGAGATGCAGCGGCGTCTCGCGCAACATCAGGACAAGGCGTCGCCTCTCCTTGAGACAGACATCCGCCGCTCGCGACACCAGATTGCTGGTCACACCGCTCGCGATTTCGGACATCGTCTTGATTGAGCAGGGTGCCACAATCATGCCGAGCGTCCTGAAGGATCCGCTCGAACAGGCGGCACCGACGTCCTGTTCCGGATACGTGACAGTGGCGAGCTGCTCGAGATACTCGACGGCGACGTCGGTTTCGTAGGAGAGCGTCATGCGCGCCGCCCGCGACACGACGAGATGGGTCTCGATATCGGAGTCTTTCAGCAGCTCCAGCAGGCGGATCCCGTAGATCGCCCCCGACGCTCCGCTGATGCCGACCAACAAGCGTTTAGCTGCCAAACAAATCTCCCGAGGCAAACGCGCGACGACGCGACTACATGCGAGAGACGCAGATGTCGATGCGCGCGTCACACCGGACGGCGGCCCTCCCGTTTCAGCTACGCTCATAACGGGGTCGGTCGCAGGGCTCAAGAAGCGATGCTGGGAGCCGGATCCGGCCAAGCCGACAGTCAGGACTCGCCGCGGTCGGGCTTGTCCGGCGGTGAGGACCCGGCCGGATGCCGATAGGACAGCACGAGATCGCAGCGCAGGCAGGTGAAAGTATCGTAGCCGGCTCCCACCTCCGACCGTTCGGCCTGCATGGTAATCTTGCAGCGCGGACAGAGCCTTAGCGGGGGCAATTCCTGATTCATCAGAAAACCCTGACCGGTTTTTCCGAGCCGGCCTTGATCGGGATCAATTTCCCCGCGCCATTTGCGGTCAGGATGACTGGATCAGCAAGACCATGCGCACCAGTTCGGACAGGCTCCCGGCCTGCATCTTGCTCATGACATTGGCGCGGTAGACCTCGACGGTTCGCGGGCTGATGCCGAGATCATGCGCGATCGTCTTGTTTGGGAGGCCTGCGACGAGCCCGTCCAGGACCTGACGCTCGCGCTGCGACAGGCTTTCCAGCCGTTCCTCGATCTCATTGCGCCGGCCGATGCGTTCGCTTTCGGCTTGTCGCGTCGCCAGTGCCGATCGGACGGCAGCGAGTATCCGCTCGTCATCGAACGGCTTTTCGAGGAAATCGATGGCGCCGGCTTTCATGGCCTCGACCGCCAGTTGAATATCGCCATGCCCGGTCATCACGACCACCGGCAGCGCGCAGGACGAGCCGCGCATGCGCCGGAGCAGTTCGAGGCCGCTCATGTCCGGCATGCGCACATCGGTAATCACGCAGCCGTTGGTGTCCCGGGCGAGCGTTTCCAGGAAATGCGTCGCCGACTGATACGCGATGACATCGAAATCGGCGGACCGCAGCAGAAACGAGAGCGAATCGCGGACCGCCTCGTCGTCATCGATGATGTGGACGAGATTTGCTTCAGACATCGCGGATTTCCTCGCTGCCGGCGAGCTTGAGGGTCAAGTGAAAAACCGTCCCACCGCCCGGGTTGGGCTCGGCCCACAGCCGGCCGCCATGCGCTTCGATGATGGTCTTGGAGATCGAGAGGCCGACACCCATGCCATGCTGCTTGGTGGTCACGAAAGGCTGGAAGAGCTGGGGAAGGATCTCGGATGACAAGCCGCTTCCGGTGTCCGAAACACTGACCCGGACCATCCGCTGAGCCTCGGCGCTGGACGAGATGACGAGTTGCCGCGTGGCCGTGTCCGCCATCGCTTCTATGGCATTGCGGATGAGGTTCAGCACCACCTGCTGCACCTGCACCTTGTCGGCGAACACCAGATCGCTGCCGGCGTCGAGATCGAACCGCACTTTCACGCCCTGGTCCTTGGCCCCGACCAGCGCCAGCGCGCTCGCCTCTTCGAGCAGCTTCGACAGGCTCTCCACCTTTCGCTCGGCCTCGCCGCGGGCGACGAAATTACGAAGCCGCGAAATGATCTGCCCGGCGCGCAACGACTGATCGCTGGCCTTGTCCAGCGCCTCGGCCACCAGCGCCGGCGCGTTCTGGGTCTCTCCATTGAGGATGCGCCGCGCGCCCTTGAGATAATTCGAGATCGCGGACAATGGCTGGTTCAGTTCGTGCGCCAGCGTCGAGGCCATTTCGCCCATCGCCGTCAGCCGCGAGATATGGATGAGTTCGGACTGCAGTTCCTGCAGCCGGCCTTCGGTCTTCTGGCGCTCGGTCAGGTCCCGGATGAAACCGGTGAAGAACAGCTTCTCGTTCGCCTTCATTTCGCCGACCGCGAGCTCCATCGGGAAGGTCGATCCGTCCTTGCGCTCGCCGACCACGACCCGGCCGACACCGATGATCTTGCGTTCGCCGGTCCGCAGATAGCGCTCCAGATAGCCGTCATGGCTCTCACGATAGGGCGATGGCATCAGCATGCTGACATTCCTGTCGAGCACATCGCTCGCCTTGTAGCCGAACAGGCGTTCCGCCGCCTTGCTGAAGGACTGAATCCTGCCCTTCGGATCGATCACGATCATCGCGTCCGGAACGGTCTCGAGGATCGACTTCAGATGCGCCTCACGCGCCACAAGGTCGAGATTGGTGGCTTCCACCGCCCGCCACGCCCGCTGAACCCGTCCGCCAAGCCAGGCGAGTCCGAAACCGATTACAAGAAAGGCCGCCGCGTTCACGACGTCGGTTCGCGACAGCGTTCCGCTGGCCAGCCATATCTCGACGCTGACGATCAGGCCGGTGGCGATGCATCCGGGCCATGGCCCGCCAACCGCGCTGATCACAAGGACCACGGGCACCAGGAACAGATAGACCGATCCGCCCTCGACCTGCGGAAACAACAGCACGCGGGCGGTCAGGACGAGCGCAATGATCAGCGCCGTCAGGCTATCGACGATCCATTTCCGGGGCAGGCCGACCGCCATGAACGAGCTAATTCCGCATTATTTACAATAGCCTAGTCGATTAACCCGGAACTTTCAACGAAGCACCTCCGGGATTTCCCTTAGGTGGAATATCCGAATTCCCGAAAGCGTCCCTGCCTCCTAACAAAGCGATATCGATTTCAGGAGAGCACGCCATGCACGCCGAGGCAGCCACCCGATCGCAGATCGTCAACCGCGCTTCCACGTCCGCTTGCGCGCCCGATCAATCGGCGCAGGCCCTGTTCGGATCGATCGAATTGACCGGTGCGCGGATGTCATTCGCCAAGGACGGTGAAATCTACGGAGAGAACGAGCCGGCCGATTACGTCTACAAGGTTCTGACCGGCTCGGTGCGGGTTTACAAGATCCTGCAGGATGGCCGCCGCCAGATCGAAGCATTCTACTTTCCCGGCGACGTGTTCGGCATCGAGCTCGGCTCGCTTCACGCCTCGTCGGCCGAGGCGGTCTCGGCCTGCACGATTGCCGTGGTCCGGCGCTCGACGCTGCTCGCGGCCGCGGCAAGGGATGCCGGGGTTTCCAACCGCCTCTGGTCGTATACCGCTCACGAACTCGAACAGGCGAGGCGCCATGCCATGCTTCTTGTCAAGACAGCGCAGGAGCGCGTCGCTTCGTTCCTGATCGAGCTGTCCAGCCGGCTGAAAGGCGAAGCCGTCGAGCTGCCGATGTCGCGGCAGGATATCGCCGATTATCTTGGACTCACGATCGAAACGGTCTCGCGGACGCTCACGCAGTTTCAGCAATCGTCGGCGATCGAACTTGCCACCTCGCGCCGCATGATCCTTCGCAACCGGCAGGCGTTGATCAACCTCGATTCCTGACCGCAACGCGCAACCGGCGCCCTTAAGACGAGCGCCGCAGGCAGGCGGCACCAGTCCGGGCGAAGCGGCCCCGGCTCGGGACAAAGAAAAAAGAGCGGCTCTGCGGAGCCGCTCTTTTTTGTTTCGTTGCCGGGGCGCAGATCAATCCGAGGTAAGGTCAGCGCAGCGAATTCAGGAACGCGATGAAATCGGCGACCTGATCGCCGTCGAAACGAAATTCCGGCATGCTCGGATGGCCGGTGACGATGCCTTCCGCGAGCGCTTCCTGCAGGCTTTCCACCGGATACCTCTTGTGCAGATCGCGAAACGGCGGCGCATCCTTCAGCGGGCTCGGGCTGACCTTGTCGATGGCGTGGCAATTCACGCAATAGGTCCGGGCGATCACGACCCCGCGCTGCGCGCTTTGCGCCATCGCCGGGGACGGCCACAGACCCGCCGCGATACAGGCCGCCCCGGCGACATTCGCCAGGGCGGTCATGTTGCGACATTTCAGTGACATTTCGCGGCGCCCAGCGCCTCGATCGTCAACTGGTTCGGACAATAGGCCGGCCAGCTCGCAGCCTTTGGCTGGTCTTCCAGCTCGTGAGCGCACTTCGCCTTGCTGTCGCAGAGCGTGCAGCACCGCTGCATGTCGCGCATGACCGCCGAATCGATCGAGCGCGCATCGACCTTTGCCTGTTCGAGACGCCGGTAAAGCAGCGAGGCTGCATCGCCGGATTGCTTGGCGAGTTCCTGAACCTCTCCGAAACTCAATCCTGCATCCCGCACCATGCGTCCGAGCTCGCCCTCACCCAGAGCCTGCAACTCCGCGATTGCCGCGCGACGCTTGCGATAACGATTCCACGCTTCCCCGATCGAACGGAAAAGCCCGAAACTTTGCGAGGCTGATTGGATCGTCATGGGCCACCTCCTGAGTGCTGGCGACCTTTCTCGCAAGATCCGCCAATGCCGGCGTTGCGTTGGATCAACCGCGGCCACCAATTTTTTGGAGCGCGATTGACCTCGATCAACGTCGCAGCAGCGTGAATTGACCATGCCTACTCCGAACCCGAACAGCGACGTCCAGCGCAAGGTCCCCATGCCGAAGACAATGGTTGGCTCTCTCAAATCAATGAGCGTGAGCGAAGGCGCGCTCGCGCTCACCTTCGCTGTGACCGCGTTCGTATCGTTCTTTATCGCGGCAATGGCGCATACGCCGGAATATGCGTTTCATGCCTCGCTGTTCGCGGCGGGAAGCGCTGCTGCGGTGTTCGCGATCGTCGAGCGCTATTTCAACCGACCGGCGGCGCCCGTGCCCTCGCACATTGACGGCAAGCCCAACTACAATATGGGCCCGGTCAAGTTTGCGACCGTGGCCGCCGTGATCTGGGGCATCGCCGGATTCACGGTCGGCGTCTGGGCCGCGCTCGAACTGGCCTTCCCGATTCTCAATTTCGATCTGCCCTGGCTTTCCTTCGGCCGCATCCGCCCGCTGCACACCTCCGCGGTGATCTTCGCATTCGGAGGCAACGTGCTGATCGGGACATCGTTCTATGTCGTGCAGCGAACCTGCCGGGCGCGTCTCGCCGGCGACCTTGCACCCTGGTTCGTCGTGCTCGGCTACAACTTCTTCATCGTCGTGGCCGGCACCGGCTATCTGCTCGGCATTACGCAGAGCAAGGAATATGCCGAGCCCGAATGGTACGCGGACCTGTGGCTCACGATCGTCTGGGTCGTGTACCTCATGGTGTTCCTGGTCACGCTGATGCGGCGGAAAGAGCCGCACATCTATGTCGCGAACTGGTTCTATCTCGCCTTCATCGTGACCATCGCGGTCCTGCATCTTGGCAACAATGCCGCGATCCCGGTGTCGGTGTTCTCGCCGAAATCCTACATCGTCTGGTCGGGCGTGCAGGATGCCATGGTGCAGTGGTGGTACGGCCACAATGCCGTCGGCTTCTTCCTCACCGCCGGCTTCCTCGCCATCATGTATTATTTCATCCCGAAGCGGGCGGACCGGCCGATCTATTCCTATCGGCTGTCGATCATCCACTTCTGGGCGCTGATCTTCATCTATATCTGGGCCGGCCCGCACCATCTGCACTACACCGCCCTGCCCGACTGGGCGCAGACCCTCGGCATGACCTTCTCGATCATGCTGTGGATGCCGTCATGGGGCGGCATGATCAATGGAATCATGACGTTGTCGGGGGCGTGGGACAAACTGCGCACCGATCCGGTGCTGCGCATGCTGGTGGTGTCGGTCGCCTTCTATGGCATGTCGACTTTCGAGGGGCCGCTCATGTCGATCAAGGCGGTCAACTCGCTCTCGCATTACACCGACTGGACCATCGGACACGTGCATTCCGGCGCGCTCGGCTGGGTCGGATATGTGTCGTTCGGGGCGATATACTGCCTGGTGCCGTGGCTGTGGAACAGGCGCGAGCTCTACTCGCTCAAGCTCGTCAACTGGCACTTCTGGATCTCGACCATCGGCATCGTGCTCTACATCTCGGCAATGTGGGTGTCGGGCATCCTGCAGGGCCTGATGTGGCGCGCCTATACGAGCCTCGGCTTCCTCGAATATTCCTTCATCGAGACGGTCGAGGCGATGCACCCCTTCTACGTCATCCGCGCGATCGGCGGCATCCTGTTCCTGATCGGCGCGCTGATCATGGCCTTCAACATCTGGATGACCATCGCTTCCCCTGAACAGGAAGCGGCCCGGCAGATCGATTCCGCCGCGCTGGTTCCGGCGGAGTAACGCACATGTCTCTCTGGGCAAGACACGCCATCTTCGAGAAGAACTCGATCGCTCTTCTGATCGGCGTTCTGATCGTGATCTCGATCGGCGGCCTCGTCGAGATCGTGCCGCTGTTCTATCTCAAGAGCACGATCGAAAAGGTCTCCGGTGTGCGTCCCTACACCCCGCTCGAGCTTGCGGGACGCAACATCTATGTCCGCGAGGGCTGCTACAACTGCCACTCGCAGATGATCCGGACCATGCGCGACGAAGTCGAGCGCTACGGACATTACTCGCTCGCCGCCGAAAGCATGTATGACCGGCCGTTTCAGTGGGGATCGAAGCGTACCGGCCCGGACCTTGCACGCGTCGGCGGCAAGTATTCCGACGAATGGCACAGGGACCATCTCAACGCGCCGAAATCGGTGGTGCCCGGCACGGTGATGCCGGCCTATCCCTGGCTCGCACGCACCGAACTCGACTTCAGGCATATCGCCGACGACCTCAAGGTGCAGTCCGTGCTTGGCGTTCCCTACTCGCAGGACATGATTGCGAACGCCCAGGCCGATTTGCGCGCACAGGCCGCCGCCGATCATCCGGACGCCGAGGCGATGCAGAAGCGCTATCCGAACGCGCAGGCGCGCGACTACGACGGCAATCCGAACGCCATCTCCGAAGCGGATGCGCTGATCGCGTACCTGCAGATGCTTGGCACGCAAGTGAACTTCAAGCTCTACGACAACAAAGCCAATATTCGCTGAGGCAACGATGGCCGAAACCTACAAGATGCTCGCCGAATTCGCGCAGACCTGGGGCCTCGCCTATTTCCTGGCGGTGTTTCTCCTGGTCCTGGTTTACGTGTTCTGGCCGTCGAACAAAAAGAAGTTCGACGAGGCCGCGCGCATGCCGCTGCGGGAGGATTGAGCGATGGCCAGGCGCGAGATCGATCCGATCAGCGGGACCGAGACCACCGGACATGAATGGGACGGCATCAAGGAACTGAACAATCCGCTGCCGCGCTGGTGGTTGTGGATGTTCTACGTCACGATCGTCTGGTCGGTCGGATACTGGATCGTCTACCCGTCCTGGCCGCTGATCACCTCCTATACGCAAGGCGTTGTCGGCTGGAATTCGCGGTCGGCCGTCGCCGAAGACCTCGCGGCATTGCGCGCAACGCGCGCCGTGATGGCCGACCGCATCGCGGTGGCCTCGCTCGACGAGATCCTCGTCGACCAGCAGATGCTGGACTTTGCGCGCGCGCAGGGCCGCGCGGCCTTTGCCGATAACTGCGCGCCCTGCCATGGCGCCGGCGGTGGTGGCGCAAAGGGCTATCCCAACCTGAACGACGACGACTGGCTCTGGGGCGGCAAGCTCGCCGACATCGAACACACGATCCGGCATGGTGTGCGAACGTCCGACGACAAGGCGCGGCAGGGATCGATGCCCGCTTTCGGACGCGACAAGCTGCTCGAACCGGCGGACATTTTGGCGGCGGCCGATTTCACCCGTTC
>Ga0180215_1003677_pt1 | contig 14231 bp, 8 predicted proteins | sample eDN3rd37CBELigBY_FD_128871 | JGI IMG/M metagenome (GOLD analysis project Ga0180215, IMG submission 128871) | Enriched backyard soil microbial communities from Emeryville, California, USA - eDNA 3rd pass 37_C BE-Lig BY (version 2) (version 2) | ecosystem: Environmental > Terrestrial > Soil >...
CCCCTGGGCGATCCGCTCGAAGCTCGAGGAGGTGGCCACCGCCTCGTCGGAGCTCGCCAGCCCCAGCGTCCTGACGGGGATCCACCTCGGCCTCGAGGAGTGGACCCGCGACTTCGACGTGATCGACGCCGTGGGCTTCTCGAGCGCGGTGCCGGGCCTCATCCACTACGACGTCCTCCGCCGAGATCCGAGGATGCACGAGCTCCTGGCCCGGCTCTTCGAGGAGCGGGAGCTCTTCCGCCTCGTCGACGGCGGCCTCACCCAGAACGTCCCGGCCGAAGCGGCGTGGCGCGCGATCCAGGACGGCAGGCTGGGGACCCGCAACACCGTGATCCTCGCCCTCGACGGCTTCGCCCCCAAGCTGCGGACCCCCCTTTGGCTCCCGCTCCAGCGGATCGCCGCCGAGAACGTGAAGCGCTCCAGCCGCTTCGCCCATCTGAGCGAGACCTTTCCCAAGACCCCCGCCCCCACCGAGCTGATCCCGTCGGTCCACACGGTGGTCCGGGCCATCCAACGAGGGCGGGAGCGGCTTCAACCCCTGGTTCCGCTCCTGCAGCGGCTGCTGCAGCCCCTTCCGCCCGTCGACTCGATTCAGCTTCCGACGGGAACGTCGCCTTCCAGTTCGATCTTCGGTGACAACCGCTTAGGAGGTCGCTAAGGTGCGCGGCGAAATGGTCATTCACCTTGTTCGCATCGACGTTCCGCCCGCCCGCGCCGAGGAGTTCTCCCGGTGGCAGGCTTCGCACGTCGTCGAGGCCGTAGCTGCAATGGGCCGCAGCGCAATCGCAGCGCGCGCGCGCGTCCAGGGCTCCGACGACCCCGCTCAGTTTCGATGGTTCTTCGAGCTGGCGAGCCTCTCGACCCTGGAGTCCTATCTGATCTCCCGCGAGCGGGACGATCTGGCCCAGGCCTTCAAGACCGCCTTCCCCGATGCCAAGGTCCACATGGAGTTCGGCGAGATCGAGGGGAACACGAGGCGGGGACTGCGCTACGGCGAGGAGCCTGGCGCCGCCTACACCGTCGAGGTGAAGGTCCCGACGGCCGATCGCTTCGCCTGGGCGGAGTGGTACGACTCGGAGCACATCCCCGCGGTCCTCGACTCGGGCGCCTTCGTCCGCGCCCGGCGCTTCGAGATCCACGACGACGACGAAGCCCATAGCCACCAGCTCATCGTCTACGACGCCGTAGACGTCGAAGCCGCCCAGACCTACGTCTCGGAGAAGGGTGGCCGCCTCGCCGAGGCGCATCGGGAGCGCTTCCCGAACGTTCAGGCGACCCGGGCGATCTGGGAGTGGCTGGGCTGACGGGCAGGCTCGTTCCGCCGGACGCCGCGTGGCCGCCCTGCGGCCCTCGGGGGCGGGCGGCAGACGGGCCGGATCCAGAAAGAACCCGCCTCATCCGGAAGTATTCCGCTCGCCGGCGGGGGACCTGAAGTCACCTAAGCTGCCTTGACAACTGAACATTTTCGGCGCTAGCCTCGTGGGCGATGAGTTCGCCATCCACCACGCTCGATGATCGCAATGCAGAGCTGAGGTCCCTCCTCGAGGACCACGCTCACGTGGCGGAGACCTTCCGCCGCCAGTTCGAGATGTCCTGGATCCACCACGAGAACGCCCTCGACGGTGTGGTCCTCACCGAGCAGGAGCTCGTCCAGGCCCTGGAGCACCAGGTCGTCGGGGACGCCTCGCTGATGTCGGTCGTGACCTCGATCCGCAACCACCACGCGGCGCTGGACTTCGTCCGGACCAAGGCGGGGCAGCGGCGCAACCGACCGAACCTCCCCTTGCTGGAGGAGATCTACAAGCTCCTGGCCCGGGGCAACCCCCGCAGCACCCGCCTCTACCGGCAGGACACGCCGATCCACCGCACCTACAGCCACGAGATCGCGGCGCCGGACCAGATCGAGGAGGGGCTCGAGAAGCTCTTCAAGGCCCTGGCGTCCGCCGAGTTCAAGGAGTACCACCCGATCCGCCAGGCGGCCCACGCCCACTGGCAGTTCATGCAGGTCTTCCCCTTCGCCGATCACAACGGGCGGGTGGCGCGCCTCCTCCAGACCTTCTACCTCCTCCGGGCAGGCTACCCCCCGGCGATCATCCACCAGGTCGATCGCCAGAGGTACCACGACGCCCTCCGCCAGCCCCCCACCTCCCTGCGTCGCCTCCTGGTCGAGGCGTTGGACAACTCCCTCCTGAGCTCCATCCGCTGGGTGGAGAGGCTGGCGGAGGAGGCCCAGCAGCGAACCGGCAGCTGAGCCCGGATCGCTACACCCGGTGAATGTTGGCAACACCGCCCGACTTCGCTATAACGCCCCGCCCTCCACCCGATGCATATCGTTTCGGAGAGAGATCGTGACGCACGGACGCTCGCGAGCCGGAGGCGAGCATGCGAAGAAGAGCCCTCACGCGCGAAGCGCGAGCTGAAGGGAGCGCCCCTCGCGCCGCGGGGCGATGCCTTCGATGGATCGAAGAGGATACGAGGATGGCAGGGGCGTTTGACCACGAAGCCGAGTCTCTCTAGGATGCCCGCCCCGTCCAGACGCGCTCCACCCTCGCGGGCAGCCACCCGCGCGCACCTGGCTGCCCGAAGAGGCACAGGTTCCACGATGCCCCAGACTCCCGAAGAGCGCATGGAAGAGACCGTCGCACAGCGGGCGGCGCGACTCGTCTCGCTGGCGAAGCGTCGCAAGCGCGCGCTGATCCTCACCCACGACAACCCGGACCCCGACTCGATGGCGGCGGCGCTGGCGCTGGCGCAGATCTTCGAAGAGAAGGCCAGCCTGCGCAGCACCATCGCCTACGGTGGGATCATCGGCAGGGCCGAGAACCGGGCGATGATCAAGACGTTGAAGCTGCCGATCTTCTCCATCGCCCGGATCGACTTCGACGACTACGACCTCTTCTGCCTGGTGGACACCCAGCCGCAGATGGGCAACCACTCGCTCCCCGCCGAGCGCCTCCCCGACGTGATCTTCGATCACCACCCGGAGCGGCCGGCGAGCCGCCGGGCAGCCATCGCCGAGGTCGGCGGGGCCTACGGGGCCACCAGCACCATCGCCGTGGAGTACCTGCGGGCGCTGGGCCTCACCCCCACCCGCGAGGTGGCGACGGCCCTCTTCTACGGGATCAAGGCTGACACCCGCGACCTGGGCCGGGAGACCGAGGACGTCGACGTCCAGGCCTACCTCTGGCTCTTTCCCATGGTCGACAAGGAGGCGCTGATCCAGATCGAGAACCCCAAGCTCCCTGCCGCCTACTTCCGCCTCTTCCACACGGGCATCGAGAGGGGGCGGGTCTACGGGAACGCGGTGATCGCCGACCTGGAAGAGATCTACACCCCCGACATGGTGGCGGAGGTCGCCGAGCGCCTCCTCTTCCTCGAGGGGATCAAGTGGTCCCTCGCCTTCGCGATCTACCTCGACTGCTTCTACCTCTCCCTGCGCACCAACGATAAGCGGATGAACGCCGGCAGGCTGATCCGGGAGGTGGTCGAGGAGCGCGGCGGCAGCGCCGGCGGTCACGGCCAGATGGCGGGTGCGCGGATCCCGGTGAAGTCGTTGAGCGCCGAACAGCGGGCGGCCTTCAAGAAGGAGCTGATCGCCCGCTTCTGCGAGGAGTGGGGGGTCGACAGCAAGCAAGGCGTTCCCCTCCTCGAGTACGATCCCCGCGACGACTGAGCGGGGGGCGCGTCCTGGGGACAGAGCCCATGGTCCGGATCGATCTCCACTCCCTGCCTGCCCCGGAGGCGAACGCCCGATGAGCGCCCGTGCCTATCTGGACTGGGCGGCGAGCGCCCCCTTGCATCCCCTCGCCCGCGAGGCCGCGGAGCGGGTCTTCGCGCTGGGGGCGGCGAACCCCTCCTCCGTCCACGGGCCCGGCCGGGCCGCCCGCGCGATCCTCGAGGAGGCAAGGGGCCGGGTCGCGCGCCTCGTCGGCTGCGAGGCGAGCGAGGTGATCTTCACCGGAAGCGGGACCGAGGCCAACGCCGCAGCCGTCCTCGGCGTGGCCCGCTCCCGGGGCGGGCGCCTCCTCGTCGGCTCCCTCGAGCATCCCTCCGTGCACCTCGCTGCCCAGTCGAGCGGCGCGAGCTTCCAGGAGCTCGACGCCCTCCCCTCCGGCGCCATCGATCCGGAGCGGGCCCGAGCGGCGATCGCAGGGGGCGCGAGCCTGGTGGCGGTGCAGCTCGCGAACAACGAGACCGGTGCGGTGCAGCCCGTCTCCGAGCTCGCCGCTGCGGCGCGGGACGCGGGCGCGCACTTCCACTGCGATGCCGTCCAGGCAGCAGGCAAGATCCCCCTGACCGAGATCAGCCTGCGCTGCAGCAGCCTCTCCCTCTCGGCCCACAAGCTCGGCGGCCTCCCCGGCGCGGGCGCGCTGATCCTGCGCAAGGGCCTCGAACTCCCCGCCCTGATCCCGGGTCATCAGGAGCGCGGCAGGCGAGGCGGCACCCACTCCCTCGCCGCCATCGCCGCCTTCGGCGCCGTCGCAGATCTCGCGGTCCGAGAGGAGGCGCCGCGGCTCGCCCGCCTCGGAGATCGGACAACCCGCCTCGAGGCCGTGATCCGGGGCGCGAGCCCAGGCGCCATCCTCCAGGCGTCCGATTGCGAGCGGGTCCCGGGGATCGTCAGCGCCACCTTCCCCCGCGTCGACGGGGAAACCCTCCTCGTCGCCCTCGATCTGGCGGGGGTCGCCGCTGCCCACGGGGCGGCCTGCTCTACCGGCGCCATGGAGCCTTCACGGGTCCTCCGCGCCATGGGGCTGGAGCCGGGCGAGGCGAGGTCCACCGTCCGCTTCAGCGTCGGGCCCGACACCGCAGACGAGGAGCTCTCGCTCCTCGCGGAGGTGCTCCCCGCGGCGCTGGAGGCCGCCGCTCGCCCCTTGGGCTGAGAGCTCGCGTCGGATCACGAGCGCTGCGAGCCGGAGGCGAGCGAACGCGAGGAGAGCGAAGCCACGCGGACGCGTGCCGCCTGCTGGGGGGCTGTCAGAGGCGCTGAGATGCGGTCTGCGCGGGCCTTCAGGCGCCGAAGAGCCCGCGGACCACGGCGGCGATGGCGAGGGGGGTCCCGATCTGATCGTCGAAGAGCGGCTGGAGGGCCATGGCGAAGGCGCCGGCGTCGTGGAAGCGCTGGTCCGGATCCGGGTGGAGGGCCATGCGCAACACGCTCTCGACCGACTCGGGGATCTCCGGCCGCAGGTCGGTCACCGCAGGCGGCGCCGCAACCAGGATCTCGCGGGCGATCTCCTCGATGGTCTCTCCGTTGAAGGGACGGCAGAGGGTGAGGAGCTCGTAGAGCATCACCGCCGCTGCCCAGACGTCGACCTGGGGCAGCACGTCTTCGCTCCGGATCAGCTCCGGGGACGCGTAGTGGACCTTCCCCCAGATCCCCTTGCGCCTGGAGGGATCCACCGAGCGGACCTTGGCGATCCCGAAGTCCCCCAGCTTGATCTCGCCGGTCTTCGAGATGAAGAGGTTCGACGGCGAGACGTCGCAGTGGACCACGTGGAGGCGCTCCCCGGTCTTGGAGGTGGCCTTGTGGGCAGCGTCGAGGGCCTGCAGGAGCTCGTGGATCAGGAAGATCGCGAAGTCCACCGGCAGGAGGATCTGGCGCTCGCGGCAGCGACCCAGGATCGCGCCGAGATCCCTGCCGTCGATGAACTCCATCGCCATGTAATAGGTGCCGTCCACGTTCCCCGAGTCGAGGACCTCGACGATGTTGCGGTGGACGAGGAGCCGCGAGAGATCGGTCTCGGCGCAGAAGAGATCGACGTACTGCTGGTTCTGCACGAACTCCGGGAGCATCCGCTTCAGCGCGACGATCCTGCCGGCCCGCGCGCCCGAGAGGATCTCGGCCCGAAAGACCTCGGCCATCCCGCCGCGGCCGATCCGACCGAGGACCCGGAAATTCCCAAACCGATCATCTGATGCTGGCGCTGTCGACAAACAAATGCCCTCCGGCGGGAAAATTCCCACGGACTCGAACGATAATCCGTGCCGACCTCCCCCAGACCCGGCTGAACTTCGGAGGGGAAAGTAGCAGCGCCAGATCCTCCAGCACAAGCGCCGCGACGCTGCCGATCGCCTTGACACCCCGACGGCCCCGCCGCTACCCTCGAACTGAAGCTGCCGAGATCAAAGGGCTTTTGACCGCGAATCCGCGTCAGCGGGCGCGAGGGTTCTCCACAACACCTCCCGCCCCGAGATCGCGTGACAAAGCCCCGCTTTCCACGCAGCATCGGACACCCTGCCTGGTTCGTGATGGGTAGCTGTTTATTCGAACCGATAGATGCGTCCACGGGGACGCTGTCGGCGGGCTGAGTGCAAGCCCTTCCGCCTCGCGGCGGGAGAAGGAAGCGAATCGGCTCGCCACCGCGCCCCCACCTGCTTTGCAGGGTTCAATGGACGCTGCCCACACGGCCAAGGCGGGGATTTTTTTCTCGTCTTGGATCTCCCCCTGATCTTCAGCTGCAGGGGGTCGGCGAGGAGGGGCACATGAAGCGGACGCTGCGGAGCCAGCATCGGGAGGCCCGGCGCGCCCTCGAGCCGGAGGCGATCGAGGCCGCCTCCGCGTCGATCACGCGGACCGTCCTCGAGCTCCCCGAGATCCTCCAAGCGAGGACCGTCGCCCTCTACCACGCGCTCCCCCGCGAAGTGCAGACCGCCGCCCTCGGCCTGGCCCTGGGCCGGGCGGACAAGCGCTGCGTCTATCCCCGGATGATCGACGGGAGCCGGGTCCTCGCCTTCGCGCCGCTGGGGGATCCCAAGGAGATGATCGTCGCCTCCATGGGGATCCGCGAGCCCCTGGCCGGCAACGACGTCGACCTCCAGACCATCGATCTCTTCGTGGTCCCGGGCCTCGCCTTCGACGCGCAGGGCGGGAGGCTCGGCCAGGGCGGCGGCTACTACGACTCCACCATGGCCGCCTCTCCCCGCGCGCTGCGGATCGGGGTCTGCTTCGACGTGCACTTCACCGAGGAGCCCTTGCCCGTGTTGGATCACGATCAGCGGGTGGACCTGGTCGTCACGCCGAGCCGGGTCGTGCGGATCCCCGGCAGGATCGACCGCTAATCATCGGCTGCCGAGCGGGGTCGCTCCCCCGCTTCGTCCCTGCAGCCGCGGCGCCCCCTGTGGCGCTTGCTGTTCGGTCCACCGGCCACCCGCCGCCTCAATCGCTCCCACCGGCGGCGCCGCCGATGTTACAAGGGCGTCCATGAGCTCCCCTCTGCAGATGATGACGCCGGAAGAGCAGCTCCCCGAGCTGACCCGCGGTGCTGTCGACCTGGTCACCGCCGAGGACCTCCTCGCGAGGCTGAAGCGCTCCTACGAGACCGGCGTCCCGCTCCGGGTGAAGGCGGGCTTCGACCCCACCGCCCCGGATCTCCACCTGGGGCACACCCTCCTCCTCCAGCGGATGGCGCGCTTCCAGCGCATGGGCCACCAGGTGATCTTCCTGATCGGCGACTTCACCGGACGCATCGGCGATCCCACCGGAAAGAACGCCGCCCGCCCGCCCCTCAGCGACGAAGAGGTCCGAGCCAACGCGGAGACCTACAAGGCCCAGGTCTTCAAGGTCCTCGATCCCGAGCGCACCGAGGTCCGCTTCAACGGCGAGTGGTTCGACGAGATGAGCGCCGCCGAGATCATCGGTCTCGCCGCCCGCTATCCCGTCGCCCGCATGCTCGAGCGCGACGACTTCAACAAGCGCTACAAGGAGGGTCGGACCATCTCGATCCACGAGTTCCTCTACCCGCTGATCCAGGGCTACGACTCGGTGGCGCTCCGGGCGGACGTGGAGCTCGGCGGAACCGACCAGCTCTTCAACCTCCTGGTGGGCCGCGACCTCCAGCGCGACTTCCAGCAGCGGCCCCAGGTCGTGATCACGGGTCCCCTCCTCGAAGGACTCGACGGCCACCTCGATCCCGCCACCGGGAAGATCGTCGGCGACAAGATGTCCAAGTCGCTGGGCAACTACGTCGGCGTCGCCGAGCCGCCGAACGAGCAGTTCGGCAAGCTGATGTCGATCACCGACGACCTGATGTGGCGCTACTACGAGCTCCTCTCCGACCGCAGCCTCGCCGAGATCCAGGCGCTGCGCGGCGGCCACCCCAAGGAGGCCAAGGTCGGCCTCGCCAAGGAGATCGTGGCTCGCTTCCACGGCCCCGACGCGGCGGAGGCCGCCGTCGCCCACTTCGAGCAGGTGATCGTCCGCAAGGAGCGGCCCGACGCGATCGAGGAGCGCTCCCTCTCCCTCCCAGCAGGCGAGGACCGCCTCCCCCTCGCCGCGATCCTCGAAGGCACCGGCCTCGCCTCCTCGCGCGGCGAAGCCCGCCGCCTGATCGCCCAGGGCGGGGTCTCCATCGACGGCGCCCGCGCCTCCGATCCCCAGGCCCAGCTCGGCGCCGGCAGCTACGAGATCAAGGTGGGCAAGCGCCGCTTCCTCCGGGTGCAGATCGGCTGAGGCCGGACGGACCGCGACGGAGCTCAGCTCCCTGCGAGGGCTCCCTGCCGCCGGATCTCGACCACTACCTCCCTGGCGCCGGACACCTTGCGGACGGTCCAGGTGCGGCCGAGCTGGCGCACCTGGAGGAGGAGGAGCATCACCGTGGGGAAGAGCGGCATCGCCGCCGCGAGCGCCGCCTTCGAGCCGCGACCGCCGCCGAGGATCCGCTTCGAGAGCCCTGGGAGGAGGGCGCTGCGCCTCCCCTCCACCACCAGGTCGACGTCGGCGCCCCGGGCGATGGCCTCGGCGAACTGGGCGAGGAGCTGGAGGGAGGGCTGCGACGCGCGCAGGATCACGATCTCGGACACGGCGCCAGAATGGGCGCCGGGGCGCGCCCCCGTCAACCGGTGCCGCGCTTAAAGGATTTCAAGATGTTCTGACGTGCATCCCGGCGATGCCGCGATGCCTGATCGTGTCGTACGTGCTCAAAGGAGGGTGGTCCATGGGGCAGCTCCAATCGACGATCCAACGCAGGCTCCCCGGTCTCCTCGCCGTCGCGCTCCTCGGCGCAGGATGCGGCGATCCCGCTGTCGATTCGGTCCGGATCCTCTCCTTCTCCGCAGCGCCAGGGGCGCTCACCGCCCCCGGTCACACCACCCTTTCCTGGACGGTGGCGCATGCGACGACGCTCCGCCTCGAGCAGGACGGCGTCCCGCTGCACCTCGACCCAGGGCCAGCCTCCCTCCCGAGCGGCACGATCGAACGCTGGTTGGATCGGGACAGCGAGTTCCATCTCGTCGCCGCCGACGGCGCCGGCAACAGCGTACGCGCCGCGCTCACGGTGGCGGTCCGCCTGGTCGAACCGCCTCGGATCGACGCCTTCACCGCGCAGGAGGTGGTGAGCCGGGACGAGCTTGGCGTCGCCACCGCCCGGCTCTCCTGGAGCGTGGCCGGGGCGAGCGAGCTGATCCTGGAAGCGGACACCTTCGATCCCATCCCCCTCGACCCGGCGCAGGCGGAGGGGAGCGTCGAGGTCGCGCTCCCGGAGTCCACCACCTTCACCCTCGTCGCCAGGAACGATCTGGGAGAGGTCACCGGCGTCGCCACCACCCGGCTCGTCGATCTCCCTATCATCGAGGCGCTGGAGGTGGACCGGAGCTGGGTCGGCGTCGGCGAGACCGTCGCGGTGGCGTGGGAGAGCCGGCGCGCCTCGGCGGTGGAGATCCGGATTGACGACGAGCTCCAGGAGGAGACGGGGCTCAGCGGGGAGCTGTCGTTCCCAGCTTGGGGCGACTCCATCGTCGAGGTGCGGGCCTACAACGAGGCGGAGGCCTTCGTCACCCGGGTCGCCGAGGTGAAGGTCGCGCGGCCTCGGATCGTCGCCTTCGAGGTCTCGCCCGACATCCATTGGCACGGCCAGGTCCCCACCTTCGGCTGGGAGACCTTGGGGGGACGGAGCCTCCGGCTGGTCGGTCCGCAGGAGGGCGAGGCGATCTGCGAGGCCGACGATCCGTCGCGGGTCGACCAGTCGAGCTGCGTCGGCGCGGCGCTGCCCATCGGCGATCACCTCTTCGTGCTCGAGGTCCAGAACGCGTCGGGTGTCGTCTCCGCCACCTGGAGCGGCGCGGTGGGGACCGGTCCCCGCATCGATCACTTCTCGGTGACCCCCGAGGTCGCCAGCGTGGGAGACACCCTGCTGGTTCGTTGGGCGGCCCTGCCGGATCCCACCGGCGAAGAGCCCCGGCTCCACCTCCGGGTGGGCGAGGCGACGCGGCTCCCGCTCCAAGGGGTGGAGGGGGAGCTCACGATGGGCGCGCCCGCAGCCGGTCCGATGACCTTCGCGCTGGAGGCCCAGACCACCCATCCGCTCTCGCTGCCCGACGAGGCCACCGCCGAGGTGATGGTCTACGGGCTCCCCACCGCCACCCTCCTGGCGTCGCCCACCCACTTCGACGACGCCGACCACGCGGTGGTGGTCCTCACCTGGTCCTCCTCCAACGCCGAGTCACTGGTGCTCTACCAGCTCCGGGCCGATCAGGAGCCCCTCGAGCTCCTCGCGATACAAGAGGACGAGCGATCGTCCGGCTCCCACGCCTTCGTGCCCCTCGACGACGCCACCTACCGGATCGTCGCGACCAACGGAGCGGGGATCCAGGCCCAGGCCGAGGCCGGGATCACCCTCGCCCCCCCGGAGGCCCGCAGCTTCACCGCCTCGCCGCAGGAGATCCTCGCAGGTGAAGCGGTCCAGCTCAGCTGGACCACCCACATGGCGCAACAGGTGGAGCTGAGCTTCTTCGAAGGGCCCTACCTCCTCGAAGAGACGAGGGAGCCCTTCCTGGACGTCGTGGCCCTCGGCGGCCAGCACCTCCCGGTGGGAGGGGACTGCTTCGCCCAGGAGTACACCTCCCTCGCCACCAACTCCTGCGTGCTCCTCGAGTTCCCGGGAGGCTTCACCTTCCCCTTCGCAGGGGAGGACCGCACCGAGGCCCGGGTCTACAGCAACGGTTTCATCAGCTTCCAGCCGGATCAGCGGTTGATCGACAGCTCCGAGAACCTCCGCTTCCCGACCCCTTCCGGCTCCCGCCCCGTCCACCTCGCCGCCTTCTGGGACAACCTGGGCTGGGATCTCGAGCGCTTCCCTGCAGGGAACCTCCACTACCTGCACAGGACCGACCCGGGCGGGGACTCCTTGGTGATCCAATGGAAGTCGATCGGCTTCGGGCCCCTGCCCTACCGCGAGACATCCAGCCTCGATTTCGAGGTGGTCCTCTGGGAAAATGGAGACTTCGAATACAGATATGGAGACATGTCTGCAGGGGAGGCGCCTCCATCGAGGGCGAACGGGAGCTCCGCCACCATCGGCTACCAGCTCCCGGATCTCTCCTCGCACCATGTGCTCAACCACGATCTGAGTGTCTCCGCGCGGGGGCCGCTCCCCCAGCGGTCCTTCCGCTATCGGCTGGCGCCGACGCTCCCTTTGAACGGCTCCTTCCTCTGGCACCCCTACGCGACCGCCGACGAGAACCCTGTGACCCTGACCGCGTCGCGGGGCGGGTTCGAAGACAGCCTCCAGACCAGCGTCACCGTGCTGCAGCGCCCCGTGGTCGAGCTCGGCGCGCATCCGACGGCGCCGCTCCTGGTGGGCGATCCCTTCCGGATCGGTTGGAGGACGAGCCACACCCACACCCTCCAGGTGCTGGATGGAGCGGGCAGCGTGGTCTGCGAGGCCACGGCACCCCCGGAGCTGAGCGAGTGGTTCTGTGAGGTGACCGAAGACAGCGCCGGGATCCACCGCTACCGCCTTCGCGCGATCGGGGCTTTGGGTTCGATCGCCGAGCAGGCCTTCGAGGTCCGGACCTATGAGCCCTTCGGCATCGAGTCCTTCACGGTGGATCGCCCGGTGGTCGAGGCGCACCAGGGGATCCGCCTGAGCTGGACCATCCAGAACGCCGCCCACCTCAGCCTCCGGGCCAACGGCGAGGAGCTCCTGGACGGCGGCACCCCAACCAGCCCGGGCGAGCTGGAGATCGAGGGGCTCGAGGCGACCACCACCTTCACCCTCCGCCTGACGAACCCCCTCGGCATGGCGGTCGAGGAGACGCTCGTGGTCGAGGTGATCCGGATCCGCCTGGAGGTCGCCCCCGACAGGGCGAGCGTCCGCCCGGGAGAGCCGGTGGTGGTGGACGTCTCCGCGATCCCCCTCGACGGCGGCACCAGCCCCACCCTCTTCGGGAGCTTTCCGCTGATCGAGCTGCGGGAGCCTGCCGTCCCCTTCGTCGACCTCTCCACCCGGGAAGGCCTGCAGAAGCTCCCGATCCAGGCGGTGAGCGCTGCCTCCCTCGACATCGAGTTCCCCCCTGGGTTCAGCTTCCCATATTTCGGGCAGGTGCACGGCGGGGCGCGGGTCTTCACCGACGGCTACCTCTCCTTCGCACCCGACGGGATCAGCCTGCCCTCGAACCGCGCCCTCCCCGACGCCTCGACCCGCCACTACGCCGCCATCCACCTCGCGCCCTTCTGGGACGATCTGATCCCCCACTCGGCCGGCGAGATCTGGGCGGCGCCCCTGGACGAGGACACCTTCGCCATCCAATGGAGGTCCATGAGCATGGGGACGGGATCCACCCCGTCCAGCCGCCACGATCTGAACTTCCAGATCGTCCTCCACCGGAGCGGCGTCTTCGATTTCCGTTACGGCGAGATGAACCCGCTCCAGCCACCCGCCTCCTCCGTCGACTGCCACCCGGCGACCTGCAGAAACGAGGCGGACGGCGCGAGCGCCACGATCGGCTTCCAGAGCCACGACGGCCTCATCGGTCTGACCCACCACTTCGGCGGCACCCTGAACGGTCCTTCGAACCTCCCCTTCGGTCAGGGGCTCTCGAATCGGAGCTTCCGCTACCAACCGATCACCGGCAGCGGACAGCTCACGCTTCATCCGACGCGGACCGCCACCTACGCGATCTGCGCCATGTCTGGCGTCGATCGCGTCTGCAGGAGCTTCGAGGTGAACGCGGACTTCGGCCTCGATCACTTCGGGGCCACGCCGGACTCCATCACCCATGGAGCGGAGGTCACCCTCTCCTGGAGGACGAGGGGCGGCACCGAGCTTCGCGTCCACGACCTGAGCCTCCCTGCCGCGGATCCGATCGTCATCACCCAGCCCGAGCTCATCGACCAGGGGGAGCTGAAGGTCTCCCCGCCGGAGCGGACCACCTACCGCCTGGAGCTGAGCGCAGCCGGCAACCGCGCGAGCGCCACGGTCGAGGTGGACGTCGCCAGGGTGGTGCTGTCGGCAAGCGCCACGCAGGACCTGGTCTCGCCTGGTGAGTCGGTCACCCTCTCCTGGATCCTCGACAGCCCCGATCCCACGGCGCGAACGGTGGTCGTTGCCCCGATGGACGAACGGACGGACCTCCCCTTCGACGAGCTGGACCTTCGCGGCGACCCGGACGCGGAGATCTTGGTCGGCGCGCACCTGACCACGGCGATGGTCACCCACCCCTTCCCAGCGGGCTTCACCTTCGACTACCTGGGAACCAAGATGAGCCAGGTGCGCGTCGCGTCCAAGGGCTACCTCACCTTCGATCCCGGGACCGCCGGCGCCACCGGCGACAACGCGATGCTCCCCAGCAGCACCCTCGCCCACCGGCGGGTGCAGATGGCGGTGTTCTGGGACGACCTGCACACGAGGACGAATGGCCGCGTCCTCGCCAAGCAGATCGACCAGGACCGCTACGTGATCCAGTGGAGCCAGCTGAGCCTGGGCTATGGATCGACCGACGCGAACGAGGGCAGTCTGAACTTCCTGGTGGTGCTCCACCGCGGTGGAGACTTCGAGTACCGCTACGGCGAGATGCGAGAGCCCCCCACCCCGCTCCCCACCGGCGCCTGCTTCCCCGAGACCTGCGAGAACGAGACCCACGGCTCCTCCGCGACCATCGGCTATCAGAACATGGCCGGCACCGTCGGAGCGGTCCTCCACTTCGGCGGCACCCATCGCGCTGTCGATCAGCGCCCCTTTCCGGGCGGCCTGGAGCGCAGGAGCTGGAGGTTCACAAGGCGCGAGGGATCGGGCTCGGTCCAGGTCTTCCCCGTCGACGACACCTCCTACTCGATCTGCGCCATCGAGACCGTCTCGGCGGCGACCTTCTGCGCGGACCCGGTGGAGGTCCGGGTCCCTTGGGGGATCCGTTCCTTCGAGGCGGGGCCCACCCCGTTCCGGCGCGGCGTCCCCGTGGAGATCCGGTGGGAGGTGATCGGCTTCGATCGCCTGGTCCTGCTGGACGGCGGGGTC
>Ga0180215_1003680_pt1 | contig 14224 bp, 9 predicted proteins | sample eDN3rd37CBELigBY_FD_128871 | JGI IMG/M metagenome (GOLD analysis project Ga0180215, IMG submission 128871) | Enriched backyard soil microbial communities from Emeryville, California, USA - eDNA 3rd pass 37_C BE-Lig BY (version 2) (version 2) | ecosystem: Environmental > Terrestrial > Soil >...
CCCCAATGAATCTCGTTCCACTTCGAGATCGGCGGGAAGGTGCGGATCACGACGTAACAGAGGATGGCGAAGCCAATCAGGATCACGACGTCGGCGATCCGGCCGGCCTCTAGGTATTCGAGGCCCTCCTGCAGCATCGGCTGACCCATGAACCAGCCGGCGACTCCCTTTTGCGCCAGCGCCTGCGTGCCCATGTTCCAGAGCGTCACGCCCACGAGCGCGTAGAAGAGGAACTTGATGAGCCAGGGGGCCGCCAACTCGCGGTTGGAGAGCAAGGGTCCAACGAAGAGGATCGTGCCGATGAAACCCGAAAGCACCCAGAGGATGGCGAGATTGGTGTGCTCGGCCCGCACGACGTTGAAGTTCAGCGTCCCGGCCAAAAGCGTCGGGTCCAGATGCTGCGCCGCCAGCAAGAGCCCGAAGCCGGTCTGGAGAAGGAACAGCACCGCCATCAGGATGAAGAACCGCATGCTCAGACGCTGGGTCTGGTATTCAATCCGGATCATGGCTTAGTTCCCTCCGAGGCTGGAGATGTAGGCGACGATCGACGAGACCTGATCGGGCTTGAGGATGGTTCCGAAGGCCGGCATCGACCCGGGTGGGAACCCCTCGACCAGGTGGACGTCGGGCTCCATGATCGACCGGGATAGGTACGCCTCGTCGGCCGTAATCGTCGAGCCGTCGGCGAGCTTCACCTCCGAGCCATGCAGACCGCCCCAGCCGGGGCCAACCAGCTTCGTCCCGTCCAGGGCGTGGCAGGCGACGCAACCGTACATCTTGACCAGGTTCGCGCCCCGTTCGACCGGCGGCAGCGACGGATCATCCGTCGGGAAGCCCGGCGGCGGCGCGATCGCCGCGTGTTGGCCGCCTCCTCCGGCGAGCCCCGCCAGCGCCAGGGCCGCGTCGTCGCCCCGAGGCTCCGGCGGCCAGCCCTCGGTGTTCATCTCGGAGGTGTACTTGAGGAAGGCGATCAAATGGCCGATCTCGTCGCGCGAGAGCGGCAGGTTGGGCATCATCGTCGGCTTCGACCCCCGGCGGTTAATCCGCTCGGCGGCCCCGGGGTAGAGCGAAAGGTATTCGTCGATCGTCCTGGCCCCGGCCTCGGCGGCGATCTCCTCGTCCAAGAGCTTCACCATCACGGCGCCGCTGGCCGGCCAGCCGCCGGCGGAGGGAAGGAACGCCTCGATCCAGGCCGGGCCGACCTTGTTGTACAGCTTCGTCAGATCAGGACCGAAGTACGCGCCGTTGCCGACGATCGTGTGACAGCCCATGCAGTTGTACGCCTGGAAGATCCGCTTGCCTCGTACCGCGTTATAGCCGGCGTACTCAACGTCGATGGGGACGACCTGCCCGCGCGACGGGAGAAACGAGGCGATCGACAGGCCGACGAAGATCAGGAACATCAGGCCCAGAAGCCCCAACGCGCGGCGCCGCTTGAAGCCCTCCCAGCACGGTTTCCCCGGCGCGCACGTCATGCCGCCTCCTCCGCGCTCGGGCGCGCTTCCCCGTTGACCCCCGCCCGCGTCTTTTGCACGACCGCATCGTGCTCAAACAGCGTCGCGAGACTCTCGAAAAAGAGGTAAAAAACTCCAGCCGCCAACACGAAGCCCGAGAGGAAATAGAGCACCCACGCCCCTTCCGACTCGGCCCAATACTCGAAGTCGCGCCAGTAGGGCCACGACAGCGCCAAACTCGCGCCGGCGGCGATGCCGGCCAGCGTCAACTGTATGATGAGCTGCATGAACTCGGTCCCTCCCCCGATCTGAAAACCAGGTGGTTTTCCCATCCCAGGCGGCGCCCCTCCCTAGCGGGCCCGCCCGTCATGGGGTGGTTGCGCCCCAGTACGGGCGCGTCCTCAAACCGGCCTTCACGAGGTCAACCCATCAAACCGATGATGCAGGACACGAAAACCAGCGCGCAGCGCTCCCCCACAATCCTCCCAACACGGAGCATTGCAACGCGATCTCTTCGGGATGGCCGGGCGATCGTCCAGGCCCGAGTCAGGAGTGAAACGTGGACCTGGACGTCTTGGTCTGAGATTACAGCGCGCCGGCGTGTTAAACAAGAGGTGGACGCATCAATTTTTTCCATGATGCCTTGAAGAAATGGATCTGGTCGCTTTTCGAGGCGGCGGTACGGCGGCGTCCGCGTCGTCGGGGGGCATGAATTCCGGACCGGCCGGCGGTCTCACATCGGTACCGGCCTCCGGCCGTTCAGGAGGCCCGGAATTCGCGGACGATGGCGATGTACTGGGCGGCGAGGTCGCGGATTCGGGCGAAGTCGCCGGCGGCGACGGCCTTGGGCTCGACCAATGAGCCGCCGATCCCCAGGCAGCAGGCGCCGGCCTTGAGGAACGCCTCGGCGGTGTTCAGGTCGACTCCTCCGGTGGGCATCAGGCGAATCTGAGGCAAGGGGCCGCGGAGGGCCTTGAAATAAGCGGGGCCGACCGCGTCGGCGGGGAAGACCTTGACCACGTCGGCGCCGGTTTCCCAGGCGGCGAGGACCTCGGTGGGGGTGAACGCGCCGGGCATCACCGCCTTGTCGTACCGGCGGCAGAGGCGGATCACGTCGGGATTGAAGTTGGGGGCGACCAGGTACTCCGCCCCGGCCAGAAGCGCCGCGCGGGCCGTTTCGGGGTCGAGAACCGTCCCGGCGCCCAGGACCAGGGCGTCGCCGATGGCGCGCTTGGCCTCTCGGATGACATCGAGCGCGTTGGGGACGGTGAACGTAATCTCCGCCGCGGTCACGCCCCCCTCGGCCAGAGCCTCGACGACCTTCACCAGCTTCTCGCTGGACTCGGAACGGACCACGGCCACGACGCCGCCGTCCAGGATTCGTTTGAGCGTGGCTTCACGCGACATGGTGCGTTCTCGGGTAAAAATGGCCCCGGCCTGTGTGGCCCGGTCCGTTGAGTCCGGTTTCGAGAGAGCGAGGCTCCCGCCGAGCCCCACGCATGGCGCCGGCTCGGCGGGAGGGTGTCGCCCTCCCAACGATCCGAGTCCGTCGCCCAGAATCAAGCGCGACGGATCACCAGTCGGAAGCAAATCAGAAAGCCGTGGAGCGTGTCAAGCGCGGCGCCGACGCGCCCCCCGAGCTTGGGCCGCATCGCGAGGGTGTTGCAACGCGATCGTTCGCCGCCCTAGCGACTGAAACCGGGACGGCGGGCGGAAAACGGCGACGGCTCCGACGCGATCCCCAGCGGAAGCGGGGCGATGGCGGTTGTGGACGCCCCGCCGCCTTGCTTCGCGGACTCGGAGGCCGCGGCCGAGCCGAAGACCTTGATATCGAAGAGTGAATAGTTGTTCGAGCCGTCGCTCGTCTTCGTGCACAGGACCCTCACGAACCGGCCCGAGCCGGAGAGGCCGGTTAGCGTTTGGGGGCCCTTGGCGCTGTTGCCCGTGATCGACCGGATGGTGGTCCAGTTTTGGCCGTCGTCGCTGACCTGAATCTGGAAGTCGACGGCGTAGGCGGTCTCCCAGTTGAGCCGGACCTCGTGGACGTCGAACCGCGCGCCCAGGTCGACGGCGAGCCAGCCGGTTTGGGTGTTCTGCATCCACTGGCCGCTCGACCATCGGGTGCCGGCGTCGCCGTCGAGCGCGCGGGCCGCCTCGAAGCCGTTGCCCTCAACCGACGACGCGGAGACGGGTCGGCCCGCGGCCAGGTCCTTCAAAGGCGCGCCCTGGACGTTCAGGTCGCGGAGGGTGTAGCCGCTCGCCCCCGGCGCCGGCGTGGCGCAGTAGATCCGCACATAGCGGCCGACGCCGCCCAGCCCGGACGAGAGGGTGATTCCCCCGGAGCCGTTGTTGACCGCGCGGAGCGTCGTCCACGTCGCGCCGTCGATGCTGGATTGAATCTCGTAACCCGCCGCGTAGCTGTCGCCCCAGTTGAGCCGAACGCCGTCGATCTGATGCAACGAGCCCAGGTCCACGCGGAGCCAGGCCATCGGCAAGTTGGCAGGCAGCGGGCCGCTCGACCAGTACGTTGAGGCGTCCTGGTCAACGGCCGCCGCGGGCGCGTTGGCCGCCCCGGCGCTTCCCGAAGCCGTCGCCGGCTTGCCCGCGGCCAGGTCGGCGACGGGAAGGCCGCGAACCTGAACATCATAAAGTGAATAGTTGTTCGAGCCGACGCTCGTTTTGGTGGAGAGGATCCGGACGTACCGGCCGACGCCCGAGAGTCCGCTGAAATCGAACTCGCCGGCCGACTGGTTCCCCGTAACGGTTCGAATCGTGGTCCAGTTGGAAGCGTCGGCGCTGACCTGGATCTGGTAGTCGACGGCGTAGGCGGTCTCCCAGTCCAGCTTCACGTCGGTGATCTGATACAGCCCCTCGAGATCGACGGCGAACCAGGCGGTCTGGGTGTTCAGCTTCCACTGGCCGCTCGACCATCGGGTGCCGAGGCTGCCGTCGACGGCCCGGCCGGGCTCGAAGCCGTTGCCCTCGATCGTCGAGGCGAACGTGGGCTTGCCCCGGGCCAGGTCGACCGAGGGGGAGACGGTGATGGCGTCGACCTTGGCGTTGTCGAGCACGGTCTTGAAGGCGATCTGGATCGTTCCCGAGGCGTCGGCGCGGGCTGGGAACTCGCGGGCGATCGCCTTGTTCTTGCCGCCGGCCGCGGCGAAGATGTCGAAGTCGTCGAGGACGGGGACGCCGTTGATGGAGACGTCGAAGAGCCGCCGGTTGGGACCGTCGTGGAAGATCTCGGCGAAGTCGAGCCGGACGTCATACGCGGCGTTGGGCGTGAGTTGATCGACGGTGTAGGCAAAGTTGCCGTAGCGCTCGGTTTGGTAAACCGCCTGGGGCGCGGGCGAGGCGACGGCGCTGGTGTCGATGGTCGCGGTGGTGGCGTAGAGCAAGCCGCCGCTGAATCCGTCGTCGTCGGCGTAGCGGCCCGACTCTCGTCCCCCGGCGTTGATGGCGACGAGGCCGGTTGTTGGAGTCGGCTTGGAGGGGGGGGGAGTGGTGGGGGTGGAGGCTTTGATCGCTCGGGCGACGGCGGCGGCGGGATTCAGAACGCCGTCGGTCTTTGACCAGGCCCAGACTCGCTGATCGCGCTGGGTGACGGTTTCTTCGAGGATGTCTAGCAGTTGCCTGGGGGTGGTTCCGGCGGGGGCCAGCTCGGCGACCGCGCCGGCGACTCCGGCGGCGTAGGCCGAGGAGTACGAGGTGAAGCCCTCGGGGCCGGCGTAGGCGCCCAGGTCGACGTGAACGGGCCCGTAGTTGGAGACGGAGGTCAGGTTGCCGTCGGCGTCGGTCGCGGCGGCGACCAGGACGTTGTCCGGGGTCGGCCGGTGGATGCTGTACATCGCGTCGTCGGCGTAGGGGGGGAAAACGGCGATGGTGTCGATGTTCCGCCCGCCGTTGCCCGGCCCGGTGACGATCACCGCCCCCTTCGACTCGGCGTACTGGATCGCCTCGACCAACGACGCGCCGTGGTGGGGGTGGCCGGGGTCGTAGAGGCTCGGATTGTAATAAGTATTAACGCTCAGGTTAATGACCGAGGCCCCGTGGTCGGCGGCCCAGTACACCCCCCGGATCAGGGCGTTGACGTCGATGTTGAGATTCGAGGAGGTGTCGCGGATCGGCATGATCTTCACGTCGAGGGGCCGATCGCCGGCGGCCTTGGCGGCGTCGCGGATGCCCTGGACGGTCATCTCGGCGACGACCGACCCGTGGCCGTGCGCCAGGCTCGTGTCGAGGATCGCCCGGGAGCCGGCCTCGGCGTATGTTTGCTTGTTGTAGGCGTCGTAGGCGTTGGTCAGGTCGAGGTAGGGGACGACCGAGGCGTCGTTGAGGTCGATTCCGGAGTCGACGATCGCGATGAGCGTCGTCAAAAGCGCCCGCTCCTCCAGGGCCGCGAGCGAGGGAAGGAGGAGGCGGCGTCCGCGTCGGTCTTTCATGGTGGGTCAGCCTCGTGCCGGGAGTGGTGAATCCGTGTCGAGAGGTCGCGGGCGTGAACGCGACTTTACAACTGGAATATAGCCGCCGTTCTCGTCTCGGGAGATTTTGAAACGATTTGAAGTTTCTTCCCAGCCGCGCGACTGCAACCAAGCGAACAATCGCTGGAACGCGCGTCGTCGAACCGCCGGCGCGGCGCGCCTCGGCTCGGCTCGATTCGGCCGATCGGCGAGGCCGTTTGGCCGACCGACGCCGAACAAAGGCGTTTTTCGGAATCTGACGGCGACGTTTCTCGATCCTGGATTGAGGGAGAGGCGGGATGTACAATCGACCTTGGGTGAGACTCGCCGATCGTCGACCGCCGCCTCGTCGGCGAGCCGAGGTCCCGCGGTCGCGCGGAACAAAACCGATGAGAGTCGATCCGAAATGAGAAGCTACGATCTCTACGCTCGGTTGATCGACTGGCCCGGGCCCGCGGCGACCACCGAGGCGATGGCTCTGGGCGTGGCCCTGATCGTGCTGTCGGTGACGTTCTTGTCGCTGGGCCGCATCCGCTGGATCGCCCGGACGATGGGGGCCGTCGGAGTCCTCTGCCTTCTCTTCGCGATGCTCCTGATCCACGATCAGACGGTCGTCGTTCACGATGGCGTCTACGTCGTCGCCAGGCAGTGGCGCTATCCCGAGGCCGCGCGGTTCCAGGCGCGGGTGGCGCTTTTGGGACTTCCGGCCGCGTCGATCTTCGTGATGTTGCAGGTCCTTTGGGCGACCCGGCGGCGACAGCGCTCCACCGTGCCCACCCTGCTGCGGGACGGCCGGGCGTTTCTGGTCCGCGGCGAACTCGACGCCGCGCTGGCGTCGCTCAACGAGGCCCTGACGATCTTCCCCCACCTCACTGAGGCCCGCTACCTGCGGGCCCGGGTTCACGAGGCGATGGAGAGGACCGACGAGGCCCTGGCCGATCTCGACCAGGCGATTCGGGCCGACCCCAACCTGGCCCCCGCCCGTCTGGCGCGGGGACGCCTGCGCGCCGGCCGCGGCGAGTTGGACGGCGCCGGCGAAGACTTCGACCGGTTCCTCTGCCTGCGGCCCAACGACATCGACGGGCTCCTGAATCGAGGGAAGCTCCGGGCCCAACAAGGCCGCGAGCCCGAGGCCATCGCCGACTTTCAGCGCGTGCTGAAGCTGACCAACCACTCCGACTACGCCGACCCCGCCCGAGACTACCTGAAGCGGCTCCACGCCGAGCCGGCCGTCGCCAAGCCCATCAACGCCGATGAGCCGATGGAATTGTTGCTCGATCGCCCTCTCCGGTACGAGGGCGAGCCGGCGCCTCGGCCGTTAGAAGAACGTCCGTAGCGTCCGACCCAGCATCACCCCCAAAAGCGCCATCGCCACCCCCAGCGCGACGCTGCCGAACAAGTAGATCAGGGCCAGGACGCCCCGGCCTTGCTCCATCAGTCCGACCGCCTCCAGCGCGTACGAGGAGAAGGTCGTGTACCCCCCCAAAAATCCGACCACGATCAACAGCCGAATCCCCGGATGCGGATACGCGTGCGCCAAAACGGCCGAGGCGACCCCGATGGCCAAACAGCCCGAAACGTTGATCAAAAACGTCGGCCAGGGAAACTCGGGATTCGTCCAACGGAGAACCCAAACGCTCAACCAGTACCGGGCGTTGACCCCCAGCATCCCCCCCAATGAGAGGACCGCGACTTTCCACCAGACATCCAAAGTCAAAGGCTCCCCGCGAGTCGGTCGAAGGCGGTGTGATTTCCCTTCTCCCCTGGCGGGAGAAGGCGTCCCGAAGGGGCGGACGAGGGGGGGAGACCGGAGGCCGGCGGGTATTCCCCTCATCCGGCCTTCGGCCACCTTCTCCCGCCAGGGGAGAAGGATGATTCGCCTCGGTCTTGCTTTTGCTCACGCCGGGGGGATGATCCCCTTCTTGATGATGATGTTGCCGTAGAGGGCGCCCTCGCCGGTGGCGACCACGCCGAAGGTGGTTTTGGCCCGCTCGTAGAAGGCGAACCGCTCGACCTGCTCCATGGCGACGTGGCGGCCCTCGGCGCTGTCGAGAATCCGCTGATATTCGGCCCAGATCGGCGCGGGCTCGCCCGGTTTGTCGATCCGCCGCATCACCGCGACCGGCTGATCGACGAACGTGTCCAGCGGGAAGAGTCGGAGGATCGCCTCCAGGATCACGGGGACGCCGTGGCCGTCGGCCCGGACCAGCCGCTTGGCGTTGCTGACCGCGGGAAAGTTGGCGTCGGCGATCACCAGTTCATCGCCGTGCCCCATCTGCGCGATCATCATCAAAAGCTCGGGGGAAAGGATCGTCGGAATGCCCTTGAGCATGGTGGTTTTCCCTGGCTGGAGCGTGTTGGGAATCGGTCGAATCAAATCGTCGCGAACGGTCTGGGCCGCCCGCATGATTCCCAGAATAATCGCCCGGCCGGCCCATTGCATCGCCCCGGTGGCCGGCCCCGTTACTTGCCTATGCAGAACCGCTGAAAGATCCGGTCGAGGATGTCGTCGGTGACGATGGCGCCGGTGACTTTGCCCAGTTCGTCGAGGCAGAGTCGCAGGTCCAGGGCGATCAATTCGTCGCCGGCGTCCAGGAGCATCGCGGCGGCGGCGGCGCGGAGGGCTCCGGCGGCGCGGATGAGGCTATCTCGACAGCGGGCGGCGGTGGTGGTGGGAAGGTCGCCCTCCCGGTCGCGTCGGCGGAGCGCGCCGGCGATCGCCCGGCGGAGCGATTCGACACCCTGGCCGGTTTGGGCGCTGGTGGCCAGCCAGCCTTCGGGCGCGGGCGCTAGATCAGCCTTGGTCCAGACTTTGAGAAACCGCTCATCATCGTCGGGCGGGGACGATTCCGGGGAGCAGGCGAGAACCAGGTCGGCGCGGTCGACGGCCGAGGCGCGGAGGGTTTGGGCCTGGGCGGCGATGGCGTCGATGGGCGCTTCGGCGCCGGCGGTGTCGATCAGCTCGACGACCAAGCCGTCGCAGTCGCAAAGGGCGGTCAGATAGTCGCGGGTGGTTCCGGCCTGGGGCGAGACGATCGCGTGATCATCCTTCAGAAGCGCGTTGAACAGGCGGCTCTTGCCGGCGTTGGGCGGGCCGGCCAGGACGACCCGGGGATGCCCCTCGGTCCGGTCGCGGCTTCCCAGCCGCTCGGCCAGGCCGTCAAGGGCCTCGGCGGCGCGGTCGAGTTCGTCGGCCAGGACTGAGCGGCCAAGCGGATCGACGTCGGCCTCGTCCACGAAGTCGAGGTTGGCCTCCAGGTGCGCCAGCAGGTCGAGCAGCCGGTCGCGCAAGGCCGTGATCGGCGTGGCGATCCCCCCGGCGAGCTGTTCGAGCGCCGCGTCGAGTTGCCCTTGGTCGCGCGCGTCGATGACCCCCAGAACGGCCTCGGCCCGCGTCAGGTCGATCCGTCCCGAGAGAAACGCCCGGAGGGTAAACTCCCCCGCCCGCGCGTGCCGGGCGCCTTGGGCCAGGCAATGCGCCAGCAGAAGCGACAACAACGGGGGGGAGCCCGGCGCGTGGATCTCGGCCAGCTCTTGTCCGGTGTAGGTGCGCGGGGCCGGCCAAAGCGCGACGCTGGCCGGCAGGGGCGGTCGCAGACCGTCCAGCCCGTAGAAGCCCGAGCGCAACTCCGGCTTCTTCGGAAGGGACTCCTCCCGGTCGGCCGTGAACCCGCTTAAGGCCACGCGCCAGGCGTCGGGCCCCGAGACCCGGACCAGCCCCCGAAGCCCGGCGCCGGGCGCGCTGGCGGTCGCGGCGATCGTGTCGTCCGGGTCCAGGGCCGAAAGCACGGTTCGGGGGTCCTTTCAGCGTCTCGGGACAACCATTCTTTCGCCGCGCGGCGGCGTGTTTTCCCCTCTCCCGGGGAGAGAAGGTGGCTTGGTGGAGCGGGTCGTCCCCAACCGTCCATTACCCTCAGCGCTTGCCCGGCTTCGCCCGGGGACGGCCGCGTTCGCGGCGGTCCCCGGGGCCGTTGGAGCCGCCCTTGCCCTTGTCTCCGTCCTTGCCCTCGCGCTCCTCGATCATCTTGCGGTACGTGGGGTCCTTGCGGGCCTCCTCCAGCACCTTGGTCCAGAACTGGGCGAACCGGCCGGGGGGCTTCTCGGGGGGCGGGGGCGAGGACGGCCTGGCGGGAGAGCCGCCGTCGCCGTCGCCTCGGGGACGTCTCGGCTTGTGGGCGATGTCCTCGGTGGCCGCGTCGGCGTCGGCGTCGGCGGTCGAGTGGGTGATCTTGGGCAACAGCAGACGCTCGCAGATCGACCAGAGGCTGCTGGTGATGAAGTAGAGGCTCAAGCCCGCGGGGACCTTGTAGAACATCACGCCCATGAAGATCATCATGTACTTCATCATCTTCTGCTGCGTCTCGGCCTCGGGCGTGGTCGGCGGAGGCGAGAACAGCTTCGTCTGCACCAGCATCAGAGCCACGACGATGATCGGCAGCAGATTGAACCAGCGCCCCAAGAGCACCACGTCGAAGGGGAACTGAAACAGCATGTCGGGGGCGGCCAGGTCGTTGATCCAGAGGAACGGCGCCTGCCGCAGCGGCACCGAGACGTTCAGCGCCTGCCAGAGCCCGACGAAGATCGGCAACTGGATCAACGCGGGCAAACAGCCGCTGACCGGGTTGACCCCGTGCTTCTTGTACAAGGCGAACGTCTCGCGGGTGAGCCGCTCCTTGTCGTCCTTGTACTTCGTCTGGATCTCCTTGAGGAACGGCTGAAGCTCCTGGCTGCGCTGGGCCATCAGCGCCTGCTTGCGGCTGAGGGGGAACATCAACATTCTGACGATCAACGTCAGCATGATGATGGCGATGCCGTAGTTGCCCCGGGTTCCCCCCAGGGCGCGGCCGACCATCTCGGTGAGGCCGTAGGTGAACGACAAGGTCGGCGTGATCAGCACCCGGGCGATCCAGGGGGCGCCGGGGATCCAGCTCTTGCGATAGGTCGCCAACGCCTCGGCGCCGTAGGGGGCCAGCGCCTCGGTCGTCTTGGGGCCGGCGAAGACATTGTAACGGTGCGTCACCGAGACGTTCGGCCCGACCGCGATGGGCTTGGAGCTGATCCGAATCCCGACGTCCGAGCTCTGTAGCGCCTGGGCGTCGCGATGGAGGACGATCGCGGTGGTCTCGCGGTCGCGGCGATCGTCCTGGCCGGTGGGCGGGGGGACCGGCGCGACGAGCGTCGCGAAGTACTGGTTCTCCAGCCCCGCGAACCGCAACGGCAGCGCCGTGCTGTTGATCGTCTTGTCGAGCGATTTGGCGATGTCGTGCGCCGAATAAGTCACAACCTCGGTCGAGCCCTTGTTGACCGTGCCGAAGTAGACGTCGCGGAAGGTGCCGGTGTACCACTCGCCCTCGATCGGGATGCCGTGGGGGCCGAGGAGGTTGTAGGCGAACCGGCGCTCCTTGTCCGGGCTGTCGAACCGCAGGTCGACCTCGAAGCCGTCGCTGTCCTTCCAGGCTCGAAACGTCTTGGTGACGACCACGCCGTTGTCGGCCGTGACCCGAAAGACGAGCTCCTGCCCTTCGAGGGCCGGCCGATCTCCCTCGGCGGCGCGCGAGACGGGCCGAACCGCGCGGCCCTGATCATCGCGGACGACCTCCCAAAGCTGGGCGTCGAGCAGGTCCTCGGTCTCCGGCGCCTCGGGGTTGATCCCTTCGAGCTTCCCGCGGAGATCCGGAGGCGTGGCGTGGACCAGGGCGTCGGGCGGGCTGAGCGTCACCGCCAACGACGGCGGCCAGAGCAACTCGCGGTCGCGGCTCATGAGGCGGAGCGGCCGATGCGGGTTCTTCCGCGTGACGAATTCGGCCTCGAACCGCGACGAGGTGAACGAGTCAACCCCCGCCCCCTTCTGGTTCAGTTGCAATTCATAGCGGTAGCCGTCGGGCGACTTGTCCGAAAGCGAGCCCATCACCAACTCGGCGCGGTCGACCAGGGGAATCTCGGTCTTCGGAGTCTCGGGCTTGGGCGCGGCCTCGCCTTCGCCTTCGCCCTCGGCTCGGGCCTCGGCCGGCTTGGCCTCGCCGTCGCCCTCCGTCTTGGCGAGGGCGTCGGGCTTCGCCGGTTCGCCCTTCTCGTTTTTCTCGGTCGCGACGACGCCGGGCTTTGGCTTGGGCTTCGGCGGCGGTGGAGCGAGGCCAAGCATCTGAAGGAGGTAGGGGAACCCCAGGAGCCAGGCGAACATCAACGCCACGAACAGGGCGAACCGTCTCTCATTGCTCATGAACCGAAATTCCCGGAGCCGTTGGCGAGGCGAGGCGAAGCGAGGAGAAATCAAAGGCGGCGGGTCCAACCCTCATCGGACCCGGAGCGCCTGCCCGGACGATCTCGGCGGAAACGCCCCAAAACCAGAATTCCCTAATTGTTGCCGCCGGCCATCGGATTGACAAGGTAAACTCCTCGGGCCGCGACGGCCTTGAATCCCGTTCCCCCCCGAAGAGGGTGGCCGGGACGGCCGGGCGCGGGACCTCGGATTTCGGGGCGGTTCGGCGAGCGGTTCCCTCGGGAGGGCGAGGCTCTCTCCTCAAACCCGCGTCCGGTGAGAAGGAGGACGACCGTCCGATTGCGCCGGTTATGCGGGTCGCCGTTGCGGTGATCCGCCGTCCACGTCTATCATGAGACGGCTTCGGAGACCGCAAACCGGTGGTTTAAGGTTAAGAGGAAGACGATGGGGAGGAGCCCCGTTCACGCCGCGTCGCCCGACGATGCGCTCGCCTCGCTTTGCGAGCCGGTGGGGCGATGGTTCCTCGACGCCTTTCCGGGAGGGCCGACCGCCGCGCAGGTTGGGGCCTGGCCGGTGATCGGCGGGGGCGAGCATCTGCTCCTGGTCTCGCCGACGGGGACCGGCAAGACGCTCGCCGGGTTCCTGGCGATCATCGACCGGCTTGTTCGCGACCACGCCGCGGGACGGCTTGAGCCCGGCCTCCGTTGCGTTTACGTCTCGCCCTTGAGAAGCCTCGGTTACGACATCGAGCGGAACCTCGCCACGCCGCTGGCGGGAATTCGGGAACTGCTCAAGCTTTCGGACGATCCGATTCGGATCGGCGTCCGGACGGGGGACACGTCGGCCTACGAGCGCCGGCGCCTCCGCGACGAGCCGCCTCATATCCTGATCACCACGCCGGAAAGCCTCTCGCTGATGCTCGGCCAGCCGAGTTGGGCCGACCACTGGCGGGGCGTGGGGCACGTGATCGTCGACGAGGTGCACGCCCTGGTTCCCACCAAGCGGGGGGCCGATCTGGCGATCTCGCTCGAACGGTTGGCCGCCGCGTCGGGGCGAGACCCGATCCGGGTGGGGCTGTCGGCCACCTGCCGCCCCACCGATCCGGTCGTCCGGTTCCTGGTCGGGCCAAGCCGATCGTGCCGGGTTGTCGAGGCGGCCCGGCCCGAGGGCGCCCCCACGCTCGAAATCGAGGTTGAATCGCTGCTCCGTCCCGACGAGGCGCCGCATCGAGGGCTGGCCCATCATCGCCTGCTTAAGCGAATCCGGCGGGCGATCGCCGCTCATCGGACGACGGTGGTATTCGCCAACACCCGGCCGATGACCGAGAAGATCACGCACGACCTGCGCCATCGGACGCCCGGCGGCGAGGCGCTGGAAGTCGCCGCGCATCACTCGTCGCTCGACGCCGCTCGCCGGCGCGAGGTGGAGAACCGCCTGAAGACGGGCGAGCTTCGGGCCGTGGTGACGAGTTCCAGCCTGGAGCTGGGCGTGGACATCGGCGCGGCCGATTTGACGGTTCAGGTGGGCCTGCCCGGCGGGGTCGCGCGGTGCGTCCAGCGGATCGGCCGCTCGGGGCATCGGGTCGGCGCGGCGCCGCGCGGCCTGATCCTGGCCGCGACCGCCGCCGAGGTCGCCGGAGCGGCCGTCACCGCCAGGGCCGCCCGGGCGGGAGCCGTCGAACCGCTCAAGATGATCGAATCACCCCTCGACGTGGTTTGCCAGCAGCTTCTGGGCATGGCCTGCGCGGGGGAAACGGCGGTCGAGACGGCCTTCGCCCTCTTGAAGAAAGCCGGGCCGACGGCCGATCTCGACCGCGGCGACTTTCAGGCGTGCCTCGATTACCTGGCCGGCGACCTGGCCTCCCCCGCGGGCGCGTATGAGCCCGAACCGGGCGCGAGCCCCCGATGGACCTCGCCCCGGATCTGGCGGCACAAAGGCTTCTTCGGCGTCCGCAACCGGCGCGTCCAGCGCTGGTTCTGGACCAACGTGGGGACGATCCTTTCGGAGGAGTCGGTCGTCGTTTTGGTCGACGCTCAGGCCGTCGGCCGCGTCGAGTCGGCCTACGCCGAGCGTCTGAGCCCCGGCGACCG
>Ga0180215_1003682_pt1 | contig 14224 bp, 31 predicted proteins | sample eDN3rd37CBELigBY_FD_128871 | JGI IMG/M metagenome (GOLD analysis project Ga0180215, IMG submission 128871) | Enriched backyard soil microbial communities from Emeryville, California, USA - eDNA 3rd pass 37_C BE-Lig BY (version 2) (version 2) | ecosystem: Environmental > Terrestrial > Soil >...
CCGCCCGCGGCGGCTTTGGTGGCAAGCGCGGCAAGTGAGGCGGCCATGTAATGTACAGCGTGCTGTTATGCCTGAACTTGATGTAGCTGAACTACGTGCACGCCGCAATCCCGTTCGCGCTGCGCGCATTGCGGCGAGTTTCACCCCGATTCTGCCTCTGTTCTACCGATTTATTCCGTACTATTTGGGCACTTATTATGAGAAAGGGATGAAGAGATGGCGCCACCTCCACTTTTATCCCATCCTTCTGCCATTGACATATGTGGACTGAAAGAGGACGTAGCGGAGCAAGTAGACCCAGAGGACGGAGGGCAACGAAGCGGAGAGTAGGGCACGAAGAGGACAAGGAGAACGTGCACAACGGGTCGGCCTTTGACCATAGCGGACGACAGAAGAAGACAGCTCGAGACGGAGCGCCAGCGGGCGATATGGTGATAGCCAACTAGCCGCATCTCCTGTCTTTGAAAAGCGTTCCAGCTGGTTGGTCCGGCCGCCCGGCGAGGGCGGCCTAGCCCGCGGCGGGCGCCGGCACCATGGAGGCGATGCTGGTGAGCTTCCTGCGCAAGTACTTTGAGCTCTTCCTCAAGAATTTTGACGCTAAGCGCGACTTTCACTTTAACTTGAGCAAGGGCGAGGCGACCGTGTCCAACCTCGGTAGGCTGCGGTCCGTCCTTCCATGTCTATTGCTGAGGACTGACGGACCGCCCGGCGAAACCGTGTGGCGCTGCTCCCACACCCCAGATGTGAACGACGACGTGGTCCGGGAGCTCATCGGCGTAGAGACGCTGCTGGTGAAGCGGCTCTTTGTGTCCAATTGCCGCATTAACGTCACGGTCAGCAACCTTACCGGTGTGCCGGTGGTGATCACCATCGACGAAGTGGACATTGTGCTCGCGGTATGCCACCTTACGGAGGCATGACTGCGTTCTAGCATAGTTAACTGACTGCGAGGTGGCAGTGTGTCGCGCCACTGCCTGTGCTCTCGTAGGAGAGCGAGGTGCCAGTACCGCTGCCCAGCGTCCTACAAAAGCTGGCCAAGAAGAGGTCCGGACCCACGTCGTGCGGACTGAACCGTTATGGCGGCACTAACGGTGCACTCTCCTGTTTGCCGATCGATGCTCCTAGCAGTGAGCGCAGTAGCGCTGGAAATGCCCCCGCCAGCTATGGCACCATGGAAAAGATTGGTACTGTGTTGGCGCTTTCCTTCATGCCGACCCAGTCGCGGGCACATGCTAAAGAAGCCATCATGGCACCATCATGCCGATGGTGCAATCTCGATGAATCCCTTCTTCAGCGGATGGCATTTGTATCAAGATTGCCAAGCTCAACCTGCTGGTGCAGACGCTGGTACGTACTGTGTAACCCAGAACGGCACAGCATGCCCGCGGCGCTGACCCTTCGCACCGGCGGAATGCGCTGCACTTTCTCCACAGGGCAAGCCCGCCACGAATGGGACAGGGGCGCGTGCCACGACGCACGGTATCGCCGCCACGGACCGGTACAATCAAATGCCGTCCAGCCTGTGAGCGTGCTGCGCGATGCTAATGCCGTTTGGAGTCTGCCAGCGCGCCGATGTCTCCAGGCCGCCACTCCTGCTAGTGGCATTTGAGAACGTGTTGCTTCAGCAGACCGACGAGCGGTGGCAGGTCGTAGACCTGTCCCAGGCGCGCCGTTTCAACCGCAACCGGCCGGAGCTATACATCTTTCGGCAGCTCTCGACGCTCGTGACGGCCGTCCTCGTGCCGTGGGACGAAGACGGGCCGGCCGCGATCCTGCTGAAGGGCGCACGACGTACGTTTGGCGTGCGCGAGTGTAGCGCGCATGATTGACGACGCGAGAGTGACACCGCTCGGACGTTTTTGCGTTCACGTCCCGTGGGCGCACGATCCAGTAAGCCAGTTCGTCGGGCGCGGTCGGACGCGGCGGCACGACGGCGGCGGCCGGCTGGGCGCGTCGATCTTGCTGGATGCGATGCCCCTGAAGCTCCGGATCATCACCGTGCGCAACACTGCCACCCTAACCCTCACCGGCGTGCAGATCGAAGTGCTGCTCGACCAAGTGCGGGTACGTCCCGCTTGGTTCAAGTGCGACCGATGAAAGGAAAGGTTATTTTCAGCTCACGCTAGCACGCTGTTGCTCTCTCTTTAACCGGTTTCTCAGCTATTCATCAACGAGAATTCGGTCGCCGCGACATTCCAGCTGGTGTCCGCGCTCACCCAATTGTTCGACCGGCGCAAGGCCGAGCAGGCCCTGGAGGTCACTCGATTGGCCGCCGACAAAGTGTGTTCGAGCCCTCTCGTGCTCACTATATGCCGCGCGAAGGCTGAACACGCGGCACGAGGTTTCCGTCTTGCAACTGTTTTAGGCCTCGGTTCGGTTTCGCGAGCTCATGCCCAAGGCAGAAAAGGAGCGCGTGGCCCACGCGCCGCGCTTTGGCACCAAGCAGGTGCGGCAGTGACCATAAATGTTAAAGGCAGCGACAAAGATATGCTCATGCCACATGTTTATCCTGTGTCCTCGGTGTACCACTGCCAGACCGCCGCGGCGCCCAAGCTGGTGGTGCGCTTCCAAGTGGAGCGGCTAGCACTGCAGCTCGTTCGGCTCGCGACGGAGCCGGCACAACATTGGCAGGCATTTGGCTTCCAGCTGGATCGGCTCCAAGTCGTCACCGCCCGCGAGGAGCGGCCGAACCCGGACGGGTGAGTGCGGGACAGTGTCGTCACTCCGCGAAAGAGCCCCGACTTGGACCCCTCACAGCAGCGGGCGCTTGACCTTGGTGCTTGTGCGCTACAGCAAGGGTCTCATCACCAAGGTAGAGACGCAGTTCAAACTGCACTGGCTGGAAGGCTACTTCATCGCCGGCGCGCGCGCCTCGGACTTTGCAGCCAAGGGCCGCGGGATGCACGTGGCGACGCCTACGGTCGAGCCGACCAAGGACCAGCCGTTCCGGCTCATCCTCTACCCGTCCACAGTCAATGTCGACCCGGGCAGCGTCGCCTTCCCTGGCGGGACGATCGACCTGCACCCGCTGCCCGCCGTCAGCCACGCTGCCGGGTATGTGCAACGCGCACAAACGTCCATCTGAGCAGCGGTGGTCAACATCGCTTAGCATGAATCGATGTTGCTTGAGCTCCGGCCCTTCCGCAGACGAAAGCAACGGCCGGACCGGCAGGAGGTGCCGGTGCTGCAGTTCAGTTTGACCACGCGCACGCCGTGCCCGGCCCTGCCACTCTACGGGACGAACCTGCAGCTGCGGCTGGCCCGCCTGGAGTTGACCATCTACGAAGACTTGCTGCTGGGGTACCATCGCCGCGCCATGAAATGCGAGGCGGAAAGTAGGCGCTATTTGTTGACGCGCTCGTTGATACTACGCCCACTGATGGCTGCGTAAAATTTCAGTATGGTGGAGCTGCGCGAGTGGCTACGGGAGCTGGGCCATTTGGAGCCCCTGCCATCGGCTGTGCCACCGGACCCGCTGTCTTCGCGCCCGTCTGAGGCCGGATCGCCCGCGACGCCGCTGCGGCCACTGTCGCCGCCATCGCCCGAGCTGGCCGCCGCCGCACCCTTGGAGACCTTAATCACAATACCGGCTGGCGCAGCGCACACGCGCACACCGAGCACCGCGTCGCAGTCGTCGGCGGCGTCGTCGCAGTTACCCGCGCGGCCTACGACGCCTGGCATCATCACGGTGGTTAGCGCGCCCTCGCCCAGTAGCACTCCGGCCACGGCCGAGGACGACACGCAATTCCAGACGGTGCAATGCCACATCGACGTCGGCGGCATCAAGATCTACTACGTGCCGCATGGCCTCGTGCGCCCGCTTTTCCGTGTGGCAACCGACAAGGTGCGCATGGCGTGGGACCAATCGGAACAATCAAATGGAACAGCCTGGGCTAACTTGTTACGGCGGCCGAAAAGCACACGTGCGCTGCTGTAGATCCGCATTGTCGGCAATGCTGACGTCGACCGCCCACGTCTGAGCGAGAACCCGCTGTGCTGCGAGCAGGTATGTGTGATAGCTCGTCAATTTTTTGGACAAAGAAAGACTGTCTGACACGCCGCGCCTATAATTGCGAACGCGCACATAACGCAGCCGGCGACGTTCCCCCACATGCCGGCGGACTATGCGTGTACGGCGCCCACGCCAGGCCTGGGCCGCGCCTTCACGCGGCTAGAGATGCGTGTCGAGCCGATCTCGTTCGCGATGATGGGCGTGGACCTGCTTGGGACTGAGCCACGCCAGCACCTGCCGGAGATGCCCGGCAGCGAAGCCTCTGAGCTGGTGCGCGTGCCCGAAGTCACCATTGGTGCGAGTGCATCTCTTACGCAAATATGTCATGTGGTATTCAACTAACCGAGCCGCGCCTTAGTTCTTATTGGCCGTCGGCCCAGCGATCGATTGGGACAACACGGCGACGCCGCAGTTCCAGGCGAGCGTGTCGCTGCCGCACGTACAGCTGAGCGTGAGTCAGTCGATGGAGGCGCTGGTGCCAGTACTGGCGGCCACCACGGTTCAAACCCTGAAGCGCGTGCGCATGGGCACTCGCCCGCGGCTGAACGCGGTGCTGCTGCTTATCCCGCACCCGTACCCTGGCGGCATGAGCGAAAAGGCGCTTCGGGCGCTACAAGACGACGCGCTGGCGCTCCTGCCGACCTACGCCGTCGGTGTGCACGTCGGCAAGGTGACACTCAGCGCCTTCCAGAGCAGCACCGAGCTGTTGCAGGTCTGTTCGGCAGACGTGCATGCGAGCCAGGCGAGACTATGTAACTCACGTGAGGTGCTGGTGACGTGCGCGTGTGCGCTGCGTTCATAGCTGAACCTCCTGCATCTGGAGGCGATGCTGGAGCATCGGCCCATGCGTGACGCGCCGGCCGATGTCCCCGCCCATGCCATGCTGCTCAAGGCAATGATTGGAGACCTGGTGGTGCGTTTTCCGTCGCGAGCGTGACGGTAGGGAAACGGTTGACTTAAAACAACCCGACCCGATCCTTTGCTATGTAAATAGCAGGTGTCGTCCATGTCGCCGACCACCATGGAGCTGGAGCGGTTGCTGTGCACGTGGCGCCCAGAGGACGCCGAGACGCCGCCGCACGAGAGCCCGGTCGAGAGGCCACGCTCGGCCTCGCAGGCGCTGCTGCTGTCGCTGGTGCGCAACGCGACGTCGGCGACGGCGTACTTGAAAGGCCCCGATGCGCGGTTCGGCGCCAGCTGGCGCGGCCCGCTGCTGGCCGCGCGCATCGGCCATGTTGTTGAAAGCGGAACGCTTCTGCAGGTGGACGCTAGTCGAGCGCAGGCCCCCGACGAGGGCAAGGTATGGCGGTGCTACGAGATCTTTCATAAGCGGGAAAACTCGAGGCTAACCAAGTGTGTTTTGTGCATCATGTCCTCCGGTCGAGGAAACAGGACGGTCGGCCGCCCACGAACCCCGCGCTGCGGACGCGGCTGCAAGCGTACGACTGCGGTTAGATCGTCGAAGGCTTGGGGTTGATGCAGCAGGGTGTCTAACGCACGTTTCCAAGCGCCCTTTTTGCGTTGTGTTCGTACAGGTTGCTGAACCGGTACCGGTCCTACCGCCATCACGAAGTTAAGGGCCGCTTTGGCCTGATGGAGCTGGCGAGCAACATCCACGCGTTGGACGCCTTTGCGGCCTTCCTTGTCGGAAGTGTACGCATGCCAGCCGCGTGGCGCGCCGTCCATGATGCGCTAGCCTACCCTAATATTCTCGAAAAACTCTTGTGTCGGTGGGTTTCCTCAGGACGACATGTCCGCAGAGCACTTGCGTGCCGCGCTGAATGCGTACCAGCAAGGGGCGTGGTCGATGGTGGAAGCGTCAGTCCTCGCTGCGGTCCAGCGTACAGTCCCCTGCGTTGGTTTTTGCCCAGCCACATAACTCGATGCTTACGATCACGTGCGACACAGCTCTTGCTGCCGGCTTGGAACCGCCAACCAGAGCGCGTGGCCGAGGACGCGGCCAAGGCGGTCGAGACGCCGTTGGCGGCGCGGGAGCGCCTGCTGCAGTACGAGCTCCCACCATTGGTGCTGCCCGGCGCAACGGCGCCGCCGAACCCGACGGAAGAGGTGCACATGGCCTTGGACCGCCTGACCGTCGCCATCTTCCACGCCGAGGCTGCCATCAAAGCGGTGGAGCAGCGCTTGATCCCCCCGGGCGATTCAATGCCTGGTAGGAATAAGAGGCGGATGCCCGGGGCGATGCTGAAACCACTCTGACTCCTGGACCTGATGCGTCCTCGGAATGGAGGGTGTCACCAGGCCATGGCTCAGCGAACAGTGCGCCGGGCATTGCCGATTGGGCCAGCCAGGTCGCACTTGACACGCAGAGCGAGTGGGACGACGGCGCTGACCGTGCATCCATCGTCGGTAGGTGCCCAACTCCGAGGGAGCTAGCGCGGATGTCGACGTCCCGATTGACGTTCAGTCGTGCTGGCAGCTTGAGCCGGTTTATTGCTCGCAGAGTCCGAGTTTAGCACCGATGGACGGAGCGTCGTCGCAGATGGCCAGGCGCCGACATCGGGTGAGCTGGCGCGAAAAGTGCGCTCTTATTACAATTGAATCCTAACTCGGGTCTGGTCCCACGTTGGGCGCCGTGATCTACAGTGTACGGTGAGCCGCTCGAATTTTGGGTGGTCGAGGCCAACCTGGCGAGCTTGAACGAGCAGACAGCCCAGCCGCTGTCCGAGGACAAGTTACGCGCTGGCGCGCACGAGGTAAGTTGGCGCCAATATAAGCACGTATGCTGCGCTATGGGGCTGATGCGATCCGCTGTCCATATAATATGGTGTTGCTGGCTATAGCTATATGCGTTGCTCAATCCAGAGTCCGCCGAAGCACCCACAGCGGCGTCGGAGGCAGACGTGCTGGCGTGGATCAACGCGCATTTTGCCGAGACACAGCCCGACGCCGGCTTCGCGCCCGCGGCCGCACAAACCGCAGCTGAACTGTATGCCCAGCGCTGCCGTCCGCCCAAACTGGCGCCGGCAGTGCAGAGGTACGGCGTCTTGATGCGCTCCAGAACATCCGTATCTGGAGATTACTGACGCGACAGCTATGAGCAAAGGTACAGTCTACTGTTCCCACTTATTAGTACGCCCAGCGGGTCTGGTTCACCATCACTGCCCAGCCGCACCGCATCGCAGCCGCCGCCGGTTCCTGGCCGCCCACCGCCGTTACCGGCGGAACGCGGCAGCATGGAGGCCCTACCACCGCCAGTGCCGCCCGCGCGCTCCGGCTCGGCAGTATCATTGCAGCCATCAGCGTCGGCAGCGTCGCTGCAGCGTTCGACGTCTGCGTCGGCGACGTTGCAGCCATCGGGATCTCACGCTGGTTCGGACGCAGCGCGAAAATTGGAGTGATCGCGTTGGCCTCCCTGACACGCGATGGGTGGCGTGCTCGTGTCGCCAACCTATGTGCAGGTCTATCGTCGTTTAAGAACAAGATGCAAGTGTTTGGACAAAAGGTGAAAGAAAAGTCCAAGGAAACCGTGCAGCATAGCAAGCAGGGTATGGATCCAGAGAGTCGGCAAAATTATCATTGTGATAGCCACTGATGCTGTTCGTGCCCCGTCTATTTAAGCTGCCTCGGTGGATGTGCAGCCATTGCAGAAAAGATCCACGACCACCGCGAGAAGCAACGGGAGCGCCAGAGCTCGAGCCAGATCAACCGCAAGGCGGCCGCAGCGGTGGAACAGCGACTGCGTGGCCGCGTGGTCCAAGACCTCCAAGAGGCGCTGCGCCGCCTGACCAAGGAGCGCTTTGTGGTGAGAGTGCGAGCCACGTAACGAAGCTTTAGATTTGGCTCGTGCGACTGACAGCAGTAGGCAGCCACACACGCGAGCGCGATACCGCCTAGGTCGGCCACTGGCTGCGCCACTGGGACGCGTCGCAGCGGCGCATTGTCGAGCTGGAGGCAACCATCCAGAGACTGCAGGACGAGGCCAATGCCAAACTCGCCATGTACGGCTGACGCCGTTATTTGGCTCGTGGAGTTCATGCTGGGTCTAAAAGCGTACCATCGCATTTAGAGCGTGGCGGCTACAGATTGGACCAGGAAACACAGCACCAGCGCGAGCAGCTTCTGCACCTGTCCAGCGAGAACGAGCAGTATGTCAGTTGTTTGATGCTGGTGCAGGGAGGGGGCGCGTGGACTGACCATCGCCGCTACAGCGTGCCCTTGCGTTCTATGCCGTGCAGGTTGCGCGTGGCGCTGGCGGACCAGCAGGACCGCGCAGACCAGCTACAGGCCACGTCGCGGCAGCAGACGCAGCAGATTGCCGAGTTGGACAGCCAGCTGCTCATTTACCAGCAACAGGTTGACCTGCTGGTCACTCAGCTCAACACGAGGGCCGACTTGTAGAGATTGTTTTTTCTTTCATTTTTTTTGCACACCGTGCTTCTTGTTGAGAACTGTTCTTTGCATTTCCACCTGGAACTGCTGCTCGAGTGCATCTTGCGTGCCCGTCCCATTAAACAGGGCCTGTACAGCATGCCATGTACGATATGCACAATGTACTACTCACGCCGCCCTTTCGTTCATCTTGGCCGACAGTTCTTGCACCGCGGCGACAAACGCGGCGGCCATCTCGGGGTCGTGGTCCGGATGCATGCCGTGTCCCAAGTTGGCGATCACGCGCTGCGTGCCCGAACTATCGAGGGTGGGAGGGCAGCGAATTCCGGACGGAAGCAAATCAAAACCCATGCACTCGACGACCGTCGTGCCCACGTGGGCGCCTTACCGCTGCAGCATGGCCGCGACCTCGGCGCGGATCACCTCCGGCGTGGCGTACAGCGTGCACGGATCCAGGTTGCCCTGCAGCGTGACCCGGTCGCCAACGGCGGCGCGCGCAACGTAGTGGTCGATCGTCCAGTCCAGGCCGACAACGTCGTATCCGCTGTCGGCGAGCTCGGTCAGCCCGTAGTGGGCGCCTGCCGGGTACGGTCGCGGAACATAAATGGGATGGGTCGCGTGTGAGCATGCGGCCGTCACGGGATCGGTCGGCCGTGTTTCAACGTAACGTGCCTTTGGCAAAGACGATCATGGGTACCGATTCCAGACCGGCCTCCGTCAGCTGCCGGCGGACCTCGCGCGCAATCTTGCGTAGGCAGGGCAGCGCAAACTCGTTGAACGTGTGGGGCGCGAGCTCGCCAGCCCACGAGTCGAAGACTTGCAGGAGTTGCGCGCCAGCGCGCACTTGGCCGACCAGGTACCGGATGGAAACCTCGGTCAGAATGTCCAGCAGCTTGCGGCTCGCCTCGGGGTACACGTAGAGCCACTTTTTGGCTGCGGGCGGCGATCATCATTGCACTCGCCACCCCGGAAGCAGTTAGTACAGCGCCAAACACAATTGAACAAGTTCTGCCCGCGAACACACCTTTGGAAAATGTCTTGCTGCCGCCGCCCTCGATCATGTACGCCATGAGGGTCCACGGCGCGCCACAAAAGCCAATGAGCGGCGCCTGGCCGTCCAGCATGCGGCGAGTGAGCGTGATAGCCTCAAACACGTAGCCGAGCGCCTGGTTCACGTCGACATCGGCATGGAGCTTGGCCATGTCGGCGGGCTCCTTCAGCGGCTCAGGGAAGTGCGGGCCGGTGCCGGGCTTCATTTGAACCTCCATGCCTAGCGCTTGCGGCACCACGAGGATATCGGAAAATATGATGGCCGCGTCGAGCGGGAAGCGGCGCAGGGGTTGCAGCGTCACCTCCGTCGCGAGCTCGGGCGTGCGGCAAACCTTGAAAAAGTCAGCGTCTGCACGCACCGCCTTGAACTCTGTAGCATTAAGCAGCATAAACGAGTAAGGGGGTGTTAGTTTGGCCGACGCACCGGGTGGATAGCGGCCGGGCGGGGCGTACCAGGCAGGTAGCGGCCGGCCTGGCGCATCATCCAGACGGGGACGCGGTCCGTGCGCTCGCCGCGGGCGGCCCGAAGGATACGGTCGTTCTTCAGCGGCGGGAACTCGGCCATGATAAAGGCAATCTTGTGCCGAACTTGGCCGCCTTTTGTCAATGTCTGTGTCCTCGTCGTCGTCCTAGACTTGGTCCGTCTGCAAGTCGCGACGGGGACGTTCAGTGCTGCCAGAGAAAGTTCGGTCACGGGCTACTGCGCGCAGACAGTCTTACTGATCGTTCGCACTTTCCTTTCCTCTTCAACCTCTTCTTCGTCTAAGTAGACACTTCATGACGTCGTTGCTGTCCTCTTCGTCCTCTGTCTCGCCCGCGTCTTCGCCCTTGGCTCCGTCCTCGTCCTCGTCTTCGTCGTCCTCGTCGTCCTCTTCCTCCGCCTGGCGCCGTTCCGCCAGACTTGCCGATGCAATGACGTCATAGTGACGTCATCCCGACGGGGGCAGAGGGAAAAGAGGCGGACGACGACGACGACGAGGACGCAGAGGACGAGAGGACGACGCAGGGGACGAGAGGACTACGAACACGACGAGGACGGCGAAGAAGAGGGCGAAAAAGAGGTGAAAAGAGGGCGAAGAAGAGGGCGACGACGCAATAGTTTACAGACGCCGCCGCGGACAATGGTTCTCAGAGGTAACGTGCGTATGTCGTTTGCCTAACTGATCAGGAGAGACCGTAAGTAAGACCAGTAGCGCGAGAGGGCAGACAGCCAGTGATTTTAACTCGTTCAGGCTATAACTGCAGAGATCTAGCAAAGATGGCGACGATGATGGCGCGGCTGCAGGCTGCCGTGGCGCTGTTGGCGCTGCTGGTTGCGGCAGCTGCGGGCAAGGCGGTGCCGTCGGTCTACGTGCAGATCGGCGTGGATGTCCCCGCCGCCATCGCCCTCCGTATGTCGAGAGAGCTCTCCAAGCTGCTGCCGTCCTCGTTGTCCCAACTAACCTCGACGGCAATCGGTGTACCCCGCCTCTGCCGAGGCCCCAGGTGTGCCGGACCTCGTAGAGACGGCGTCGCCGTGGCCGATGGTGATGGTGGACCCGCAGACGGCTCTGCCGCCCATGGAGGCCGCCTCGCTGGCGCTGGCGTTCGGCAAAACGGTCACGACCGACGCCTACATCACCGACGCTGATCTGGTGCGGCCTCGGACGCAGAAAGGAGGTATACAAAAGTGCGACGCTCACCGCGCCCGGATCTTAATGAATTACCGGCGGATATCACTCAGGGCGAGCTGTCGGATGAGGCCTTTATTGTGCGCTGCCGCGTGGTGAACGGCTCTACTGTTTGTGCCACCCGCGGCAACCCGAACCACGTGCCGTCGCGCCACTTCAACGCGTCGCTGGGCACGGCCTATGGCACCTATTGTTCGTGTCTGTTGCCACGCAGCACAACGGAACCGTCTCTGGCTAATGGGTGCTTGCCTTTTCGGACATCGCGGCGCCGTGCGTGAGGCTAGCGCTGCTGGAGCAGCTGGGCTTTGCCTTTTTGCATCCGCTGGAGCCCTACATCCCTGCCAGCCTTAGCCTGCGGCGGACGGCACCGTTTGATCTGGTGGAAGAGCCGTACTGGCCAATTCGCCTGTGGCACCGTACGTGCCTGGCCACGGCGAGGCGCTGCATGGCAGGTTGTTCACGTTGCACACGAGTTTAAACCCAAGTGCCGTACCTGCAGTGCACACGATGCATCCGCTCGAGCTCACCGACCTCCTGAACGGCTTTGATATCACGACGAACGGCACCTACCAGGCACGGCGTCAACACACCGCAGTCAGGCAGATCCCCGGCTCTGGCTGACCAGTATTAGCACGCCTCGATAAATAAAACGTTTTGCAGGAATCGTTCGAGTCGATGCTGCCGGACTGGGACCTGGTGCTGGAGTGGATGGTGGCGAACCGCCAGAACGAGGTTGAGTGGGTCCTGCTGCGCGCCGACAGCTGGGACGACTTTGCCGTCTCGCCGCAGCGGCAGGACCGTCTGCGCGAGCTCACCAACCGGTGCCATAGCTATGGCATGGCGTGTGGCGTCGTACGAGGGCAGCGTTCACTGGAGTGGTAGAACTCGGTGGTCGGCGCGACTAACGAGCGATCTGTCAATTCAACGTGATGTGGCTTTGGATTCCAGGACGTGCCGCTCGCCCTGAAGCAGCAGCACTCGTTCGCGCTCGTTAGCAACATGTCGACCCTCGAAGCTGAGGTCGCCGAGATGCATGACAAGCGTACGTGCTTGAGCGTGTCATGGGCGGTGGTGCTTGCAGCGGTGCTTGCGGCGGTGCTAACTGGGTCATGCAACTTAAGTGGTGGTGACGGCACTAGTGGACTACCTGATGGGCGCCGGTTTTGACTTCATGGGCACGGAAAGTGGCTTTTCCGAGTTTCAAAAGGGCAACTGCAGCCGGTACGGTGGGTGCACCAATACTTTGATACGCCGCGACAGACAGCACTTGCTCACTCCGTCGCACTGCTACGATGCGCGTCCTGCTTTGCATCAGCATGCTGGCGTGGATGGATGCCGCCACGGCGTACCTGGCGGACGTTTATGGAAAGCAGCTTGGCATCAAGGTTCACATCTCGTCTGGGTGCGTCACGCAATAAAGATCAACATGACATATGATTCCGATGCTTAACCGCTATTGTACCTGGTTTTTGTGACCTCGCGCGCGTTAAAGGCAAGTGTGCGAGGAGTATACGGACCCCCGGACCGGCGAACCTATCAACTTCAACTTCCTGCCCATCTACGCCGACCCGCGGTTGCTGATCTGGCCGCACACGGTCCAGATGTACTCTTACGGCGACCCTGCGTACGTCTGGCCGCGAGGTTGGATGGGTGGGCGGTGGACCAGAGCTAACTTTCACCGCAAGCTCATTTGCAACGAGTGTAATCCGCAGGCCTACCTATGGCCAAACCAACTTTGACTTTATGTTTGAGTTCCTGTACTACCAAATCCAAGAGCAGCAGCGCCCGGTGGGTTTTTATCCAGAGACCTCATACTGGGTCAATTACGACAACGAGGTAAGCAATTCATTTGCCGAATCGCGTCAGTCACTCACACGCTCAACTGTTGTAAAGGTGCCGCTCGCTCATTTAAGTACAGGTCCCGCTGTTCCTACCGGTGTACGCGTTTCAACGGCTTCGCGACCTTCGCGGCATTGCTCGCCAAGAGGCACGTTATCGCAAGCCCGTCCTACATTTGGCTTGGGCCAGATCGCTCACACATGCTCAGTCGTACACCCTTTTTTTGCGCTGCCCGTTGATCCAGATTGCCCTGGGCGCCAAGATGGACGGGCAGAATGTCTTCGATTCGGGCTGGGAGTGGGGCTACTGGCTGCAGGACGTCATAGCTGCGCGCGCCGTTTGGAACCCGTACATGCCGCGGGATTCAGAAATGGCCCTGCTGCGAAATGACTTGCGCTGACCGCCGCTGCTTGAATAGCCTTTATTTTCATCGCTGTCAACAGGCGCTTGGAGTACACGGACGACGTGGAGGCGTACCAGGCGATGCTGACGGAGGTGCTGGGACCACTGACGACGACGGACGATGCGCTGGAACTGTGGACATCGGCGCTGGTAGACCTGTCGCAGCAGCAGCGCGCCCTGTTCATCTTTGGCGAGGTGGACGGCCAGCAGCCGCCGACGGTCGACATGCGCAACGGCATCGCGTACCTTGAGGGCTGGGATACTTTTGCCGACATTGGCGCGATGTTCACCAGGTGCGTGGATGCCCGCGGCACACAGGGAACCAAACGGGGTCGGCTGAGCATTGCCCGGTGCCTTTTCGCGAGGGGTGGCCCTCCCCTAGCTTCCTTAACACGCAGCCGCGTCGCCTGAACCTGCTGGCCTTCCGCGAGAGCAACGTCACCGATCCCACCTACGACGAGATCGCGCCTCTGCTCGGTAGATTCTGACGCAACTAGCAAAGCGAGAGCGGAGGAAGTGTGTAGCTGACATATATTCGACCAGTCTTTTCGTGCACGGGTTGCAGCTGCGATGCGGGATCTCTTTGCGGCCGCGGCGGACAAGTTCACTGAGATTCGCATGTTCATCAATGAGGACGCGCTAACTCTCTTTGACGACCACTGGGACGGTGTCACCGTCCTCGCTGCCCGAGCGGACCAAGTGGATGCGCTGTACGCCTACGCGTCCACTTGGGAAGACGGTACGGCGAACACCACGCGCCGGTAAATGCGGGAAGGCAATGAAACCTAACAGATTGATGTGCTCTCAAAAGGCACTAGGATCTTCTAAGGCCCGAGTCCGGCCCGCTATGCCCTGCGCCAGAGGTCCCTCAACGGTGCGTCCACGACGTTGTAAGAAAGGC
>Ga0180215_1003685_pt1 | contig 14217 bp, 10 predicted proteins | sample eDN3rd37CBELigBY_FD_128871 | JGI IMG/M metagenome (GOLD analysis project Ga0180215, IMG submission 128871) | Enriched backyard soil microbial communities from Emeryville, California, USA - eDNA 3rd pass 37_C BE-Lig BY (version 2) (version 2) | ecosystem: Environmental > Terrestrial > Soil >...
AGAGCGCCAGCGCGGCATTCGCCATCGCGAGCATCTGGAACGACCAGTCGGTCAACGGAAACACCGTGCCCCAAATGGAAGAGGCCCATCCCATCAGGGGCGGGTGCTTGGGATTTCCCCAGGCGAAAACCCGCCCGATGGACCACGTCTCCAATACGTCGGGATGCAGATCGGCCCCGGTATAGGCCACCACGAGAAACAGCCACCAGATCGCCGCGAACGCGAAAATCAGCAGCGGGATGCCCCAGCCCTGCTCGATGCCGTCGAGCCACGCCAGGAAAGGCCGGCGCCAGGAGGCCGGCGCCGCGTCGGAACGAGCCGCCCTTGAGGCGAGAAAGACATCAATCGAAGGAGGCATCTTGTGTCTGAATGGCGCACGAAGCGGGTTGCGCCGATCACCGGCAAGCACGGGGCAGCTTGCTACCACTCCTTAGCATCAAACCCTTAATTGAGCATGTGTTCATTCACGCCGATGGCAAGCATTCGATTCGTTGAAGGGGACGTTCCCGCAGTTTTCAGCCCGCACGCTTCATCGCACTATGGCCCATCTCGGTGGCGAACAGCATCTGGAGTCCGCCTTTGTTCGGCGGTGACACCGCCAATGGTGAGGTCTCCCTTGACGAGCGGCCGGCAACGGAGTTGGCTATATTGCTCAGAGAAGGATATTGACGCTTCGATCCGGGCGGTGACCTCGTTCGTCGAGAAACCCGATGAGGCGATGGCGATGCATTATGTGTAGCATAGTTATCTCCGGAGTAGCGGGAACGTCATGTTTCGGCCGAGACATATTGCTCTACAAGCATCGGATCTTTGAGGCCGACGGTATCGAGGCCGTGACGCGAGCTGTTGATCAAGCGGAGCGGACCAAGCCTTTGTCTGTCTCGACAGACAATCATTACAAGGCGCGAAACCGATCTCAATCGACTACGGCGCTGATGGAGAGGCCGACAAGAGGGCGGCTGTTCCCGTCGCGTTTGGCTGGTCCAACGTCGGTTCGTGACGAAGGGTGAGGGAATTGTCTGGTAAGGATTCCCATGGCAATGCCAAAATCGAAGAGTCGCTATTCGAGAATGCGAATAACTGCTACATCTCGTCCGACAAGGCGTTTGTTGCCGTGGAAGACGTGGAGGACGTTGTTATCGCTGCCACGCAGGATGTCATTTGATGTCGCGGCATGTTGATTCCAGCGCGCTCAAAAAGGTCGTCGGATAATTAAAGGACATCGCTCCGCGCCTCACCGAGAGCTCTACTTCGACGATCAGGCTCTCAGAAACGTCTCATCTGCCGAATCCCAACATCCATGCACGGCACGCGGGTGTTGAGCCAGCCTGAAAGGCTCCGGACTAACGCTTCGAACGCAAAACTGGCGGTTGGACTAAATCGATATGGCTGACACCTAGCGCCTTCGCCAGTTCATAGAGCGTCACAACTGTTGGGTTGCGACTTCCTCGTTCCAGGCCGCTCAAATATTGCTGGCTGAATCCCGAGATGTCGCTGAACTGCTCTTGCGTCAGGCCCTTCTCGAGCCGAATCCGCCTCACATTCTGACCAACCAGCCTGCGCATATCCATGCGCAGCACAAAAAATGATTACACAATTTAAGTTTATCAACTATATTATGTAATTCAGTCAAAGCCTCCAATCGTGATCTTTTCAAGTTTGGCTTTCATTCCGATCCATGGCTCGCAACAGACTCAGTCATTTCTTCTCATCGCTGCCCGCTAACGCAACTCAACTCGCGTTGGCAGTCGTTGAAAAGCAGTGTTCCTTCCGTTCCGACTATCGCCCGCACAGCGAAGCATTCCTCAAAACGGGAAAGGCTCCCGAACTGTTTGACTTTCTGGCTCTTCCTGCGCTGGAGCCGGAGCAGTTGTCGGCTACGAAACGATTACACCAGCCGTGTCAAGTGAGACTGAAGTGCAGCTACAGTCCGTTACGCTCCACTGCTCCAGCAGACAGGATGCGTCGTCTTGCACGTGCTCCAGCCCTGTCGGTCTTGATTGGCCGACCGATCCTCCAATGAGGATGGGTTCATCGAGTGGATTCTCTTCTTTTAAATCCATTCCGGAGCGAGGCGGGAATGTTTTCCGGCCGGATATCAACGCTCTGCGGGCGTTGTCAGTCGCTGCCGTTGTCGGATTTCATTTAGACGTGCCAGGATTCGCTGGAGGATTCGTCGGCGTAGATATCTTCCTGGTAATCACCGGATATTTGATGACGTTGAAGGTCCTGAGAGACTTTTCTCAGGGACGTTTCTCGCTTTGGAGCTTCTGGATGATGCGAATGCGTCGGATTTATCCGGCGCTTGCGGTTGTGGTCGTCAGTACCGTCGTTGCCGGATGGTTTCTGACGATGCCCGACCAGTACCTGAAGCATCTGCTTCAGGCGCTATCCGCATTGGCGTTCTTGTCGAACTTTGCCTTCAGCGATGCCAATGGCTATTTTGCCATGGCGGCTCAGACCAAGCCCCTGCTGCATACTTGGTCGCTATCGGTGGAGTGGCAGTTCTATTTCTGGCTGCCTGTAGTCGTATGGCTCGTGTGGCGCTCTTCTTCCGACCCGGCCGCAAAGATCAGGGCCATCCGTTCCGCGTTTCTAATCGCGATTGTGGCATCGTTGGCATGGTGCGTCTGGAAGAGCTATGCCGACGCGACGGCGACATCATTCTTTTCCCTTCAGGCAAGAGCGTGGGAGCCGCTTGCCGGTGGCTTGATTGCCCTGGTGCAGACGAAGCATCCCTCCGATGAATCGGACAGATCGCGCTGGAGCATGATCGCCGCGATTCTGGGATGGCTTCTGCTAATCGCGTGCATAGCCTGCCCCTTCCCTGAGAATCGCTGGCCGAGCTTAATAACGCTCCTTCCGATCGCTGGTTCTGTCCTGGTCATCGCAGCGCGACAAGGGGCCGATGGCAGCCGTTGGCTGGGTGCCTATCCCATTCAACGCCTGGGTGATTGGTCTTACTCCATCTATCTCTGGCATTGGCCACTATGGGTATTCGCAATCGGATGGTTGTCGCTGCGAGGCTATAGCGTTGGCGCTGGGCAGAAAGCAGCCATCGCGATCGCTTCTGTTGCGCTTGGCTATGTCTCGTATCATTGGATCGAGCAGCCGGTTCGGCTGAACCGTGAGTTCTGGACACCCCGGCTTCTCGTTAAATCCGCCAGCGTGTTGTTCGCGGCCGGCGCCGTGTTCGTCGGTGTCGCCTTCCTCAATGATGGATTTCCCAGCCGTTTACCCGATTATCTGCGTCCGGCCGAACTGGCGAGGCGCATGAACACGCCGCGAGACGAATGCTTTCGCAACTCCAACTCCGTCAAGAAAACGCCAGGCGATTATTGCGATTTCGGAAAGACGTCTGACGCGACGTCCTCTTTGATCCTATGGGGCGACTCTTTCGCGAACCAATACCTTGAACCGGTTTCGTCTGTCGCGAGCGAACTCGGTATCCATGGCCTTATCGCCACTCAAAGCGGGTGCAGGGCTTTTGTCGACAACACGCAGCTTCATGCTGGAGATCCAAGAGCCTGCCGGGAGTTCAATCGGAAGACACTGGATTTTATACTTAGTCCCAACGGACCGAATATCGTCGTGCTTGCAAGCAATTGGAGCAATGCGGAAGAAATCGCAGATCTGGTCGAACGATTGCTGTCGTCTGACAAGACGGTTGTTCTGGTTATGCCTCTACTGGAGATCGGCTTCGACGTGCCGCAACGGTGGATCGAAAATCAGGTCCGCGCTGGCCATCCAATTTCTGAATGGAAGGTGGAAGCCGATCCGACCCTCACGATGCAGAAACTTCGTGGAGAGATAAATCTAGCCATTCTCCAAAAGTATAAGGGTGATCCACGCCTCGTTGTCGCCGACCCGCAGCCGTTCGTTTGCGAGCATAATTCCTGCTATCTGGTTCGGCACGGACAAGCCAACTTCCGAGACACCGCCCATATTTCCAACGTGAACTCGATGCAATATCGAGGAATGTTTGAGGCTGCCTTGAAATAGACTCGTCTCGCAGTAGTTGGGATGTCGGAGAGTGAAGGGCACCGGAGCATCTGCTTCGCGAAGGAGTGATCGTGCCGGGACCGGTGACGTGCAGTTGCTGTAGCGGCCTGCGGCTATCAGGCTGGGACAGGACATCACCGCGACGCTGGAGCGTGAACCCGAAGTCCTAGAGGGTTATTCAGCACGTCCGGGAGAGTCAGTTGTCGTGATCGCGAGAAGATCGGTCAGGGCGCCAGCACCACTTGACGCCATTTCTCGCGGCTTGGATGCGTGAGCAACGCATCAAGCTCTCCCGAGACAACAGTTCCGCCAAGGCGATGAACACATGCCCAAACGCTGGAATCGTTCAAACGCTTCCTCGACGACGCCCACATCTACCTTTCCAACAACGTCGCCGAACGCGCAGTGCGAGGTATCGTCTTGGGCGGAAGTCCTGGCTGTTCTGTGGCTAAGGATGTCGGTAGTTCACCCGCCGGATCGCTGGGCGGCGTTTGGGCAAACAATTTGCCGGTCGCTCATGACGCCACCTCGATTTGTGAGGCGGTGGCATCAACCGGCGCGCTGTCAACGTTTGCGTCGCTCGGATCTCGTGAGCTGTTAATCCAGAGCTCACGGGCAATCGTTAGGGGCGTAATCTTGAAGTTGGCCCACCAGGCCGGCTCGTTGCTGTGGCGGTGCAGGTCGTTGTGATGCGCGCGGCATAAGGGTACGGTGAATTCGTCGCTGACCTTACGTCCGAGCGCCTTGGGCTGGGCGAATTTGAGGTGATGGGCGTCGCATGGCGTCTGCTGGCAAATCAAGCAAGGCTGGGCCGCGACGAACGTAAGATGGGCTTTATTGCGGTGCCGCGTCAGCTTGTTCCGAGGCGTGACTAACGCCGATTGGGTTAGTTCACGATCGCTCGTCGCCGCTGAATCTGATGAGGAAGCGGCGGTTGCGACCGGGGATACTAAGTCGTCAGCGGACGACATGCCACCGTCAGTTTGCCAGGAAGATAACCGCGACTCGCAAGCGGCTTCAACGAGGCGAGCATCGTTTACGGCGAGTGTATTTTTGTCGGCCATCCGCCGGTGTGCCCAAAGCGCCAGTGCATCGCCGTCTTGCAGGTGGTCGATTTCGCCCAGCAGTTGGTCGCGCAACTGTGAGGATCGAGTATCATCCAGCACTGGTGGTCTGTCTGGGACGACTTTCGCGGGTTTCCGCGAAGGCTGGGGCGACTGTGCAAGAGGCGGTGGCGGGGGCGTAACCAACGTGGCAGGAGCGTCCAGATCGTCTTCGCCGGCAATGCCAATTAAAGCAAACAGCGCATAGCGGCGTGCGTAGGTGAGGGCGGCCCCCATGCGATGCGGAGCCTCGACCTGGCCTGCCGGGCAAACGGGCCAATTGGAGGATATCCATTCCCCAGACGCATGCAGGAGGACCGTCGTCAGGCTGATATATCCTGTTGTCTCATCAATCGCCGTGGTCTGAACCACCGCGATCTTTTGTTGCCCGAGGCTTTTCCGCGCAATATCGAGGCCGCTAGCAAGCGATGCATAACGAAACGTCCGGTCCGATTCACGAGGAAATGGCGACTGAATGTTTGCGAGCTGGGTTTTCTCGGGGTTGCTGAGCTTGCGTTGAGCCTTTGCCAAGGCGGTAGCAATGGCGCCGATTGTGTCACTGGAGCGGTGCATTGGGAGCCTCCATGTCCATGAGATCGAAGCTCACCGCGCCGCTCTTTGAGCGTTTAGCGCGCACGCCGTGGCCGATTGCTTCCTTCGCATCTTCGGGCAGCAGCTTTTTCAGTTCCGCCTTGGCATTTTCATGTTCGAGGAATGCTGGGCGGGTCTGGCGATAGACCTCGGCGAAGTCAGCCCACGAATTGGAACTGCTCATATCAACAATACGAACCGCTTCGAGGCGTGGTCGGGGTGGTTCGACCCCGAACAGGCGAGGAGGCTCGCCGCTGATCACGCAACGCCAGAATTTCTTCTCCGCAGTAAGCAACAGGTGTTGGTACATCGGGTCGGCCAGAATCGTGAGCTCAACCCATTTGCCTCCGCCTGTGATGATCGACAGGACCGCCGATTTGGTGTCCACGACCCACATATTGTGCTGCAGTTGAGCCATGTGCTTTTCCGCGGCTGCCTGCTCAGAAAACGACCATGGCAGCATGAACTTGGCTTCGAACACCGCCCGATTCGATTCCACGATGCCGTCCAGCGTCGCTGCCATCCAACTGATTGCGGGATGATGGAGGCGGCGCTGGACATCTCGGATCACCTGACCGGAATTGCGCTCATACCAGAGGCGGTTCAGGTCTTCTGTAGCGTTTCCCAATTGGACGACTAGATTGCCGCTCAGGTCCTCCGGCGCCGCTTCACCACGCTTCTCGCGCCACAATCGCAACAGCGCTGATTCGTCATTGCCCATAATCGTGCGGGCATCTGACCCACCGATAAATCCTCGTCGTTCAGTAGAAGCCTTCCTCATGTCGATCTCCATCTGTCGAAAAACGATGCATATGACGATAATGATCATTTTCGACATGTCAATCGTTTTGCGACATAAGTGATCAAATCAGGAGAATCTTTTGATGATCACTGCGTCGCAATGCCGGGCAGCGCGAGGCCTTCTTGACTGGAGCCAACTCGAGTTGGCTGAACAAGCTGGGGTCGGCGTGGTTACCATCCGCCAATTAGAAGCAAGTAGCCATAAACCTCGGCGGGCTACGTTGGATGTTATCCGTCGCGCCTTCGAAGAGGCTGGTGTCGATTTTATCCAAGGGGATGGAAAGGGGCCGGGCGTACGTCTGCGGAAGCCGTCAGCCGATTAAAATTGTAAGATCTCAGAAAGCCTGAGATAGATTCGAGTTCCGTGAGAGCCCTCTCGCTGAGGTTTAGCCATCGATAGGGATCGGATCGTCGAGAATCGACACGTTCCTTCGAAGTTATTCGGTTCTTCATATGTTGAATCGGAGAGGAAAATGCCAACAATCCATAAGCCGCAGTTAGATCACCGCGGATTCAATTGGAGAGAGGACGCTGAACGGTTACACCAAGCTTTGCTGGAGCGGGCAGATGCTATTCTTTGCGCGATAGGATTACGAAACAAGCCGCGGCACCCTGCGCAGCCCGGGCAGGATTTGAGCGAGGAGGAATCCGAATTGCTCCGTCAGTGTGCTGGTGCCATTTCAGAAGCTGCAGCGATCCAGCTTGATGCTGGATACAAACCGGTCAACAAGCTCATCGCGACGCTTGGCGAAATCGAGAAAAATCCCTCCATCGTTTTTGAACGCAGCATTGAGCCAGAGGCTTTAGCCGTCCTTGCTTCGTGGTATCGGCGGGGTGATGAACCTCCAGGGATGTTTTGGTGCGACATCTATGGAGATGATGGGGCTTCCGTTCCCAACCCTCAAAACATTCGGGATGCCGCCACTTGGGGAATCTTATTCCTTGGTCGTGAAACGACTAAAGGTCGCCCCAAAAACATTGCTATGGAAGTGTTAGCTTCACGGCTTGTTTCGCTGTACATGGGATTTAATGACAGAGCCAGCCGTCGATCGGTCGTTAGTTGGAGCCGCGGCAGGTACGTTCAAATTGAAGACGGTCCTTTCGTTGACTTTTTGAAGCTGGTCATAGCTCCGCTGAACCAATTTTATGCTGAGCAGCCAGGCAAGGATCGTCCAACGCCAATCTCTGCACCGCAATTGGCGCGTATAGCCCTACGCGATCGATCTCTTGAGCGGGACGGAGGGAATTTACAGCGGCTTATCTAGCCTACCCAATTTCGCCCATAAACATCTTCTTTTGTAACCTCGCGCCTCGTGTTTCGTATCGGGCTCAAGCAATATTGAACCGAGGCGAGTATCATGAACGAAAATGTCATCGAGAAATTTCTTTCCGATCTCCAGATGGGCGAGGAAATGCAGCAGTTTGCGGCCAAGTCGATCCCGAAGCTGCTTCCGGGGGAAGCGGAGTTGGACTATGTGAACCTGCTTGTCTTTTTGGTCGAGGACGTGGATCCGCAGACGAACATCGAGTGGCTGTTGGTGTTCGATATCGCGTCGATCATGTGGGATATTCATCGCCATCGCCGCTGGAAAAACGCGATCTTGCTCACTCGTCGTAAGACCGCCTTGGCGACGGCGTTTGCTAAGGTGCACCGTGGCAATTTGGTCGCTGGCAATGGCAGCGTGATCCGTGCTGAGGCGAAGCAGGATGCGGAAGCTTGGCATAATGATTCCAGCAAGCGCGCAGCACTGGACGCCAAGCTCGCGAACGGCGGCTACGATGCCGATGCCATCAATGCCGAGGCGTTCATGGAAAGTTTGCTTCCGCTCAACGTGATCGAAAATTACCTGTTGTCGGCCCGCCGCCAAGCGATGGGGATGCTGCGCGAGATTGGCGTTCGTCGTGAATTTGCCCGTCGCGCACGTGAGACGTTCGACAAGCTGTATGAGGAAAAAATTGCCGCCGATGAGGAAATGAAGGTGGTTGAAAACAAGTCCAACTAGCGAATCACCTTCGATGACGTCGATGCGGAAGGTCGAATCGAACAGACGTAACGCCTCCTTGAGTTCCGGACCCCGGACTCAAGGAGGCAAACTGCGTTCAAGGCGCAATGCCTTGCGACATGGGCTGGCATCACCGATCGGCAATGATCTCGATGAACGCGCCAACGTCGAACGTTTGGCGCTTGTTCTTTCAGGCTATACCAACGATTGGCGTCGTCTCGAAGAAGCGCGGATCTCGGCAGAGTGCCATTTCGATTTGCAGCGAATCCGCAATGCGAGGTTTGAGGTTTTTCGCGCGCTGGGCGATGTTCAAACTGCAACCAGCGATCAACTTGCTTTGGCGACACGGGCGATCGAGAAAATCGCTCGCTACGAGCGGCGAGCGTTGTCGAAGCGGAGGACAGCATTAAAGGGTATGGGGCTAAAAGAAAGGGATCCCTAATATTCGACATGTGTCGAGATTTTGGCAGAACGAAGCCAAATTGATTGGCTAGAGTCGCGACGTACTGCCTTATCAGGGACTTGATCGGATGTCTGCCGCCGGGTTGAATGTGGTTGCCCGCTTAGCCTTATCGTTCGTCCGCGATCACCTTGCCGTCGTTGGGCAGCGATCCGCTGGCGACCAGATCGACCTTGCCGCCGAGCTTGGTCACTGTTCGCAGCGTCGCGCCGACGGCGTCAGCGAGCGCCACTGACGCCTTGGCTGCTTCGGCCTTGAGGATCATGACATCGGCTTCGCCCTCGCGCGCGACCACCAGCCGCAGGCGCCCCAGCTCGGGATGGCGCTTGCCGATCTCGGCCACCTGTTCGGGCCGGACGAACATGCCCTTCACCTTGGTGGTCTGGTCGGCGCGGCCCATCCAGCCCTTGATACGCAGGTTGGTATGGCCGGAGGCGCTTGGGCCGGGCAGGGCGGCGGTGAGGTCGCCGAGCGCCAGCCTGATCCAGGGATGATGCGGGTTGAGCGTGGTGACGACAATCTCGCCCACATCGCCTTCCGGAACCGGATCGCCGGTGCCCGGCCGCACGATCTCGAAGATGATGTTCTCGGTGACCACCATGCCGTCCCGGGCCGTGGTCTCGAACGCCACCAGGCCGAGGTCGGCGGTGCCGAACATCTGATACGCGTCGATGCCGCGGCTTTTGATCTCGGCCTGCAGCGAGGGCGGAAATGCCGCGCCGGAGACAACGGCGCGCTTGATCGAGGACACATCGCGGCCGCTCTTCTCGGCATTGTCGAGCAGGATCTTCAGGAAGTCCGGCGTGCCGGCATAGGCGATCGGCCGATAGGCTTCGATCAGTTCGAACTGCTGCTCGGTATTGCCGGGGCCGGCCGGAATCACAGCACAGCCCAGCGCGCGGGCGGCCGAGTCGAAGATGAAGCCGCCGGGCGTAAGATGATAGCTGAATGTATTGAGCACGACGTCGCCGGACCGCAGACCGGCGGCGAACACCGCGCGCGCACTGCCCCAGGAATCCGTCTCCGCAGCCTGCGGCTCGAAGATCGGCCCCGGCGAGGTGAACAGCCGCCCGAACGCGCCGAGCGGTGCGCTCACCAGCCCGCCGAACGGCGGCGCGGCCTTGTGCAAAGCCGGCAGGTCGGATTTCCGCAGCACCGGCAACGCGGCCAGCGCGGCGCGGCTGGTGACTTTTGCGGGATCGATGCCCTTGAGGCGCTCGGCGTAGGCAGGGGCCTTCATGGCCGCGCGGAGCACGTCCGGCAGTCGGGCGAACAGATCGGCCTCACGGTCGGCGGGGCTACGGGTTTCGAGTGCGTCGTAATAGTCGGTCATGGTGTGTCCTGTAATCCGTGCCGTCATCCTCAGGCCCTCGAAGGATGAGAGCCTTTGTATTGGTATCGATTCAGACATCCTTCGCGGCTCGCTGCGCTCGCACCTCAAGACGAGGTTTCCTGTCTGGCAACGATCTCACAGCCAGCGCTTACGCCGCTTGAAGCTCTTCAGGTTCTTGAAGCTCTTGCGCTGATGGTCGCCGCCGCCGAGGTAGAATTCCTTGACGTCCTCGTTATCGCGCAATTCCTCCGCGGTGCCATCGAGCACCACTTTGCCCTGTTCCATGATGTAGCCGTGGCTTGCGACCGACAGCGCGGCCCGGGCGTTCTGTTCGACCAGCAGGATGGTGACGCCGAGATCGCGATTGATCTGCCGGATGATGGCGAAGACCTCCTTCACCAGCAGCGGCGACAGCCCCATCGACGGCTCGTCCATCAGGATCATCTTGGGGCGCGCCATCATGGCCCGGCCGATCGCCAGCATCTGCTGTTCGCCGCCGGAGAGATACCCGGCGAGACCGGTGCGCTCCTTCAGGCGCGGGAAATATTTGAACACCATGTCGATATCGGCATTCACCTCGCCGTCGCTGCGGGTGAAGGCGCCGAGCCGCAGGTTGTCCAGGGTGGTCATGTCGGCGATGATGCGGCGGCCTTCCATCACCTGAAAGATGCCGCGGCGGACGATGTGATCGGGATCGATCCCGTTGATGCGCTCGCCGTTGAAGGTGATGTCGCCGCGGGTGATTTCGCCTTCCTCGGTTTTGAGCAGGCCGGAGATGGCCTTCAGCGTCGTCGACTTGCCGGCGCCGTTGGCACCCAGCAGCGCCACGATGGCGCCCCTCTGGACGTCGAGCGAGAGCCCGCGCAGCACCAGGATGACCTTGTCGTAGACCACCTCGATGTTGCGCACCGAGAGCAGGGCGGCGGTTGCGGCGGGCGGTTCTTTACGGGCCAATTCGGCAGTTTCTGTCATGTCGTTGTCCGCTTGATCGAGTCGTCATGCCCGCGCATAGCCGTTCTAAGAACGGCGTTCAAAAGAACGCCTATGTCGCGGGCATCCACGTCTTTCTTTGAAGTAGCGGCCAAGGCGTGGATGGCCGGGACAAGCCCGGCCACGACACCTCCGTTCGCTTACCACCCGAGCCATTCTGCCTTGCGCGGCAGTTCGATGGTCTTGACCTTCTCCAGCTTGATGGTGCCCTTCTTCATCAGGTCGTTGAGGTCGCCGTCGGTGGCTCCGGAGACCTTCGACCGGTAGAGGTCGACGGTCAGCGTGCCGCGGTGGTCCTTGTCGGTCCAGGTCGAGGGATTGCACACGCCTTCCATGCCCGCCGGTACCCAGCCCTGCTTCTGATAGAAGGCCTTCCGGACGTTCTCGCCGGTGACGCCGCCGTTCTTGGCCGCCCATTCCAGCGCTTCCTTCATGTACATCGCGCTGCAGACGCCGGCGATGTAGTGGACCGGACGATAGGCGTTGCCGGACGGATCGGAGATCTTGGAGATGTCCACCACCGTCTTCATGCCGGGCGCATTGGCGCCCCAGGCCACCGGCGTGCGCAGCGGAAACACCACGCCGTCGGCGGCTTCCCCGGCCGTCTTCGCGGCGTTTTCATCCATGCCCCAGACGTTGCCGAGGAACTGGACATCGACGCCGGCGGTCTTGCAGGCCTTGATCACCGAGACGTTGGAGGCGGCCGTGTTGCCGAGATAGGCGTAGTTGGCGCCGGAGCTCTTGAGGCTCAGGCATTGCGCGCTGTAGTCGCCCGGCGTCAGGGCGAAGACCAGCGGCGGCAGCACCTCGAAGCCGAGTTCCTTGGCGATGGCTTCGCCGGCGGCCTTCGGCGCGTTCGGATAAGGATGGTTGGCGCCCATGTGAACGAATTTGGGGGCGCCGCTCTTGCCCTTGGCTTTCCAGTCCTCGGCGGCCCAGGTCAGTTCGGCGCGCAGTGCATCGGAATAGCTCGGGCCATAGAAGAAGTTGTAGGGCGCGGCCTTCGACTTGCCGGCCGCGCCGGTGGGGTCAGTCAACTGGCCGGCATAGGAGCCCGACAGGAACGGGATCTTGTCCTGGGCGACGAAGCCGGTCAGCGCCTCGGTATCCGCGGTGCCCCAGCCCATGATGGCGGAAACCTTCTCGGAGCCGGTCCATTTCTTGTACTGCGCGATGGCGCGAGGCACCTGGTAGCCGTAGTCGACGGTCTCGATGTCCACTTTGGTGCCGTTGATGCCGCCGTTCTTGTTGATCCAGGCAAAGGTATCCGCGACCGCCTGTCCGAATGGGGTTCCGACGTCCGACGTGCCGCCCGAATAATCGGCGAGGTGGCCGATCTTGATCGACGATTGTGCCAGCGCGCCGCCGGCGCTGAGCACGACCGCGAGCGCGGCGCTGCCGAGCAGAGTGGTGATTTTCATGGGTCTTCCTCCTGTTGATTTATGACGTCGTTCGAATGTCACCGCGCGCCGCACTTGGAGCATTTTCGAGCTGACTGAATTGCCCCGACGATGCATCACCTCTCCCCCATAGCCCGTCGAAGACGGGCGTAAACGCCCTGATGGGAAGAGGGAGCACGCATCGTTTCTCCGCAGCATTTCTACCAAAATCGAAAATCCTCTAATGCGAGAACGGGTAGAGTTTCCAATAGGCCTTGATCTGGTGCCAGCGATGGGCGAGCCCGTCCGGCTCGAACACCAGAAAGGCGATGATGATCGCGCCGATGGCGATCTCGCGCAGGAACGTGATGTTGTTCTTGAGGCCGAGCGTCTGGTCGATCAGGCCGCCGCGCAGCGCCGCGCTGATCCATTCCATCGCCTCCGGCAGCAGCACGACGAAGGCAGTGCCCATCAAGGTGCCCATGATGGAGCCGAGCCCGCCGATGATCACCATCGCGAGGAACAGGATCGAGCGCTCGATGCCGAAACCCTCGTAGGACACCACTAGCTGATAGTGCGCATAGAGAGCGCCCCCGATGCCGGCGAAGAAGGCGGCAATCCCGAATGACAGCGTGCGGTACTTCGTCAGGTTGATGCCCATGATCTCCGCCGAGAGATAATGGTCGCGCACTGCGATCAGAGCGCGGCCGTCACGCGAACGCATCAGATTGGTGACGAGCAGGAACGAAACCACGACATAGGCCAGCACGACATAGAAGTACTGATGATCGCCGGTCACGTTGTAGCCGAAGATCGAGAATGGCTCCGCCGTCGCCGGTACCGAGCCGCCCGAGAACCATTCGGCGCGGGCGAAGAAGTCGAGCAGGATGTACTGCGCCGCCAGCGTCGCAATGGCGAGATAGAGTCCCTTCAACCGTGCCGCCGGCAGGCCGAAGATCAGCCCGACGATGGCGGTCACCGCACCGGCAAGCGGAATGGCGAAGAACGTCGGCACCGACATCTTGGTCGAGAGATAGGCGGAGGTGAAGGCGCCGAACAGGAAGAACGCGGCGTGGCCGATCGAGATCTGCCCGGTGAAGCCCAGCAGCACGTTGAGACCGAGCGCGGCGATGCCGTAGATCCCGATCGCGATCAGCAGGCTCATCCAGTAATCGTTGAGCATGAACGGGGCGCAGGCCGCGAGCAGCACCCCGGCGATGGCGAAATTCCGGCTCGTCACCGTCGGAAAGATGGTGGTGTCTGCCGCGTAGGAGGTGCGGAAGTCACCGGCGGGAATCAGAGAGTTTGCCATTTGGATTTAGACCCGCTCGATGTCCTTGGTGCCGAACAGTCCGTAGGGCTTGATCATCAGGATGATGATCAGCACGTAGAACGGCGCGACTTCGTAAAGATTGCCCCAGTGCAGATATTGGCCATCGATGAACTGGGCGAAGTTCTCGAGCAGACCGATGATGATGCCGCCGAGCACAGCGCCGGCGATGGAGTCGAGACCGCCGAGAATGACGGCCGGAAACACCTTGATGCCGTAGATCGA
>Ga0180215_1003686_pt1 | contig 14212 bp, 11 predicted proteins | sample eDN3rd37CBELigBY_FD_128871 | JGI IMG/M metagenome (GOLD analysis project Ga0180215, IMG submission 128871) | Enriched backyard soil microbial communities from Emeryville, California, USA - eDNA 3rd pass 37_C BE-Lig BY (version 2) (version 2) | ecosystem: Environmental > Terrestrial > Soil >...
ATTTCCTTAGTTGCTTCCGTAATGTTATCGTAGCCACCCCGTGCCTTTCCGGCAGCGACTGCTCCAAACATAGCAGAGCCTAGCGCTGGTGCTTGGGAAGAGCCGGAGATTTTAATATCCATATTAAGAACATCAGAGTAGATTTGCATCATAAGGGCATTTTTTTCCGCTATGCCCCCCGCAGCATAAACTTCATTTACAGGCACTCCGTTGTTACGGAAAGCCTCAACAATCATCCGAGTACCATAGGCGGTTGCCTCGATAAGGGCACGATAGATTTCTTCTGGCTTAGTTAACAATGTTGCTCCTAAAAGTACACCGGTAAGGTCTGAATCCACAAGTGTTGACCGATTCCCATTCCACCAATCCAATGCTAACAAACCACTTTCGCCAACCCCAAACTTTCCTGCCTTTTCAGTTAAAAGTTGATGGATGTTGAGGCCTTTTTCATTCGCTTCTTTCTGATAGCTTTCCGGAACACAATTTTCAGTAAACCATTCAAAATGGTCACCTACGCATGACTGCCCCGCCTCATATCCCATGTAACCAGGAATAACGCCACCCTCTACTACACCACACATACCCGGAACCATTTTTTCTTCTTCTCCTAATAAAATATGACAGGTAGAGGTGCCCATAATCATCAACAACTTGCCGGGCTCGGTAATGCCCACTGCTGGGACGGCCACATGTGCATCCACATTTGCCACAGCAACGGCTGTACCTTTTTTTAAACCCGTCAGTATTGCCCCTACTTCAGTAATCTCGCCTGCCTTTGATCCGATTGGAACAATGTCCTTAGATAATTTAGCATCTACTACATTTTCAAGTCGTGGATCCAAAGCTTTAAAGAATTCAGGAGATGGGTACCCATCATGCTTATGCCATAGAGCTTTGTATCCCGCTGTACAGCTGTTTCGCTGGATTTCACCAGTCAAACGGGAGATGACCCAATCAGTTGCTTCGAGGATTTGATCGGCAGCATCATAAATCTCAGGTGCTTCATTTAAAATTTGCCAAACCTTTGGAATCATCCATTCAGAGGAAATTTTTCCTCCATAACGCTGCAGGAATCTCTCCCTGCGCTTATCAGCCATTTCATTTAGACGATTCGCTTCATCCTGGGCGGCATGATGTTTCCAAAGCTTGACATAACTATGTGGATTGGTTGTAAATTCTGGTTTAAAGCATAAAGGATTCCCTTGATGATCAATCGGCAAAATGGTACATGCGGTAAAATCTATCCCTAAACCAATGACATCACCAGGAGAAATTTGTGCCTTCGTCAGTACTTCGGGAATGGTTACCTGCAATACTTCAAGATAATCTTCTGGATGCTGTAAGGCCCAGTCTGGGGCGAGTTTTGTAGTGCCATCAGGCAAAAACTCATCCATTACCCCATGAGTGTACTCCTTTACAGCTGTTGCTACCTCTCTGCCTGTTCCAATCTCAACAAGGACAGCTCTTCCAGACTGTGTTCCATAATCAACACCAATTGAATATTTAGCCATTGGCTTTCACCTTCCCATTACACTGTATATAGTTTGAAGTAATGCATTAGTACTTCTACAGCCTCCTAGAACAAAATCTATAGAGGTTCTTGTTCCAAAAAATTCCGTGTTCGAGACATAGCTTGCTGAAAATAAAATGATAAAGGTGATAGAAGGTAAGGGGAAAAACGCGGGAGATGTCACAGTTCCCGCGTCGTTGATATCTATGACTCTACATGCTCAAGCTTCTCCGGATTAAGCATGACATCAATTTGTTCTTTGACGCTACCGAGTTCGAACAGGTCGCGCCAATTTTCCTTTAGCAGATGTTTTTTGCCATATTCGATTGCAACTAGTGCCGCATCGGAAAATGGATTTCCCGCTTCACCAAAGGCGATGGCAAGCTCTATGTTAATATGGCCTAACATAAAGTCCCGTGCAGCCTCTGCTGGAACGCCACGTTTCACGGCTTCGTCCATTGCTTCTTTTAATACCATTGCCAATGTGGCACCAACGGTTTCCGCCATTGTCGGCTCCAGAATGGCCATGTTTTCAACAGAAACTCGGTGTGCCCGAAGGACAGGTGCATACATGGATTTTGCGATATTTTCCCCTAGGGCATAGTCTTCTTCTGTCCCTTTCATTAATGCACAAACAATGGCTTGTTTTGCGTTAATTCCGCCAAAGTAATCGCGTCTTGCTTCCTCTGTTGTTTCATCATTGAATACAGGCGGGTGACATGGATGGGCGATAAAATAGTTCACATCGCTGCGTTGCGCAACATTTTCAGCAAAAGCTGCCGCTGGATCAAGCAACATAAGCAGTGCCCCGGACTTCATTTTTGGTACAAGATTCGCTGAGATGCTCCGGATGGCTACATCTGGGACGGCTAAGATAACGACATCAGCCGTGTTGACCGCCTCATCTGTTGGAGTAGGAGCGATTCCTCTTTCTGCTAATCTCTTGATTCCCTGCTCAGCGATTTCTACATACAAAGTATGGTAATCCGTTTCCTTCAGGTTGTCGGTAATGCGGCAGCCCATTTTTCCACCTGCACCAATTAATGCGATTGTTGTCATTTGTCATCTTTCCCTTCATTTATCGTTTTATAGTTCAGTTATAAAAATGGCTCGGTTGCCAGCCTGAACAACTCCGAAATAGTCGGCTTTTCCAACCTGGCCACCCTTTAAAGAAAGCTCCAGTCCATCAAATTGTTCATCCTCTGAGTAGCATCTACAGAGGGGGCCACCCGGTGCAATTGGCATCATCATTTCAAGCCCATAGACACCAAGTTCCTTTGTGGCATAACCAGATGTGTCGCCGCCGGCAATCACAGCTCGTTTTAATCCGGTGTATTGTAAAATTTCTTTCGTCAATTTCCCCAGCTGTTTCCCAATGATTTTTCCTGTGTTAGCAGGATTCTCTCCCAACGAAACGAGTATATCCTTGGTTTGGGCAATACTCGGATCATCAGGCCCAAAAGAAGTGTAAATGACGACGCTTTTTCCTTTTAACAGCAGTTGGCTAGCTTGATGGAACGTTTCAGTAAAGGCTTGTTCTTGTTTAAGTGGATGCACAAGTTCTTCGGTTTGTATTTGAATCCCAATAAAGCCATTGGTTAACGCCCATTCAATTTGCTCACGAGTAACGGGGGAGCAACTTCCAGAAACGACAAGCAGATTCTCTACCGATGATGTCGTAAAATCTGGTGTAGCGTCTGACCCGATTTCAGGTTGATTCCTCCAGTATTCTGTCAGAGCGTACTCCACACCGGATGAACCGATGACAAATGGGGAAGTTTGACCTCGTTGCTCCCATAGAAGCTTGCCGATTTTTGCTAAGTGGTGGTCTTGTAACACGTCAAATAGGATTCCTTCACCGCTCATGGCTTTTTGTGAATAAGCCGCTTTTAACTGTTCCTCGTCCTTTTCTAAATCGAGAACACTTAACAAAGAAGTCCTTTTATCTGTTTGTTGGCTTAAATGGTTCCTTAAGTCCGCTTCATTCATTGGTGTAGTTGGGTGCTTTGACATCGTTGGGTGCCGGTCAAGTCGGTACGTTTCCGCTTCAACTGTCGCAAAGTGATTTCCGAAGACGGTATAGCGTTTTAAAAGCGGACAGCCAACAAGTAAAGGGATAGCTCCTTGAGAAGGCGAGAGTTCGGCACAAATGTCCATCACTTTTCCAATGCTTCCGATCTCAGGTGAAGAATCAAAGGTCGAGCAGATTTTATAATGAACTAGGGGTGCACCGAAGGAATGCAGTTTCTTTAGTACAGGTTTTAACTCTTCTTCCATTTCTACAGGTGACATCGTTCGACTCAAACCAGCTACTCCAAAGGCTTGAATATCTGGAAAGCGTTCTTGTAATAGTCGTTGATCAGGCACTTCTAAAAATAGAATTGTTTTTACTCCACTTGTTGTTAACGCTTCCATTGAATCGGTGGAACCAGTGAAGTCATCGCCATAAAAGGAGATTAATAGATTTTGTTGCGCAGCCATTTCGTGGCCCTCCTTTCTATCCTTATTTCGAAAAGGTTTCAATGGCCTGTTTTAGCTCTGGGTGGCTTGTGGCATAATCATCAAGTTTACGACCTTTTATTGCCGCTTCCCAGCCCTGAACCATGCTCTTCAGTCCGGCAACCGTGCCTCCAGGGTGACCATGAATTCCTCCTCCAGCAATATGAATCACATCTGTTGTACCTAAATGTTCATAAGTAGGAATTGCATTTCCAGCCCATTGCTTAGAGGATAGGACAGGCATTGCCTCAAATCCACCAAACATCGGACTTAGACAGCTTTTGGCTGATTGGATCACCGATTCATTTGTTTCAAAAAACTTATTGTTCAAGCCATTGACATGCAAGTGGTCTGTTCCTGCGAGTCGGCAAAGCTTCTGCCATGCTGGAAACTCCATTCCAAGCAAGGGAGCACGAGACATCATTCCCCATTGATTCCGATGCCCATGAATAGGCAGACTGGTGTGTTTGCGTAAATAAGCTACACCTGCTAACCCAATACTGTTCACACTCACCATCACACAGGTGCCCCCTGCCTCTGCGACAAGGTCATGGTTTCGATGTAAATGTTCAATTTCGTCAGTGATATTGAACGCATACATCGCCTTTTTGCCAGTCTGATCAGCAGCCCTTTCGATTTCCTCCATCACGACCTTAATTCGCTCCTCTAATGGAAAATAGGGGGGATTTCCGTTTACTTCATCATCTTTAATGAAATCAATCCCGGCTAGAGCTAGATCTCTAACCACTTCACGCAGTTGATCTGGAGTGAGGCCGATATTAGGTTTAATGATGGTCCCAATTAGCGGCCGGTCGTAAACGTTTACAAGTTTTCGAGTTCCATTGATTCCGAACTTTGGTCCTTGATAGACTTCTGTAAATTCATCGGGAAGTTCTACATCAATTAGTTTCAGTCCAGAAAATTCCTCTAACTCATAGAGATTTCCAGCCACTGTTGCTAATAGATTTGGAATCGATGCACCTACATTGTGGAAAGGGAATGATAATACAACCTCGCCACGGTTATATTGACTTATTTCTTGTCCTTTCGGTCCCTTCGAACCAGGAAGAGATGGTTCGGTAACGGGTTCGAGCTGTGTTATCCTAATAATTTGTGCCCGATGTTTCTCTTTCAATTCATCTGTTTCTCCAGGTATCTGTAAAAAGGTGCCTGATGATTGTTCTCCTGCCATCACTTCCGCCGCTACTTCTAAAGGATAAGGAGTTTCAATCAGGTAAGTGGCGAGAATCCTAGACTTGTTCATAGAATTTTCCAACTCCTCTGAAAATTTAATGTGATTACAAATTAACACATATTCTTTTGGAATACAACTGGTATACAATAAATATTCATTTTGAGAATGGGTAACTTTCATTGTTTGAATCTTCTTTGTAACTACCTATTAGTAGAAACCTATAGGTTCCTTGCGGAAATATAGTGAAAAAAGGGAAGGGGAGGTTCTTATAAATGAATTTGGAAAAATAAATTGACATATACTTTTTGTATACGAAAGGTATTGACAGGTAAAAAAATCCTTGTTACCATTCGGTTAATGAAACAATTTTCTGTAAATTCTTACAAATAAAGATTCTTACATATGGCAAAATGTAAGCGTTTTAAGAAAGGGGAGATTAGTAGACTAAATAATCTTTTGGTTAAGGGTTCAAAGGGGAATAAACAAAAAGAGGAGAGTGGGGGTTTTCATGATTAAACAAAAATCGAAAGTTTTACTGTCCATTGTTTTTATCATTAGTTTAATCGTTTCAGGTTGTAGTACTGGTAGTTCAACTGGTTCCAGTTCTTCAGACACAGGCAGTGGAACAAAAAAGAACGATGATGGGAAGATTACGATTGGGGTTGCTTTCGAAACCCTTCAAACTGCTTACTGGGTAGCAAGTTTTGAAACAATGAAAGCGGAATTGGAAGCGAACAATATCGAAATGGTAGAAGCTATCGCAGATGGAGATGCTAATCGCCAATATGAACAAGTTAAGAACTTCATTACTAGAGGTGTGGATGGAATCATCGTCGTTCCTAAAGATGGGAAAACCGTCATCCCGATGATAAAGGAAGCCAATAATGCTGATATACCGATTGTTGTCTACAACCGTCCGCCAGATCCAAATGATGCAAAATCTGTCACAGTTGTAGCTGATAACAAAACCATTACCAAATCAACCGTTGAATATATGGTAGAGCAAGCAAAAGCAAAAGGCGGAAAACATAAAGCAATGATCCTTGTTGGGAGTCTGGGAGACCAGAACGGCATTGATCGACGAGATGGCTTTAAGGAAGTAGTCGCACAATATCCTGATCTCATTGAAGTGGTGGCCGAAGTACCTACAGAATGGAATCAAGAGAAAGCATTGGCTGGAGTCCAAAACGCCCTTCAGGCAAATCCGGACATCGACTTCATTTTTACAAGCTCTGACTTTTTATTTCCTTCCTTGATTCAAGCGCTGAAGGCGGAAGATAAGTGGCATAAAATCGGTGAGGAAGGACATGTCATCCTCGGAGGATTTGATGGAGACGATGGTGCTTATGAGCTATTGAAAGATGGTTACTTGGATGCAACAGGGGTCCAAGATATGTATTTTGAAAGTGAGCAGGCACTTCAAGCTATTCTTGATATGATTGAGGGCAAAGAGGTTTCGGAGAAAATTCTTGATCCAGGCTTTGCTATCCACCAAGGCAATCTTGCTGAGGAAGAAGAAAGAATGTGGGGAGCCCAAGTCTATAAGCAAAACAATCAGTAGGAAAGTTATAGTTTAGTAGAAAGTAATTTGAAAATTGGTTCTAAAATTGGCAGCTACTAAGCGATGTTATTTTCTGCATGAAGAAAAAGGAGAGAAATTTTCTCTCCTTTTTCCAAATAGAGCGGGGGGGTTACATATGTTTTCCAATCCTAAAAAGATTGAAAGTCCTGTTAAGGGGGAATTGTCCCCTGTTAATACTTTGGCAAAACCGAATAAATTTTCAATAAAGAATATATTGCTTTCGGAATACCTGGTTCTTATTATAAGTATTCTTTACTTTATCATTTTCAGCTTTATTATGCCTGTCTTTGCCAGTCCTAATAATATCATGAATATTTTTCTCAATATGCTGCCCCTTCTTGTATTGGCAATCGGGCAGACATTTGTTCTGATTCTCGGTGGAATCGACCTTTCCATTCCATCAGTCGTTGCGTTAACAAGTGTTGTTGGAGCGCAAATTATGTCTACTGAAACAGGTTACTTGGCCGGAAGTCCGATGGCGGTTCCGGTAGCGATTCTCGTGATGTTATTGATTGGAATGGCAATTGGCGGATTCAATGGATTAACCGTTACCAAATTCCATATGCCACCATTTATTGTCACTCTTACTATGATGCTGTTTTTAAGTGGTGTGGCTTTATGGTTTACAAAATCAGCTCCAATCTATGGTTTGCCAGTTGCTTTCACCGCCATTGCTAGAGGGAGTCTTTTCTATATCCCAACCTCATTCATTTTAGTTTTGATTGTAACACTGTTGGCCAGTTTTCTATTGAATAAATCGGTGTTTGGTCGAAAAATCTATGCGATAGGAACCAATGCAAAATCAGCCTATATCTCCGGGATAAATGTCAATAAAAACATCATATGGGTTTATGTATTTAGCGGAATCTGTGCAGTTATCGGATCAATTTTACTGACAGGTCGCCTCGAAACAGGGTCCCCCGTTCTTGCACAGAAAATGTTGCTGGATATTATCGGTGCGGTAATTATCGGGGGAACGAGCCTTTCGGGAGGAAAAGGGAAAATACTGTGGACGGTCTATGGTGTGTTGTTCATAACGATTATTGATAACAGCCTGAACCTACTGGGAATCTCCTATTTTACAATCATGATGGTAAAAGGCTTGGTTATTGTGTTTGCGGCATTTGTTGATTCTCTGAGATTAAGATTAAAAGAGGTATAAGCAAAGTTTCTACAGAGAGGAAGTGGTGGTATGTCAGAGGCCATTCTTGAATATCAAAATGTTCAGAAGTCGTTCCATAGTGTACAGATTCTAAAAGATATCAGTTTTAAGATTGGGAAGGGGGAGGTCCTTGGACTTGTAGGAGAAAATGGGGCAGGAAAGTCTACATTAATGAATATTCTTGGCGGAGTTTTCCCGTATGAAGGCGGTCAAATCTATTTTGAAGGTAAAGAGTATGCTCCAAGTGCTCCAAAGGAAGCAACTGAGGTAGGAATTGTATTTATCCATCAGGAACTTAACTTGTTTACCAATCTCTCTATCTCCGAAAATATCTATATCAATAATTTTCCGAAAAAATCCTTCTTTGGGATTCCTGCCATACGAAAAAAACAGCTAAAGGAAAATACGGCAAAGCTGCTTGAACTGGTAGGGTTGAATGTTTCACCGGATACAAACGTGGAAAATTTATCCCCCGGAGAGCGTCAGCTGGTAGAGATTGCGAAGGCGCTAAGTGTGGATGCTAAAGTTATTATCTTCGATGAACCGACTACCTCTCTGACTGAGCCAGAAAAAGAACGGTTATTTGAAATCATTAATCGATTAAAATCCTCCGGTAAATCCATTATTTATATCTCGCATGCCCTGCAGGATGTTTTTAGAATGTGTGACAATATTGTGGTTTTGCGTGACGGAAAGGTTGTCGGTACAGGTGCAAGCGATGCGATGACTGAGGATTATCTGGTCACCCTTATGGTGGGAAGGGAAATGGAACAGTTATACCCCCACAAAAACAATCAAATCGGCAAGCCGATTCTTGAAGTTAAAGGGATTTCAGAACCGGGAATTGTTGAAGATATACATTTCCAATTAAGAAAAGGGGAAGTATTAGGCATTTCGGGTTTGATGGGTTCCGGAAGGACAGAGATGGCACGGATTCTCTTCGGTTTAGATGAGTTTGAAAAAGGAGAAATTCATCTGAATGGTGAAGTATTGACAAAAATGTCTCCTATCTCATCGATCCAAAAAGGAATAGCTTTTTTAACTGAAAATCGGAAAGAGGAAGGTCTCTTAATGGATAAAAGTATCCCTGAAAACCTTGCGTTGGTTTCATTGGACCGATTTGTAAAGGGTCCATTTAAAAAGATTTCAAAGCAAGACATGTATGATTCGATGGCCAAAATCTATGAACAACTGAAAATCTCAACCGTTAACGCTGAAAAACAATTAGTCCAGAACTTGAGCGGTGGAAATCAACAAAAAGTCGTCATTGGTAAATGGCTTTATCAGAAACCATCTATTTATATCATGGATGAACCAACACGTGGAATTGATGTAGGAGCAAAATATGAAGTATACAAGATTATCAATCAATTGGCAGAAGACGGATCAGCCATATTGGTGATTTCGTCTGAAATTGAAGAACTAATTGGGATATGTGACCGGATTCTTGTCATGGCAAACGGGGAGATTAATGGAGAATTTACGAAAGATGAATTTGATCGCGAAACCATTATCAAGAGAGCCTTTGGGGGTGAGCAGGGATGAAAAACAAACAGAAGGATAAACTGGTGCTGTATGCGTATGAATATTCTTCCTTGGCTTTATTTGTTGCAGTCTTTATTGCATTTAGCCTCATGTCAGATAAATTCCTTGAAGTGCAAAATCTGGTAAATATATTGCTTCAAACCGCTGCGACAGGAATCGTAGCCATCGGCATGACCTTTGTCTTATTGGTAGCCGGGATTGACTTATCGGTAGGTTCAATTATGTTTTTGACGGCTGCCATCGCAGGAAAGCTCCTTTCTACTGGGATGAACTTACCGTTAGTTCTTGTCATTATGCTCTTGGTGGGACTATTAATCGGTTTTATCAATGGCTTTGTTTCAACGAAATTTAAAATTGTCGCCTTTATCGTTACATTGGCTACTTTGTATGTGGGGAGAGGGCTTGGACTTCTCATCACCGAAACAAGGGAAATGAAACTTCCTGAATCATTCCTGATAATTGGAACATCTGATGTATTAGGAATCCCTATACCTATCATTATCTTCTTGGCTGTGTTGGCTATTGCGCATTTCACTTTAAATTATACGGCTCTCGGAAGGCAAATCTATGCGGTAGGGAATGACCCCGTGGCAGCGAAAAAATCTGGCATCAATGTTTCATTCATCTTAATTCTCGTCTATGTGATTAGCGGGTTGACCGCAACCATTGGGGGAACGGTAGCTGTAGCCCAATTGGGAACCGTTGCTCCGAACTTTGGGAATGAACGAGAATTTATTGTCATTGCTTCAGCCGTTCTGGGTGGAACCAGTCTGTTTGGTGGTAGAGGAAAGGTATTCCCCGGAACGTTACTTGGGGCGCTATTGATTTTAACGATAGAAAACGGGTTGGTCATTATTAACGCGGATCCTTATATTTACCCTCTCATTTCGGGAGGAATCATATTCCTAGCTGTATTTATTGATAGTATGCGTAACCATAAATTGACTATCTTAAAACGACATAAAATCAGAGTTAATTAATTGCTAGATTAGGAGGAATTTCTAATGATTATTGATGTTCATGCCCATTTGGGGAAAGATCGTGTGTTTGATGAGGATTTTCCGGAGAGCGAACAGTGGGAAAAGATCAATCAGTTTAACGTAGACCATACCATCCTACAGCCTGCTCTTGTGCATACACTTGAGGAAGTACAAGAGCAGCACAATGAAATCGCCGCTTTGTGCAATAAACATCCAGCCCTTTTTTCGGGAATGGCGAATCCCAATCCGCATTTAAAGGATGAGGTTTATGAAAAAGAGGTACGCCGGTGTATCGAAGATTTAGGGTTTGTGGGGTTGAAGGTTCATACATTTGCCCATGGGGTGAACCCCGCTGGGAAAGATGGTCTAAAGGTGTTTGAATGGGGGAGAAAGTTGAATGTTCCTGTTATGGTGCATACGGGTTCGGGCATTCCTTTTTCCAATCCAAGCAATTTAATTCCGGTGGCCGAACAATTTCCAGATGTTCCAATCATTATTGCCCATTGTGGAATGATGGTTCTAGCCGGTGAAACGTTCATGGCGATGAAATCCCACGAAAATCTTTACGCAGACATCACCTGGACGGGGGGATTCATGATTAGGGAATGGGCACATCAATTAGGAGCTCATCGATTCATGTTCGGTTCGGATCATGCGGACAATTGTGGGACCGAGTACCATAAGCTCAAGACAATCGGATTGACGAAAGAGGAACAGGATTGGATTTTTTATCAATCCGCTTTAAGTGTATACAATTTACCGGTTAATCAGAATGTGCAGGAGAGGTGAGGGAGATGTGGAAAGTTGGATTGGTTGGAACTGGGTACTGGTCGGAAAAGCACTTGAAGGCATGGGCAAGAATCCCAAATGTTCAAATTACAGCTTTATGTAATCGAAGCAAGCAGAAGCTTGTTGAAAAGGGCCAACAATTCCATGTTCCCGAGGATCAATTGTATACGAATATAGACGACATGCTTGAGTCAGCTGATATCGATATTGTTGATATTGTTACTGCCCCTGAAACCCATTTGGAGTTTGTACGGAAAGTGGCAAAAGCAGGTAAACATATAATGTGTCAGAAGCCTTTTGCTCGTTCGCTTGATGAAGCAAAGGAAATGGCCCGGATTGCCAATGAGTCAGGAGTGCGCTTGATGGTAACGGAAAACTGGCGGTGGCTACAGCCGTTCCAGTTGATCAAAGAAGTTCTGGAGGAGGGAAGGCTAGGAAAAGTTCATGTAGCCCGATACCTTCACTCCGATTTTTATACCCCACGGATGGCGCCTGGAAAGGAGTTGCCGCAACCATTTTTCCGCGAAATGCCAAATCTTTTATTTTACGAAATGGGAGCCCATTGGTTCGACACTTGGCGTTTCCTTTTTGGTGACCCTGAACGCTTATATGCGGAAACCCGAAGGATCAGTCCTTATATTTCCGGTGAGGACACAGGAACTGTCCTACTCAGTTATGAAGATTTTTATGGAATCATGGATATGAGCTGGGCAACTAGACGTGACTTGTCTGGCCCGGTAACGGACCTTGTTTTGCCTAATCATCTTGAACAGTTGGTTATTGAAGGTAATCTCGCCACGTTAAAGCTATATTCGAATGGGGATATCAGTCTGATTGATTCTAAGGGAAATGAACAGCTCCTGAAGGAACGAACAGAACTAGACCATGAAGAGAGTCACTATCGTCTTCAATCTCATTTTATCAATTGCTTGGGTACTGGCGAGGCGTTTCAAACTAGTGCAGAAGATAATGTAAAAACACTGTCCTTAATTTTTGCCACGTACGAAAGTTCCAAAGAACAGAGAGCCATTAAGTTTCTGAAGGGTGCAATGGCGTGATTAACACTAGGCATTAGTTGAATCAAGTAACCATGTTTCGTTCTGTTATTTAATTGTTTCATCCTGATTGGAATCCATCAGAAGGAAAAAAGCACTGGTATAGAAAAGGAGGTTATTGAATGAAGCTTGGACTTGGATCATATGCACTTGCTTGGGGAATTGGTGTGTCAGGGTATCCGTCTCCTCAAAAGCCGTTGGGAACGGTTGATTTTATTCGAAAGGCGAAGGCTCTTGATTTAACTCTTGTCCAGATTGCCGATAATATTCCTCTACATATTCTAGATGCGTATGAATTAAAGGAAATAAAAGAGACGGCTAAAGGATTAGGTATTGAAGTAGAAATTGGTACAAGGGGAACCGATCCCGATCATTTATCAAGGTACCTCGAACTTGCAGATTTTTTCGAGGCAAAATTAGTGAGAACGATCATTACTGCAAATAATATCGGAGAAGCGGAAGAAGATTTAGCTAAGGTCCTCCCGTTTTTTAAAAAACAGGGAGTGATGCTTGGTGTAGAGAATCATGACCGACATACAACCGATCAGTTTACCGAACTATTCCAAAACCTGAATCACCCAAATATCGGGGTTTGTATCGACACTGTGAATTCCTTTGGAGCATTAGAAGGGCCGAAACAAGTGATTAATCATTTGTCTCCGTATATAGTCAATGTTCATTTCAAGGACTTTGAGATTCATAGATTAGATCACATGATGGGGTTCATCCTTACGGGGACACCAGCTGGAGAAGGTATGTTAAAGATGGAGTGGCTATTGGGTGCCCTTAAAAAGGAAAGGAAAGATGTCAACATTATTCTGGAACAGTGGCCACCTTTTACCCAAACTATTGAAGAAACCATTCTATTGGAAGAGGAATGGCTGGTTAAAAGTGTTGATTACCTAAAAGAGAAAGTGGGGACTGCAGAACCATTGGGATGTTATTTGGAGAGTGAAAAAATATAGGGGGTAGCCACAAGCAAAAGATATTGTAGAAATATCCGGTGTATAGGACCAAGTTGATGGTAAGGAACGGATTGGTGAAGTGGTTGCCTGTACTGGGAATATCAATGAGATTACTTACTGTAAAATCTTTAGTATGATATATTCAAACAAAGAAACTAAAAGAGGGAGTATTATGCTGTGGAAGAAACGCTTACACTTAAAGAAAAGGCCTATATAAAATTGAAAAAACAGATATTGGACGGTTGCTATAGGCCTGGTGAATTTTTAACAGAGCGAGCGCTAGTCGACGATTTAAAAATGAGTCGAACTCCCATTCGAGCCGCCATTGAAAGATTGGTTGTGGAAGGTCTTGTCAATCATTCTCCTAATCAGGGACTGGCAGTGGCAGAGCTCTCCTTGAGCAAGGCAGTAGATATTTATGACCTACGGATTGCGTTAGAGACACATGTGGTAAGGAAACTTTCTCTCCGTGACTGGACGGAGGACGAACAAATGTGGTTTATCGAAAATCTAAAAAAACAGCAAAATTGTCTGGAAGATAAAAATTATCCTGCCTTTACTCTGTTAGATGCAGAATTCCATAACAGACTTGTTTCTTTTTATGAAAACTCCGAGATGATTAAAATTATGGAGAATATCCAAGACCAACTTCAATTAATTGCCATAAAAGTATTGCGAAAAGAATCGACAAGAATTATTCAATCCTATCAGGACCATTTAAATATATACAATAACATCATTGCTGGAAACGCCGAGGAAGCATCAGAGGAAATGGCAACCCATTTGGAATTTGGAAAGAGGATTTTGATTTCATAGATTAGAAATACGGGCACCATCCAGTATTTTATGGTGCCACCACCCGAGTTATGTCGAAAATTGTAGAATGATAGGGTCATCGAAAAACATGTCCGATAATTTTCTACCAAAAGA
>Ga0180215_1003687_pt1 | contig 14207 bp, 12 predicted proteins | sample eDN3rd37CBELigBY_FD_128871 | JGI IMG/M metagenome (GOLD analysis project Ga0180215, IMG submission 128871) | Enriched backyard soil microbial communities from Emeryville, California, USA - eDNA 3rd pass 37_C BE-Lig BY (version 2) (version 2) | ecosystem: Environmental > Terrestrial > Soil >...
CTTGGGGTCAATATGGTCATCATAGGCCTGATGAAGACCATTCTCCCCAATTCCTGAGGTCAATATGGTCATCATAGGCCCGATGAAGACCATTCGCCCCAATTCCTTGGGTCACATTGGTCATCATAGACGAAAACCAGCACGAAACCCGCTTGGCAAGTCCTTCATCAGCAAGTAACCACCCTTCGAGAAGGTCCACAAACCACCTACTCCACCCGACTCCGGTTCCGATTTTCAAAATAGTCGGGGTTATTTCCTAACTTGCGCAACACGGGCTCGGACAACTCGTTCATCCGACGGATCACATCTTCCGATAGACGATAGGAGGCCGCCTGTACATTGAGCTCCAATTGTGCCAGGTTACGTGAGCCGACGATGGTGGAGGTGATCGCTGGATTGGCGATGGCCCAGGCCAAGGAAAGGACAGTCATGGTCACGCCTAGTTCCTGTGCCAACTCTCTCAGTCCTGCAAGGGCTTCCAACATTTCTGTTTCGGCGCCTTCTTCACCATGACGGGAATCGGCAGCACGGGAGCGGTGATAGTGTCTGGTGCGGACAAGACTTGGTTTCATCTGTTCGATGGCGTCGTATTTTCCTGACAATAGCCCTTGAAGCAGGGGACTATAGCCAATGATGCCCATTCCGTGCTCCTCACAGTAAGGCAGGATTTCTGCCTCAATCCCACGAGAAAAGAGGTTATAGGCTAATTCGTTGGCGACGACACTGACACCTGTTTCGCGGACTGCTTCCATTTGCTTCACTCCATGGTTGCTGATTCCGATATAGCGGATCTTCCCTTCTTTCTGAAGAGCAGCTAAGGTCGCAAACGCCTCTTGGTTGCTCGGAGTTTGGTTGAGAATTCGCTCATCTTCGGTATAGTGCCTAAGTGATTGCTCATTAATCGGCCAATGAACCATGTATAAATCAATATAATCAGTCTGTAATCGTTGCAGGCTCTCGTCGCAATGTTTGCGGATATCTGCAGGATAGAGCTTTGACGGGGGGATCTTCGTACCGATGATGGCTTTGTCCCTTTTTCCTTTCAAGGCTAGTCCCAGGGACTTTTCACTTTCACCTTCGTTATAGACTTCAGCGGTATCAAAATAGTTGATTCCCAAATCAAATGCTCGGTCAACGACCTCTTGAACATCCTGCTGGCTTTGTTCTCCCCAATAGGCACCGCCTCCAAAGGCCCAACAACCCAAGCCAAGTGTGCTCAATTTCAAATCAGATGTGCCGCAGCGTCTTTGTTCCATTTTCAAGTCACCTCAATTCTAGTAATCAACCATATTTTAACAGAGAGGCTTTATGAACTAAAGAAAAATTCACCCTTTTCTATATTTCAAATAAAAACTTTCATTTCCACAGAAAAATGTCACCAAGTTATAACATTTTATGATACAATAAATTTGCATATTCATGTGCATAATCCGCACTTAAGATTGGACTAGCTAGCGCGAGTTCCAGAAAATATCAGTGTGGCTACGAAAAGGATATATAAGGGATAACGAAAAAGGAGAGAGAGATCTATGAACACATCTTACCAATTTGAAGAAGTCGCCCGACTTCCTTTACCTGGGGATAATTGTGCGATTGCCACCCGCCAATTGGAAGCTGGCACGATTATTCATTATCAAGGTCAAGAGCTAACACTTGATCATACCGTAATGGAAGGTCATCGCTTCGCGGTGAAAGCGATTGCACCTGGAGAATCCTTGCTTTCGTGGGAACTGCCATTTGGTACAGCCTTACGAGCAATTGAGCCAGGAAACTATGTGATTAACCAAGGTGTGTTGGATGCATTAAGTGTGCGTCAACTGAAATTTGCCTTACCCGAGAAGGCTAATTTTTCCGACGAAATTCCTCCTTTTGTTCTAAATGAAGAGACTTTTAAACCAGCGGAAGCTGTTCCTGCCTATACAGAAACACGTACGTTTATGGGGTATCGCCGCAGTGAGTCACGTGGTGTTGGGACCCGTAACAATATCGTCCTTTTAGGGACTACATCCCGTACTGGAAGCTTTGTAAAGCAGCTTGCTGCTCGTATGCAAGGTGAATTGAAAAACTATGAAAATGTCGATGGCATTGTTCCTGTTGCACACACAGAGGGTGGCGCGGAAAAGCCAAATAACCTAGATCTATTGCTTCGCACGTTGTCCGGATTTATGGTTAATCCAAACGTGGGTGCAGTGCTTGCTGTAGACCTTGGAATTGAATCTGTAACCAATGAGATGGTTGAGAAGTATATGCGCGAACACAACTATCCATTGGATGATGTCCTGCATAAATTTATCTCCGTACACGGAGGCTTTGAAGAGAATCTAGCAAAAGCGGAATCCATCGTTCGCGAATGGCTGCCAGTCGTTAATCAAAGCGTTCGTACTCCAGAATCGATCAGCCACCTAAAGATTGCCCTGCAATGTGGTGGATCTGACGCGTTTTCCGGAATCTCTGCGAACCCATTGCTTGGCTGGATTGCAAAAGAATTGATCCGTTACGGTGGTGCTGCCAACTTGGCAGAAACCGACGAATTGATCGGAGCAGAGCCATATGTGTTGCGCAAAGTTCGCGATTTGGAAACGGCAAAGAAATTTTTATCCTTAGTTGATAACTTTAAAGCACGCGCTGGTTTCCATGGTGCGAGTGCAGAAGGAAACCCATCTGGCGGGAATAAATTCCGTGGCCTTTACAATATCTACCTGAAGTCCATTGGGGCTGCCAACAAGAAGGATCCTGAATCCCGTCTTGATTATGCTATTGACTACGGTCAGCCAATGAAAGAATCCGGATACCATTTCATGGACAGTCCTGGAAATGACCTAGAGAGTATTGCAGGTCAAGTGGCTTCCGGCTGTAACTTGATTTTCTTTACTACAGGGAACGGGTCGATCACCAACTTCCCATTTGTACCAACCCTGAAAGTAGTAACCACTTCTCGTCGTTTTGAATTATTGTCCAACGATATGGATATCAACGCAGGTCAATACCAAGACGGTATGTCGATGGATGAATTAGGTAGTCAATCGTTTGAACTGACCTTGAAAGTCGCTTCAGGTCAACGCAGTGTAGGGGAGAAGGCAGGCCATGCGCAGGTACAGATCTGGCGGAACTGGAAGCAAACCGATACAAGCAAACTGGATGAACTGCTGAATGCTCCAGAACCAACCGGTGAACCGATTGCGATCAATACAGAAGGTGTTCCATCTGTGAACTTCCAAATGAATCGTGCTGAAAACGATGGGCACATTGGATTGATCTTGCCAACCAGTTTATGTTCTGGTCAGGTTGCAAACATGATCGCTAATGACCTGAATAACAAAAAAGCAGGCCAACCAGCGTTATCACGTTTTGTCGCTTTGGCACATACAGAAGGATGCGGAAACAACGCCGGTAAATCCGAAGAGATGTATGCTACAACCATGGTAGGCTATGTGGTTCACCCACTCGTTAAGCATGTTCTATTGCTTGAACATGGTTGCGAAAAAACCCACAACGACTACATGCGTAATCAAATGAACAAAATGGGGATCGAGCAAAGAGACCTTGGTTTTGCCAGCATCCAATTGGATGGTGGAATTAAGAAGGTTACTGATAAAGTGGAAAATTGGTTTGCCGACAAATTAGCAGCAGATCAACCAGCTGAAAAGAAAGCTGTTGGCCTTGAAGGCTTGCGTGTAGGGATCTTAACGGATGGACCAATCAACGATGCAAGTGCTGAACAATTAGCGGGCTTAACGAAGGCGATTGTGGCTGCAGGTGGACTAGTGGTTATCCCAGAAAACAGTGGAGTTCTTGAAACAGCTGCTTACAAGGAAAACGTATTGACTTCATCTGAAGTACAGCCATCCTTGAGTTATGGACGACATGCCAGCAAAAATGGGTTCCACATCATGGAAACCCCAACTCAACACTGGGTAGAAACAGTTACCGGTTTAGCTGCTACAGGGGTTGAGATTATGATAGCCTTGGTGAACCGTCAGCCAATGCAGACACACCCATTTGTACCAATGTTGCAAGTAGCAGCTGCTCCAAACATGCAGACTTATGCAGATGATTTGGATTTGGTACTAAGCGGAGACAGCAGCACTTGGATCGATCAAATCCTTGAACTTAGCAAACAAACCATCGAACAAAACTATACACCGAAACTTTATCAAAAGGGGAACGTCGATTTCCAATTTACACGTGGACTTCTTGGCGTTTCACTGTAATACGTGAAAGCGGGCAGCTTACTATGCTGCCCGCTTTTTACTTCCGCTTGTTCTTTGGTCCCTTGTTCGGATCCTTCACCTTTGTTTTTCCACGCGCATCATTGGCTTCATCCCAGGTGGTCGCTGTGCGGTCACTTTTTTTCTCATTTTCCATTCCCTTTCCCTCCTTACATTTTTTCTAATATTCCATGGTAACGTAGGATTTATCCAGAACATCAAAAAGAGGCATCTCTGTTTGAAAAGGGTATAATAATGGCAAAAAGATCAAAAGGAGACTCTATGACGAAAGAAATTTTTGAGGCCGGATGGAACTTTGACAACAGCTATGCCCGCTTGCCAAAATCGTTTTACTCGCTTCTTAACCCTACTCCAGTGCGGGAACCACAGTTGGTGATCCTCAATCAGGCCTTGGCGGAATCGATTGGTCTAAACTCCAGCGCGCTGAAAAGTGAGGACGGTGTCGCCGTTCTCGCGGGGAATCAGGTTCCGGAAGGGGCTACGCCATTGGCTCAGGCCTATGCGGGTCATCAATTTGGAAATTTCACCATGTTAGGGGATGGGCGGGCACTGCTTCTAGGTGAGCAGATCACACCAAAAGGGGAGCGCTTTGATATTCAACTGAAAGGATCGGGTCCGACTCCCTTTTCGCGCCGAGGGGATGGGCGTGCTGCGCTTGGGCCGATGCTGCGGGAGTATATCATAAGTGAAGCGATGCATGGGCTTCGGATTCCGACCACCCGCAGTCTCGCTGTGGTTGCAACGGGGGAGCCAGTCATTCGCGAAGAATTCCTGCCGGGTGCTGTGCTCACTCGTGTGGCTGCCAGCCATATCCGCGTAGGGACCTTTCAGTTTGCGGCCAATTGGGGGTCTTTAGAAGATCTGCGGACATTGGCGGAGTATACGATTGAGCGTCATTATCCAGAGATAGGTGATGTTCCAAACCGGTATCTTTCCTTTCTTGAAGAAGTGATTAGGCGTCAAGCCTCCCTAATTGCTAAATGGCAACTGGTTGGTTTTATCCATGGAGTGATGAACACGGACAATATGGCGATCAGTGGGGAGACGATTGACTATGGACCGTGTGCTTTTATGGATACGTATGACCTATCGACTGTATTTAGTTCAATTGATAGGGGCGGCCGTTATGCCTACGGGAATCAACCGTCAATTGGGGCATGGAACCTAACGCGATTTGCGGAAACCCTTCTGCCACTGCTCGATGAAAACCAAGAACAGGCCATCACCATCGCTCAGGATGCACTTGAAAAATACGGTGAATTGTACAGGGATAACTGGTTTTCCGGGATGCGAAGAAAATTGGGGATCACTGGTGAAGAAAAAGAGGATGTATCGCTTGTTGGTGATCTCCTTGACCTCATGCAGAAATATCAGGCAGACTATACGAATACTTTTCTTGCTTTGACCTTTGGACGGGAAATGGAAAATACGGTGTTAATGGAAACCCCGGAATTTACTGAATGGCAGGAACGCTGGCGGGCGAGGATTGGCAAGCAGCAGGAAGGGGAATTTACATCACATCAGCTTATGCGGGAAAATAACCCTGCCGTCATTCCCCGGAATCACCGGGTGGAGGAAGCGCTTGAAGCAGCGGTGGAACGGGACGACTTCAGCGTGATGGAGCAGCTGCTGGCAGTGCTTGCGAACCCTTTCGCACACACACCGGAACAGGCGGAGTATGCGATTTTGCCGCCACCATCTCCGGTTCGCTATCGTACCTATTGCGGGACTTAAATGAAAAAGGCTTACTATCCAGTAAGCCTTTAAATATCTGCATTTGTTCCCACTCCTGCGCTTGTTGCTTTTTCATAGACGGCAGCTGCAACGGTTAGATCAAAGTAGGCAATTCCGACGGACTTAAAGAAGGTAATTTCCTCCTCATTTTCTCTCCCTACAATCTGTCCTGTAGCTAATTGGCCAATTTCGCCGTTGATCTGCTCAAAACTCCATGTCCCTTTTTTTGAGGGAATAATAAAGTCACCGGCTTCCTCTTTGACACCTTCCATTGAATCCACAACGATTTTCGAGCATTTTGAAAGGGTTTCTTCATCAATTTCCTGCATGTGAGGGAGATAGGACCCCACACCGTTAATATGGGTGCCTGGCTGAAGTGCTTTTCCAGAAAAAACGGGAGTTTCAGATCGGGTAGCACAAATAATAATATCCGCCTGGGAAACAGCCTCATCCGCTTTCTCAACAATGGTGATCGTTCCTTTGAAGCCCCAACCCGGAATCTTTTTGGCGAAATCCTCTTCTTTCCCCTTCGTACGGTTGTACAAAAGGATTTCCTTGATCGCTCGAACTTCAAGAACAGCCTGTAACTGTTCTTCAGCCATGGCACCGCAGCCGATAACTGCAACGGTATCAGCATTTTGTTTGGCAAGATATTTGGTAGCAACACCACTGATTGCCCCAGTCCTAAGTCTAGTTAAATAGGAGGCATTCATGCATGCGAGATGGTCTCCGTTTTCTGTACTGCTTAATAAAATAACACCTTGTGTTGTTTTTTTGCCTTGAGAAGGGTTATTTGGGAAAATGGAAACGACTTTAACTGCTGATTTTCCAATTGGTTCCATGCTGCTTGGCATATATATGGTGGATGCACGTTGCGCAGGAAAAGCGAGAAAGGTTCGATTTGGATTGTAAATTTTTCCTTCTATGTAATGATGCAAGGCCTCTTCTAAATCCTTAATCGCATCTTTCATCGTGTATAGTGAGCGAATCTGGTTTTCTGAAAGGATCAACAAGTTGTCATTCCTCCTCACTTATTTTAAAAGGTAATATGGGAAATAGGGGGATTTTACCACTATGTTGAGAAACTAGCCATTCTATGCTAGTTTTCCTGTGTGGAAATTTATTTCTACCCCCTATGCCCCAAATTTGAAGATAGGCACTTAATCGTCTGGTGTTTGGTCCGCGATATCCAATTCGTTAAGAATCGACCGGATTGTTTCCACGGAACATCCCTGTGGGTCTTCAATGGTCACTAACAAATTAATTTTGGTAGAAAAGGTAGGGATGCTTTCTCTAATTTCCGCATTTGTAGTTCCAAATTGTTTGCGAAACAGATGATTGCGATACGCTTTCCATCCCATTTCCACTAAATTTTCTTCATACGCCTCAAAATCTTTTTCTTCGATTGTGATCGATATTTCGGTAATTTTCATAGGATTCGTTACCCCCACAATTTTCATTGTTTGCTAGATTATACCACAAAAAAACCGAAACTTCTAAGGGTTTCGGCTTTTCCTATATAATGAAAACACTTGATCCCAATCCCAATGCTCATAATACCAGGCACCAAGATCGAGATTTTGAATCCAGATTCTTTGGTCCAATCCATTGGGGCTGGCGATCCAGACATTGGCTTTTTCCCGGTTCGTGCGAATCCAGAGTAATTGTTGGTCTGTAAACTGGGGGCGAAAATCTCCATCCTTTGCTGAGGGGGAGGTGATCTTCATAACAGTTTTTGTTCGCGTATCGATCTTATAAAGAGAGGGCATCGGCCTTTGTTGGACGTTGAATCCTTTGCTTTCTTTGGAGCGGGAAACGTAAACTAAATGGTTTGTCTGCCAATCAAAATCGCGATCCACATACCCTGCCGGTGTAAATGCTTCAGCTGCATTTTGCTCCGTTTTCATCACTCTAAAGGTTTTGGTTTCTGTTGCCAGTCGGCTTACTCCTTGAATATATCCCAAATGTGAAACACCAGGCGCCCAGTGGAACCATTCCTCATAGTTTAGCATTTGATCAATTCTGCGAAAAACCTTGGCATCACTCGATAGGATGCTTAACGTATTGTTGTCTGCTGACAGCGATGCGGTAGGGACTAGCTCGAACGCGATCCACCGACGGTCGGGAGACCATTTGAATGCGCTGGTTCCATAAAAATAGTCGTTTGCTCCTACTTTTATTGTGTAGAAATGCTCGGTTTGATATTGATCGCTCTCATTATTCCAAAGGATCTTCTTTAGGACGATGTCAGAATAAACATTTTCACCAGCTTTCGATGAGGTTAAAAATCCGTTTCCATCGGGTAACCAGGAAAAATTGATCACATCGGACGCGATTTTCTGGGTTGGACCAGACGTTCTAGCTTGGAGTAGATCGTTATCTGATTGAAAAGCTAGGACGTTATGCTTTGGCGACCACCTAAAATTGGCGCTGGCATTGGATGAAATTTTCGTATGCTTTTGTGAATCCAGATGGTAGAGCCAAAGTTCCCCTACCCGCGGGGCGAATTCGACATCTTTCGGTGTGCTGAGATAAGCGATCAACTGCCCATCTGGTGACCATTTCGGAAAGGCCGCGCTGATTCCTTCGGTCACTTTTATCTCGGCATTGCCGATCTTCATCCAAAGGTCGTTGTGACGAACAAAAGCGGCTTGGGGTGTACTAGCTGCTAGTACTGTAGGTTGAAGAAGCAGAAGTAAAACGATGAGAAATGCAAAGATATTTTTCATTTCGGATACCACCTCCTGTTTTTTTTAGAGTTCCATTTTTTAGTGATTTAAAACCAGCATATAAAGGTGAAGATGAGGGGAGGAGGTGTTACGTTATGAAGCTCTTAATTATCTTGGGAAGTGTAGTAGGTCCAATCATTATGGTGTACTTGCAGAAATTATGGCCACGGATCGAACCTCTGTATCATGTTTTAGCTTACATATCCGTCTTGGTTTTTGGTAATATAGCAGCACTGGCAATCTATGGTATTATCCGAGACAAAACGGTTTTCATGACGGAGATTCATGGGATCTTTCTCAACCCATGGTTTTTGTTGACGGGTTCCTATCTTGGGGTTTATTTAGTCTATAAAATTATTGGGTGGGCAATGGAGGAAACCAGGGCATAATAAATCCAACCAAAGATCGTCACCAAGGGGGAATTTGCTTGCAACGGTTTGATCCGGATTATGTCTTTTTTGAACCAGGGGCTTTGGAATATCCATTAGGAAAAACATTGTATGAACAGTTTCAAAAGCAAGGCGTTCCAATTCAAATGACAACTTCTCATAATCAGGTGCGTGGAATCCCGGGGGAAACAGAAACAGAAAAATATCGCAACGCAAAAAGAACACTGGTCGTTGGAGTCCGCAAAACGTTGAAATTTGACACCTCAAAACCTTCGGCAGAGTACGCCATTCCTTTAACAACGGGTTGTGCCGGGCATTGTCATTATTGTTATTTACAAACAACGATGAGTTCGAAGCCCTACATACGAATTTATGTAAATCTGGACGAGATCCTTGATCAGGCGGGGGCTTACATTATGGAAAGAGCACCGGAGATCACCCGTTTTGAGGCAGCTTGTACAGGAGATCCGGTTTCTGTAGAACACCTGACGGGCGCACTGAGAAAATATATCGAGTATATGGCGACAAAGGAATATGGCCGTTTGCGCTTTGTCACGAAATTTGCCAATGTTGACACTCTATTGGGAGTCCAGCACAATGGACACACGCGTATTCGCTTTTCTATTAATAGCCGTTATGTGATCCGTCATTTTGAACCAGCGACCTCCACTTTTGAGGAGAGGATTGAGGCAGCAGGAAAAATTGCTGAAGCAGGCTACCCCTTAGGGTTTATTATTGCTCCGATTATGAAATATGAGGGCTGGGAAGAAGAGTACCGGGAGCTTCTCCACCAGCTGCATGAACGATTGAAAAACGTGGCGGCGATTCAGGATTTAACCTTTGAGTTGATCCAACACCGCTTTACCAAAGTGGCTAAAAACACCATTCTGAAAAGATATCCGAAAACGAAGTTAGACATGAATGAAGAAAATCGCAAGTTGAAGTGGGGGAGATACGGGCGTTATAAGTATGTCTATCCCCCCGAGACGGTCGAGGAGATGAAGCAGTTGTTTGAGGAGACGATTCCAGGGTATTTTCCGCAGGCTGAGATTAGTTATTTTGTGTAGGGTGGCGCATAAATCAAAAAGATGACGACGCATATCTGGATGAAAATGACGCATAAAACGAAAAAACGACGCATAAATCCTGATTTTTGACGCATAAAAAAGAGGGCTTGAGGCCCTCTACCAATACTCTTTAAATTCCGCTAAAAACTGTTCAATCATCTCTACTTCTTTTTGATCCAGTGAATAATTGGGTTTTCGGCAGTAATCACTTTCAATGATTCCACGTTTTTGGAGGATGGTTTTCTCGGCTTTGACGATCAGTTCCACCCCCTGCATCCAATAGGATATGTAAGGGAGGAGTCGGGAGAATAGGCTTTCAAATTTTTCGGTTTGACCTGAAGTGTAAAGCTGGTACAACTCCACATAAATCTCGCCAAAGGAACAACCGGGTTGGATCCCTGCCGCGCCTCTGGCTAGGACGTCAGGCATCTGAATTCCTGCGTAACCAACCAGTGCTTGCAATCGCCCGTTGGATCCTGAAATGAGTTCGCTAATATAGCGCCCGGGTGGCTGGGTTTCCACTTTTACATATTGAATCTGCTCATACTTTTCTCGCAGGCGAATGAAGGTATCTGGGGCGATGCGCACGCCGGTTTGTGCAGGTGCGTACTGCACGACGATCGGAATATTGACAGCTGTGGCCACCACAGCAATATGATCGAAAATGGCCTGTTCAGATGGTTGAAGAAAGTAGGGGGGCAGCAGCATCAATGATTTGGCCCCCATGGCTTCCGCGGTTTTGGCCCGCTCGGCGGCAATTTCCAAAGAATGATCGGTAATGGAAATCATGCTGACGATCTCGGGATGTTTCGTGGTTTCTTCTAAAAGGATCTGCATCATCCTCGATCTTTCGTCGTCTGTCAGCTTATAGAACTCGGTCGCCAAACCAAATAGGGTGATTCCCCGAATCCCTGTTTTGACTAAGTGCCGCACCATATTTTGAAAGCTGTCTTCATCCACCAGTCCACTTTTCGTAAACGGAGCTGAGGCGATGGGGACAATTCCTTTGATAGATTCCATTGATAGTTAACCTCCTTTTAGTGAAATTATATATTATTCTGAACGGTTTTGATATAATGGAGAATATTAAAGGAGGGATGGATCTGAATTTATTGCCACGATCTTATCTGGTTCTAGCCAATCAATATGAAGCATTGCTGAGGAGACTTACTACCATACACCCGAAAAGGGATCGGATTAAAGACCATTTGGAGACGGAAAAAGCTGGTTATTGGGGAGAAACGAGATTGGATTATCATCTTGATTTTCTGCCAAACAAAGAGTATTGGATGTTTAATGGGCTTCGCCTCATTCAGGATGGGAAGGCTTTTCAGATTGATACGTTAGTTTTACATAGAAACTTTGGAGTGATTGTAGAAACGAAGAATATGGGAGGAACACTGGTTTTTGATAAATCCAATCAGCTGATTCGAATCAAAGACGGTCGGGAGGAGGGCTTCCAAGATCCGATCGCGCAAGCAAAAAGACAGCGATGGCAGCTCCAACGCTGGCTCCACGCACATAAATTCCCCGAAATTCCCCTTGAATATCTCGTAGCCATCGGCAAGCCGTCGACCATTCTAAAAATTGATCAAGATTCCCTGTTAGAAAAAATATTGCATGTGATTCACATTCCGGAGAAAATTTTGGAGTTGGAGAAGAGATATTGTGAGTCGGCTTTGAGCCATTATTACTTAGAGAAGCTTAGCCGAAGTTTGATAGCAGATAATACGCCTCGAATCTCTGATGTTCTTTCCTACTATTCTATATCTAAGGATGAAATCCGCAGGGGTGTGCAATGCCCTAAATGTTTCGCGCTCCCAATGGTCAGGAGCAAGGCTAGTTGGTTGTGTCCGCATTGTCGGACACTATCAAAAAAAGCCCATCAACAAGCAATTCAAGATTATTTGTTGTTGATCGAACCGACCATCACTAACCAAAAGTGCAGGGAATTTCTCTTACTAGAGTCGAGAAACCTAGCCTATAAGTTTATGCAGACGATGGATTTGTGCGCGGTGGGTTCTGGAAAAGGGGTGGTGTACTCGGGTTTGACGCATAAAATGAAAAAATGACGCATATCCGGGTGGAAATGACGCATAAAGCAAAAAAAGTGACGCATAAACTCTGATTTTTGACGCATATCCGAAAGGGGGAGGGGAAGGACATTATATTTTTAATGTCCTCATCCGATTGATGGCGGCGGCCACCTCCATTTTCCGGGGGAGGGCGAGGTCACCTGGGTGTTTCCCCGGGTAACGGGAAATGGCGTCGAGTCCCTCCGCGTGAATACGGCGGTACAATTCGTCAAGGATTTCTTTTAAGGAGGATCTGCCATTGACTAGGTTCTTATGGATGTAACGAAGGATGTCGGCAATCGCCCGGGTTTGGCTCGGATCGACCAGCTGCTCTACAAAGGATAAGTCAATTTCCGTGTGTCCATAGAGAATGGTATGTAAGCCTTTGGCATCGATTTTCTCTTTGTTTCCTTTCTGCGCATCAAAGCTTGCAGGCATTAGCACCCTAGAATTTATCCCGCCAAAGCTTGTCCCGCCCTCCGTCACTCTTTTTCCCTTTAATTTCAGGGCAATGTTCTTTGCTTCACTCGTTACGTCAATGGGGCAGTACTGATCCAACATCGTCACCGTATCTGCCGCGTCAAAATAATCACCGGATCCACCCAAGACAAGAATGGTGGAAACCCCATGTTCCTCATAAAGCTGGCGAACCCGATCGACAAAGGGAGTGATCGGCTCTTTTTCTTTGGCAATCAAAGCCTGCATTCTCGCATCGCGAATCATAAAATTGGTCGCACTCGTGTCCTCATCGACGAGCAGGACCTCAGACCCTATTTCCATCGCCTCGATAATATTAGCTGCCTGTGAAGTACTTCCACTTGCATCATCTGTGGAAAATCGCTCGGTATCTTTTCCAAACGGGAGGTTGGAAATAAAAGGGGAGATGTTCACTTTCTCCACGCGGCGCCCGTCTTCTGCTCTGATTTTCATAGCGGTTTCATTGGTGATCACGAATTCTCGCCCATCTCCTGCGATGTGGTGGTAGACGCCTCTTTCGATCGCTTTGAGCAAAGTGCTTTTTCCATGATAACCACCGCCTACGATCAAGTGGACCCCTTTCCTCAAAGCCATGCCTTTGATCGGTTCACGATGGGGGAGGGGGATTTCAATTTCGAGACTTGACGGGGATTGGAAAGCAATGACTTGCTTACCCGTGAGGGGGCGGTCGCTAATCCCGGTTTGCCGTGGCAAAACCGAGCCATTGGCGATAAAACATATGTATTGGTGCTGGTTTAGGTAATCGCGGATAGCGACTTGTTGGTCCATCAATAGGAGTTGGGCGACTAACTGAGATTCGTTGAACTCCTTGAGGGTCTGGAGAACGAGCAGAGGCAGGTCCTCACATAACAGCTTCACAGCCTCTTTCCCTAGAATCGTTCTCCCCGCTGCGGGCAGGCCAACCGATAGGCGAAGTTCGATTTTATCCTCGTTAACCTTTACAGCGGAGCGCGGCAAGATCTCTTGTCCTGGCCGATCAATGTGTATCAGTCCACTTTTTCCCGTGCCTTTGCGGTTTCGATCTAGCTGATGAATCCGTGCGGCGGCCTGTCTCGTAATAAAGTCTTCCAATGCGGTTCGGCGTGAGGTTAGGTGGATCCAATCCCATTTGATGTTAGCCTTGCGTAGGCTCATCTCACAGCGAATCCTTGATGGACTCGCGAAAGGATCCCCCTGTACATAATCAATATGAAGCAGCCAGCCATTCCCTTGATGGGAGGTTCCTTGGAGATCTTTGTAGGCTTTATAGCTTTTTTTGTCTAGCTGGAGAAGTTTGTTTTTTAAGGTTTGCATGACGACGGTTCACCTTTTCTATTAAGTTTACGTGCGTTGATTCGTGACAGAGATAAAGAGTTTTACCCGGCTCCAGTCAGACAAGGGACGGATTCGTGACAGAGATGAAGAGTTTTACCCGGCTCCAGTCAGACAAGGGACGGATTCGTGACAGAGATGAAGAGTTTTACCCGGATCCAGTCAGACAAGGGGC
>Ga0180215_1003690_pt1 | contig 14202 bp, 11 predicted proteins | sample eDN3rd37CBELigBY_FD_128871 | JGI IMG/M metagenome (GOLD analysis project Ga0180215, IMG submission 128871) | Enriched backyard soil microbial communities from Emeryville, California, USA - eDNA 3rd pass 37_C BE-Lig BY (version 2) (version 2) | ecosystem: Environmental > Terrestrial > Soil >...
GACCGTAATCGTCATTCCGGAAACACAGACGCAGGAGAAGAAGGACATGCTTCGCCTCTGTGGGGCGGAGCTCATCGAAGTCCCGGCCGTGCCCTATGCCAATCCCAACAACTACGTGAAGGTGTCGGGCCGGATCGCCGAGACCCTGGCAAAAAGCGAGCCGAACGGGGCGATCTGGGCCAACCAGTTCGACAATGTCGCCAACCGCGAAGGGCATGTGGTGACCACCGGACCGGAAATCTGGGCCCAGACCAACGGACGGGTCGACGGGTTCATCTGTGCGGTCGGGACAGGAGGTACATTGGCGGGTGTCGGCATGGCGCTGAAGGAGCGCAATCCGAAGGTCACCATCGGCCTCGCCGACCCGTTGGGCGCGGCCCTCTACAGCTACTACACGACCGGCGAGCTGAAGGCTTCGGGCTCGTCGATCACGGAGGGCATCGGACAGGGGCGGATCACCAAGAACCTCGAAGGGTTCGAGCCAGACGTCGCGTTCCAGATCCCGGACGAGGAGGCGGTGCCGCTGATCTTCGATCTGCTGGAGCATGAGGGGCTGTGCCTGGGCGGCTCGTCCGGCATCAATGTGGCCGGCGCGATCCGCCTTGCCCGGCAGCTCGGGCCGGGGCACACCATCGTGACCGTCCTGTGCGACTATGGCACGCGCTACCAGTCCAAGCTGTTCAACCCGGACTTCCTGCGCTCCAAGAACCTGCCCGTCCCAGCGTGGCTGGAGCGGGAAAGCACCCTGGACAAGTGCCTCGTTTGATAGACAGCCGTCAGGTAGGTCCTGCCATATGTTCTGGAGCTTCGAACATCACCTCCCGGTGCTATAATGGTTGTGTCCCGGTAAAACCTCTTAACAGGATGAGCCTGCAGAGCTGGCCGGTCTTGTTCAGGTGCCGTCGGGGGTATGAGGGAGCGCCATCATGCTGCCGAAGAGCGAGCAAAGCCCTGTGCAGGCCCTGCGCCCGTCCATAACGGCGCCGGTCTTTCCCAGCACCTCGACCGAGTTCATCAATGTCATGGCGCATTACCACCGGGCTGAGATCGCCCGCATGGCCGGCTGGCGCGACCGGATCGACCGCACCACCAACTGGGCCATTACCGTGGTCGCCGCCATGCTGTCGGTCTCGCTGTCCACCCCGACCGCTCACCATGGCGTGCTGGTCTTCGCCATGGTTCTGGTCCTGCTGCTCCTGGTGATCGAGGCACGCCGGTACCGCTTCTTCGACGTCTATCGCAATCGCGTGCGCCGCATGGAGCGCAACTACTTCGCCCAGATCTTCTCCCCCGAGGAAGGAACGACGGACGAATGGATCCGGAAGCTGGGGGAGGATCTCAGGCGCCCCCTGTTCCTGACGAGCACCAGCCAGGCCCTGACACGCCGGCTCCGCCGTAATTACTGCTGGATGTTCCTGATCCTCCTGTTCGCCTGGATCGTGAAGACGACCTTCATCAGGATGCAGGAGAACGCGGTCGATGCCCACCTTGTCGTGTCTGTCGGCGAATGGGTCAGGAACGCCGCCATCGGCCCCATTCCCGGATTGGCCGTCATCGCCGGGCTGACGATCTTCTATGGCTGGATTCTCTATGCCACGCTGCGCAAGCCGAAGGGGGAGGGGGAAATGGCCTTCGGCAACGTGCATGTCTAAAGGAAGCAGCACGAAGATATGATGTGCCGTATGCAGGCTTCGGGAGTATAGTAATATTCGGGCGTGACTGGCAGGCTGACCGAGGTTGTTGCCGTGAAAGCCATTCTGGTTCCGGTTGAACAGCATAGCTTGATGCGTTCGGTCCTGGACGCTGCCCTGCTGGTGGCGGGCCGGTTCGGGAGCCATGTGGAGGGCCTGGCGCTCGGGCCCGATATTCCCGATGTGATCGCCTTCGACGTTCCAGTGGGCTGGACCATCCTGAGTGAAAAGGAGCAGCGCGAGCTCGTGGAGCGGTCGCGCCACATCTTCGAGGAGTTCATGCTCTCCTGTGCCGTGCCACGAAAGACGGAGGCGCCGGATGAGGTTTCCTGCGGATGGCTCGGCCAGCAGCTGTTCGGGGACAGCTATGTCGGCAGCTTCGGCCGGGTGTTCGACCTGATCGTGCTCGGCCGTCCCGGATCGGGCGAGGAGCCGCCGCGGCTGGCGACTCTCGAGGCTGCCCTGTTCGAGGGCGGCCGCCCCGTGCTGATGGTTCCGCCATCGACGCCGGGCACGATCGGCGAGACCGTGGTGATCGCCTGGAACGGGAGCACGGAAACGGCCCGGACCGTGGCGCTTGCGACGCCCATTCTCCAGAAAGCCAGCCGCGTCATCGTCCTGACCCTGGAGGGCTGGGGCGTCGAGGGACCGAGCGGTGCGGAGCTGGCCCTTCGCCTCCAGCGCAATGGCATCCGGGCCGAAACGGCAGCGCGCAGGTTGAATACCCGCCCGCCGGGCGAAGCCATCCTTGAAGATGCGGCCTCGTTCCACGCCGATTTGCTCGTCAAGGGAGCCTATACCCAAAGCCGTCTGAGACAGATGATCTTCGGGGGAGCCACGAGCCACATCATTGCGCATGCCGATATACCGGTTCTGATGGCTCATTGAGGACAGGGCCCATGTCGGCAGTCCCGTTGCCGTGGGAATGCCCAGTGACAGAGGAGGGCATGAAGCATGATCAGCAATCGTACGGACATGACGATCAACCTCACCAATGCCGTGCTTGGTGCGATCCTGTTTCTCTCCCCATGGCTGCTCGGTTACGGTCAGGAGAGTTCGGCCGCCCTGAATGCCATGCTCAGCGGAGGGATCGTCGCCTTGCTGGCCCTTCTGGCGGCGGTCCGGCCCCATGACTGGGAGGAGTGGCTCAATGTGATCGCAGGTCTCTGGATCGCGGGCGCACCCTGGCTCTTCTGGTTCGAGAATGTGCCCGCCGCGCGCTGGGTCCATGTGGTCATCGGTTTCTGCATCGTGGCCATTGCGGCTTTCGAACTCTACCGGCTCTATACCGAACAGGATGGCATGATCTCTCGCGGCGGGCGGTCAAGATAGATGCTGTGTTCTCCGGCGTGGGCCTGGTTCAGGTGCCGAACGCTCCTGGCCCGATCCGTCTTTCGTCGCGACTGTGCTAACGTTGCTCGGGGTTGCATTGGTCTGAAGCAGATGGAGGCATCCATGTATGTCGTCATTCGGAAATTCAGAAACCTGCGCTCCGTGTCTGAGGCGGCGCGACGGGCCGAAAGCGGAATCGGTCAAGTTCTGCGGCAATCGCCGGGTTTTCAGGGATATCATGTTTTCGATTGCGGCAATGGTGTCGGCGGCTCCATCACCCTGTTCGACAGCCGGGAGGCCGCTCTTGCGGCAAACGAGAAGGCTCTGACGTGGATCCGCGCCAGCTTGGCGGATCTGGTTCAAGGGGAGCCGGAGATCACGGCGGGCGAGGTCTTGGCAACCGTGAAGCCCTGACGGCGTAGGCAGGTTCGCTCCCGTTCTCAGAGCTTGTCGATAACTGGCATCTGCCTCTTTCGATATGGCTCAGCCTATGGCCGAATGGTGTTTCGTTCCTAGTTCTCTCAGGAGGAGAACGAAAGACCATGACCGATTACGGACCACTGACCCTTCACGTCCCCGAACCGGCCGTTCGACCGGGGGGAGCTCCAGACTTCTCGAATGTGAAAATTCCCAAGGCCGGCGCCATCCCACGGCCGGATGTCGATGTGGATCCGGAAACCATCCGCGATCTTGCCTTTTCCATCATCCGCGTTCTCAACCGCGCAGGAGAGGCGGTCGGGCCCTGGGCCGGGCTTCTGAGCGATGAGGAACTCATCGAGGGCATGCGTCACATGATGACGCTGCGGACCTTCGATGCACGCATGCTGATCGCGCAGCGACAGGGCAAGACCTCCTTCTACATGCAGCACCTGGGCGAGGAAGCGATCAGCTGCGCCTTTCGAAAGGCGCTTTCACCAGGGGATATGAACTTTCCGACATACCGGCAGGCCGGCCTCCTGATCGCCAGCGGCTATTCGATGGTCGACATGATGTGTCAGGTCTATTCGAACTCCCGCGATCCCTTGAAGGGGCGCCAGCTGCCCGTCATGTATTCCTCCAAGGAGCACGGCTTCTTCACGATCTCCGGCAATCTCGCCACCCAATATGTTCAAGCGGTCGGCTGGGCGATGGCCTCGGCGATCCGGAACGACACCAAGATCGCGGCGGCCTGGATCGGGGACGGATCGACGGCTGAATCGGATTTTCACGCAGCGCTCGTCTTCGCGTCCACCTACAAGGCGCCGGTCATTCTCAACATCGTCAACAATCAATGGGCGATCTCCACCTTCCAGGGCATCGCGCGAGGCGGAGCGGGAACGTTCGCCGCCCGTGGATTGGGCTTTGGAATTCCCTCGCTGCGGGTGGATGGCAACGACTATCTCGCCGTCTATGCCGTGGCGAAGTGGGCGGCCGAACGGGCCCGGCGCAATCTCGGCCCGACGCTCGTCGAGTACGTCACCTATCGGGTCGGCGCCCATTCGACCTCCGACGATCCATCGGCCTATCGTCCGAAGACGGAATCCGACGCCTGGCCTCTCGGCGATCCGATCATTCGACTGAAAAATCATCTGATCCTTCGCGGAGTCTGGTCGGAGGAGCGCCATAAGCAGGCGGAGGCGGAAATCCTCGATACGGTGATCTCAGCGCAGAAGGAGGCCGAAAGCTATGGCACCCTTCACGCCGGCGCCAAGCCATCCGCGCGCGAGATGTTCGACGGCGTCTATGCCGAGATGCCGCCGCATCTGCGTCGGCAGCGTCAGCAGGCAGGAGTCTGAGCCATGGCGCGCATGACGATGATCGAGGCCATCCGCGACGCCATGGATGTGATGATGGGGCGCGACGAGCGCGTCGTGGTTTTCGGCGAGGATGTGGGTTATTTCGGAGGCGTTTTCCGCTGCACGGCGGGACTCCAGCAGAAATACGGAAAGACGCGCTGCTTCGATGCGCCGATCAGTGAATCCGGCATCGTCGGAACGGCGATTGGAATGGCGAGCTACGGATTGCGCCCCTGCATCGAAATCCAGTTCGCGGATTACATGTATCCGGCTTACGACCAGATCGTGTCCGAGGCGGCCCGGCTGCGCTACCGGTCGAATGGCGAATTCACCTGTCCGATGGTGATCCGCATGCCGACCGGCGGCGGCATCTTCGGCGGGCAGACCCATAGCCAGAGCCCCGAGGCGCTGTTCACCCATGTGGCAGGGTTGAAGACCGTCGTGCCGTCCAATCCTCGCGATGCCAAGGGCCTGCTGATCGCGGCCATCGAGGATCCCGATCCCGTGATCTTCCTGGAGCCGAAGCGGCTCTACAACGGCCCCTTCGACGGACATTACGACCGCCCGGTGACGCCGTGGTCGAAGCATGAATTGAGCGAAGTGCCGAACGGCCATTTCAGCCTTCCTCTCGGCACGGCCTCGATCGTGCGGGAAGGTGCCGCCCTCACCGTGCTGGCCTATGGCACGATGGTCTATGTGGCGCAGGCCGCCGCAGCCGAGACCGGCATTGACGCGGAGATCATCGATCTGCGTACGCTGATCCCGCTCGACATGGACACGATTGCGGCCTCCGTCCGGAAGACCGGGCGCTGCGTGGTCGTGCATGAGGCCACTCTCACATCGGGTTTCGGGGCGGAACTCGCGGCCCTCGTTCAGGAAACCTGCTTCTTCCAGTTGGAGGCGCCCGTGGTTCGCGTGACCGGATGGGACACGCCCTATCCGCATGCTCAGGAATGGGATTACTTCCCGGGCCCTGCCCGCGTCGGCCGGGCCCTTGTCGAGACGATGGAGGCCTGACATGGGCGAGCACCTGATCAAAATGCCCGATGTCGGGGAAGGCATTGCCGAGGCCGAACTCGTCGAATGGCACGTCAAGGTCGGCGATCTCGTCCGCGAGGATTCGGTGCTGGCCGCGGTGATGACCGACAAGGCAACCGTGGAAATCCCGTCTCCCGTCGATGGCGAGGTCATATGGCTCGGAGCGGAGGTCGGCGATGTGGTGGCCATCGGCTCGCCTCTGATCCGCCTGAAGGTGGAAGGAGAAGACAGCGTCTCGTCCGACAGCGGCCCTGAACAGAAGGCGGCTGAACCGCCTGCCCGGGCAGGAGAGATCGAGGCTCAGGCCGATGGCGCCGTCAAAGTCCCGGACGCTATCGTCGAACGGCAGGCCAAAAGCTCGCCGCCTCAGCCGGTGGAGAAGCCGCAGCCTCCTGCTGCGAGGATGCACCGAGCGCCCGCCATGCGTGCCGAAGGTGAGAAGCCGATCGCTTCCCCGGCCGTTCGCTTGAGGGCCCGCGAGGCCGGGGTCGATCTGCGGCAGGTCCCCGGATCCGGCCCCGCGGGCCGGATCACCCATGAGGATCTGGATGCCTTCCTCACGCATGGCCGGCAAATCGCCAGAGCGCCGGGACTATCCCAGAACACGTCGGTCGAGCACATCAAGGTCGTCGGCCTGCGCCGCAGGATCGCGGAGAAGATGTCGATTGCGAAATCGCGCATTCCGCACATCACCTATGTCGAAGAGGTCGACGTGACGGCGCTCGAGGATCTGCGGGCGTCTCTCAACGCGAACAGGCGGGCCGACCGGCCGAAGCTGACGCTGCTACCGTTTCTGATGCGGGCCATGGTGAAGGCCATTTCCGAACAGCCTCATCTGAATGCCATCTACGACGATGACGCCGGCATCGTGCATCAGCATGGCGGCGTTCATATCGGAATCGCGACGCAGACTGGTTCGGGCCTCATGGTGCCGGTGGTGAAACATGCGGAAGCGCGCGATCTCTGGGATTGCGCAGCCGAGTTGAACCGTCTCGCCGAGGCAGCGAAGTCTGGCCTCGCCAGCCGGGAGGAGCTGAGCGGGTCGACGATCACCATCACGTCGCTCGGTGCCATGGGAGGCATCGTCACCACACCGGTGATCAACTATCCCGAGGTCGCCATCATCGGCGTCAACAAGATGATGGTGCGGCCGGTCTGGGACGGTTCGACCTTCATCCCCCGCAAAATGATGAATCTCTCCTCCAGCTTCGATCACCGGATCATCGACGGCTGGGACGCGGCGGTTTTCGTGCAGCGCATCAAGACGCTTCTGGAGACCCCCGCCATGATCTTCGTGGAGGCTTAAAACCGATGAAGGATATTTCCTGCAAGCTCCTGGTCATCGGAGCCGGCCCCGGAGGCTATGTCTGCGCCATCCGCGCCGGGCAGTTGGGAATCGACACGGTCATCGTCGAGGCCGGCAAGGCCGGAGGAACCTGCCTCAATGTCGGCTGCATCCCCTCCAAGGCGCTCATTCACGCGGCCGAGGAATACGACAGGATCGTGCATCTGGCGAACGGCCGCAACGCCCTCGGGATCAGGACGACGAAGCCGGAGCTCGATCTCTCCCAGACGATCGCCTGGAAGGACGGCATCGTCGGGCGCCTCAACAGCGGCGTGGCGGGACTGCTCAAGAAGGCGAAGGTCAAGATCGTTCAGGGCCGGGCGCGCTTTCGCGACGGCAAGACCGTCGAGGTGGAAACGGAAACGGGCCGGCAGGTCATTCGGGCCGAGAATGTGGTGATCGCAACCGGATCCGCTCCTGTCGAGTTGCCGAGCCTGCCGTTCGGCGGACCCGTGATCTCCTCCACCGAGGCGCTGGCGCTCAACAAAGTTCCGGAGCGCCTCGTCGTGGTCGGCGGCGGCTATATCGGCCTTGAGCTCGGCACGGCCTTCGCCAAGATGGGAGCGAAGGTGAGCGTGGTCGAGGCTCAAACCCGCATCCTGCCGCAATACGATGCGGAATTGACACGTCCGGTTGCCAAGAGGCTGCAGGCCCTCGGCATCGAGGTGATGACCGGCGTCAAGGCGAGAGGCTTGGCGAAATCTGGCGATGCGCTGCTGGTCGAGGCAGCAGACGGGGCGGAGGTCTCGCTCGCCGCCGACAAGATCCTCGTCACGGTCGGCCGGAGGCCGGTGACGCAGGGCTGGGGGATGGACGAACTCGTCCTCGATATGGACGGTCCCTTCATCCGCATCGACGATCGATGCCGAACATCCATGCGCGGGATCTATGCCATCGGAGACGTGACCGGCGAGCCCATGCTGGCTCACCGCGCCATGGCGCAGGGCGAGATGGTGGCCGAGATCGTTGCGGGGCACAAGCGCGTCTGGGACAAGCGCGGCATTCCGGCCATCTGCTTTACCGATCCCGAGATCGTCACCGTGGGTCTGTCACCGGAGGATGCGCGCCGCGCGGATATCGACATCAAGATCGGCCAGTTTCCGTTCTCGGCCAATGGCCGGGCGATGACCAGAATGGGCGAGGATGGTTTCGTGCGGGTCGTCGCCCGCGCGGACAATCATCTGGTGCTCGGCATTCAGGCCGTCGGGCAGGGCGTCTCCGAAATGTCGGCGGCTTTTGGTCTGGCGCTCGAAATGGGCGCGCGCCTGGAAGACATCGGCGGGACGATCCATGCCCATCCGACGCAAGGCGAGGCATTCCAGGAAGCTGCGCTCAAAGCCCTGGGGCAGGAGATTCATATTTGACGGGATATCTACGATCTCAGGGAGAGAGGACCACGCGGTAGGCTTCCAGGTCGCCCTTGCCCTTGATCGGGATCGGGCCCAGCGGGACGGCCTCGATGCGGGCTTTCACCATTTCGCACGCGACCGCGCTGATATTGATGCTGGTGCTCGTGCCATAGGCAGCCAGGCGTGCGGCAACATTCACCGTATCGCCCCAGATGTCGAAGCTGAACTTCTGCCGACCGACGACGCCAGCCACCACGGGACCGACATGAATGCCCACCCGCACATCCCACGGAATCGGCAGCTGTCGGGCTGAGGCGATCGTCGCGGCGGCGCATTCAATGCTGGCCATCACCGGGTCGGCATTCGGCAGGAGAAGTCCTGCGGTGGCGAGGAGCCCGTCGCCGACCGTCTTGATCTTCTCAAGGCCATATTTTTCCGCGTTGTCCTCGAAGGCCGTGGCAAAGACGTGAAGATTGGCGACGATTTTTTCAGGGGCGAGAAGATCGCAATAGGCCGTGAAGCCGATCACGTCCGCAAAGAGCACGACGACATTCTCATGCCGGCGGGGCGTGACGCTCTGACAGCGTTCGAGTTCATCCACAGCCTGAGCCGGGAGAATGGCACGAAGAAGTACCTCGGCCCGGGCACGTTGCCGCTTGATCTCCTCGATGAAGCTCTTCTCCTGGTCGTGCAGACGCTTCTTTTCCAGGCAGGCTCCGACCCTGGCCCGCAGCAGCGCCGGATTGAAGGGCTTGGGCAGATAGTCTTCCGCACCAAGCTCGATGCAGCGGACGACGCTCTCGAACTCGGAGAGCGCCGAGATCATCAGGACCGGGATATCGCGCTTGGCCGGGTCGGATTTGAGGTGCTTCAAAACCTCGTATCCATTCACCTCGGGCATCATGATATCGAGGAGGATGAGATCGAAGCGTTCCCGGGCGATCTTTTCCAGTGCCTCGCGTCCATTCTCGGCCGTGGTCAGATCGGTCCAGCCCTCGCGCTGCAACCGCCGCGTCAGGGTATAGCGGTTGTCTTCGTTGTCATCCACGACCAGGATGCGAGCCCCGGCATAGATCATGGCGGGATCCGATTCTGTAGAAGGCAGCCGATCTTCGCCAGGAGCCTCTCGAAGTCGATCGGCTTGGCATCGTATTCATCGCAACCTGCCGCTAGGGCGCGCTCCCGGTCTCCAGGCATCGTGTGTGCGGAAAGGGCGATGATCGGGATTCTTTTGGTGTCCGGCGCTTCCTTCAGCAGGCGGGCCGCGCTCCATCCATCGATGGATGGCAAGCCAAGATCCATCAGAATGAGATCAGGTTCCTCCCTGCGCGCCATCTCGATCCCCTGCTCGCCATCGGCGGCGACGATGACCTCGAAGCCATGCTTTCTCAGGCGCTGAGACAGCATATACACATTGTCCTCGTTGTCCTCGACATACAGAATTCGGATCATATTCGCTCCCGATGGTCGACCCGCCCAGGTCTCAGGCAGTCGGCAATGACCTCCCGCAAGGTGGACAGCACTTCGTCTTTTCCGCCTGGCCGCTTGCGAAGAACTCTCAGGATGCTGCCATTGAGGCGTTGGAGATCCTCGTCGCTGAGATCCGCGGCCGTGAGAACGATCAAGGGGATATGACGGGTCTTCTCATCCCGGCGAATCTCGTCGACGAACTCGAAACCATCCAACTCCGGCATCATCAGGTCGAGAAGGATGATGTCGGGATCGATCAGGGGCAGCCGCTCAAGCGCAACCCGCCCGTTCTCCGCCTCGGCAACCCCCCATCCATCCTCCCGAAGGACACGGGTCAGCCACCCGCGGGTATGGGCGTCATCCTCGACGACCAGAACGCGCGGGCTCGTATGTGCGGGGCGGCAGGAATCCAGTGCCTTCAGGAGGTATTCCCGATTGACCGGCTTCGTCAGATAGGCGGCGGCTCCAAGGGCATAGCCTCGGTTCTCCTCGTCGAGGATGGTCACCATGATGACCGGAATGTCTCTCAGCTCGGCATCCCGCTTTAGTTCCTGCAAGGTGCTCCAGCCATCGAGATCGGACATCAGGACATCGAGCGTGATGACAGAGGGCTGGAAGTCGCGGGCCATTTGAATGCCCTGGCGACCGCTGTCGGCCGTCATGATATCGAAGCCTTCCCGGACCAGGATCTGTCGCAGGATATCCCGTGACGTATCCTCATCGTCGATGACCAATGCGCGCCGCCCCTGTCCGATAGGGTGAGCATAGGTCAGGGAGTGCTTCATGTCGGAGTGGGCGCTGCGTCTGCCCGACGGCGCTCGTCCAACCGGCAGCGTGACCGTGAAAGTGCTCCCTTTTCCGACAGTGCTGCTAACCTCGATATCCCCACCCATGATCCGGCAGAGGCGGCGACTGATCGCGAGGCCGAGGCCGGTTCCTCCATATTTTCGTGTTGTCGAGCTGTCGGCTTGAGTGAACTCCTGAAAGAGCTTGGCGCATTGCTCTTCTGTCAGGCCGATCCCCGTATCCTGCACGGAGATCGACACCTGATCGCCGCCAGAACCGGCCTCCCGGTTAGCCCGAAGAGTGACGGTACCGTTCCTGGTGAACTTGCAGGCATTGCTCAGAAGGTTGAACACCACCTGGCGAACCCGAACTGGATCGGCGTGGATGTTTCCGAGATCCGGCGCGATTGTGACGTCGAGGCGGTTGCCGTTCTTCGCCGCGAGGGGCTCTGCCGTTCTGGAGACGTCCTCCAGCAGGCATCTGAGATCGATCTCCTCGGGATGAAGCTCGAACTTGCCTGACTCGATCTTGGCGAGATCGAGGATCTCATTGATGAGTGCCAGGAGGTGAGCGCCGGCATGGTGGATTCGTTCCAGCGGTTCGATCAATGGCTCGTCACCCGTTTCCTGGGCGTCCTCCTTCAGCATCTCGGTGATGCCGATGATGGCATTCAGCGGCGTTCTCAGTTCATGACTCATATTGGTGAGAAACTGGCTCTTCGCCCTGGTGGCCGCCATGGCTTGATCCCGAGCCAGCTCGAGCTGTGCCGCGTGACGCTTGATCTCGGTAATGTCCGTATAGACGGCAACGGTTCCACCGCCGGCGATCTTGCGCTCGCTCACCTGGATCCAGCGATCTCCGTTTCGATGCTGGGTTTCGGACGCAACCGGATTCCTGTGACGGGCCATTCTCTCAGCCACCCAGGCGTCGATCCGTCCCTCTGCTTCCTGGATGAGGCCCAGTTCCGCAGCGCGCCGGATCACGGTTTCGAACGGAGTGCCCGGGGTCATCGGGACGCCCGTTACGGGATAAAGCAGCTCCTCGTAACGGCTGTTGCACAGGACGAGGCGATCATCGGCATCATAGAGGGCAAATCCCTCGTTAATGCTCTCGATGGCGTCGATCAGACGTTGCCGGGCGTCGGCTACCTCGCGCAGATTCTTTTCCTCGACCTCGATCGCCGTGTCGCGGAAGACAGCTAATGCTCTCGCCATCTGCCCGATTTCATCCCCGCTATCCGCCGGAATAGGTGCCCGCAAATTGCCGTCGGCGATCGCTAGCATGGAGTCGCTCAGATTGCGCAGACGTGCGACAAGATTGCGGTCGACGTAGAGCCAGACGATGAGAAGCGAACTGAGGAGGCTCAAGGCGACGACCCCGCGGAGCACGTTGTTGCCGACGCGCTGCGTCATCAGCGCTTCCCTGCTGGCCGACTGAATATCAAGGCGGGCCGTATTGACGAGCCCGTCGACGGCCTTCGTGAGCTGCGATGACAGGCCGACATTCTCCTGCAGGAGGCGCTCGGCGTCCTCTACCAGACCGAGTTCCGTCCTTCGAACGGACAACAGGCTGTCAGGACCCTCGATCAGCTTGGCGAAGTCGGCAATGCGCTGATCGAAACGGGAGCGCAGCCGAGCATCGGCCAGGTCGGATGAGATTTGCCGTAGGGCCGAGAGAGAGCGGTTCAAGGGAAAGCTCAGGACGGCGATGTCTGCGATATTCTCGGCCAGGGAGGCTTTGAGCAGGCCATCGCTGATCGCTGCGAATTCCAGTTGCGCCTTTTGCATGAGCAAGTCTTCGGCGATTTCCTGGATCACCACAGAAGGGGGAAGGGGAGAGCCTTGGGTCGGATGATCGCGACGTGAAGCTGCAAATTTCGAGTCGAGAACCACGAGGGCAGGGGCGACGAGGCGCTGTGCCGCTACGGTGGCATTCGAAAGGCGTCGGAGAAGATCGTCCTTGTGAGCCGAGACGGCAAGGCGGCCAGCGACGAGGCCTGCAAGCGCTGTGAGATTGCGGCGAAGCCTTTCGACGGAAGGCTCCATGGCTGCTCCCATTGCGGGATCGATGTCGCTCCTGATCTGTGCAAGCAGCATTTCCAGGCGGTCGACCTCCGCCGTGATCGACGCCGAGACCTCCTGGTATTGGGCTTGCGAGCGGGCGCTCAGCAAAGTGGGCGCAGCCGCAACGATGCGCTCGGCCTGACGGGATAGATCGAGAGCCGTGAGAGCCGAGGGAACGCGTTGCTCCGTGATCCGTTCGATGACATAGGTCATCTGACGAAAAGCGTAGGTTCCCGCAGCAGCGGCAAGCACCGCGAAGGCGCTGATTCCGAGAAACGCAAGGAGCAGGCGCCAGCGGACGCTCAATCGGGCAGGCATGATGGCAAGGGCATTGCCCCTCCCTCACTCCAGGGGAACATATCGATCGCTCCGCCAGATGAACCATTCGAAGCCGGACTGTTTCACGTCGCCCTTCTCGTCGAAGCTGATCCGACCGAGAATCGTATCGAACTCATTGCTGCGCAGCGCGCTGATGACGGATTTTGTCTCTGTCGAGCCTGCTATTGCGACCGCCTGGGCCCAGGCTTGGATGGCTCCGTAACTATAGAGCGTATAGCCTTCGGGTTCGAAGCCCTGCTGACGAAAGCGCTCGACGACAGATGCCGCTACCGGGCTCCGGCGCGGGTCACGAAATGACGTGAAGAGGGTGCCATTGCCGGCTTCTCCCGTGACCTGCACGAAAGCTTCGCTGGCGATGCCGTCCCCTGACACCAGTTGCAATCGATAGCCTTCTTCACGTGCACCGCGGATCAGCAACGCGGCTTCTCGGTAATAGCCGCCGAAATAGACGACTTCGACTCCGGCTGCCCGCAGCTTCTCAATCAATGAGGAATAGTCGCTCTGGCCGGGAACCAAGTCCTCATAAAGAGCTTCAGTGATGCCATGCTTTCGGAGTTGTCGCAGGGTTTCTTCGGCGAGGCCTTTACCGTAGACGGACGTGTCGTTGACGATGGCAATCCTGGCATTCGGCCACCGGGCAGCAAGGAAATCGCCGGCGATAGCGCCCTGCTGATCGTCGCGCCCACAGATGCGGAAAACGTTGGATCGGCCTTCTTCCGTCAGGCGCGGATTGGTCGAAGCAGGCGTCATCTGGATGATGCCGGCTCTCGCATAGATCGCGGCTGCCGGAATGGATGCTCCCGAGCACTGATGTCCAACGACGAATGACACCTTGGCAGCAACGAGACGTTGTGCGGCAGCAATCGCTTGGCCGCTGTCGCATGCATCATCGACGGAAATGAGCCTCACTTGTTGTCCGAGTACCCCGCCGGCGGCATTCAGATCGGCGACTGCCAATTCCACACCCTGCTGCTGCTGCTCGCCTTGATAGGCATTCGGGCCCGTCAGGGCTCC
>Ga0180215_1003691_pt1 | contig 14200 bp, 10 predicted proteins | sample eDN3rd37CBELigBY_FD_128871 | JGI IMG/M metagenome (GOLD analysis project Ga0180215, IMG submission 128871) | Enriched backyard soil microbial communities from Emeryville, California, USA - eDNA 3rd pass 37_C BE-Lig BY (version 2) (version 2) | ecosystem: Environmental > Terrestrial > Soil >...
CGAAGCAGCATTAAAACCTTATCTTCTGCATGAATGATTTCACCCCAGTTGCGTGCACTTGTTTGAACCATTGCCGAACGTGGGATACGAATTTCTTGGTATTTTTTGAATGCTTCTTCATAGGAATCGTTCGCTTTTAATTGTTCACCTAAAATATATGAATCTTCTAATGCTTGAACTGCACCTTGCGCAAGGTATTGCAGCATTGGGTGTGCAGCGTCACCCATTAATGTAACATTTCCCTCTGTCCAGTTATCAATTGGAAGACGGTCAAACATTGGCCAGCGGAATTGACGGTTAATGTATGAAAGTGCGTTTTGTACTTTTGGATGTGCACCTTCAAAACGTTTTGCCATTTCATCCGGGTTGCCCCAATCTTCTTTTGTTGCATCGTATGATTTAAATACAACTACTTGGTTATATAATTCACCGCGACGAACTGGATATTGTACCATATGAAGGTTTGGCCCGATCCACATAATTACATCATCTAGATCTAAATCCTCTGAAACTTCTTCAATCGGAATCGTACCCCGATATGCTACGTAAGTTGAGTTGATCGGTTCATCGTCTGCAAAGTTTTTACGAATTTTTGATTTTAAGCCATCTGCCCCGATTACAGCTTCAGCGGTAAATTTCTCGCCATTTTGGTTAGTAATCGTCACAGTTCCATCGTTTTGCTCTGTGCTTTGGATCACTTGATTATTAAAGAATTTGATGTTTTCAAATTTTTGACAAGCTTCAAAAAGAACACGGTGTAAATCTGAACGGTGTAATACTACATACGGCTGACCGAATTCTTTTTGGAAGTCTTCTCCTAAATCGAGGGTAGCAACTTCTTTTGCTGTATAGACATCTTTTAATACTAAACGCTTTGGTTGTACTGCGACTTTTAAAATATCCTCTTTTACCCCTAGATAATCCAATACTTCTAAAGCATTTGGAGCTAATTGGATCCCAGCGCCAACTTCACCGAACTCTGGTGCTTGCTCAAAGACAGAAATAGATTTCCCTGTATTTTTATAGATTGATAATGCAGTCGCCAGACCACCAATTCCTCCCCCTACAACAATGATATCGCTTACATTTCCCATATTCCTTTTCCCCCTTATCTGCTTTATTTAAAACAAATCCTAATTTCTCAAATCCTAAATCACTTTAATTCCACAAATAGAGAACCTTGTTCTCATTAATAGAAATTTATAACACTTTACACCATTTCGTCAATACAAAATTGAAAAATTTAGAAATTTCCGTCAAGGTATATTTTTGTTATAATTACGAACTAACGCAAAAAAATGCTTTTTAAAGTGCAATATTTCTATTTGCAAACTATTGAGAATACAGAGGATAGCATCAATAATGCATTCTAAGGGGGAGCAACATGACAACGAAAAACAAGATATCGGTTATTCAATCTTTACAGGTGGGACTCAATATTTTAGATGTCTTAGCAGAACAAAAGGAACCTTTAAAATTTACTGATATTCAAAATTTAACTTCCATGACCAAAAGCAATTTGTATAAATATCTCTCAACTTTATGCGAATTCGGGGTCATACATCGAAACCCAGTGACAAACACTTATTCTTTAGGGCAGAAATTAATTCATTTAGGAAATATTGCTTTAGGCCAATCTTCTATTATTGAAATTGTCATTCCGTACTTAAAGAAAATAAATGACAACACAAGTTTAACTGCCTTACTTGCCATTCCATCTGTAAATGGACCGCTTATTACTTATATCTCAAGTGCAGATTACGGCGTTAACATTGGAGCACAAATCGGAACGACACTACCACTTTCCTCTTCGACAGGAATTATCTATTCAGCATTTCCTAATTCACAAATGATTTCGTGGGTGGAAGAAGAAGCTTCAAAGCTGGATGAAGAAGCTCTTCAAAAGCACGAATCTTACAAAGAGAATGCTAGAAAACTATTTTTTGCCTCTAAAATTGAGCCATTAGTTGAACATGTTTCCAGTTACAGTGTGCCGATTTTAAATTTCAATAAAGATCTAATCGGTGCTATCACTGTAGTTGGTTATACCGAAATCGTTCCAAAATCAGCTGATCAGCCAATTGGCCAATATGTTCTCGACATCTCAAAACAGATTTCCACCTACTATGGCTTTACAGATTAAAGAACAATTTCAAAAATTATGATGAGAAAAAATTAGCGAAATTAGCTAATCAAGAAGCTTTTCAGAGTATTCCCTAACTTGCAAATGAATTTTTAGAAAATAAATAACATTGACTTTTTTCAACGAAAATATTAATCTTTTTATTAATAGTGAACTTTGTTCATCATCCGAGAATATAATTATAGGGGGATTATTATGAAACTTATTAACTTCACATCGGCGGGACATACAAGAGCAGGAGCAATTGTTGAAGATAAAGTAATCGACATAAACTATGCTTACCAGGCACAGTTAAAGGCTGACGGTAAATATCGCTATGAAGAAATTGCTCATGCTTTTGTACCAGCTACAGCAGATGAATTATACCAAGGCGGTAAAGAATCACTTGAATTAGCACAAAATGCAATCGATTTCATTTTAGCCAATCCAGATAGCTTCGATAAAAAAGTGATTTATAACAAAAACGAAGTAAAGGTTGAAGCACCTGTACAAAACCCAGGAAAAATTATTTGTGTAGGCCACAACTATCGTGAGCATATTTTAGAAATGGGTCGTGAACTTCCATCTAACCCAGTTATTTTCGCAAAATTTGCCAACACAATTTTAGGACCGGAAGATGATATTCCATTCTATCCAATTTCAGACCAACTAGATTACGAAGCCGAATTTACATTTGTTATCGGAAAACAAGCTCGTAACGTTTCTGAAGAAGATGCACTTGACTATGTTGCAGGTTACACAATCACTAATGATGTAACATATCGTGATATTCAACGCCGCACACTTCAATGGCTGCAAGGTAAAACGATAGATGGTACAGCACCAATGGGACCTTACTTAGTGACTTCCGATGAATTGCAAGATCCTTCTGGATTGGATGTTGTATTGAAAGTAAATGGTGATGTTCGTCAAAAAACAAATACTGCAAATCTAGTATTTGATGTGAAGAAATTAGTATCATTCTTATCAAACTTAATGACGCTGGAACCAGGTGATGTTGTATTGACTGGTACTCCTGGTGGTGTAGGATTTGCAATGGATCCTCAGCAATTCTTAAAAGATGGCGATGTAGTTACAATCGAAATCGATAAAGTGGGCACATTGGAAAACACTGTAAAATCCACTCAAGTTGTTGCTACAGTTTAAGTTATGGGTATAGAAGGGTTTGAGTAGTGTGTTCACTACTCCCCTTTTCTTTATAAAATTTTAATTGCAAAGGGGAATGCATTATGGCTGAAGTAAGTCAAGAAGTTAAGGAATTTATGAAAAGTTCAATTGTAACCGATTACACGAAGGACATTCAACAGTACAACTTAGGACCTCTTTGGGAAGCAATTCCTGAAATTATGAATCATACGCCTAAACCACATGCTGAAGCTTATCTTTGGAGCGATGAGTTAATTAAAAAGAAAATGGGAGAAGCTGCACAAATCTTCACGCCAGAACGCGGCGGCGAACGTCGTGCAATTTACTTCCAGAATCCTGGGTTAACATACCGTAAGCCATGGGGATGGGCATCAACAACTCAAACAATTTATGCTGCTGTTCAAATGCTGCAGCCTGGTGAAAAAGCGCCGTCTCACCGCCATTCCCAAAGTGCCCTTCGCTTCATCTCTGAAGGTACTGGTGCTTACACAATCGTGCAAGGTGAACGTATTTTCATGGAAGAAGGAGATTTCTTAATCACGCCTAAAAACTTATGGCATGGTCATGAACATGTAGGTACTGAACCGATGCTTTGGATGGATGCTTTAGATATTCCAACGATCTATTCAATTGGCGGTACATTCTTTGAGCCTTATGCAGATGGTTTACAACAACCGGATATCCCGGATAACTTTACTGAAAAACGTTACCGTGGCGGTATGGTTCGTCCAGTTGGCGATGATAAATACACTGTTGCCCCGCTTGCAAACTATAAATGGGATCGTACAGTTGAAGGCATTAAAGGTTTAATGGAATTTGATCCAAATCCACATCACGGATTTGCAGTCGAATATATCAACCCATCAACTGGTAAATCAGCTAACCCTACACTAGGAACAAGAATGCAGCATTTACCAAAAGATTTCCATACAAAGGCTTTACGCCATACTCACTCTACTGTTTACCATATTCATAAAGGATCTGGTTATTCAGTAATTAACGGTGTTCGTTTTGACTGGAAAAAAGGCGATTACTTCGTTGTGCCAAACTGGGCTTGGTATGAACACGTTGCTTCTGAGGATTCTTACCTATTCTCGGTAAACGATATTCCGATTATGGATCGATTCGAATTAGAACAGGAGCAAGCTTATGATTCAAACAACGGTCATCAAATAATTACTGGTGAGTTTAAAGCTGCTTTCCGTTAATAATAATTAAATTATTATTCTATAAAGTTAGGGTAGAATTTAGAGCATCTTCTAAATTCCGCCCTTCTTCTTTATAACGAGATATTCGTTAAATTTTGTCGAATCAGCTTTCTAAATATATATATAATTAAAAATTTTCTATTTCTTAAAAACTATTTGACATTTTTGTGACTGTTTTTTATATTATAAGTGTATATACTTCACTATTTAGAGAATTATATTTTTAACCAAGAATGAAAACGCTTTTTTTTAGAATAATTCGAATACTATTTCCGAAAAGTTTTAAGTGGGGATTTAATACTTTACACAAGGTATTTAGGTTACCAACGCTGACATGAAACGATTATCCATAAAAATATCTTTGAGAGATCGTTGTACTTATAGCAAGGTGCCTTTATATATAAAGGGATTATTTGAGGGGGAAATTCTATGAAATTAAAAAAGTATTGGTTGTTGTTAACGCTATCAGTCCTTGCCGTTGTGCTTTGTGCATGTGTAGAAAGCACTGACACTTCAGGTTCAACAGAAGGTTCTAGTGACGATGCAGGCGGTGAAGATACACGTACATTTAAAATTGCTCACGTTGTACAAGAATCACACGTTTGGAATGCTACAGCAGTAAAATTTGGGGAAGAATTAGAGAAACTTTCAGATGGCAGATTAAAAGTTGAAATTTACCCTGCTTCTCAACTTGGGGCTGAAGCAGACATGGTTCAACAAATCGAAACCGGTGCCATTGATTTTGGATTTATGACAAACGCTTACATGAGTACACGTGAAGATTCATTAAATGGCTGGTTTATGCCTTATCTATTTAATAACCTTGAAGAAGCAGTTGCTATGCGTGAATCGGATGAAGCTAAGCAAATGCTGGAAAGCTTAAGCTCACAAGGTTTAGTTGGACTTGACTTTGCCTTCGCAGGTAACCGCCACGTACTTATGAAGGATGGTTTTGCTGAAACTCCAGAAGACTTAAAAGGTAAAAAAATCCGTATCATCGGAAGTCCATCGATGCAATCTTATTGGGAAAAAGTTGGAGCTGGCCCTACAGCAATGCCTTTAACGGAAGTATATACTTCTTTACAAACAGGGGTTATTGATGGAATTGATATCGATCTAGATGCTTTAGTTACTGAAAAATACTATGAAAATGCAAAATATTTAACACTTACAAATCAAATGACATTCCCTACTGTGATTGTCATGAGCCAAAAAATTTATGATGAATTATCGCCTGAAGATCAAGAAATTGTAAGACAAGCGTTGAAAACAGCTGTTGACTGGGGTGTAGATGAAGCCATCAAGCGTGAAGCTTCTAACCTGGAAACATTAAAAGCGGCTGGTGTTGAAGTATTAGAAGAAATTGATACTGCCAACTTCCAGGAAGTTACAGATCAAGTTCGCGAAGAGTTTTCAAACAAGTCAGATATTATTAAAGCATTTATCGAAGCGGCTGATAGTAAATAATCTTTACTTAAAGCTAGAATAAAATTGAAATGGGACTTTCTCCTATCTTTTGTAGATGGAAAAGTCCCCTTTCATATAATGCGTTATCAGCGCTACACTTCTTATTACATACTCTATAGTTAGAAGGTGATCTTTTGAAAATAGTAAAAAAGATAAATAATTTCGTTTTCAGTATTGAAAAAATATTAGCCATAATCTTGGCAATCGGATTACTTGTATCATTAGCAGCGGGCGTTTTTTTCCGCTATGTGCTAAAAAACCCTCTTTTCTGGTCAGATGAATTAGCTATTTTCTGTTTAATCTGGATCACCTTTATCGGAGGAAGTTTGTCCCTTAAAGAAAAGGCATCTCCTTCTATTACAATTTTGACTGATTTAGTTCCTATTAAATATAAAAAGTATGTCCAAGCCTTGAGCAACATCATTCTTTTAGCATTTGTTGCTTACATTCTATATCTTGCAATCGTATGGATTAGTATGCCAAGCATCCTGGTACAAACTTCGACTGCGATGAATATCCCTAAAATCTATTTTTATTTTAGTATTCCAGTTAGCTTTGTTTTCTCTGTGTTCCACGTACTTGCAAATATTTTCATAGATTTTAGTGATCGTGAAAAGGAGGAATCCTTACAATGACAATCGCGTTGATTTGTTTTGCTGTTCTTCTATTATTAGGTGTCCCAATCGCTTATGTGTTGGGAATGACGACAGTTATTTATATTTTTGCAACAGATAATATGGGGCTGCTTCTTACGGTGCCACAACGGTTATATTCCGGAATGGAAAACTATGGACTATTAGCGATTCCACTATTTATGTTAGCCGGTGAGCTAATGAACTCTGGCGGGATTACAAAACGTTTGGTGAACGTTGCAAAGCAGTTTTTCGGTCATTATCTTGGCGGATTAGCTTACGTAAACGTTATTGCGAATATGATGCTAGCTGCAATCATCGGTTCAGCTACTGCGCAAATCGCAATGATGAGTAGAACAATGGTACCTGAAATGGAGAAATCCGGTTATTCAAAAGAATTTAGTACAGCGATTACTGCTGCAGCCGGTCTTTTAGGCCCGATTATCCCCCCAAGTATGATGTTCATCATTTATGGTGTAAGTTCTGGTGCATCGATTGGTGAAATGTTCATGGCGGGAGTTATTCCAGGGATTTTACTAGGTGTATCCTTTATGGTTATTATTGCAATCATCGGTATGAAACAACAATGGCCAAAACAAGAGCGTACTTCTATGAAAGAAAAACTAGATTCGTTTATCAAAGTAATACCAGCGCTATTAGTGCCAGTAATTATAATTGTAGGGATTTTATCCGGGGTGTTTACTGCAACAGAATCTGCTGCCATTGCCAGCGTTGTTGCTTTAGTTGTCGGCTTATTTGTTTACCGCGAATTGAAAATATCTGCACTGCCTAATATCCTATCCTCGACGGTAATCACTACTTCAGTAATTACAGTTTTGATTGCAATGGCTAATATCTTTGGCTGGATGCTATCCTTCGAGCAAGTCCCTCAGCAAATTGCTGCATGGATGGTTAGTTTATCTGATAGCCCAATCGTATTCTTACTATTAGTCAATATTTTCTTGCTATTTGTAGGGATGTTCATGGACGGAATTGCTGCACTGGTTATTTTAGTTCCAATCTTTATGCCGCTGCTGCCAGCATACAATGTAGATCCGATTCACTTCGGTATCATTATTTGCATTAACTTAACCATTGGTATTTTGACACCTCCTGTAGGATCCGGGTTGTTTATTGCTTCTTCGATTACAAAGGTTTCAATTGGCTCATTAGTGAAATCTCTATGGCCATTCCTGATTGTTTCAATTATCGTGTTATTGCTTCTAACTTATATCCCGGCTCTTTCTTTATGGATTCCAAGTCTTAAATAATATAAACCCGTATGATCCCAAAGGTTTGTTCAACAAATCTTTGGGCTTTTTTTCTGCATAAATTCGCCAATATAGGAAATAAAAAAAATGTCCCGGCATTAATGATAACGTGTTCTCTTTTGAAGTGCATTTAAGTGAAAAACAGGTTAAATAACTTAGGAAGAAGTATAGTAATTCATAATGGAATTTGCTTGTACTTTTTATATCTCTTAAATCGTGTAATTTTCGTGTAGGAAAGAATTTATAGGCGGAGAATTTCCGTTTAATTATAGAATGGAAGCTAAAGAAGCGGAGTTAAGCGAAGTTATTCCGGTTAACTGCTCAAAATAAGCCAAAATGCATGGATTTATGGAAAATAAGCGGAAAAATTTCTCTTATTTTGCTGAAAATAAAGGGATTTATTAATTTAAGCGGAAATTCTCCCTTTATTCACGCCAAGCCTCAAGGGTGTACCTTGTTATATATAACTATCCAATTACCACTAAAGAGGGTTGTTATTTTCTATATGATCTATAGCACGAACTTTTTAGGATAATCGCCCAAAATCTCTAAATAGCAATAAAAATTAGGGTGAGGAAATCACTGCGGTTTCACACCCTATGCATTGTTTTAAACTGTTTTGCACCTTTAAAGAGTAATCCGTTAAACTAAATGAGAAACAACTTCCCTTTAGGCGATATATGAATAGATTGACTGATCCAATTTGAAGCCATTGCGTGCCATCTGCATCTGGTGGCTATATTTTGCAGCTGCTTTCGTGTACATTTTTTCAAAAGTTATGCTTTCAAAGCTTTGATTGATAGAAGGAACAACTATCCTATCCGAGCTTGCATTCGGAGCCAGCAATTCAGGATTAATAAAATCGAAGTGTTCCTCTGAAATCCGGTTAACATTTTCCTCATCACTCACGATTTCACCCGCTGATTGCAGCATCATCTCAGTAGGCATTTCCTCATAGGGTGATTTTATCAATGATTGATTGTCATCATTTATTTCAATTGTTGCAGCACTATAGTTTTCCCTCTCCTCATTCAATAAAGGCTGCTCTTTTTCAAAAAGCTCTTTTTCCGTTTTTCCAGATAATAAATCTTCAAGAATTTTGATCATAGATTTCTTTTTTGCTTGAGTATAGAGGGCATTCTTTTTATAGGCGTCATTTGCTTCCTTGCGCTGCAATATGCGTCTGCGCTCTTCGAAATGATCATTAGTTAGTAACGCTGAAATTTTCATCGATATCACCCCACTTGCAGGAAAATAATCACTCATTATACATATATATTATTTCAAACTGTAATATATTACAAATACTATAATTATTTTCTCACAAAATAAAAAATGTGCAAAGTTGAACTTTGCACATTTTTTAGCACTATATAGTCGAATGATTTTCTTCTAAAATCGTTTCAGCAATATTTACTGCATGATCTCCTACACGCTCTAAATTACTAATAATATCAGCGTAGATGATGCCAGCTTGTCCCGAACATTCCCCTTTATTTAAACGAAGAATATGGCGCTTGCGTAAAATTCTTTCTAATTCATCTATACGATCTTCCTTACTAATCACTTCTCTGGCAAAGTCCTTGCTTTGCTTGTCCAATGCTAGTACTGATAGGCTTACTGTATCCAAAACCAACTCGTACATTTCTTTTAGTTCCCCTGTTGCTTCATCGCTAAATTTCACTCGATTAGAATCCTTCGCTTGAATGAGTTCAACCAGGTTTTCGAAGTGGTCTCCTACTCGTTCAATATCACGGATATTCTGGAATAGTGAATGATGCAATTTCGAATCATTCTCTGATAAGGATTCCTGCGATAATTCAACTAAATAATCCGTTGTTACACGGTCTAAATTATTGATGGCTTCTTCCAGTTGAACGGTCATATTCGCGTGCTTTGTATCCCCTGTAAATAAGAAATCCATTGAATCTTGAAGTCCTTTAACCGCGAACTCTCCCATGCGAACAACTTCTTCTTTTGCTTGTCCAAGTGCAATTGACGGAGATTGTCCAATTAAAGTTTTATCTAAATATTTCGCACCATATTCAACCGTTGCATCTTCTCCTGGAACAATTTTTGTTACTAAAAGTGCAAGTAAACCTACAAACGGTAATTGAATTAATGTATTGATGACATTAAATGTACCGTGGGCAAAGGCAATTTGCATCTTATCTTCAAGTCCTAGTATTCCTGAAATCCATTCTACATAATTTACAAATAACGGTAAGAAAATCATGAAAATGATTGTCCCGATCACATTGAAAATTACGTGAGCCGCTGCTGCTCGACGTGCTGCAACAGAAGCTGCAAGAGCTGCCAATACTGCTGTAATCGTTGTACCAATATTATCTCCAAATAGGACTGGCAATGCCCCTCCAAGCGGGATCAACCCTTCTGAATAGAGCCCTTGCAATATCCCGACAGTTGCTGAAGATGATTGAACGATTAATGTAAAGATAGTTCCTGCAACTACTCCTAAAATAGGGTGATCACTAAAGCTTACTGTCAAATCAACAAATGACTCCAAATCACGTAAAGGTTTCATCCCATCGCCCATCATTTCAAGACCGATGAAAAGACCTGCAAATCCGAAAAGAATCTGGCCAATGTTTTGGATTCGATCTTTTTTAAAGAAGAATAATAGTACAGCACCTAATGCCATAATCGGATAAGAATAGGCGCCTACATCAAATCCGATAATAAATGCTGTTACCGTTGTACCAATATTGGCACCCATAATAACACCGATTGCCTGACGCAATGTCATAAATCCAGCACTTACAAGGCCAACTGTAATAACGGTCGTGCCTGAACTCGATTGGATTAAAACAGTCACAATAATACCGACTAGCACACCCATAATCGGGTTTGTCGTAAATCTATCTAAAATTTCTCGAAGTCTGTCTCCTGCTGCTTTTTGGAGTCCGTCCCCCATATACTTAATTGCAAATAAGAATAAACCTAGACCTCCAAGAAATTGGAAAATCATCGTTTGCCATTCCATTTATTTGTTCCACCCTTTCGATGTCGTCGACACTATTATTCATAATTCAACAGAGGATGTAAATGTTCTTACAAAAATGAAACATAAAATTTACAATACATTTACAATAGGACAACAAAACGTTCACATTTTTTATAAATGCCAAATAATCATGTTATATAATGTAAAATTACCAATATTTCTTAACACCCAAACTTCCCTAATCTATTATCTCCAAACTTCCAAGGTTCACTCTAAATTAAACCTCAGAAACTGAACATACTTATAAAAAACAAACAGTATCCTGAAATTTGTTAATATCCCGGATACTGCTTGAGAAGTCTTATTTTTTCATTAGATTAGATTTACTCGTCAAATTTCATCCCTTTTAGTAAATCGGCAAAGGCATTATTAATTGGTTCCGCTTCTTTTTCCTGCTGCTTCATGTATTTTTGGACACTTCGCTTATCCACTTTGCCGCCGCCTTCTTTTTTACGTCGGGCTTCAAAGGCAGATAGTTTTTCCCGATAGCCGCATTTACAAACGAAAATTTGGCCTTCTCCTTCTCCGCGCAGCTCCAGCTTTTTCTTGCATTGCGGGCAGCGCGCATTTGTGACACGAGAGACATTTTTGCGATGGCCGCATTCACGATCCTGGCATACAAGCATTTTTCCTTTTTTCCCGTTTACCTCAAGCATCGGTTTTCCGCAATCTGGACAAGACTTTGTTGACACATTGTCATGCTTATATTTTTTATCGCTTCCTTTAATTTCCGAAACGATTTCTTTTGTATGTTCTTTCATTTCATTGATAAACACTTCTTTTTTCAGCTTGCCTTTTGCAATCAGTTCAAGCTTTTGTTCCCATTCTGCCGTTGTGGCAGGAGAGCGCAATTCTTCAGGTACCAAGTCAAGCAGCTGGCGGCCTTTGGAAGTGATATAAATCTCTTTCCCGCCACGTTTTTCGATCAAGAAAGTATTAAATAGCTTCTCGATGATATCCGCACGTGTCGCAACTGTCCCTAGTCCACCCGTAGATTTTAATGTATCGGCAAGCTTCTTATCGCCAGTTTCCAAATACTTTGTTGGATTTTCCATGGCAGATAGCAAAGTTGCCTCCGTGAAACGTGCAGGTGGCTTTGTTTGACCTGAAGTCTGGGCGATTAGCTTTGTTTTTAGTACATCCCCTTTTTCTATACGAGGAAGAAGCTGCTCCTTCACATCATCGCTTGCGTCATCGTCATCAAAACGATTTTCATAAACTTCCTTCCAGCCTGCTTGAAGTACTGTCTTTCCTTTGGCAATAAACTTCTCACCAGCAATTTCAGCCTGTACAGTTAACTGCTCGTATTCATGCGCCGGGAATAGCACCGCTAAGAAACGTTTTACGGCCAAGTCATAGATTTTTCGTTCCTTGTCCGAGAAAGCCGAAAAGTTCACATAACCCTCTGTTGGAATGATGGCGTGATGATCACTTACTTTACTGTCATCTACAAATGCTTTTGTTGGCTTGATTGGCTTTGTTAACACTTTGTTTGTTAATGAACGGTATTCCCCGATTCCACATGCTTTTAGTCGCTCCGGTAATGTGCTCACGATATCTGAAGATAAATATCTCGAATCCGTACGAGGGTAAGTTAACACTTTATGCTGCTCGTACAGCTTTTGCATAATATTTAACGTTTCTTTCGCAGAGTAGCCAAAAAATTTATTGGCATCACGTTGCAGCTCCGTTAAATCATACAATGCAGGCGCAAAGGATTTCTTGGCTTTTCGATCAATCGAAACTACCTTTGCATCTTGATGACCAAGGGATTTTACGATTGAATCGATTTTTTCTTTGTTGAAGCTTCGGCTATTGCCGTTTGTATCCTGCCATGTTAGTTTAACTGTATCTGTTTGCGCTTCAATTCCATAATAAGTTTGCGGTTTGAAATGCTTAATTTCATCTTCACGAGCTGCAATCATTGCTAAAGTTGGTGTTTGCACACGTCCGCAATTTAACTGTGCATTGAATCGCGTTGTTAGTGCACGAGTCGCATTCAACCCGATATACCAATCAGCTTCGGAGCGTGCTACGGCAGCATGATACAAATTTTCATATTGCTTGCCTGGCTTTAAGTTTTGGAAGCCGTCCTTGATGGCTTTATCGGTTACAGAGGAAATCCATAAACGTTTGACAGACTTTTTCACCTTTGCCTTATCAATAATCCAACGTGCCACTAATTCCCCTTCACGTCCCGCATCCGTTGCAATAATAATCTCATTGACATCCGCACGATTCAGCTGTGTTTTCACTGCATTAAATTGCTTGCCCGATTGTTTAATGACCGTTAGCTTTAAACGGTCTGGAAGCATCGGCAGGTCTTCTAAATTCCATGATTTATATTTCACATCATAGCTTTCTGGGTCAGCTAACGTCACTAAGTGTCCTAAAGCCCAAGTGACGATATATTGCGAGCCCTCTAAAAAGCCATTTCCTTTTTTGTCACACTTCAATACACGTGCAATATCACGTGCTACTGATGGTTTTTCAGCTAATACTAAGCTTTTTGCCATTACCTAAAACATCCTTTCCATAAATCCCTTTGTTAAATATAGCATATAGCGAACGGTTCAGCATTTTATTGGGATGTGTAAACATCAGGGAGATAAACAAAGTTGTCATACTCACAATGGTCAAGAACCCACGATGTAGTTAACGAAACTTCTATGTAAATAATTGGTTTGCAAAATGAATTCAGACTTTTTTGTCGAAATGAGTATAGAAAAGAATTAATGTACATTTAAGCTAAGGGATGGGATTCATTTTGCCAAAAAGAAAAGGTCAATTACTTTTGTTATTATCAGTATTCCTCTTCGGTTTTCTTGGTGGGTGCAGCACAGGAATAGAAATAACATTAGATGAAGCTAAAATGATAGCCCTGGAAGATGCACCGAAATTTAAACCTTATAATGAAAACTTTGAAATTTGGAAAACAGAAGAAACGAATCGCGGATGGACGATCATGATGAGTTCCAGTGAGCCAATGCAGGAAGAACCCTCACCAAATATTTTGTATGAAGTTGGCAAAACCGGCAATATCTTAGAACGTGCGAACATGGCATTAGCAGAATGAAAATTTTAAACCCGAAATCCTGGAGTTGGATTTCGGGCTGGGTTACCTGCTCAGTTATTTAATATATTCATTACTCACAAGAATACTTTGCACCACTTCAGTCGGCACGATAAACTCTACTGTTCCCATGTAGCCTGGCGCAACTTCGTATTCATTAAATGAAATTACTAATTTATTCTCAGCATTTACGTAAAAATTTTGATTTTCTGCGATTGTTTTGAACCCATCGGCC
>Ga0180215_1003693_pt1 | contig 14196 bp, 12 predicted proteins | sample eDN3rd37CBELigBY_FD_128871 | JGI IMG/M metagenome (GOLD analysis project Ga0180215, IMG submission 128871) | Enriched backyard soil microbial communities from Emeryville, California, USA - eDNA 3rd pass 37_C BE-Lig BY (version 2) (version 2) | ecosystem: Environmental > Terrestrial > Soil >...
CGGTCGTCGTCGACCTCGACGATCCGACGCGGGCGAGGGCGGCGTGACGGCTCCTCGCGGGCGAACATGGCGCACCGCGCCCCCACGGCGGCGGGTAGCGCCCTCGGCAGGGTCAACCGAGGGAAGGAGCCGTCGTGGCGAAGAAGGCGCGGGACATCATGACCGCGGACTGCACGTGCGTGGGCGAGAACGACTCGCTGGTCGACGCCGCCAGGCTGCTTGCCGACATGGACGTGGGCGCGCTGCCCATCTGCGGCGAGGACAACCGCCTGAAGGGCATGATCACCGACCGCGACATCGTCGTGAAGGCGATCGCGAAGGGCAAGGACCTCGAGAGCACGCGCGTCGGCGAGCTCGGGCAGGGCGACGGCAAGACCGTGACGATCGGCGCCGACGACTCCATCGAGGAGGCGCTGCGCACGATGTCCGAGCATCAGGTGCGCCGCCTGCCGGTCATCGACGGCCGCGACCTCGTCGGGATCATCGCCCAGGCCGACATCGCGCGCAACTACGACGAGCAGAAGGTGGGCGACCTCGTCGAGGCCATCTCCCGGTAGGTCGCCCGGGCGGCCCGGGGTCGCCCGCGACACCCCGGGCCGTGCCCGCCCGCCGCATTACCTGCGCGGTCATCGACCGCGCGGCGCGGGCGCGCGATCTTCGTGTGCGACACAGATCCCGACACGCAGGAGATCGCACATGCCCGCCTACGCCATCGCCCACCTGCACTCCGTCCGGATGGGCCCGGACATCGTCACGTACCTCGAGCGCATCGACGCGACGCTCGAGCCGTTCGGCGGCCGCTTCATCGTCCACGGCGGCCCCAAGACGGTGCTCGAGGGCGACCTCCCCGGGGACGTCATCGTCATCGAGTTCCCCGACCGCGCGGCGGCGGAGGCCTGGTACGCCTCGCCCGCCTACCGCGAGATCCTGCCGCTGCGCCTGGACAACGCCGAGGGCGTGGCCGTCATCGTCGACGGCGTCGGGCCCGAGCACCGGGCGACCGACGTGCTGGCCACCGCGGCGTAGACCCGCGACGGCGCGGCCGGCGGTCGCGGGGCCTGGGGCCGGCGGGCCTAGTCGTCGCTCCCGCGGCCGCGGCCCCTGCCGCGCCCGCTGTCGTCGCGCTGCTCCGTGCGGTCGCGGCCGCGCTCGTCGTCGTCATCGCGCCCGCCGCCCGGGCCGAGCTTGGCGGTGACGATCGCGATGGTGATCGCGACGATCGCGAGGCCGACGAGCAGCGAGCCGAGGAGCTGACGTGCCTGGGCGCTCACGGGCCTCCCAGGTACCCGCCGGCGGAGCTCGCCCACGCGAGGGCGAGCAGCGCGAAGACCGAGCCGCCCAGCAGCGGCAACGCGCGGCTCATGCCCAGGCCGCGGCGCACGACGGCGACCTTCAGGGTCAGCACCGCGAGCAGCGCGGTGCCCGCGACCGCGTGGACGGCCTCGTCGTCCTCGAAGCCGTGCACCGACACGCAGGCGACGCCGACGACGATGAGCAGCAGCGCGATCACGTCGCCGATCGCCCGGTGCGCCGCCGACGCGACCCGACCGGCGAGGAACGACGGGCGCAGCCTGCCGTAGCCGACCGCGATGAGGACGAGCTGGTACACGGCGAGCGCGAGCGCGACGGAGGCCAGCACGACCTTGACCTCCGTGACGTTGTCGCGCATGAGGGACTCGAGCACGTCCTCCATCGCGGGGTGGGTACCCGCTCGGGGCTGTCAGACGCCCGCGCGCCGGTGCGACCACGCAGTGTGGCCGCACCTCCCGCGACTCCCGCATCGGCTCGCCCGGCCCGAGCGAGCCGGCATGAGCCGCCGGGTGATCTGGTACTGACCGTGGGGATGCTCCACGTCCACCGCGCAGAGCGCGCGGACGGGCTCGTCGAGGCGCTGCGGGCCCTGCTCGCGGAGCCGCCGGAGGACCCGTTCGCGCCGGAGGTCGTGTCCGTGCCGACGCGCGGGATGGAGCGCTGGCTGTCCCAGCGCATGTCCGACCGGCTCGGCGCGACGGCCGGGCGGGCCGACGGCGTGTGCGCGAACGTGGAGTTCCCGCCGCCGCGACGGCTCGTCGGCGACGCGGTCGCGATCGCGTCGGGCATCGACGCCGACGCGGACCCCTGGCTGCCCGAGCACGCCGTCTGGCCGCTGCTCGACGTCGTCGAGGAGTGCCTGCACGAGCCGTGGCTGCGGGCGCTGCGCGAGCACCTCGGCGGCGCGGGGCCGGGCGCCGACCCGGTCCGGCGCGCGCGCCGCCTGACGACGCTGCGGCACATCGCGGAGCTGTTCGACCGCTACGCGCTGCACCGCCCGGACATGGTGCGCGCCTGGGCGCAGGGCCGCGACGACGACGGGACGGGCGGGCCGCTCTCCGACGCGCACCGCTGGCAGCCCGAGCTCTGGCGGCGCCTGCGCACCCGGATCGCGGTGCCCGACCTCGCGGAGCGCGTCGAGGGCGCCTGCGCGCGGCTGCGCGAGCAGCCCGGCCTGCTCGACCTGCCCGGGCGCCTGTCGATCTTCGGGCTCACGCGCCTGCCCGCGGGTCAGCTCGCGATCCTGCGGGCGATCGCCGAGGCGCGCGACGTGCACCTGTTCCTCCTGCACCCGTCGCCCGGCCTGTGGGCGCGCGTGGAGCGCGAGCTCGCCGGACGCGGGGCGATCGTGCGGCGCGCGGACGACCCCACCGCCGCGCTGCCGGCGAGCCGGCTGCTGTCGTCGTGGGGCGCCGACGCGCGCGAGATGCAGCTCGTGGTCGGTTCGGTGCCGCACGAGGACCATCATCACCCCGCCCCCGAGCGCGGAGGCTCGCTGCTCGCGCGCATCCAGGCCGACGTGCACGCAGACCGCGAGCCGCCCGGCGAGCCGCTCCCGGGCCGCGAGGACGCCCGGCCGCTGCTCGACCCGGGCGACCGCAGCGTCCAGGTCCACGCGTGCCACGGCCGCGCGCGGCAGGTGGAGGTGCTGCGCGACGCGATCCTGCACCTCCTCGAGGAGGACCCGACGCTCGAGCCGCGCGACGTCATCGTGATGTGCCCGGACATCGAGACGTTCGCGTCGCTCATCCAGGCGACGTTCGGCGCGGGGGACGTCACCGCCGACGGCGACGAGGCGGACGCGCTGCCTGAGGGCGTGCGGCCGCCGGACCTGCGCGTGCGCCTCGCCGACCGCGCGCTGCGCCAGACGAACCCGGTGCTCGGCGTCGTCGCCCGGCTGCTGGAGCTCGCGGGCGAGCGCGTCACCGCATCGCAGGTGCTCGACCTCGTCGACCGCGAGCCGGTGCGCCGGCGCTTCGGCCTCGACGACGACGACATCTCGCGCATCGAGCGCTGGGTCGCCGACAGCGGGATCCGCTGGGGCCTGGACGCCGAGCACCGCACGCCGTTCAAGCTGCAGGTGCTCCCCGCGGGCACGTGGCGGACGGGGATCGACCGCGTGCTCGTCGGCGTCGCGATGCCCGAGGGGCGCCGCCGGCTGTTCGCCGACGTGCTGCCGCTCGACGACGTCGGCTCGGGCGACATCGAGCTCGCCGGGCGCCTCGCCGAGCTCGTCGACCGGCTGGGCGCCGCGCTCGACGCGCTGTCGGAGCCGCAGACCGCCGCGTCGTGGGCGGCGGCGATCGCGACGGCGGTCGACGAGCTGACCGCGACCGGCAGGCGCGACGCCTGGCAGCGCGCCGAGCTCGACCGCATCCTCGCCGACGTCGACCGCGAGGCGGGCGCCAACGCCACCGAGCTCACGCTCCCCGAGATCCGCGCGCTGCTCGCCGGGCGCCTGCAGGGGCGCCCCACCCGGGCGAACTTCCGCACCGGTCACCTGACCGTCTGCACGCTCATGCCGATGCGCTCCGTCCCGCACCGGGTCGTGTGCCTGCTGGGCATGGACGAGGGCGTCTTCCCGCGCAAGTCCCCGCGCGACGGCGACGACATCATGCTGCGCGACCCGCACGTCGGGGACCGCGACCCGCGCAGCGAGGACCGCCAGCTGCTGCTCGACGCGCTGCTGTCGGCGACGGACCGCCTCATCGTCACCTACACCGGCAACGACGAGCGCACGAACGCCGTGCGCCCGCCGGCCGTCCCGGTGACCGAGCTGCTCGACGTCGTGGACCGGACGGTGCGCGTCGAGGAGGGCCGTCCGCGCGACCGCGTGCACATACGCCACCCGTTGCAGCCGTTCGACCCGCGCAACTTCACGCGGGGGGCGCTGCTGGACGGGCGGCCGTGGAGCTTCGACCCCGTGACGCTGGACGGCGCCCGCGCCCTCGAGGGCGATCGCCGCCCGTCCCCGCCGTTCCTCGGCGGCCGGCTGCCGCCCGGCCCTCCGCAGCTCGTCGAGCTGACCGACCTCGTGCGCTTCGTCGAGCGGCCGGTGCGGGCGTTCCTGCGCAGCCGCCTCGGCATCACGGTCGGCGACTACGCGGACGAGGTCTCCGACGCGCTGTCGGTGGAGCTCGACGGGCTCGAGGAGTGGGGGGTCGGCAACCGGCTCGTCGAGGGCCTGCTGGCCGGCGCGCCGGTCGAGGACTGCGTGCGCGCGGAGATCGCGCGCGGCGCGCTACCGCCGGGGCTGCTCGCACGGCCGGTCATCGCGCGGGTGCGCCCCGTGGCCGAGGAGATCGCCCGAGCGGCACGCGAGCTGCTCGGCGAGGCGCAGCCGGGCTCGCTGGACGTGCGGGTGGCGCTCGACGACGGACGCGGGATCGGCGGCACGGTCGCCGGCGTGTGCGGCGACGTGCTGCGGACCGTCACGTACTCGCGCCTGAGTCCCCGGCATCGCCTCGCCGTGTGGGCTCGGCTGCTGGCGTTGACGGCGTCGCACCCCGAGCGGCCGTTCGAGGCGATCACGGTCGGGCGCGCGCGGTCGGGCGCGCCGGAGGGCGCGCGGATCAGCGTCTCGCGCATCCGGCCGGTCGGCGCCGAGCGCGCGCGGGTGCAGCTCGCCCGGCTCGTGGACCTCTGGGACCGGGGCATGCGCGAGCCGCTGCCCATGGCGTGCCTGACGACGGCCGCCTACGCCGCCGCGCGCGCCGACGGCCAGGACGCGGAGGCGGCGGCCCGCACGGCGTGGGAGTCGGGCTGGAAGTTCCCGCGCGAGGACGCCGAGCCCGAGCACGAGCTGGTCTTCGGCGGCAGGGTCCCGCTCGAGGACCTCCTCGCCGCGCCCCCGGCCGAGGACGAGGCCGGCCACGGCTGGGACGACGGGGAGCCCACCCGCTTCGGGCGCCTGGCGCGGCGCCTCTGGGACGGCCTGCTCGTCAGCGAGGAGCTGACCGACCGGTGAGCGAGCTGCAGGACGCCGTCGCGCCGTTCGACATCTGCGGGCCGCTGCCGTCGGGCGTCACGGTGCTCGAGGCGAGCGCCGGGACGGGCAAGACGTTCACGATCGCCGCGCTCGCGACGCGCTACGTCGCCGAGGGCACGCCGCTGGACCGGCTGCTGCTCGTGACGTTCACCCGGATGGCGACCGGCGAGCTGCGCGAGCGGGTGTGGGAGCGCCTGGCCTCGGCGGAGCAGAGCCTCGCCCGGGTGCTCGCCGGCGCGCCGCCGGGGCCGGATGAGCTCGTCGCGCTGCTCGCCGACGCGCCCGAGGCGACGGTGCGCGAGCGTCACGCGCGCCTCGTGCGCGCGCTCGCCGGCTTCGACGGAGCGACGATCGCGACGACGCACGGGTTCTGCCAGGAGGTGCTCGGCGGGCTGGGCATCGACGGGGACGTCGAGCCCGACGCCGTGTTCGTCGAGGATGTGCGCGACCTGCTCGAGGAGGTCGTCGACGACCTCTACGTCCGGCGCTTCCACCGCCGCGACATGCCCGAGTTCGACCGCGCGCAGGCGATGCGCATCGCGGAGGTCGCCGTCGAGAACCCCGCCGCGCCGCTCGAGCCCGCCGACGCCCCCGAGGACACCGTCGAGGCGATGCGCGTGCGGCTGGCGCAGGCCGTGCGCGAGGAGCTCGACCGGCGCAAGCGCGAGCGCGGGATCATGACCTACGACGATCTCCTCACCCGCTTGGACGACACGCTGAAGGGCCCCGGCGGGGAGGCCGCCGCGCAGCGGCTGCGCGACCGCTACCGCGTCGTGCTCGTCGACGAGTTCCAGGACACCGACCCGGTGCAGTGGGACATCATGCGCCGGGCGTTCGGCACCGGCGACGTCACGCTCGTGCTCATCGGCGACCCGAAGCAGGCGATCTACGCCTTCCGCGGCGCCGACGTCTACGCGTACCTGCAGGCGGCCGCCGCCGCGGGGTCGCGCGCGACGCTGGACGTCAACTGGCGCAGCGACCAGGGCCTGCTGGACGCCTACGACGCGCTGTTCGGCGGCGCGCGGCTCGGCCACGAGGGGATCGTGTACCGCCACGTCCGGGCGGCCGACGCCAACCGCGCGCCGCGCCTGTCGGGCGCGCCGGACCCGGCGCCGCTGCGCATCCGCGTCGTCGACCGCGAGCGCCCCGGCGTGCGCCGCACCCGCTCGGGGATGGTGGCCAACGCGTCCGCGCGCGAGCTCATCGCACGCGACCTCGCCTCCGACCTCGTCGCGTTGCTGCGATCGGGGGCGCAGATCGAGGCGCGCGACCAGGCCGGCGAGGTCCGCGGCCGCGAGACCGTGCGGCCCGGGCATGTCGCCGTGCTCGTGCGCACGCACCGCAACGCGGCGCTCGTCCGCGACGCGCTGGAGGACGCCGGCATCCCCGCGGTCATCAACGGCGCCGGCAGCGTGTTCGGCACCGTCCCGGCGCGCGACTGGCTGCGCCTGCTCGAGGCGCTCGAGCGGCCGTCCCACGGGCCGCGCGCGCGGGCGGCGGCGCTCACGCCGTTCATCGGGTGGAGCGCGGAGCGGCTCGCCGCGGCGGGCGAGGAGGAGCTCGAGGAGCTGCACCGGCGGCTGCACGCGTGGGCGCGGCTGCTGCGCACGCGCGGAGTCGCGGCGCTCGCGGAGACCGTGACGCTCGTCGAGGGGCTGCCCGAGCGCGTCCTGCGCGGGCAGGACGGCGAGCGGCGCCTCACGGACCTGCGCCACGTCGCCCAGCTGCTGCACGAGGCGGCGACGGCCGAGCACGCGGGCGTCAACGCGCTGACGCAGTGGCTGCGCCGGCAGATCGCCGACGCGGCCAACGACACGAGCGACGAGGAGCGCAGTCGCCGGCTGGAGTCCGACGCCGAGGCCGTCCAGGTGCTCACGATCCACCGCAGCAAGGGCCTGGAGTTCCCGATCGTGCTGTTCCCGTTCCTGTGGGAGCCCGGCTACATCCCGAGCGGCGAGCAGCCGATCTTCTTCCACGACCCCGCCAAGGGGGACGCGCGCGTCGTCGACGTCGGCATGGGCGGCCCGGAGTACGCGGCGCACCTTCGCCGCCACGAGGCCGAGCAGCGCGGCGAGGACCTGCGCCTCGCCTACGTCGCGCTCACCCGCGCGCGCCACCAGGCGGTCGTGTGGTGGGCGGGCTCGTGGGACAGCAGGCACTCCGCGCTCGGCAGGCTGCTGTTCAGCCGCGAGGCCGACGGCACGATCCCGCCGTCCGGGCGCTTCACGCCCAGCGACGCCGCGGCGTTCACGCGCTTCGAGGAGCTCGCGGCGCAGGCGCCGGGGTGCATCAGCGTCGCCTGGGCCGAGCCGGCGGCGGACGCGCGGTGGTCGGACCCGCGCGGCCCGTCGGGCGAGCTGGCGGCCGCGCGGTTCGACCGGCGGCTCGACACCGTGTGGCGGCGCACGTCCTACAGCGACATCACCGCCGGCGCGCACGAGGCGCGGGTGGCGAGCGAGCCCGAGGAGCGCGTCGTCACCGACGAGGACCACGTCGCCGGCCCGCCGCCCGCCGTCCCCGACGACGGGGACGCGGAGGAGCTGCGCGCGGTGCCCTCGTTACTGGCCGACATGCCGGCCGGCGTGCACGTCGGCACGTTCGTGCACCGCGTGTTCGAGGCGACGGACTTCGCGGCGGCCGACCTCGAGGCGGAGCTCGCGCTGCGCGTCGCGGAGGCCCAGGCCGCCCGCAGCGTGGAGATCGGCGACCGAGCCGCGGTGATCGCCGGGCTGCAGGCGGTCGTCGAGACGCCGCTCGGCCCGCTCGTGGACGGCATGCGGCTGCGCGACGTGCCCCGCGCGGACCGCCTCGACGAGCTGGACTTCGAGCTGCCGCTCGCGGGCGGGGACGCGCCGGCCGGGCAGGTCGACCTCGCCGCGATCGGCGCGGTGCTGCGCGACGACCCGGACCTCGCCGACTACGCCGAGCGCCTGGCCGATCCCGCGCTGCGCAGCCGCTTCCGCGGCTACCTCACCGGCAGCGTCGACCTCGTGGTGCGCACCGGCGGGCGCTACGCGGTGGTCGACTACAAGACCAACTGGCTCGGCGTGCCGGGCGAGGAGCTGAGCGCCTGGCACTACCGCCCGGCCGTGCTCGCGGCGGAGATGCGCCGGTCGCACTACGTGCTGCAGGGGCTGCTGTACACCGTCGTGCTGCACCGCTTCCTGCGCTGGCGTCTGCCCGGCTACGACCCGGAGCGTCATCTCGCCGGCGTGCTGTACCTGTTCCTGCGCGGCATGTCAGGGCCCTCGACGCCGGTCGTCGACGGCGCGCCGTGCGGCGTGTACGCGTGGCGGCCGCCCGCCGGGCTCGTGCAGCGGCTGAGCGACGTCCTGGACGGAGGCGCGCCGTGAGCGCCGCGGAGGCCGACGCCTTCGCCCCCGACCGCGCGCTGCGCGCCGACGGGCTGCTGCGCGCCTTCAACGACGCGGGCGTGCTGTCCGCGGCCGACGTGCACGTCGCGCGGCGCCTCGCCGCGCTCGCGGGCGAGACGGACGAGCAGGTCGCGCTCGCTGCGGCGCTGGCGGTGCGCGCGCCGCGGATGGGGCACGTCCACGTCGACCTCGCGACGGCGCGGGCGACGGCGGCCGTGGACGACGACGAGGACGTCGACGTCGGCGCCCTGCCGTGGCCCGAGCCCGGCGCGTGGGTGCGACGGGTGCGCAGCAGCCCGCTCGTGGCCGTCGGCGAGGACGACCCGTCGAGCCTGCCGCTGCGGCTCGTCGGCAGCGCGCTGTACCTCGACCGCTACTGGCGCGAGGAGCGCGAGGTCGCCGAGGACCTGCGCCGCCTCGCCGCGGGCCCGGTGCCCGAGGTCGACGAGGCGCTGCTCGCCGACGGGATCGCCCGGCTGTTCGCGCAGCGCCCCGACGCGCTGCAGGAGGAGGCGTGCCGCTCCGCCGTGCGCCGGCGCCTCACGGTCGTCGCCGGCGGGCCCGGCACCGGCAAGACGACGACGGTCGCGCGCATCGCCGCGCTGCTGCTCGGGCAGGCGGCCGGGGCGGGCGCGCCGGGCCCGCTCATCGCGCTGGCCGCGCCGACCGGCAAGGCGGCGGCCCGCCTGGAGGAAGCCGTGCACGAGGAGGCCGAGGCGCTCGACGTCGACCCCGAGGTCCGCGCCGGGCTGCTGGAGCTGCGCGCGTCGACGCTGCACAGGCTGCTCGGCTGGCGGCCCGACAGCCAGAGCCGGTTCCGCCACGACCGCCTCAACCGCCTTCCGCACGACGTCGTGATCGTGGACGAGACCTCGATGGTCTCGCTGACGCTCATGTCGCGGCTCGTGGAGGCGGTGCGGCCCGACGCGCGGCTCGTGCTCGTCGGCGACCCCGGCCAGCTCACTTCGATCGAGGCGGGCGCGGTGCTCGGCGACATCGTCGGGCCGGGCGACGCCGGGGCGCGCGAGGGCATCGTCGTGCTGCGGCGCGTGCATCGCTACGGCGAGGGCATCGCCGCCGTGGCGGAGGCGATCCGCCGGGGCGACGCGGACGCGGCGATCGCGGCGCTTCGCTCGGGCGGGGAGGGGGTGACCTGGATCGAGGCCGACGCTGCCGAGGACGACGGCGAGGCGCTGCAGGCGCTGCGCGACGGCGCGGTCGCCGCGGCCCGCGCGGTCGTTGAGGCCGCCACCGCGGGGGACGCGCACGCGGCGCTCGAGCGGCTCGGCGCGTACCGGATCCTCTGCGCCCACCGGCGGGGCCCGCACGGCGTGGAGACGTGGATGGACCGCGTCGAGCGGTGGCTGTCGGCCGAGCTGCCCGGATTCGACGCCGGCGGGCGCTGGTACCCGGGGCGGCCGCTGCTCGTCACGGAGAACGACTACGGCCTGCGCCTCTACAACGGCGACACGGGCGTGGTCGTCGCCGGCGAGGACGGGCGGGTGAGCGCGGCGTTCGAGCGCCGCGGCGAGATCGCCCGCTACAGCCCCGCGCGGCTCGGCGCGGTGGAGACCGTGTACGCGATGACCGTGCACAAGAGCCAGGGCTCGCAGTTCGGGACCGCAGCGGTCGTGCTGCCCGAGCCGGGCGCGCAGATCCTCACCCGCGAGCTGCTCTACACCGCGGTGACGCGGGCGCGCGACCGGCTCGTCGTGGCGGGCGCCGAGGAGGCGATCCGCGCGGCGGTGGCCAGGCCGGTCGCGCGCGCGTCGGGCCTGGGCCGGCGGCTGTGGGCGCCGGCGTGAGCCGAGCCCGGCTGGACGCCGCAGGCGGTCTGCCACACTCGATCGCGGATGCCGATCGCGGTCACCTTCTTCGGCCTGTCGTTCTCGCAGGTCCTTCGCGACCTGGGCTACGCGGGCCTCGCCCTCCTCATGCTCGCCGAGACGGTGTTCCCGCCGATCCCGTCGGAGGCCGTGCTGCCGCTCGCGGGCTACTTCGTCGAGCAGGGCGACTTCGCGTTCCTCGCGGTCCTCGTCACGAGCACCGCGGGGTCCGTCTCGGGAGCGTGCCTGCTCTACGAGGCGGCGCGCCGCGGGGGCCGCCCGTTCGCGCACCGCTTCCTGCGCTTCGCGCGGCTGGATCCGGACAAGCTCGACGAGGCGGAGCGCTGGTTCGGGAAGCGCGGCTCGCTCATCGTGCTGGCGGGGCGCTGCGTGCCGGGGATGCGCAGCCTCGTGTCCCTGCCCGCCGGAATCCTGCGCATGCCGCGCTGGCGCTACCTGCTGTGCACCGTGATCGGCTCGACGATCTGGAACACGGTCCTCATCGGCCTCGGCTGGGTGCTCGGCTCGCAGTGGGAGCGGGTGTCCGACGTCATCGGGCCGCTGTCCAAGCCGCTCATCGCCGTCGTCGTGGTCGGCGCGGCGGCGGTCCTGCTGTGGCGCGGGCTGCGGGCGCGGCGCGCTGCGCGGACCCAGTAGGGAGCCCAAGGACGAGGACGGCCCGTCGGACCCGCAGGCGGGCCGCGGCGGCCGCGAGGGCCGGCGCGAGGCCGCGAAGGCTCGCCAGGGGGTGGGAAACGCGATGCGGCGCGACCGGCAGGCCGCGCCGCGATGTGCCCTACAGCAGCGTGACGTTGACCGCCTTCGGGCCCTTGTCGCCGGCCTCGGCCTCGTACGAGACGCGCGCCCCGTCAGCCAGCGACTTGAAGCCGGTCGCGTTGATGCCGGTGTGGTGGACGAACAGGTCCTTGCCGCCTTCGTCGGGGGTGACGAAGCCGAAGCCCTTGTCGTCGTTGAACCACTTCACGGTTCCGGTTGCCATCTGAACTCCTCCTGCGTTGTGTGAGCGGCGAACGCGGGAGAAGCCTCAGGCGGGCGACGACTGCGAGACGCTGATCACGCTTGCGCCGATGCGGCGCCGGACGCGTCGAGTCTAGCCCGGAACGCCACGACGGTCAGAGGCGGTCGGAGACGAGCGCCTCCCGCTGATCGCTCAGGTTCGCCTGCTGGCGAAGCAGAGCCAGCCGCTCCGGGCTGCCCGGCGCCTGCCGGTCGATCAGCTCGTCGAGCCGATGCATCTGCTCCGTCAGGGCACGGCGCGCGGTCGCCGTGCTCTCCGTCTTTGGCTTGGGAGCCATCACTGGGTCCTTTCCGAGCACCCGCAGGCGCTCGCCGGTGGCGGCGCCCGAACGCGGGCGCCCACACCTCCACTCTAGGGCGAGGCGGCCCGGATAGGGTGAAAGGGACAATCTCGAAGAGAAAGGGTCGACGATGACCCGACGCACCCGCCCCGACGGCGAGACCCCGCCGGCCGACGACGCCTCGATGAGCGACAGGCACCTCCGGCTGCTGCGCGCCGTCGCCCGTCGCCGCCGCATCGACGCCGACCGCACGGGCTCCCCCGCGAGCAAGAGCGCCGCGGCACGCGCCGCCGGGCGCCTCGACGCCGCGCGCAAGCGCCGCCGCACCGGCTGACGCGCCGCGCCTGACGCCGGCGCGCGGGGCCCGCTCGACGCGTTCGGCGACTCCGGCTGCGGGGCGGTGTGGCGGATGGGTATCGGTATGCGAAACGCATCCGTCACACCGCTCGAGCCGGCGACCCGCGGCGAGCGACCGCCCGGCGCCTACTGCGCCGGCGGGTCGGGCGCCGCGGCCCGCGGGCGCCCGAACGCGCCCGCCTCGCGCAGCGCGGCGGTCTGCTCGTCGCTGTAGCCGCACACCTCGCGCAGCACCGCGTCGGTGTGCTCGCCGAGGAACGGCGCGCGCGACGGCGTCGGAAGCTCGCCCGACAAGCGCAGCGGCGAGGCGACCTCGCGGACGGTGCCCAGGTGCGGGTGCTCGTACTCGACCACGGCGCCGCGCGCGACGGTCTGCGGGTCCTCGAGCGCCTCGGCGACGTCGTTGACGCGCCCCACCGGCACGCCGGCATCCACGAGCAGCTGCACCCAGTGGTCCGTCGGACGCGAGGCGAAGACGGCGCGCAGCTCGCCGAGCAGCTCGTCGCGGTGCTCGTCGCGGCCCGCGAACGTCGCATAGCGCTCGTCCTCGAGGAGGTCGCGGCGGTCGATGACCTCGCACAGCCGCTCCCAGAAGTGCTGCTTGGCCGCGGCGACCGTGATGTGGCCGTCGGCGGTCGCGAACGCCTGGAACGGCACGATCGACGGATGCGCGGAGTCGGCGCGCCGCGGGGTGACGTAGCCGCGCGACGCCGCCCACGTCCCGACGTACATGAGCTCCGACAAGGCGGTCTCGAAGAGCGAGACGTCGGCGTCGCAGCCCACGCCGTCGCGGGCCGCGCGGTGGACCCCGGCGAGCAGCGCGATGGCGGCGACGTAGCCGCCGGAGAGGTCGACGAGCGACAGCCCGCTCTTCGTGGGCGGGCCGTCCGGGTCGCCGGTGAGCGACATCCAGCCCGCCATCGCCTGGATGATGTAGTCGTAGCCGGCCTCCTTCACGCGGGGGCCGCTGTTGCCGAAGCCGCTGAGCGAGACGCAGACGATCCGCGGGTTGACCTCGCGCAGGTCGTCGTAGGTCAGGCGGAGCTTCGCCGGGCCGTCGCCGCGGAGGTTGGAGAACACGGCGTCCGAGCGGCGGACCAGGTCCTCGAAGACCTTGCGGCCCTGCTCGCTGCGCAGGTCCAGCGCGACGCTCTTCTTGCCGCGGTTGAACGTCTCGAAGAAGAGCGAGTCCTCGCCCTGCTGGAAGGGCGGCACGTAGCGGCCCACGTCGCCCGCCGCGCCCGGGTCCTCGATCTTGATGATCTCCGCGCCGAGGTCGGCGAGCTGCAGCGTGGCCCAGGGGCCCGCGCCGAACTGCTCGACCGCGAGGACGCGGACTCCCTCCAAGGGCATGGCCATGGCGGCGATGCTACCAACGAGGCATAGGTCAGACACTTGGCGGAGCGGGTGTGGCATGATCCGCGCATGACGATCGAGACCGGGTCGCGCGCCGCCGCGCAGGAGCTGGCCGCGTGGACGGCGTCGCTCGAGCTCGGCGACGTCCCCGCGGAGGTGCGCGCCGCCGCCCGCGAGCACATGCTCGACACGCTCGGCTGTGGCCTGGCCGCGCTCGGCGTCGGCGAGGCGACCGCCGGGCTGGAGGTCGCGGGTGAGAGCGGCGAGGGGCCGTCCAGCGCGATCGGCCGGGCCGCGGGCGTCCCGGCGCCGGCTGCGGCGCTCGCCAACGGGATGCTCTGCCACGGGCTGGACTTCGACGACACGCACGAGGCGTCGATCGCGCACGTCGCGACGGTCGTGGTCCCCGCGGCGCTCGCCGTCGCGGAGGCCGTCGGCGCGGACGGCGCCCAGACGCTGGCCGCCGTCGTCGGCGCGACGGAGACCGTCACGCGCATCGGCATGGCCGCGCCCGAGGGCTTCCACCGCCGGGGCTTTCACCCGACCGGCGTCTGCGGGATCTTCGGCGCCACCGTGGCCGCCTGCCGCCTGCGCGGCATGGACGCGGACACCACGACGCGCGCGCTGGGCCTCGCGGGCAGCATGGCCTCCGGCATCTTCGAGTA
>Ga0180215_1003696_pt1 | contig 14187 bp, 11 predicted proteins | sample eDN3rd37CBELigBY_FD_128871 | JGI IMG/M metagenome (GOLD analysis project Ga0180215, IMG submission 128871) | Enriched backyard soil microbial communities from Emeryville, California, USA - eDNA 3rd pass 37_C BE-Lig BY (version 2) (version 2) | ecosystem: Environmental > Terrestrial > Soil >...
CGCCGCACACCCACGGCGCGCGGCAGGTTCTGCGTGGACCCCGCGCCTGGCATGATGCCGCGGGTCACTTCCGGCAGCGCAAAACGCGCATGGCGCGCGGCATAGATAAAGTCGCAGCAGAGCGCGAGTTCGCAGCCGCCGCCGAAGGCGACGCCGTTGACCGCGGCAATCACCGGGACCGCGCAGTTGATCACCGAATAGGCCGCTTCCTCGATGATGGCATGCTGGGCGCGCCACTGTTCGTCGGTCATGCCCTGGCGTTCCTTGAGATCGCCGCCGGCGCTGAACGCCTTTTCGCCCGTGCCCGTGAGGATCACGCAACGCACATCGCCAGGATAGAAGGCGAGCTTGCCGAACACCTTGTAGAGGTCTTCCGAAGTCGCGGTATTCAGCGCGTTGTGAACCTCGGGCCGGTTGAAGCGCACCACCATCAGACCCGGCTCGGGCCGCTCCACCAGAAGATGCGTGAGACCCTCCATGATCAGGCCGCGCTCGCTGCACGCCTGGCCGGCGGGAATATGCCGAAGCCGTCGACAGAGGTCATGCGATCGAGTCCCTGGATCGCATCGAACAGCGTGCGCGTACCGCGCTCGCCGAGCGTCGGTTTCACGCAATCCTCGAACTTCGCCCACATCGCCTCGGTTTCGACCCCGCGCTGGAAATGCCCGCGCGGGCGTGCGACCGGTTCTGTGGTGAGCGTGGTGCCGCCGCGCAGATGCAGCGTCACCCGGTCGAACGGCGAATGAGCGGGCTCGTGATCGTCGCGCTCGGAGGTGGTGACGACGCGCACCTTGCGGATCAGGTCCTGCACGTCCGGCCGGTTGACGAAGGCGTCGGTCAGTTCGGCATTGCCGCAGGCGCCGGCGACGATCGCGGAGGCCATGGCGAACTCGCCGGAGATTTTCGCATCGAGCCCGTTGGTCGGGCGATGCACGCGCAGGATTTCGGCCTGGGTTTCGCCGATTTCGAGTTCGATCGCTTCGATTTCGTCGGGTTTGACCGGCTTCGTCTTGCGCATGTCGATCACCGCATCGATCGCGCGATGCACGGCATAGCAGACCGGATAGAGCTTGATATTGATGCCGGCGCGCAGGATGCCCCAGTCCTTGCCGAAATTCGCAGGGCTTTGGGTGTCGACCTGACCCTTCGGCGAGATCGCGCGCAGGAAGCCGAGATCGTCCTCGATCGCGGTGTCGGTCGAGGTCAGGCCGGCTTCGGCCAGCCGCGCCGCGAGCAGGCCGGACTGCGCCGCGCGCCCGACCTGATAGGGCTTGGTCATCGAACCAAAATTACCGACGATGCCGCCGGCGAGAGACGCCGCGACTCCAATCGTGCGGGTCGCCATCGCGGCGTCGTGGCCGCGCAGGGAGGAGACCGCGCCCGCCGCCGCGATGGTTCCGAACATCGCTGTCGGATGCCAGCCCTTGCGATGATGCTGGTCGTCATCGCGGCGCGTGGTCTCGGCCCAGAGTTCATAGCCCGCAACATAAGCTGTGACCATCGCGCGGCCGTCGGCGCCGCTCTCGGCCGCTTCCGCCAGAATGGTCGGGACCAGGATCGCGCTCGGATGGCCGGCAAGTCCGGTGTCGTCATAGTCGATGGCATGGGAGGCGACGCCATAGACCAGCGCGCGCTCGGGCGCGGGGGCCTGCAAGTTGGCGATCGGGCTCGCGCCGTCATGGACGATACCGAGGCCTCGTGCAGCGGTTCTGGTCACCGGTTCGTTCCAGCCGGTGATCATGCAGGCAATGCAGTCGGTGAAGCCGAGCCGCACGGTCTTCACTGCGTCGGCCGGCAGCGTGTCGTAGCGCAATTCGGCGACGAAGCGCCCCATGTCGGCCGTCAGTCCCATCGCGTGCGATCCTTCTTGTACCGTGCCTGCCCCGGGTAGGAGACAGCGTTTGTCATGTCAACGCAGGGTTTGATATAGAAAACACGGGGAAGGAGAGCGTCGAAACATGCCGAGCCGTAAGCCCGCCGACAGCGATCGGATCGACCCGCGCTATATCGTGCCGGGCCTGTCGCGCGGTCTCGCGCTGTTGCAGCTGTTTCCCCGCAGCAAGCCGGCCAAGACGCTAGCGGAACTTGCCGCCGGTCTCGGGCTGACGCGCTCGGCCACCTACCGGCTGGTCTATACGCTTGAGGCCGACGGCTTCATCGCACGCGATGCCGAGACGCGACGTTACCGCCTCACCTCGAAGACCCTCGATCTCGGCTTTGAATATCTGCATGCGCAGCCGATCACCGAGATTGCGCAACCGTTCCTGCGCACGCTGAGCGACCGCACCAATGCAGCGGCTCATGTCGCGATTCTCGATGGCTGGCATGCCGTATATCTCGCGCGTGCACTGCCCAATGCCGGGCTGGTCAGCAACCTGCAACTCGGCGCGCGGCTCCCGGCGCATACGACATCAAGCGGTCGCGTCATGCTCGCGCATCAGGACGACGAGCGGCTGCGCGGACTCTACGATCGTTTGCGCAGGGAATCGCGGGGCGCGCATGCGGTGGTGTCCGCTCAGGATTTCAACGCCCAGATCGCAGCCGATCGCAAGCGCGGCTATGTCTTCCATCATTCGACCATCGACCCGGGCCTGGTCAGTCTTGCTTTTCCGATCCGTGACCATGACTCGCGCGTGGTTGCGGCGGTCACTGTCATCGTGCCCGAGAAGCTGTCCGAAGCGATCGGCGGCGAAAGGGCTCTGAGGCCGATGGTTTATGAGTCCGCCGACGCGATCTCTCGCAAGATTGGATATCGGGGCTGATATGGCAGTTGGCCTATCGGGTGCAGCAACACGCATGGTATACTTCACCAGCGTATCGGACGTGTCATGCAGCTCACGCGCTGGATGAGGGTCGGCCTGGTTTTCGGCCTCGCCGTGCTGGCGGCGGGCGTGGGCTTGTATGCGTATCGTTACTCGACCCGGCCCGTCACGCTCACCGTCGCGGCCGGCTCCCTCGATGGCGAGGGCGCAAGGCTCATGAATGAGCTCGGGGCCAGGCTCGCATCGACGGCCAATTCCCGGATCCGCTTGAAGGTGATCGATACCGGTACGCCGCTCGGCGCAGCCGAGGTCTTTGCCAAGGGCGGGGCCGACCTCGCCATCGTGCGCGGCGATGCCGCCGCCCTCAAGGGCGCGCGTACCGTGGTGGTGATCACCCATGGCGTGCTCGTCCTGCTTGGGCTGCCCGGCAACGCGATAACCGACCTTGACCACCTCAAGGGCAAGACCATCGGCGTGGTCGGCGGAGCGGTCAATCGCCGGATCGCCGAGGTGCTGGACAGCGAATACGACCTCACCCGCAACAAGGTTAAGTTCGTCGATCTTGCATTGCCGGAGGTCGCAGCCGCGGTTTCGGGCAAGAAGGTCCATGCGTTGCTGATCGTTACGCCGATTTCCGGCCGCTATCTGTCGATGCTGCGCAACTTCTTCCCCCGCGATTCCAAGAAGAGCCCGACGCTGATTCCCATTGAATCCGCGGGCGCCCTCGCCGCCGCCATCGGCATGTACGAGAGCTATGATGTTCCGAAGGGGACGATCAGGGGATCGCCCGCGATCCCAGACGAGGATCTCACCACCTTGCGGGTGCCGGTCTATCTGATTGCGAGGGAAAAGCTCGACGACGACACCGCCACCCAGCTCACGCAGGCGATCATGGAGACCCGCAGCAACATGATCGGCGAACACCCGATTGTTGCGCAGATCGCAGCCCCGTCCACCGAGAAGGATGCGCCGATTCCGATCCATCCGGGGGCAGCGGCGTATTTCGCCGGGGACGTGAAAACGATCTTCGACAAATACGGTGACCAGTTTTTCTACGCCTCCATACTGGTCGGAATGCTGAGTTCGCTTGCGGCTGCGTTCTGGAAGTTCATGATGCCGGCGCCCGAGGGTGGCCATCCGCCGGAGCGGCTGCACCGGATCACGGGCCGTATCCGCGATGCGGCCAGCGCCGCCGAACTCGACCAGATCGAAGACGAAATCGACGACATTCTGAGCGGCGAATTCACCCGCGAGAAACGCGACGCGGTGGACGCCGGCGCCCTGCAGGTCGCGCTTAGCCGGCTGGAATATCTGATCAGCCAGAGACGGCGCCTTCTGGAAAAGCGGGCGTCGTGACCGCGGCTCAATCGACCTTGGAGCGGGCCGCATCCATCGCGTGCAGTTCGGAAGCCTTTCCCGACTTCATGACCATGCCAGGAAGGGTGCGGCCAAGCGCGTCCTGAGCCATCTGGGCCGCCGCAATTAGTGCATCGAGGTCGATGCCCGTCTCGATGTCCATCTCGTGCGCCATATGCACGAAGTCCTCGGTGCAGATATTGCCGACCGCGCGCGGCGCGAACGGACAGCCGCCGAGGCCGCCGATCGAGCCTTCGAAATGGCGGATGCCGCAATCGAGGCCCGCCAGCGCATTGGCGATGCCGAGGCCGCGGGTGTTGTGCAGATGCAGCCCGAGCACAGCTTGCGGAAAGGCCTGCTGCAGGTCCTCGACCGTGCGCCGGATGCGGTCCGGATTGGCAACGCCGGTGGTGTCGGCGAGATAGACGATGGGCGCGCCGTGCCCGAGCAGCTGCGCCATCATCCGGTGCATGCGCTCGCGCGACACCGGCCCCTCATAGGGACACCCGAAGGCCGTGGCGATGACCCCGACCAGGCGGCTGCCGGTTCCGCGCGCGGCAGCTGCGATCTCGTCGACCGCCTTCATGCCGTCGTCGGTGGTCATGCGCACGTTCAGCCGGTTGAAGCTGTCGCTCACCGCGACCCCGGCCTTCAGATCGTCGATGCCGGCGGCGATCGCGCGCTCGGCTCCGCGCGCGTTCGGAACGAAGGCACCGTAGCGCACGCCAGACTCGCGTCTGATACCGGCGGCGACAGCCTCAGCATCGGCGAGTTGCGGGATCACCTTCGGATGGGCGAAGCCGGTAATCTCGATCTTCTTCAGCCCGGTCTTCGACAACGCATCGATCAGCGCGATCTTTTTCTCGGTCGCAACGAAACTGCGCTCGATCTGCAGACCGTCACGCATGCCGACTTCGCTGATCTCGATCGCGCGGCTCATAATGGCGGCGACCAGTCAGGGGGTGTGAGACGGCGCTTGCCGTCCGCGGTCTTGCTGACCTTGGGGTCGGCAACACCAAGCTTGTCCCAGAGCTGGCAGGTGACGGTCTTGTGTTTCTGATCGAGTCCTTCGCAGTAGTTCGTGAATTCACAGGTCCGGATCTGGTCGCCAAGCCCGAGTTTTGTCTTCAGGAACCAGTCCGGATCGGCGAGCGACTGGCGGGCGGACCCGACAATGTCGCACACGCCATCGGCGAGCATTTGCTCGGCGAATTCGAAATTATGCACGCCGCCGGTGCAGACGATGGGCGTGTTCAGACCCTGCGCATGGATTGCCTGGCGGATCGCGGCGGTCGCCTCGATATTGCGGCCGAACGGCCCGCGCTCGTCGGAGATGTATTGCGGCATGCATTCGTAGCCGCTCGGTCCTGTATAGGGATAGGCCGCCCCGCCGACGCCTGGCTGCTTGGCGTCGTCGAACTTGCCGCCGCGCGAGGTCGAGATGAAGTCCATGCCGGCTTTCGCGAAGGCGACGCCGAAATGGATCGCGTCGTCCGCGTCGCTGCCGCCCTCGATGCATTCGTCGGCGAGGTAGCGGCACCCGACCGCGAAGTCTGGCCGCGTGCGCGCGCGCACCTCGCGGTACACTTCGAGTGGAAGCCGCGCGCGGTTTTCCAGCGAACCGCCATAGCCGTCATCGCGCGTATTCTTGCGTGAGAGGAACGAGGCCATGGTGTAGGCGTGGGCGTAATGCAGTTCGACGCCGTCGAATCCGGCTTGCTGCGCGCGCAAGGCGGCACATGCGAACAGCTCCGGCAGCACGTTCGGCAGATCGCGGATGTGCGGCAGGTCCATGTCGGTGACGCGCTCGCGGTAGCCGAATTCGAGCGACTCCAGTTCGCGCTCATTGAGAATTTTTGCAAGTTCGTCGCGCTTCATGCCGGCAAGCGCGGTGCGGATATCGGCGTCGCTCAGGCCGGGCAGGGCGGCGCGATGCACGTCGGTGATCGCAAGGAACCTCTCGAAATATTTCGCCGGTGCCGGCCGTCGGCGGATCGAGAGGAAATCGATGAGCTGAATGAACAGGCGCGACCGCCCTTCGCTCGCCTGCCGGACTGCTTCGACCAGCCGCTTGAGGCCCGGAATGAAACGGTCATCGCCGATCCGCAGCAACGGCCCGCTTGGTACGTCCCGGATGCCGGTCGCCTCCACCACGATCGCGCCAGGCCGGCCCTTGGCAAAGCGCGCATACCATTCGACCACGGCATCCGTGACGAAGCCGTCCTCGGTCGCCCGCCACGGCACCATTGCCGGCACCCAGGTGCGCTGTTCGAGCATCACCGATCCGACGGTTACAGGCGAAAACAGCTGCGACGCTTCCGCTTCCGCGCGGGTTGGGATCCGGCCCGGCTTCGCCTCGAACTGGATGCGCTGCGGAGGACGCCACATGTCTACGCTCGCATTTTGAATTGTATCGAATTGGATGTATGCGTCTGGGACAGGCCCGTCAATCGGACGGATCTGCGGTTTGCCATGCCTGTTCCGCGCCGGACAGGGTTCTCGTAAAGCACTTTCGCTCCCGCTTTTTCCATGCTCGATCCCAGTGATCTTCCCGACACTTTTGCGCGCGACAACCTCCCGCCGCCTGATCTGTGGCCTGAATTCGAGGGTCTCGACGCTCTCGGATATCCAAAACGGTTCAACGCCGCGGTCGAACTGATCGACCGTCAGGTTGCGGCAGGCTTCGGCGATCGACTGGCGATCCGCACCCCGGATGCGACCTGGACCTATGCGGAACTGCTCGACAGGGCCAATCGCATCGCCGGGGTGTTACGCGATGATCTCGGTCTCGTGCCAGGCAATCGCGTGCTGCTTCGCTCGGCCAACAATGCGATGAAGGCCGCGGCCTGGCTCGGCGTTTTGAAAGCAGGCGGCATCGCCGTTGCGACCATGCCGCTGCTGCGCGCGGCCGAATTGTCCTACATGCTCGGCAAGGCGAAGGTGCAGTTCGCATTGTGCGATGCGCGCCTTGCGGAGGAACTCGAAAAGGCCGCGGCATCCGCGCCCGATCTGAGAATCGTGCATTTCCACACCGAGGCTGCGGACGGACTCGAGGCGCGGATGGCGCGCCAGAGCGGCGCGTTCGACAATGTCATTCCCTCCCATGATGATGTGGCGCTGATCGCCTTTACCTCCGGCACCACCGGGCTCTCGAAGGCGACCGTCCATTTCCACCGCGATGTGCTCGCAATTGCCGATTGCCTGCCGCGCCACATCTTGCAGCCCGGACCGGACGACGTGTTCCTCGGCTCTGCACCATTTGCCTTCACCTTCGGGCTGGGTGCGATGCTGGTCTTCCCGTTGCGGTTCGGGGGCTCGGCAGTGATGCTGGAACAGCCGACGCCGGAGGCCATGCTGTCGGCGATCGAACGCGAGGGCGTCTCGCGGCTGTTCACGGTGCCGACGCTCTATCGCGCCATGACGCCGCTCGCCGCCGGCTACGATGTCTCGTCGCTGAAAAGCTGCATCTCGTCGGGCGAGCATATGCCGCTGGCGGTGTCCGAGGGCTGGTACCGCGCGACCGGCACGCGGCTGATGAATTCGATCGGCTCGACCGAAATGCTGCACGGCTTCCTGATCAATCAGGACACCCAGCGCATTCCCGGCGCTGTCGGCAAGGCCGCGCCGGGCTATCGGGCGATGGTGGTCGATGACGATATGAATCCGCTGCCGCCGGGACAGGTGGGGCGACTCGCGGTCCGCGGTCCGACCGGATGCCGCTATCTCGACGATGCCGATCGTCAGCAGCGATATGTGCAGGGCGGCTGGAACCTGACTGGCGACGCTTTCGAAACCGATGTGGACGGCAATTTCTGGTATCACGCGCGTACCGACGACATGATCGTGAGCGCGGGCTACAATATTTCCGGCGCCGAGGTGGAGGGGGTGTTGCTGCAGCACGCCCTTGTGGCCGAATGCGCGGTGGTCGGCCTGCCAAGCGAGGAGCGCGGTCAGATCGTCGCGGCCTATGTCGTCCTGCGCGAAGAAGCCGTCAACGGCGAGGCGATGAAGCGCGAATTGCAGGACCTCGTGAAGGCGCAGATCGCGCCTTACAAATATCCGCGCGCCATCGAGTTCCTGCCGTCTCTGCCGAAAACGATCACCGGCAAGATTCAACGCAGTGCGCTGCGGAACGGCGGTAGCGGGAGCACCGCCGTCTAGCATTGCGTGCGCCGCAGCAGTTCCTTTCACCATATGGTGCCCGCAGGTCCGGATACCTTGGCCCGCGCCACTGCTGAAAAAATTGCCGCAGGCCCATCCGGCGGTTGTCCCGCGTCGCCTTGCTGAATATCCTGATTTCGTCCGGCCATTCCAAAAATCAGAAGAAGTGCCGGGCAGGGTTGGAAACGTCCGGATCGCCATGACCGATGCCGCGCAGGCAGCGTCCGCGAGTCCATCCGCGCCCGCCGCCACCGGCGGGCAGGCATGGCGGAACATTGCCCGTAACGGCTTTCCTTTCCTCGTGGTCGGCGTCATCTGGGAAATCGTCGCGCGCAGCGGCATGTTTCCACGCAAGCTGTTCCCGCCGCTGGAGGACATCGCGGCGGCGTTCTGGCGGCTCACCGTTTCAGGCATCCTGCCGCATCACGCCATCGAAACCATCCTGCGGCTGATCGCAGGTTTTGCCCTCGCGGCTGTGATCGGCGTGCTGATCGGCATCGCGATGGGCCGATCCCGGCGGGCCGAGGACTACACCCTGCCGATCGTCGCCATGCTCGCGCCGATCCCGGGCATCGCCTACGCGCCGCTGTTTCTTCTCTGGTTCGGTCTCGGCAATCTGCCGGCGATCCTGCTGGTCGCCTTCGTTTCGACTTTCCCGATCGTGTTCAACACCTGGACCGGGGTGAAGGCGGTGAAGGAAATCTGGCTCCGCTCGGCGCAGGCCATGGGGGCGACCGACGCAAAGGTGTTTCGGCACGTCATTGTTCCCGGCGCGCTGCCCTACATCCTCACCGGCCTGAGACTTGGGCTGGCCCAAGCCTGGCGCGTGCTGGTCGGGGTCGAGATGCTCGCCGCCGTATCCTGGGGACTCGGCTGGCTGATTTTCGGGGCGCGCGAATTTCTCAACACCGACGTGATGCTGGCGGGAGTCGCCGTGATCGGAATCATCGGCCTGACGCTGGAGAAGCTCGTCTTCCAGAAGCTGGAAGACTACACGCTGGTCCGCTGGGGTATGATGCGATGACGCTCAACGCCGAACGCATCCGCACCTGGCGCCGTGCCGCGACCTCCATCGTCGGGTTTCTGGTGCTGTACGAACTGGTGGCGCGCAGCGGCTATTTCCCGGCCGTGCTGCTGCCGCCGCTCGGCAAGGTCGGCGCGACGCTGTGGGCGTCGCTCCTGGACGGCACGATGCTGCATCATGCCGCCGCAACGCTTTATCGTGTGCTGGCGGGCATGGGGCTCGCCGTCATCGTCGCGGTGCCGCTTGGCGTGCTGATGGCGCGTTACAAGCCGGTGGAGAACTTCTGCCTGCCGCTGGCGAGCGCGCTGATGCCGATACCGTCACTGGCCTGGGTGCCCGTATTCATCCTCTGGTTCGGCCTTGGCAACACGGTCGCGATCCTGATCGTGTTCTATGCCGCAACCTTCCCGATCCTGCTGAACACCTGGTCGGGCGTTCGCGCGGTCAATCCGCTGTGGCTGCGTGCGGCCGGCGCCATGGGCGCAAACGGCCAATCGCTGTTCTGGAAGGTGATGATACCTGCCGCATCGCCCTTCATTATCACGGGGGTGCGGCAGGCTTTTCTGCGCGCATGGATTGCCGTGATCGGTGCCGAATTCCTCGCCGCGTCCGATTTCGGCCTCGGCTGGGTGATCTTCGATGCGAAGGAGTTCCTCAATGCCGACCTGATGCTGGCCTCGCTCGCGGTTATTGGCGCCATCGGCTTCGTTTTCGAGCGGCTGTTTTTCGGATCGATCGAGAAAGCGACCGTGATGCGCTGGGGGATGGTGCGCGCGACAAGGTCGTAACGAAAGGGCGTGGATACGCGAATGCCTGAAATCGAAATCCGCGAGGTTTGCCTGAATTACGAGACGCCGGCCGGCCGTGTGACCGGGGTGCAGGATGTGAGCTTCGACATCGAGCGCTCGGAATTCCTGTGCCTGGTCGGTCCGAGCGGCTGCGGAAAATCCACGCTGCTCAACATCATCGCCGGATTCATATCGCCCAGTGGTGGCGAGATCAGGATCGGCGGCCGGAAGGTCGACGGTCACGGCACCGACCGCGGCGTGGTGTTCCAGGATTTCGCGCAGCTGTTTCCGTGGCGCACCGCGCTCGGCAACGTCGCCTTCGGCCTCGAGATGAAGGGCGTTCCCAAGGAGGAACGCGAGGCGATTGCGCTCGAGCAATTGCGTCTCGTGAAGCTGGAAAAATTCATCAGATCCTATCCGCATCACCTCTCGGGAGGGATGCAGCAGCGGGTCGCGATCGCCCGCGCTCTGGCCTACAATCCGGCGGTGCTCCTGATGGACGAGCCGTTCGCAGCGCTCGATGCGCTGACCCGCGACGACATGCAGCGCCTGCTTGCGGATGTCTGGCGCGAGACCCGCAAGACGGTGATCTACGTCACGCACAATGTTTCCGAAGCGGTTTACCTCGCCGACCGGGTGATCGTGATGACCCCTCATCCCGGCACCGTGAAGACGCAGGTGCAAATCGACCTGCCGCGTCCGCGCGATCCGCTGAGCGTGGAATTTCTCGATTATCAGAAGAAACTGCTCAGGGAACTTGGCCAGATGAAGAACTGAAAAACCAAGCACGGCCCGACGTGCGGCCGTCAGGGAGGATCGAGACCATGACGATACGAAAGGACGGACTGACGCGCCGGCATTATCTTGCAGCGACCGGGGCCGCACTGACCGCCGGCGTCGCGGGCATGCGGCTTTCGCATGCGCAGGACGCAACGATCCGGCAGGGCTACCAGACCAACATGTGGGGCATGCCGACCTATTACCTGCTGCGTTCCGGATTGCTCGAAAAGCGTGGCCTCAAGGTCCAGGAATTCGCCGTTCCGTCGGGCAATCTGACGATGCAGCAGATGGTCGCGCGTCAGGTCGATCTCGGCACCTATGCCGGTCCTTCGCTGATCATCGGACACGACAAGGGCGGCATGGCGGGCATCGCTGTGGTCGAGTATGTCGGCCGCACCTGTGCGCTCGTGGTGCGCAAGGACCTCAACGTCACCAAGGTCGAGCAACTCAAGGGCATGAAGATCGCCAATCAGGTCGGCTCCTCGGTCGGCAACATCTTCGTCGATCAGGTGCTGAAGGGCGCCGGCATCACCAAGGGCGATTTCCAGGAAGTGCGCATGAACGTCAACGACATGGTGGCCGCGCTCGCCGCCAAGACGGTCGATGCCATGATCAATATCGAGCCCTATAATGCAATCGCCGAATCCGAAGGCATCGGCACCTCGATCGTCGACCTGTCCAATGTCGACCGTATGCCGGTATTCATGGCGGCGACGCCGGATTTCCTTGAGAAGAACCCGGATACTGCGGTGAACTATCTGAAGGGCTGGCTTGACGTGGCGCGCGACTTCAAGGAGCAGCCCGCCAAGGTGGCCGGCGTGATCCACGAATTCTTCACGTCGAAGGGCTACAAGATGTCGCCGGAGACCTTCAAGACGGCGCTCGGGCGCGTGGACGTCAATCCCGGCTTTCCGTCCGACCTCGATTCCTACATGCGCCAGCAGGCCGAAGTCCTGGTCCGCGAAAAGCGGATCGGCGGCATTCCGGACTGGAAGAAGGTGCTGCGTCCGGAGTTCATGGAAAAGGCGCGCGCCGGCGCGTAGGTCCGCGCAACCACACTATCCGTTCGCCCCCGGAAAGCGGGGACCCAGGATCACAAGACGCATGGTGCTTGAGACGCTGGGTCTCCGCTTTCGCGGGGACGAGCCGATCAAACGATCTTCGCTGGTTGGAGAATGGTATGTCCGCAAGCCCGATCAAGTCGTCCGACTCCATTGCCTGGAATTTCAAGCCGCTCGGCCATCATGAACTCGCAGGTTTTGGCGGGATGGGCGAGGGCATGGCGGTACAGGTGGCCAAGGACGGCCGCCGTATCATCTGGCTCGCGCATGAAAGCGCGCCGAAGAACTTCACCGCGGTCGACGTGACCGATCCGCGTAATCCGAAGATCGTGGTGCAGACCAACCTGCCGGAAAGCTTCATGCGCTCCAATTCGCTGGAGATCACCGGCGACATCATGGCGGTGGCCTATCAGTGCCAGAAGGTCGGGCAAAAGCCGGCCGGCTTCGAGTTGTTCGATATTTCGGTGCCGGAAGATCCAAAGAGCATCGCTTTCGTCGATCGCTCAGGGCCGTATTCGCGCGGCGTGCATCAACTCTGGTTCTGCGACGGACAATACGTGCACATGGCCTCCGGCGCGGCCGACTTCAAACCGACCCATCCGCTGGACGACCAGTGCTATCAGATTTTCGATGTGCGCAATCCGTCCGCGCCGAAAGAAGTCGGACGCTGGTGGATGCCCGGTACGCGCGAGGGCGACAACGTGCCGCCGCCGGTGCGCCATCCGAAGCATCTGTCCGACTGGGGCTTTCGCGCCCACAACACCAATGTCTATCCGCAGCGGCCCGACCGCTGCTATCTGGGCTATATCGACGGCGGCATGTTCATCATGGACATTTCCGACATGTCGCGGCCGGCGCCGATCGCGCATTGGGACAATTCTCCGCCCTATCATGGCTTCACGCATACGATCCTGCCGCTGTTCGACCGCGGACTTTTGGTGATGACAGACGAGTCGGTGGTAGACGACGCCGCCGACTGGCCGAAACTGGTCTGGATTCTCGACGCGCGCGACGAAACCAATCCGGTGCCGATTTCGACCTGCCCGCTGCCCTATGATGCGTTCAAGGGGCGGGGCGGGCGCTTTGGCGCGCACAACATCCACGAGAACGTGCCCTCGCCACATGCCTGGTTCTCGGACCAGGTCGTGGTCGGCACGTTCTTCAATGGCGGTGTGCGGGCCTACGACATTTCCAATCCGTACCAGCCCAAGGAGATCGCGACCTTCGTGCCGGAAGCCCCTCCTCTTGCGCCGCGTGGAACGATTCAGCTCAACGACGTGTTCGTGGACGAACGCGGCATCGTATACACCGTCGATCGCCATGTCGGCGGGCTGTATATTCTGGAGATGGAGTTTTAGTGCTCCGCCACGATTTCCGTTCGTCCCCGCGCAAGCGGGGACCCGGGGCCACGAGCATAAGAGTGGGTTTCCGCTTGCGCGGGAACGAACGGGATAAGGTACGGCGCTGAGCGATGCAGCAGCTCTTCCGATCTCCTTCGGCAGGCGCGTTCGGCCGCCGGCTCCGCCATGAGCGCGGCGCGCGCATTCCGGTGATCGTCGTCACGGGATTCCTCGGGGCCGGCAAGACCACGCTGGTCAAGCAGTTCCTCGACAGCGAAGACGGCCATGGCACCGCCATCGTGGTCAACGAATTCGGGACCGAGGGAATCGACGATGCACTTCTGCGGTCGAGCGCGGACGAAACCGTGCTGCTCGGCAACGGTTGCCTGTGCTGCAACGTGCGCTCCGACCTCCAGCTGGCCTTGCGCAAGCTGATGAGCGAGCGCGAGCGTGGGCTCGTTCCGCATTTCAAGCGTATCGTGATCGAGACATCGGGACTGGCCGATCCCGGCCCGATCTTGCGCACGTTCGCGACCGACCGCGCGCTCGGCGGTGAATGCCACGTCGATTGCGTGATTGCGGTCGTCGATGCGGTGAATGGGAAATCCACACTCGACGGGTTTCCCGAAGCGCGGCAGCAGGTCATGCTTGCGGATACCATTGTGGTCTCGAAGACCGACCTTGCGACATCGGACGACGGGGAAGACCTGATCGCGCGATTGCGCGCCATCAACCCGCGCGCGCGGACCGTCACCGCCTCTGCCGGGTGCGCCGACCCATCCATCTTCACGGATGCACAGGCCGATCCGGTCTTTCAGGCCGAAGCGATCGGTGATGCCGCACACAGCGATGGCGTCGCGAGCTTCACCCTTGTCTTCGACCGGCCGCTACCCTGGGATGTCGTGGCGCGGTCGA
>Ga0180215_1003701_pt1 | contig 14176 bp, 13 predicted proteins | sample eDN3rd37CBELigBY_FD_128871 | JGI IMG/M metagenome (GOLD analysis project Ga0180215, IMG submission 128871) | Enriched backyard soil microbial communities from Emeryville, California, USA - eDNA 3rd pass 37_C BE-Lig BY (version 2) (version 2) | ecosystem: Environmental > Terrestrial > Soil >...
CTTAATTTCACGTCCGCTGTCTGAAGTTGGTGCAGCTTTAGACTTTTTTTACTGTGATCCTGCACCGGCTGTCCGAAGATTGCCTGACTTCGGACGGCTTCCCACTTAACTTCACGTCCGCTGTCCAAAGCTGGTCCAGCTTTAGACTCTTCTAATTGTAATCAAGAAACAGTTGTCCGAAGTTCCGGTGACTTCGGACTATTTTTACTTATTAACCTATCAGTTTGTCTGAACTTTATTTCAATCAAGATAGGACTGCTTAACTGTAAAACTCATACCCTTCTAAAAAGTGACAAAAAGCCTCGTTTTATTTTTAGGATTTGGACATATATTTGTACAAAGCCCGATTCTTTACCACTGGAATTGTTATTTATTCATGCACCAAGAAATTTTCGAAACGGGAGGGTTTTCTGTGTTACGAAGAAGGCGATGGAAGGTGCGGTCCAATAGAGGTCCTCTTCCATTAAAATATGTCGTTTTGATTACCTTTATCATTTTCTCGCTTTTAACTGTAGTCAGCTTAATTATTATTAACAGAAATCTTGAACCGACACTAATGAATATCGCCGAGACCCGGGCACGCCAATTTGCCGCACAGGCCATCAATGATGCTATCGATAAACATATTTCGCAGAATGTGGATATTAATGAGTTAATTGTTAAGCATGAAAATGCGGGTGAACCAAGCTACAGCTTCAATCCGCAAATATACAACAAGGTCATTTCCGATGCACAGAATCGAGTACAAACCTATTTAGATTTAGTAGAAGCTGGGGAAATTGAAAAACTGGAGGATTTTAGGAATGATATCAATATAGATAAAGAAAAAACCAAAGATACCCGCGGTATTGTCTACCATATCCCATTAGGCATGGCGACAAAAATGACTTTATTTTCAAACCTCGGACCAGAAATACCTGTCCGCCTGCAAATTCTAGGTGACGTGAAATCCGATGTGGAAGCAAAAATTGCGGAGTCAGGCATAAATAACACTTTTCTCGAAGTCTATATTAATGTGAAAGTTCATATGACAGTCATTATCCCGCTCATTGAAAAGCCTATTGAAGTCGCCAACCAAGTCAGAATAGGCGACCTTTTCCACCCTGGCAAAGTCCCGCAATACTATAACGGCACCGGGACAGGCAACCCAGTCGTCATCCCTCCACCACAATAACGCGTTAACCAACTGGGGGCCTGTCCCCCACCAAACTAACGCATTAACGCATTGGGGGTCAGGCCCCCTACCTATTAACGCATTAACGCATTGAGGGTCAGGCCCCCATCGCGTTAAAGCGAGGGGGGCCTGACCCCTTTTTATGGTTTATTTTGTTTGGCCTTCGTTGGATGCATAGTAGAATTTTGCAGTGATAGAACCGTCTTTATTTTCGACGATGTCTGTGACGTGGATGCCTGAATCAGCTGGTGTTGTGCTGTTGCCCTTCCAGAAGTAGTAGGATCCTGTGTGTACATTTCCAGACACTGGTGTGATTTCACTGCCAGTCTTAAAGAAGTCGCCAGCATCGCCGCGGTTTTTGTTCTTTTCCAAATCATATTTTCCATCAGCCTGAAGGACTGACAGGCCATAGTGAGTAACAACTGTACCGTCTGCAGCTGTTTCCGATTGATTGTATTGGAAACGTTTATTCATCCAGTTTTCAACATTGTTTGGACGGAAGCCTGCTGTCTGGTATAGGCTGATTATATTTTCATCCACATGCCAAGCCACTAACCCATGGGCATCTTTCCCTTGGCGGATCATCCCTTTATTAAAGCCGTCCTGCTGAAGATTTTCAAAAAGGAAGTATTCTGTTCCATTGGAGCCTGGAACCTCCATTTTGACAATGCCATTATCCGCATTCGCTTTATTAACAGCTGGTAAAGTAATTTCCTTAACTCCATCCTCAGGCTTTACTACGATTGGATCTGCCCAGCCAAGAAATACTTTTGAGAATGGATCAAAGTGTGTTGGCGAGTTCCCGGAATAGGCCGCAGCATCTGGGTAGCGCATCCATGAACCTCCAGCCATCATTGAATAGTTGCCGACACCTTCAGAGCTGTAAACCGTATCATAGAAATCAGGCAATCCTAGTGCATGTCCAAATTCATGTGCATACACACCGGTTTGTGCCGGGAATGGACCGGTCTCTTTGGCAGGATCATACGAATCTGTTGCTGGATCATAGCCGGCTACGTTTCCGCCGATGGCAGGCTGAACGTTATAGTTATTTACAATAACGCCATCATAGGTCATGTCTTCAGCAACTGTTTTATTAACCCAATCCTCTTCGCTCATACCCGCATGGGCATCTGCTGGTATACCCGTTTCATAGTATTTGCCATAATATAAAGCACTTAACAGATTCCATTTATGTGACCAAATTTGTGCTGGGTCTCTGCTGAACTCAGCTCCAGTTGCTTCGTGAACAATGAATACGTTTGGCACTTCGCCGTTTTCCGCATATTTAGAGAAGTCAACTTGATCATCGGCAGCTTTTAATACGTCACGGACAAATTCACCCATGTGTGCATCGCCATTAACGTTGCCAATCTCATACTTGCCATTTTCCGCATATGTTCCTTCCTGATCAAGATAATAGGAAGCGCCCTTCGGCAGTTCTACCCAGGTAAATTCCGTATTTTCCTTACGTACTAGATTGGTTTTTCCGTTACTGGACTCTTTATACACATTCTGCATGGTCCGGTCAGTCGGAGCCTTTTCTCCATTATATTGTGCGTATTGTTTGAATTGTTCCAGTTCATATGGATTATATTCTGTTCCAAAAATTAAGTCCTCATAATAATGGGCTGGAACTTGTCCAGGCATATCACCTATTGGTTCATCACCATCTTTATATTTTGCTAGTATAACAAGTACAGGAATATCCCCTTCCGCCTTCCTATAGGCTACATGGCTATCCCCTGCCTGCTGAAACTTTTTCCCTTGATTAGCTATCCTCTCAGCAGGATCAGCTTTTGATAAATCAATGCCTAGCCTTTTCGCCTGTTCAGCAAGCTCCGGGGAAGCACCCACATGATGAGCCAGGCTTAGCTGGTATGTATTTTTTTCCTTCACTGGGGCATCTGCACTGATTGATGACCCTCCTGCAAAAATCGTACTTCCTACTAATGCTAATGATAGAGCAGAGCTAGATAGAACCTTTAACAAATACCTCACTCCTTCAAAATTCTGTTATATTTTCAATAATATAGATTTTTCACCCTATTCTGAATAGTGTAAAGGAACCTATTCTAGAAAAATATTCTATGAATATTTGATTATATTTTTTATAAACACCTATAAAAAATATATCCTTTTTCCTACAACCGCTAATTTTCCAAGTACATAGTATAATAAAAAAGCGAGGGAAATCCCCCGCTCCTATCGTATTTGGCTTATGATTTACGAACTAAGATAGATTCCCTCCAAATAAATGAGTCAAACTTTAGTCAAGCCAGCAGGAATGGAACCCATGTCTGATAGGAACAATCCCCTATTTCAATGAAATTGTAAATTCTTCATCACTGCCTGGCGTTGGAAGCCGCCCGTCATGCTGATTTACCAGCAAGACATTACTAATTACCAGATTATTTGGTGTGCCTGCTGCATTTGCAAACTTAAAGGAGTAGATTTTTTCTTGTCCCGCACCGATTTTCTCCATATGCGGAAATTCAGCCTTGAATCTGCCTTCGCTCGTTTCAAGCGTTGCTATTCCTGCTCTTCCCCAGCCAAAAGCCACATCAAATTCCTCATTCGTATTTTTCACGCTCATTTCTAAAGAGTATCCATCACTATGTTTTTCTAGAGAGAAGTTTGAAAAAATAAGATTGCTAGTGACGTAAGGTTCAACAGATGAAACGTCCAGAATGTTGGATGATGAAGCGCTTTTTTCAGCCGGGGCTTCTTTAACAACTTCTGGTTCTGAATCTGTCTTTTGTACTTGTACAAGTTCGTTTTTCACTTCTTCTTTAATCTCATTTTTTAAATCATCTTTCATTTCTTGTTCAAGCTCTGCTTTTACTTCCTGGCGAATCTCTTCTTCTGTTTTTGCCGTTACTTCTCCCTTAGAGCATCCCGCAAGCAATCCTAGCAGCATTAAACTTCCTAATACTAATTTTAATTTCATTTTTACAAATCTCCTTTTTTGTCAAAGTTACCTTTTAATCAATGCTTTCGCTTTATTTAACACTTCATGGTCTATTTTTCTTTTTGAGCTATGCGTGGTTAAATACGTTTGCAATTCATTTGATGATGTAAAAACATTAGTTCGTTCTGATGTTACATTTACATTGGCTTGAGGATTCGAGAAATAGACGGCCCCCTCAATCCAAAGATTTATCCCGTTTTGCTTAAAATAGCTGGATAAAATATGTACTTGTCTTCTTACTTGCTTAACAGGGTTTCTCATTTCCTTTGTGTATTCTCCGCCTTTTCTTCCCACTTTGTGCTGTATCCAGGAGTGATCCTCATCTCTTCCTTGGATGGTGCCGTTATGATTTTTTACCTCAACGACAAAGACGCCATTTTCACCCACAATCACATGATCAAGCTCGGCCATTCCTTCATTTGTTGAAAGCTGAACAGAACTAAACACCTCATAACCTTTGGGAAGTTCTCTCAGAATACTAGAAGTTCGCTCTTCCCCTTTAATTCCAGCACTTAGAACGGAGTATTTTTTCCAAAAGAATATAGCAGCCCAAAATAGCATGACCGGAAAAAGATGAAAAATCCCTTTAAAGTAAAATCCCTGTATAAAAGCCACAAAGTATACAATTGGTGCAATCGCTAATAAAATAGAAATTAATAAATAGTTGTTCGCCTTCGTTTTTAGTGCGTTTTTCCCTTTATGGATGGTTGCCATAAAATATCATCCCTTTTTGCTAAAATAAAAAGACTGCTTGCATAGGCAGCCAAGCAGTCAGATAACAATACAATACTGTATCGGTAACCCGACGATCATCGTTCTGTCTCACAGAACATTAGACTCGTGGCTTTGCGTCCCGCCCTTTCGGATGGTTTGCCAATTACTCTATTAAAATTGGTGATGGTCATTAAATGAGTGATCAAACCCTTGATCATGACCATGATAGTAATGATCAATAATGGGATCCAAACCTACATTTTGAAATGGATCCATTGATTGATCCATCATTTGCTGAAGATTCATTTGGTCAATTAGCTGGTTTTGCAAAGCGAAATCCTGCATTTGCTGTAAATCCATTTGCTGCATTTGATCGATCATATCTTGATTTAGCTGCTGCTCGAGTTCGAGCTGCTGAAGAAACGCAATACTTGCCGTTCCGCCAACACCTGCAGCAGCTAAACTTGCTCGACGGGATAATGTGTTTTTTCTTTTAGCTCTTTTAATAATAAAAATAATAGTACCGAAAATAATGATTGGCAGTAAGTCCATTATAAATCTCCCCCTAAACGTTCTTTGTTTGTTAATTTTATTATCACTTAGGGGCCTATTATTTTCTGTAATCCAAACTACAAAATTATACTTTTTTTGAAAAATAGATTAATTAATCTTCAATAATACCCTCTTCAAAATTAGCCATGTCCTTAATAAGAATTTTCTTATTCTGCAAAGTAATCCATTCTTCTTGCTGTAATTCGGCCATGATTTTTGAAACAGTCTCCCGAACAGCCCCAATTAAATCGGCCATTTGCTGATGGGTTAATTTATAATTGATTAATAGTCCGTCTTCTGTATGTATTCCATAATCCTTCGCCAGTTGAACAATTAGTTTATAGACTCGTGTTCGCACATCAAAAAATGTTAAATGCTGAATTTTATCATTTGCTCGCCTTAACTTTTCCATTGTTAGACTCAACAACTTAATTAACAGTTGCGGGTTTCGCATTAACAATGACTTCCATTCATTTTCCTTTAAGATAAATAATGTCGTATTTTCCAGAGCAACAGCAGCCGCTGATCTGCTATTATTCGGATCTAGCATTGCCATTTCCCCAAAGTAATCCCCATTATTTAGTAAGGAAAGAATCGATTCCTTTCCATTCGTTATTCGATAGATTTTTACTCTTCCTTGTTTGATTAGATAGAATTCTGTCCCTACATCTCCTTCAAGAAAAATATGGCCTCCCTTTTTTATATTTTTTTCGATAAAAAGAGATCCTAGTAATTCATATTCTTTTTCATTCAACCCCGCAAAAAAAGGGACATTTAACATAAATTGAGCATCCATTTTTTCCATTTCTCCTATAACAATAGTATTATCTTACTATTATATAGTTAAAATGAACTATGAACCACACCTCTGCTGATTTCCTCCCAAGCAAATACAAAACGAACGAATATTTTTTTCATCCGTTCGTTCCAAGTTCAGTTACTATAAATAAATAGAAGAATTTGCCCGAAATGAAGCAATTGATCGATCATTAGCCCTTTCCCCAGTGGATTAAGCTTTTTAAAAATCCCGACTGGTTTTGCTTTTAAATAGTCAACAGCCGCATGTACAAAGAATAGCCACGCCAGATCCATTCCATCTATAGCAAATCCTAGCAGATACCCCGCTGTTGCTATACAGCCTGTCCAAATTCCAGCATGAACGGACAGCAAATACAAATTCTTCCCCTTTGTTTTTGATAAAAATTCCCCCTGCAGCGGAAAGTCTCCTATTAGATGCGCAAATATAAGAATGATGAAGGTCAAACAACCACCTCATTGTTTATGGAACTAATAGATTTAATTATGTATGATAAATATAGGTTTTTTCTGTAATCTGGGTTACAAAAACATCAGAAATATTTTATCTATTAGGCAGGGAGCATGAATGACAGATAACGAATTATTAAAGGCAGCAAAGAAATTACGTTTTCCTAAACAGCTTGAAAAGGAATTTATTGATCGATATGACACCAAAACAGTGAGTTATGGGAAATGGGTGATCCCTATGGCATTTATCGCAACTCTTTCTCTGCCATTAATTGATGTCCTTTCTTTTGAAAGCAGTCTGCAAATGGTTCTTTTAATAAGATTTCTATCCTTTGCAATGTTCCCAATCTCGTATCTATTAAACAGTTCGCCAAGGTTTTCTAGATACTCACAAATATACAATTCAATGAATATTATTATAGTTAGCACGGGGTTTTATATTATTTTAGCCATAAGCCCTCCTGGAAGTTTTGCCTATAATCACTATTACATAGGTACATTCTTACTAATAGCAGTTACTTACACCACAGCAAGACTTCGCTTTTTTTATGCTAATATAGTTGTTTTCATTATTTTTACTTCTTATATATATGTAATGATTTTTCATCAGCAAGCACTCATTGATCCGAGTACAAAAAATATATTAATCAATGTTTCTATATTCCTTGTTTATTTCATATGTCTTTGCGGTCTGACAGGCTATTTTTTCGAATATTATAGCCGCAGGGAGTTCGTCCATCTTAAAATGGTTAAGCAGGAAAAGGAAAGATCTAAAGAATTATTATTGAATATCCTGCCCCAGCATATTACGGAAGGATTGCTGAAAGAACAAAGAACAATTACCGAAAGGCATTCAAATGTAACAGTCCTTTTTGCTGACTTAGTAGGCTTTACTCCATTTACCCGAACAATTGAACCCGATAAACTACTCTTTTATTTAAATCAAATCTTTACACATTTTGATGATTTAACAGAACAATATGGCTTAGAAAAAATAAAAACCATTGGCGATTCCTATATGGTTGCATCTGTCGGAGCCCAGCGTGAGAAAGGAATGGATCCGGCCAAAAACGCAGCACGGCTGGCCCTTGATATGCAAAGCTATCTAGCGGAATTAAGCAAAAGCTCAAACATTCCTTTATCTCTAAGGATTGGCATCAACTCCGGCCCAATTATCGCCGGGGTTATCGGAAAGAAGAAATTTACTTATGATCTTTGGGGAGACACCGTAAATATTGCTTCACGGATGGAGTCTGAAGCGATTAATGGGACTATTCAGGTTACAGAATCCACCTACCACTTGCTTGCAGATTCCTTTCAGTTAACGGAAAGAGGAATAATTATGGTTAAAGGGGTTGGGCCTATTAAAACTTATATCCTGCGAGAGGCTAGGGACCTGCCTAAGGGCACTCATGCTTTGTCCCAATGAACCAATACTGAAAAATATAATCTATGATTATTTGTTGGCCTTTTTTAGTTCTATGTACTATTCCTGCCGCACCCATAGATTGGTATGAATATACTTTTATGGAAGCTCCTGTTTGCAATACAGTATGTCCACTATTTATAATTACTGATATCTCATATACTATTGCGGGGTGCTCCAGGAACATGTCATTTATCTTATTATTTTTAGGTTTTGGGCTCTTAATCGCAGGGGCAAATTATTTTGTTGAAGGTGCTTCTAAAATTGCAGGATTTCTTCAGATTTCCCCGCTCCTAATCGGACTGACCATCGTCGCCTTTGGAACAAGTTCTCCGGAGGCAACGGTTAGTATCTTAGCCGCATTAAAGGGTAATGCCGATGTGGCTATCGGTAATGTTGTCGGAAGCAATATATTCAACATTACTCTTGTTGTTGGAGTAACGGCGATTATTTTTCCGTTAAAGGTTGAAAATGAAACGCTTAGGAAGGAAATTCCTTTCACGTTGCTTGCAAGTGCTGCTTTGCTGATTTTAATCAGTGACCGGTTTTTGGAGTCTGTCAGCACAAATATTGTTACAAGAAGTGATGGTTTAATCCTTTTATTGATTTTCTCAGTCTTCCTTTACTATCTTTTTGAGGTAGCAAGAAAGAACCGGAATGATACCCAAATACAAAAAACACAAGTTTCATCAGGCATCTGGGCAAAGCACATTATTTATACCGTCTTAGGTCTTGGGGCAATCATTTTTGGCGGGGACTTAGTCGTTGATCATGCAACTGAAATTGCCCTTTCCTTTGGAATGAGCGAGACATTAGTTGGGTTAACGATTGTTGCGGTAGGTACTTCCTTGCCGGAGCTGGTAACATCAATTACGGCTGCCATTAAAAGAGAAAGTGAAATCGCTTTAGGAAATATTGTTGGCAGCAATATCTTTAATATCTTATTTGTTCTTGGTGCAGCGGCTGCCATTTCTCCTCTTGGAGTCGATTCGAAAATTTTTATTGACCTGGCTATCATGATTTTAATCACCTTCCTGCTGCTGATCTTTTCCAGGACCTATTATAAGATTGGAAAATATGAAGGATTGATTCTAGCCTTGGTTTATGTTGGCTATCTCATTTACATCATCATTAGAAATTAAGCTATGGAAGCTCTGTGAATATTCAGCCCCTTATTTGAATAGGTATTCTTGTAGACATCTTTGACACTTTAAAAAAGGGGCGGTAAACCATGCCGAAATACAGTCATCAAGTGGAAGTTAATGTACCTATTCAAACGGTCTGGAAATTTGTCAGCAATATTGACAATTGGGCTCCTCTAGTGCCGGGCTATATTGATCACAGCATCATTAGCGAAAAAGAATCAACCTGGTGCTTTAAGAGCGATATGGGAATTATGAAGAAAAAGATCGAACTGAAAGTAGATATTACCAGCTGGCAGGAGCCTTCTGCAGTTACTTTCAACCTGAAAGGAATCAACGAAAAATTTACAGGCCACGGCTATTTTAAAGCAAAGCCTTCAGGCTCAAAATCGTTGATGATTGGACATCTCGATATTACTGCTGAAGGAATGATGGCGAAAGTAGCGAATTCCATTTTGACCACCTCCCTTCCCGAGACCACTGCAGAACTGACGGAGGCGGTTTCAGCCAAATTAGAAGAACAATATCATATGAATACAAAATAAAGAACCCCTTCATTGGAGTTCTTTATTTTGTATATTTATTTGCATAACTTGAAGCGACAAAGGCCTCCGGTTTTATTTTTGGCTCAACCCCCATCGATTCCATCCTTGAGACCATTTCCTTTACAAAAGCCCTTGTCTTATTTCTTTTTCCGGCACCAATATCAATATGGCCCTCCATGGTAAATGTCGCTCCTTGGAAAATATATGGAAGAACAATTTCAATTAGCTCATTCTTCTTTTCCATCGTAAAAAGTGCGACAATTTCCTCTGTTAGTGAGGTTTCATAAGAAATTCGTTCATGCAAATGGAGCATTTTCCTTGGAATAACCGTTTTCCTGATACATGCCCATGCACCTTTTCCCTTATTCTGAATGACAATTCCTGTTATGAAAACCGTACGGTCACAATGAACCTGTGAATCTGTTCCGATCATTAGCCGAAAATGTCCGCGAGGATCCCTATTCATAAACTTTATTATTCTAGAAAAAACATCCGCAAACGTTAAATCCCTTTCCCACAAATTTTTAAACCGATACATATCTTGATCAGCATTCACCTGATATCACCACATTATGATTTTGTATGAATCGATCGGCAAAACACCATCCCCAATAGACAAAATAAACAAGTCATCATTTCTTTTTAAAATTGGCTTTGTACTTTATTATATTGACCATGATGGTTCAAGTTGTTATTTTTTTTGATTTTTTTACTGTTGGAAGCATTCCCTTAAGGCACGAGCATCTTTGAATGATTTTGGGATTGGTTATGCTACTATGGAAGAAATAATATGAAAGAGGTGCGATATGAAGATTGAAGTTTGGTCAGATTTTGTTTGTCCTTTTTGTTATATTGGCAAGCGCCGATTAGAATTAGCATTAGAGCAGTTTCCATATAGAGACCAAGTAGAAGTTGAATTCAAAAGCTTTGAGCTAGATCCGAATTCTCCTAAATATGATGGCAGAAGTATTCACGAAGCCCTGGCTGCCAAATACGGCATGAGTGTTGAACAGGCAAAACAGTCAAATGAGGGACTTGGCAGACAGGCTGCAACAGTCGGATTAACTTTTAATTTTGATGATATGAAGCCTGGAAACACGTTTGATGCCCATCGCTTAGCAAAACTGGGAAAGGCTCAGGGCAAAGAAGCGGTTTTAACTGAAAAACTGCTGCACGCCTATTTTACAGAGTCAAAAAATATTGGTGATCATGAGACACTTGCAGATCTAGCGGAATCAGCGGGAATCGACCGCAATGAAGCCTTAAAGGTTCTTGAGGATTCCTCACAATACGGAAATGATGTTCGAATTGATGAAGCACTTGCCCAGCAATACGGTATAAGCGGAGTACCATTCTTTATTATTAATTCAAAATACGCCATTTCCGGAGCCCAGCCATTAGAAACATTTTCAAACGCCTTAAATAAGGTATGGGAGGAAGAATCTGCGGCGTCTCCAAAATTCCAGGACCTATCCTCAGAACAGGGTGCTTCCTGCACAGATGATTCTTGCATCATCCCTGAAAAGAAAAATTAAAGATCCATTTTCATACCCCAAACGCAGGAGAAACCTGCGTTTTTTTATTTGCCTATTAGCCCCTCAATAGGTCCTTCTGCTCAATTTTTAATATTCTCATGTTGAAAACTAAAATAAATCAAACATGAATATTTTGTGACCCGTGTCACGTAAAACTGTGTCTGATTTTTGTAACCTATATATGAATCACGGTTAGTCAATGCATTGGTCTATTAATTCATAAAAAGTTTAATTTTTTGCATGGGAGGTTTTAAAATGATTCAAACAGTTGCTTGGGTAGTCAGTTTGATCTTCATGGTTTTAATCGCTCTAGTTTTTGCTGTTGTCGCTTTCAAATCAAAAGAAAGAAGAGAGTATGAACCAATTAAAAAGAAATGGTATAAGGCTCGAACCGTTTATGGAACAGCGCTGGTAATCGTTTTGTTAACGCTTACTATTTACACACTTCGAGAGCTGCCGTATAACCAGCCAGTATATGGCGCAGAAACAGAACCAACAGTCGTTAATGTAGAGGCCATGCAATTTGCATGGAAAATGAGCCAGACAGAATTTAAGGTTGGCGAGCCTGTCGAATTTCATGTTACAAGCATAGATGCAACCCATGGGTTTGGAATTTATGATGAGAACATGACAATGCTTGCCCAGACACAAGCAATGCCAGAATACACAAATAAGGTTTATATCACATTCGATAAACCGGGAACATACGAAATCCTATGTTTGGAGTATTGCGGACTTGCTCACCATTTGATGATTCAAAAAATAGAAGTTACTGAATAACATTGTGGGGGTGTTATCGTTGATTACAGCAAATTCAGATGTGAAATTGAGAAATAAACAAATATCAACTTATTTAGTTATTGGCGGAGTCGTCATCGGGGCAATGATGATTTTTGGAATTTTAATGCTTCTTGCACAAGGCGGGGTTATTGATGTGCCTCCTGCTGCCTTTTACCAGTTCCTAACGATACATGGAACAGGAATGATTGGCGCCGCAGCACTAGCTGCAGCTGCTGTCATGTGGTACTTCTTATCTAAATATGTTCAATTGTCTCTGAAGGTTTTTAAGTTAAATTTAGTATTATTTTTAATTGGCGTTGTCATGGTTATTATCGGGATCTTTTCATTTAAGTTTGCAGGGGCATGGACGTTCCTTTATCCATTGCCTGCACTATCTGGCCATGCATGGGGTGTGGCAGGTGCATTATTGTATCTTGGCGGAATGCTGATTCTCGGGGTTGGATTCTTATTGCTTTATATCGATACCGGCCGTGCGATTATTAAAAAATACGGCAGTCTTGGCAAAGGTTTAGGCTGGGATGTTATTTCCGGCAAAAAGGCTGAAAAAGACGCACCTCCTCCAGCAGTTGTCGCAAGCACTATGGTGACAATCGTCAATACTACTGCTTTAACAGCTGGTGCTACAGTATTAATTATGAATATGATTAATGTCATTAATCCAGCATTTACCTTTGATCCATTATTAGCTAAAAACCTAACTTATGCTTTTGGACATATCTTTGCAAACTCTATTATTTACATGGCAGTTATTGCTGTATATGAAATTCTCGCAGAATACACAAACCGCCCATGGAAATCTAATAGGCCATTTTTAATTGCATGGACAATGTCTACTGCCTTTACTTTAGTTATCTACACACACCACCTGCTAATGGACTCTGTTATGCCAAAATGGATGCTAATTATGGGGCAGATCCTATCTTATGCAAACGGGATTCCAGTTCTTGTTATTACAGCTTACGGCGCATTAATGATCGTTTATAAGTCTGGAATTAAGTGGGATATGGCATCAGGACTGATGTATCTTTCTATGTTTGGCTGGGTGGTAGGTGTTGTCCCAGCTATCGTGGATGCTACGATCGTAGTAAACCATGTCATGCATAATACTAAATGGGTTCCAGGCCATTTCCATATGTACATGGGATTAGGCGCATTATCAATGATTTTTGGGTTTATTTATTACTTAGCTAAGGTTGATAAAGGTTTGAGAACTAAAGAAATCGACAATGTTGGACTTGTCTGTTACACACTTGGAATCATTAGCGTAAGCGCAGGATTCCTAATGTCTGGTGCACTCAGCACTCCAAGAAGATGGGCTACCCATTTTCCAGAGTGGATGGCACCTGCTGTATTCGGTGCATTTGGCGGGATTCTAGCCGTTCTTGCCGTAACCATTTTTGTCATCTATTTTATTCGTTATATTATGGCAAGGGGTACGACAGGAAGCGATTTAAATGAAAAGAAATTGGCGTAATCTAACAGCTGCTGTTTTATCGGTCGTATTAGGATGTGTGCTGTTTTATTTTGGCACAGACGGTTTCCGGGCATTTACTGCTGAAAGTGCCCGGACTTATAAATTGCTTCAGAACCAGCCCGAATTTCCTAATGTCACCTTAGAGGACAGTAAAGGACGGGTGTATCCTTTTTCAGACTTTGAAGGTAAGTACGTGATGCTGACCTTTATTTATACAGCTTGTTCTGATATATGCCCTAAAATTGAAACAAATTTAGCAGAAGTATATAAGCAAATACCAAGCAAATATCTTGATAAGGATATCGTTTTTCTTAGTATTAGCTTTGATCCTGACCGTGATGATCCTGCCACACTTGAAAAATATCGATCATATTTTGGCAGTGACGGTGATACGTGGAGAATGGCAAGAATTACAAAAGAAGAAGAATTAAATGGGCTGCTGAACGAATTCGGTGTCACAGTAATTCCTGATGGCGAAGGCGGCTTTACACATAATGCTGCCTTTTATTTAGTAGGGAAAGATGGAAGTTTAAAAGAGGTCATGGATTTCACAAAAATTAGTGAAGCAGCAAGTTC
>Ga0180215_1003706_pt1 | contig 14163 bp, 15 predicted proteins | sample eDN3rd37CBELigBY_FD_128871 | JGI IMG/M metagenome (GOLD analysis project Ga0180215, IMG submission 128871) | Enriched backyard soil microbial communities from Emeryville, California, USA - eDNA 3rd pass 37_C BE-Lig BY (version 2) (version 2) | ecosystem: Environmental > Terrestrial > Soil >...
AAACGCGCCGAGTACGAGGAATGGCTGCGCCGCCGGAACGAAGTTCTGGAAAAGGCGGATGAGACCATCGTCATGATCTACTCGCGCATGCGCCCGGATGCAGCTGCGCTGCAACTCACCAATATGGATGAGGAAATCGCCGCGGCCGTCATTGCCAAGCTCAATCCGCGGGTGGCGAGCGCCGTTCTGAACGAAATGGAACCAGGACGCGCCGCCCAACTGGCGAATGTCATCACCGATGCCCCCAAGCGGGACAAGAACACCGTGAGGCAGAATTGAAACATCTCATCCTGATCGCCGGCCTGTGCTTCCTTGGCGCCTGCGCGACACGGCCCGAGGAAATCGGACGCGAGCCGGCAATGACCCCCATCGGGTCGGGCATTCCCGTCGACCGGGAGCCCCTGCCTCACCTGTTCAAAGCCAACGCTCGGACTGCGCCGAATTCCACCTGGAGCAACGCCAGCGCCGACCTCTTCACGAGCCCGCGGGCAAGACAGGTCGGCGACATCGTTACGGTCAACATCCAGATCGACGACAAGGCGGAGTTCGACAATGCGAGCGACAGATCGAGGAAGTCCTCGATCGGCGCGGGGCTGGATTATGCGTTCTCCTTCAAGGGGTGGGACGCTGATGGAACCGGCGATTTCGGAATCGATTCCGCATCCTCCTCGGCTGGGAAGGGAACGATCGACCGGTCGGAAAAACTGCGCCTTTCGGTCGCCGCAGTCGTCAATGAGGTCCTGCCGAATGGCAACGTCGTGATCAGCGGATCGCAGGAAGTGCGCGTGAACTATGAGCTCCGCATCCTGAACATCGCCGGCATCGTGCGCCCGAGAGACATCTCGCCGAAGAACACCATCAGCTATGACAAGATTGCGGAAGCTCGCGTGTCCTATGGCGGTCGCGGGCGCCTGATGGAGGTTCAGCAGCCGGCCTATGGCCAGCAGATCTACGATGTCGTGGCGCCCTTCTAGAGCATCGGACCCAAAAGTGGAATCCACTTTTGGGATCCAATCCGATGCTCCCCTCTATAAAGAGCGCATCGTTCTTTACGAAAAACCGGGTCCACTTTTTCGCACGATGCACTAGGCAGATCATTGAGACGAGAGAAGAATGGCCAAGGCCTTAGAACTTCCAGCACCTTCCAGAGGCGCTTCGAGCAAAGAGGGATCCTTCAGATGGATTCTGACGCTCGTCCTTTTGACCCTCCTGTCCGCTGTCATCGGTGGGGGATTCGGTCTGGCTATGGTGTCGGGGATCGAAAGGCAGGTCGAGGAGAAGTACAAGGAGTTGCCCTCGAAAGCTGAGATCGTCAGCCCCTACAAGGGCGATATCGCGATCAAGAAGCTCGCCCCGGTCGTAACCAACCTGGCCGGTTCGGAGAGTGACTGGGTCAGGGTCGAGGCGTCGATCATATATAAGCCCGGAGAAGAACAGCACCCCGACGTCCTGGTATCCGAGACGAGGCAGGACATCCTGTCCTATATCCGCACCATGTCACTGGCGCAGATTCAGGGGCCGAGTGGTCTCCTCCATTTGCGTGAGGACCTCAACGAGCGCGCAAGATTGCGTTCGAAGGGTGTGATCCAGGAACTGGTGCTTGAAACCCTGATCGTTCAGTAGGACAGCCCTCTGTATTCGCAATTTTTACGGTGAATGCCCCTCATTCTTGAAAGACATAGTGACCGATGCCTCTTCGTTTCATACTCGCCGGTGCATTCTTTTTGGCTGCAACGAGTGCTCAGGCCCAGATTGCCGGCCTCGAATCGCTCATTCCCGCCGGCGACGGCGCTGTCAGCGGTCGGATCATTCAGCTTGTCGTCCTCCTGACCGTCCTGTCCCTCGCGCCCGGCCTGTTGATCATGGTGACCAGCTTCACCCGATTCGTGGTCGCCTTCTCGTTTCTGCGCTCAGGCCTCGGTCTCCAGAGCACGCCTGCCAACCTCTTCCTGATCAGCCTGTCCCTCTTCATGACCTTCTTCGTCATGGGGCCGACCTTCGACCGGGCCTGGAATGACGGGGTCAGGCCGCTGACGGAAAATCGCATCTCCGAGGCTGAGGCGTTTACCAGAACAACGGAGCCCTTCCGCGACTTCATGCTGACCCATGTGCGGCCCAAGGATCTCCAGATGTTCAGTGACCTGGCCGCAGTCAATTACCCCAAGCCTGAAGAAGGCGAGAAGATCGACCTGCGGATCCTGATTCCTGCCTTCATGATCTCCGAGCTGAGGCGTGGGTTCGAAATCGGCTTTCTGATCGCTTTGCCCTTCCTGGTCATCGATATGATCGTGGCGACCTTGGTGATGTCCATGGGCATGATGATGATGCCCCCGACCGTCCTGGCGCTGCCGTTCAAGATCCTGTTCTTTGTCCTGATCGACGGGTGGAACATCCTCGTAAGCGGCCTGGTGCGATCATATTTCTGATCGCCCGGCATCCTGTCCCGGCGTACAAAACGGAACTCGGCGGAGGGGCAGCAACCTTCGCACAAGGTTGACGGCGCAAAAGTGATCTCGACACCTCTTTCCAGTACCGAGATTCTCAATGCCTGGTCGTCAACACGCCGAAAAATTGTGGAGTAGTTTAATGCTGCTGGGCGCCCGCCGCCTGGCTGCCTTGGCCGCGATCGGTCTTGTTGTTTTCCTGTCCGTCGGTATCGGCACCTACTATCTCAGCCGGCCCGCCCAAGAGACGCTCTATACGGGTCTCGACCGTGAGGATGTCGGGCGGATGGGGGCGGTCCTGAAGGATGCGGGCATCCCCTTCGATGTGAGCACCGATGGAACGGCCCTGCTGGTCAGCTATGGCAATACGGCTCAGGCCCGGATGCTGCTGGCCGAGAAAGGCCTCCCGCACAGCACGAAATCCGGTTACGAGCTCTTCAACGACCTTGGTTCGCTCGGCCTGACATCCTTCATGCAGGAAGTCACCAAGGTGCGGGCTCTTGAAGGCGAGCTTGCCCGCACCATCCAGGGCATGAAGGGCATCAAGGCCGCTCGCGTTCACATCGTCTTGCCGGATCGCGGATCCTTCCGCCGGGAGCAGCAGCCGCCTTCCGCCTCCGTGGTCATTCGGACCGTTCCCTCCGATGATGCATCGTCGGCACAGGCGATCAGGCATCTCGTGGCAGCTGCAATTCCGGGCATGGCGGTGGACAAAGTCACCGTCATGAACACGGATGGCACGCTTCTGATGTCCGGCGATGACGTGGCCAATGCCTCGACCGGCAAGATGGCCCGGCTCGAGAAGACAGTCGGCCTGGAAATTCAGGACAACGTGCGCCGCACCCTTACGCCTTATCTCGGGACCGGAAACTTCGAGATCAGCGTGGCTGCTCGCCTGAGCACGGACAAGATCAGCACCAACGAAACGGTCTACAATCCTGAATCGAAGGTCGAGCGCTCGACGCGTACGATCAGGGAGACGGAGGTCTCGCAGAACAGGAGCGGCCAGAAGCCGACCACCGTTCAACAGAACCTCCCCGACGAGAGCGTCCGGGCCGATTCGAGCGACACCTCGAGCGAGGACAATCAGCGGCGCGAGGAGCTGACGAATTACGAGATCTCGTCCAAGACGATCCAGACCATCAGCGATGGCTATCAGATCAAGAATCTCTCCGTGGCCGTTCTGGTGAACAAGTCACGTATCACGTCGCTCCTCGGCGACAATGCGACGCCGGAAGAAATCGAAGCCAAGGTCGCAGAGATCGAGCAGCTGGTATCGTCCGCTGCAGGCTTCAGCAAAAACCGTGGCGATCAGATCAAGGTTGCAGCCGTCAGCTTCGTCGACGATGGCGGTATGCTCCAACCCGTTCCCGGTCCGTCCCTTACTGAAATCCTCATGCGTCAGTTCGGAACGGTCGTAAATGCCCTGACCATCCTTGCCCTGTGCGCCATGATGATCTGGTTCGGACTGCGCCCGGCGGTGCGGATGCTCATGGCCCGTCACCAGGCAGAACTCGAGCTCCAGCGCGAACAGGCGGCCGCTCTGGCTGCAGCCGAGGCTGAGGTTGCTCTCGAAGCCAGCAAGGAGAACGCCTTGCAGGTAACCTCCGAGGTCGATGAGCATAGTCTGATCGAGATGCCGCGCACCCCGCAGCGGAAGCTGGAGCAGATCATCGAACTCAGTGAGGAGCAGGCCGCTGCTGTTCTGAAGCAATGGCTCGGACGGGAGGCCGCATGATGTCAGGGACGTTGGCCAGCCTGTTGGCGGACTTCTCAAGTCCTGTCACCGGCGAGGTCTCGGGCATCAGTCTCCTGCGCGCCGTCAAGGCTACGCCTGAGATCACTCCCGAGCCAGAGCACCCTGTGGTGGATCGCCAAGCGGAGCTCATCAGGGCAGCAGAGGCAAGGATCCGGGTTGAGGAGAGAGAGACTGCGCGTAAGGAGCTGGAGGACGCCATCGCTGCCGAGAGGGGCCGCCATCTGGAGGATTTGAGTAACCAGCGCGCGATCTGGGTAGAACAGCAGGCTCAACAGCTGTCGTCCCAGCTTTCGGTCGCGATTGAGCGCATCGAGGCGAATCTCGCTGAAAGGGTCGCAAATATCCTCAGGCCATTCGTATCGGACGCCTTCCGGCAGAAAAGTCTTGCCGAGTTCAAGGTTGTTGTTGCGACGCTGCTCTCCGGCCGTGACGCCGCTCCTTTGAGGATCTCCGGACCGGAAGATCTGCTCTCCGCAATGAGATCGCATCTCGGACATTATGAGAGTGCAATCGAGTTTTGTCCGGGGGAGCACATCGAGGTCAGCGTGGTTGCGCAGGATACGATTGCTCAAACACAACTGAGCTCCTGGTCGGCTCGGCTGACCCAAGCGTTAGAAAGCTGATGAGTGATGAAGGGTTCAGATAAGCAGGGAATCGTCATCGTTCGTAGGAACAGCGATGTCGAAGAGGTCGTCAAGGGGGGCACCTGGAAGATCGCTCACGCGGACTTCATGACGGCTATGATGGCGTTCTTCCTCGTGATGTGGCTCATCAGCCTGACCGACGAGCAGACCCGAAGCGGCGTTGCCAACTACTTCAACCCGGTTCAGCTGGCCGAGTCGACCCCAAACAGGAAGGGGCTCGACGATCCGCAGAATGTTCCACCAGACAATGAAACTGACAACACCAAGGACGGCAAGGAGAAGGGAAGCGGCGAAGGAACAGGCGGAAAGTCCCATCAGCTGCGGAAGCCCAGATTCAAGGAGGGAGCCCTCTTTCAGGATCCCTATGCCGTTCTGGCCAAGATCGCCGATGAGATTGAAGCGACTCCTCACGACACGCTCGGTGCCGATGTGACGCCAGGCGAGAGCGACGTGCCCGGACTCAAGTCAGGAGAAGCCTTCAGGGATCCGTTCGATCCCTTGTACTGGCAGGTCGCACCCGTTGACGAGTTGAAGACCGACACTCCCTCAAAGCCAGGGACCGCAGCGCCCGCCCCGTCGAAGGCGGTTCTGGACGCAGTCGCGGCTTTGAGTCGGTCCCCCGTTGCGGGAAGGCAGGATAAGGCTTCCAAGGCATCTGATGAGAGTGCGCTGATGCAGCCGAATGATGGGGCACTCGATCCGGCAGATCAGGCCGCAAATGCCGGCTCGAGCGCAGCCTCGGCTGCCGACCTGAAGGCTGCGGAGCTGAAAAGCGAAATCATGAAAGCCGTTCAGCCGATGAAAGGCGGTACGTCGCAACCGCATATCGAAGTTCGCCGGACCGGAGCCGGGACCCTGATCAGCCTGACGGATGATTTCGACTTCACGATGTTTGCCGTGGGCTCAGCCGAGCCGCATTCGAAAGTCGTGCAGGCCATGGCCGAGATCGCAAAGATTCTTCAGTCGCGGCCGGGCAAGATCGTCATTCGCGGCCATACGGACGCTCGTCCCTTCAGATCGCCCAATTATGACAATTGGCGTTTGTCTCATGCACGGGCCCAGATGGCGCTTTACATGCTCGTCCGCGGCGGCTTGGACGAAAGCAGAATCGTGAGAGTCGAAGGGCACGCTGATCGTGAGCCGAAGATCCCGTCCGATCCGAATGCGGATCAGAACCGCCGGGTCGAGATCCTTCTGCAGGAGTGATCACGATGAAAGGTCTTTCACTACCTCTCATGGCGATCTCCGTGCTCCTCCTCGCAGAGCCGGCGATGGCCGAGAGCACGGTGGCTTCAGGGGAAGCTGTGGTGCAGACGAGATCTGCCACGGCGGGGCCCGATCCAGTGCAACTCGTGCGGACACTCCATCTGATGCAGGATCAGATCGCGATCGGCTCGACGGAGGCCCATCTCGGTCAGCGCGGCCTGCTGGGGATCCTGGACGACAGATTCATGGCTATGGAACCAGAGACCTGGCAGACGAGCAAGAATGTTCAGGCTGCGGTGTCCTTCGTCCTGAGCGGCGGCAATCCAGGAATCCTGAGAAAGCTTCTTGAACTGGGCTCCCAGGTCGTCACAGAAAGCGATCGGCCATTGATTGAAGGCGCGCTCGCCTATGTCGAGGGCAGGGAGGAAGCGGCGCAGAGCTCGCTTGGATCCCTCGACCCGCAATCGTTTTATCCTACCTTGAGTGCACAGCTGGCCCTGGTCCAATCGGCTCTCGTCGTGCGGAAGAATGCTGCCCGATCCAACGAGCTTCTGGACTTCGTCCGGCTCCAGGCCCCTGGGACGCTCCTCGAAGAGGCGGCCTTGCGCAGGCAGGTATTCGTGGCGAGCCAGACCAATGATATGGAGAAGTTCCAGTCGCTGGCCACAAAGTATCTACGGCGCTACCGCCATTCGATCTACGCCGGAAATTTTCGGCAGCGCTTGGCTTCGGCACTGACGCGAATCGATTTCGGAAAGGAATCCTCCCGCTTCGACGGTGCCGTGGCGATGATGCTCGAGCTCGAGCCAGAGGCAAGGCGGGACCTTTATCTCTTGGCGGCGCGCTCATCGATCGAACACGGATTCACCACCTCGGCCCGGTTGCTGGCAGGCAAGGCTCAGGAGCTGGTAGGGTCAGACAAGCTGAGTGAGGCGAGAGCGAAGCTCTATCGCGCGGCCTCACTTATCACCTCACCCGAAGCTATCGACGGTGCTGTCGACGAACTTCGTAGTCTTGATCGATCCAATCTCGCGACGAGCGACCTGGAGCTGCTGGATGCCGCGCTCGCGATGGCGAATCAAATACGCAGACCCCCCGATATCGAGGTTCAGAAAATCGCCCAACCGGAGTTGAAGGTAGCCAAGGCTTCGGCCGAGCAGCCGCTGGACGTTTCTGCACCTGTGCAAGGGCTGGAACAGCTTGAGGCGCTATCCAAGGCCCGTGACGCCTTGAGCCGCGTCGACAAATTGATCAAGAATTAGGCGTACACAAGCCGATGAGCCGACTAGATCTTCTTCCCCAGACGCCAAAGCTCGCTGATGCGCAGGCGCGCAATGCATCCGCAGCCACGGGTGCTCAGGACAATGCAGGCAGCACCAAGACGTCGGACTTTGGCTCCCTTCTGGATGATTTTGCAGGCAAAGGACAGAAGGGGAGCGCGGACATATCGCGTCAGGGCGCGGATATTCTGGGCGTCGAGGCGGACAAGGCCAGTTCGAAGCTGGATGGCGTCGGCGCAGACCCGCTCCAGGCTCTCCTGCCTGACGTGCCCTTGGGCGACATCGCTACCGGCATGTCGGCTCTCCAAGCTGGAAGTCCTGCCTTCTCGTTTCTCGAGAACATTATTCCTCGCATTCTGGCGCAAGCCGCCAATGGGGCCGCTGCCGATGGCGAGCAGGGGCGCGCGGCTCTCGCGTCTGCCTATCTGTCCATGCCGCAGCAGGATGGCGAGGATCTGGGGCCCGTGAATCCGGGACTGGGATCAAGGCTTGCAGTCTCGGTCCAAAATCAGGAAACTCATTTCAGGCCGATCATCGAAGGGTTGAATAGCGCTCCCGCAGAGCAGGGCGCCGCAGTTTCCAATGCACAGGTCGATTCGGCAATCGAAAGGCTGGCCGCAGGGAGACACAAAGGTATTGAGCCCAAAACGCAGCAGTCAGGTGCAGGCGCTGAACTCGCTCAGGTGCAGGATGACCTGGCTATCGAAGAGGAGATTGCGAGAAGACGCGAAGCACAGGCATTTGCGAAGACTGCTTCCTCGGACCGCATGCCCGATCATGTCGAGACGTCGAAGCAATCCGCACTCAGCGGAGCAAAGACAGAAGCCGCTTCTCTTCCATCTTCTACGCTCCAGCACATCGCAAAAGCAATCGTCGATGACGCCAGGCGCTCATCGGAGACGCAGCGGCCATCCTTCCAGCACACCGATCTGAACCGGGTGGCAACGGCGAGGGCATCCGCCGGGGTTCTCAGGGTTCTCGATCTTCAGCTGAAGCCGGCTGAACTCGGCCTCGTGACGATCAGGATGCGCCTTGCTGGCGATAGCATCGAAATGGAAATCCAGGCGCAGAACGAAGATACTGCCGAGCTTTTGCGTAATGACGCGGAGAAACTGTCCAATCTCCTAAGAGGCTCCGGCTATCGCCCAGACGTCATCAACATTCAGTCCACTGAAACTGCTTCTCATGATCGTGCACCCTTCCATCGTCCCCAGCAGGGAGCCCAGGCACAGGGCCAGTCGTTCGACCAAGGTGCAGCAGCCGGTCACGGGAGCTCCTCCCGCCAGCAGGGTGAGCACAACGAGAGAAGTGGACGGGAAGCGTACCAGGATCGGAGCGAGGGTCCGCCTTCTGGCGGCAGCGCTACTGGCGGGATCTACCTTTAACGTCTGGCTCGCGATCCCGGTCGTGGCACAGTCAGCGGCCGGACTATGTGAGCGGGAGATGATGCGGGCTTCTTCCAAGTATGGAGTGCCGCTGGGTATGCTTTATTCTGTCGGTCTTACCGAGACGGGGCGACGCGGCAGCCTGCAGCCTTACGCCATGAATGTCGAGGGAAAGGCCGTATTCTCAAACAGCGCGGCCGAAGCCATTCGCCGCTTCGAAGAAGCCAGCAGGAACGGCGCGAGGCTTATCGATCTCGGCTGCATGCAGATCAACCATCTTTATCACCGTGAGAACTTCCCATCCCTGGAAAGCATGCTGAATCCGCGGACCAATGTGGAGTATGCCGCGCGTTTCCTGCGTGAACTCAAGGCACGACACGATACCTGGACGATGGCTGTCGCCCGCTATCATGCGGGGCCCAACAACGATCCGGCCCAGAAAAGATATGTCTGCCGCGTGATCGCCAATATGGTCGCGACCGGATTCGGCCAATGGACGCCGGCGGCTCGGACCTTTTGCGCCGATGCTCCAGGTTTGAGTCGCGGCCAGACGGCCTCTGAGGGTTGAAGCGCCGGTGCTTACCGTGACATGCTGATTTCGGAGCCGGAGCTGTTCAGCGTTCCGGTGAGGGCGGCTTCCGCGCCTGAAAGCCGGGCAACCAGCTGGCCGCGCGAGAAAAGGATCACCTGGTTCTCGCGGAAGCTCCATCCATTGATGCTCCGCACGGCCTCATGGGTGCATCCCTGTGTTGAGGCCTTGTAAAGGTCCAGAGACGGTACGCTTGATAGCTGCACCTTGCAGGAGGATGCGCCGACCTTCGCATTCCAGGTTCCCGCATAGGACGAAGCACGTCGGGGCGGCGAGAAGACCCCCGGTGGGCTTGATTGAGCGTCGGCAGGGTCTGTGCGGGTTGCAAGCAGAGGACGCTCGGGCACAGCCAAGGGCCGAGCCAAATTGGCCGGCTCAGAGGGGGCTAAAGTGACGACCTCCTGTGCAGCCGGGGCAGGGCCCAGATCGGCCTCAAGGATGACTTCACGAGGTCTCTTAGCGCGCACGACATCGATCTCGATCGGAGCTGTTGCCGCTTCACTCACCGCGTACTGAGATGGCTCGCCGATCGGCCGCCCCCATGGGGCGGAGTATTCCGGATATCTTTTGCGAGCGTAGCCAGCCCCCCAGGGGCCCTGATCATAGAGGGCGCCGTTGGAGTTGCAGGCGGACATTGCGCCGGCCACCGTCACCAGGGCCGCCACTGAAAGGAGCTTGCGTTGCATAAGATTGAACGGTGGTTGGCTACGCTTAGTGGCGCGTGGACCCGATCGGGCAGTAGGATGACTTGAACCGGGCCGGCAGTGGCCGCAGGCGCGCGGATGAGAGGATCCGTTCGAAGGAGCTCGGATTGAGTTCAGATTTGCAGAACGTCGAATCCAGAAGGACCTCGCTGATTTTAACGCCGATATAGGACTTGTCGAAGATGAGTTGAAAGAACACAGTGACGGAATCGTGCATGAATTCCATATCAAGAACGACGGAGGACGTATCTTCGCGTCCACTGCTGACATGGGCGAAATGACCGTATGATAATGTCTCCCCCTTGAAGTAAAGTTCGGCGGATGACGTTACCATCTCGTCCATGTTGCCATGCAGCTGGTTATCCGCATAGAAGCGAATGATCTCAGCGTCAGTAAGGCAGAAGTCGGCAATGACATCCTTGATATTGCAAGCCAGGATTTCTTCAAAGGCTTGAATATCCCATTGCTCTCTCGATGGGGCAGCTACTTCGACGGCGCGAAGGCTTCTCATTTAGACCTCGTGAGGATGTAGAACAGGATCTGAGCGACGGCCTTGTAGAAGTCGGGAGGAATCATCCGGTCGACCTCTACATGATCGTACATGGACCTTGCGAGAGGCTTGTCTTCGATGACGGGGATCCCACTCTTCTCGGCGATCTCGCGAATTTTCAGTGCGATAAGATCCTTGCCTTTGGCAACGACGACGGGTGCGCTCGCCTCGCTGCGCTCGTAGCGCATCGCAATGGCGTAATGGGTCGGGTTGGCGATGACGAAGGTCGCCTTGGGTACGGCCGCCAGCATGCGCTTGCGGCTTCGATCCTGCGCCAAGGAACGCATCCGCGCCTTGACCATGGGATCGCCCTCGATTTGCTTATACTCTTCCTTAACCTCCTGCTTCGTCATCTTCAGGTCACTGTGCCATTTGAAGCGTGCCCAGAGCAGATCCGCGGCAACGAGGACGATTGTTGCAATGGCAATGGCGGAGACAAGACGCATTGCCATGGTCAGCATCAGCTCCGGAAGCAGGGAGGGATCGGTGATCATGGCATTCAGAACCTTGTATTGCTCCGACCTGAGAAGCAGGAGGCAGACGATCGTCACTGTCGCAAACTTGAACAATGACTTTGAAAATTCCACTAAACCTTGGATGCCGAAGATTCGTTTCCAGCCGCTCACTGGAGAAATTCGGCTCCACTGAGGCCTGATACGCTCGGCGACGACGGACGGCACATTCTGCAATATTGATGCAGCCAGGCTGCAACTTGCCAGAATGACGATGATCGGAATGAGGAACTGACCGGCCTCAAGGGCTACGGCCTGGAGCAGGATGGCTGCGTCCGAGCCGGAATCCAGGCGGAAATCCTGTGGCCGGTTGACGAAGAGGGACAGCTTCTCGGTCAGGGTCCTCGTGGTGCCGCGTGTTGCAAATGCCAGGACGAGAAGGATTCCCAGGATCGAGGCGAACATAGGCGCTTCTCTCGAGAAGGGAATGTTTCCCTTCTCGACAGCGTCCCGAATCTTCTTATCGGAAGGCGCTTCTGTTTTGCTGTCCTTGTCGTCCGTATCAGACATATCCGAGGTTCGGCTGCTGGAGGATCAGGTTCAGAGTGGATCCCGGTTGCGGATTTTGACCCGATGCTCATTACCGGGGCTGGCTTATCGTGACGCACAAAACCTGATCCGGCTTTGGCTGGCCGGATCGCTGATTCTGTGCGACGCGCTAGAAGTAGGCCTCGTCCTCGTTTTCCGAATTGATGACGATCTCTCCTCGACCGGCCATCTCCAGAGCGAGGTCCGTGATGGTTCGTCTGGCCTCTGCAATGTCGCGGTGAGCGGATGGCTCCTTGCTGTTGAGCTCGTGCTCGATCATGCGGCGGACACGCGAGGAAAGGGCGGTAAGAACGACCTTGCGGAATTCGTCGCTCGTGCCTTTCAGAGCAAGCACGATACGATCCGGCGGAACCTGATCGAAGAGGGTCGTACGGTCCCTCGGCGCCAGCTTCACGATATCGTCGAAGGTGAAGAGCAGGCCTCTGAGAATTTCCGCAGATTTCGGTCGTACGGTCGAGAGGTTGCTGAGAACATCCTCCATGTGATCCCGCTCCATCTTGTTGATGATGTCGGCGATCTTCGCGTGAGTGTCGGCTCCGGCATTCTTCGAGAAGTTCGCCATGAAATCCTCATGAAGCGTCTTCTCGATGTTCTTCATCGTCTCATCGACGATGGGCTTCATGCTCAGCATGCGCCGCATGAGATTGTTTCGCAGCGGCTGCGGCAGTTGCGTCATAACCTTCGCGGCGCAGGAAGGCTTCACCTTCGACAGAATGAGGGCAGCCGTCTGCGGATGCTCCTTCATAAGATAGGAGGCAATCGCGCTCTCGCTGACGGTCGATATACGCTCCCAGATGCTTCTGTTCGCGTTCCCGACCACCTCGTTCATGATGCTGGCGATCTGCTCCGGGCTCAGAACACCCGTCAGCAGCTTCTCGATATGAGCCGCTCCGCCGACCAGGTCTGCGCCGTCGGAGAAGTTCGATGCGAACTCCTCAACCAACTGCTCGATCTGGGCCGGGGAGACGGGACCGAGTTGAGCCGCTGATCTGGTAACGAGACGAATCTCGTCCTCGTTGAAGTGCTTGAGGATCTTGCTTGCAGCAGGCTTGCCCATTGCAAACAGAAGCGTTGCGACGCGCTCAGGTCCTTTCAGGACCTTCGTGCCATTCGCCTTCATGGGAACAGGAGCGACCATGCCGTGAGACCAACTTAGCCGTTAAGATCGTTGGTGGGGGGACCGACGATCTCGGTCAGTGAAATACCAAATCGAGAGTTGTCGTCCTCGACGACCACGACCTCGCCGCGGGCGATGATGCGACCGTTCACCACGACGTCGACAGGTTCGCCGACCCTGTGGTCGAGAGGAACGATCGCACCTCGACCGAGCTTCATCAGATTGGCCACAGGCATCGTGGCGGAGCCGAGAACGACCTGAATCGTGACCGGGATGCGCAGGATCGAATCGAGATTCTTGCCACTCCCCAGCTTCTCGTCGTGCAGACCCGATCCGTCCAGGGCATTCTCCTGCTGCCACACAGCCTTATCCTGAGATTTTGTTTCGAATGGATTTGTCATGGGATTTAGCCTTAAGAGTCAGATGTTTAAGAGCGGGGCTGGGTTTGCAGACGGGCCTCTTGAGTGAGCCGCTCAAGCCTGTTGGCGATGGTTTGAGCCTCTTCGATGCGCTGAGCGAGAAGAACGAGCGTTTCCTTTCCTTCCGCGCCGAAGCTTGCCACGGCATTCTGGGCGGTCACCAGCGCAGCCCCCGTCTTGTCGAAGATCTGCTGATATTCGGCATGGTAGCGATCGAGTTTCTTGAGCTTTCGATACATGACGGCGACCATGATGCTCGTCGTCATGAGGGCAAGGAAAAGAATGGTGTTAGCGAGGGAGGACATCATCCAGAAACTCTTTCTCTTGGTCGATGAGTTCATCGACCTTCAGCACATAGGAACCTTCCGATTGCCCGATATGGCACCAGAACAGCCCCTGCTGATTGCTTTCAAGCTTGACGCGGCTGCGGGGCGTTGCCTGCAACTCGATGACGTCTCCGATCTTGAGATCGGCAATCTCGCCGAGGGAGAGGAAGCGTTCCTCAAGAACCGCCTTGAGTGTGACCTCGGTCTTCTTCACCTCCGTGGCGATCTGCTTCATCCACCGCGGATCCCGGCCCGATGATTCGCCGGTCACCACATGGGAAAGCGCCTTGCGCATCGGGTTGAGGACAGATTGCGGGATGATGACGAACATCTCCCCGCCGCGGTTGAGCGCCTGGAGCAGGAACTTCGCCGCGACCGCCTGGTTGTTGCGCCGGCCGATGACCGCGAAGTCCATACGGGTTTCGATGCGTTCGAGCTTGAACTTGGTATCGACGATCAGCGAGAAGGAGGCCTGAAGGGCCTTTGCGACCTGCTCGAAGAGTGTCTGAGCCATCCTGAGCTCGATGTTCGAGAAGCCCCGTACTTCCTCCACCGGGGGCTCAGATCCATCGGAGCCGAAGAGAACTTCCACCATGGTGTAGATGAAGTCGCGGTCGAAGCCGATCAGGATATGGCTGTCCCATTCCGGCGCATGGAAGATTCCAGCGACGGCGTTTGC
>Ga0180215_1003707_pt1 | contig 14159 bp, 15 predicted proteins | sample eDN3rd37CBELigBY_FD_128871 | JGI IMG/M metagenome (GOLD analysis project Ga0180215, IMG submission 128871) | Enriched backyard soil microbial communities from Emeryville, California, USA - eDNA 3rd pass 37_C BE-Lig BY (version 2) (version 2) | ecosystem: Environmental > Terrestrial > Soil >...
GAGGAGATCCGGGCGGCCGGCGGCGAGGCGGTGGCCAACACCGACGACGTCGCCGACTGGGCCGGGGCCGAGCGGCTGGTGCGCCAGGCCATCGACACCTTCGGCCGCCTCGACGTCCTGGTGAACAACGCCGGCGTGATCCGCACCGGCATGAGCTTCAACCTGAGCGAGGCCGACTGGGACACCGTCATCCGCGTGCACCTGAAGGGCACGTTCGCCACGTGCCGGTTCGCGGGTGCGTGGTGGCGCGAGGAGTCCAAGCGCACGGCCCGGCCGGTCCACGGCGCCATCGTCAACACGTCGTCGCCCAACGGCCTGAACGGTGGCACGCCGGGGCACGTGAACTACGCGGTGGCCAAGGCGGGCATCGCCACCATGACCATCACGCTGGCTCGCGAGCTGGCGCCCTACGGGGTGCGGTGCAACGCCATCGCCCCGCTCGCGGTCACGCGCATGACCGAGGAGCTCTGGGCCACGGACATGTTCCGCGACCGGATGGACGAGCTCGACCCGCGCGGCGTGGCCGCGGTCGTGACGTGGCTGGCATCACCCGGCGCCGAGTCCGTCAGCGGGCAGGTCCTCGCCGTGCACGGCCGCGAGTGCCACCTCTGGGAGGGCTGGCGCACGGTGGCGACGGCCTCCACCGGCGGCGGCCCGTGGACGGTGGAGGCCCTGGACGCGGCCCGCGACACGCTGTTCGCGGACCGCTCCAGCTGGTTCAGCTCGTCAGGGGGGTGAACCGGGGCATGGTGACGCCGTCGGCCACGTCGTCCCACACCACCTGCACGGGCTGACCCACGTACACCGTGTCGGGGTCGCAGTCGACGATGTTGGTGAACATCCGGGCGCCGGGCGCATCGTCGAGGTCCACCAGGCCGATGACGTAGGGGACGTTGGCGGCCAGCTCGGGCGTCACCGGGTGGCGGACGATCGTGAACGAGTACACGGTGGCCCGGCCCGAGAGCTCCGGCCACTCGGTGTCCTGCGAGTTGCAGTTGGGGCAGAACGGGGTGGGCGGCATGCGGAACGTGCCGCAGCTGGCGCAGCGGGCGCACACCAGCTTGTGCTCGCGGGCCGCGACCCAGAAGGGCTCGGTCCAGCTGTCGACGCTGATGTTGGCGATCTCGGCGGGGGGAGCGCCGGCGGGACGAGGGCTCATGGGAACTACCTCCGGAGGAGCAGCGCGCTGACGGGGATGCTGGACGGACCGCCGGTGACCAGCGCGATCTCCGCCCCTTCGACCTGGTTGACGGCGGTGCCGCGCAGCTGCTCGACGGCCTCGCGCACGTGCGTCATGCCGATGATGTAGGCCTCGGACAGGTTGCCGCCATGGGTGTTCACGGGGATGCTGCCGTTGGGCCAGCGGATGTTGCCCTCGGCCACGAACGGGCCGCTCTCACCCGGCTTGCAGAAGCCGTAGTCCTCGAGCTGCAGGAGCACCATCGGGGCGAAGTGGTCGTAGAGCAGGGCCACGTCGACGTCGGACGGCCCGATGCCCGCCCGCTCGTACACCATGCGGCCCACCGCGCCGGCCCCCGCCGTGGGGAACAGGTCGTCGGGCATGCCCATCCAGGTGATGCCGCCGCCCCACCGGCCGTCGCCGCCCATGGCCGCGGCCATCACGTACACCGGCGGGTGGCGGAGATCTCGGGCCCGCTCAGCGCTGGTGGTGATCACCGCCACCGCGCCGTCGCTCTCCATCGTGTAGTCGAACAGGCAAAGCGGATCGGAGATCATCCGGGCGTTGAAGTAGTCGTCGAGCGTGAGCGGCTTGGTGTGCAGCGCCGTGGGCCGCCGCAGCGCGTTCTCCCGCTGGCTGATGGCCACCTCGGCGAAGTGCTCACGCTTGGTGCCGTAGAGGTGCATGTGGCGCTGGGTGATGAGCGAGAAGAAGTGCCCCGGCGCGAACACCCCGTACGGCGTCACGAAGGCGCTCGTCGGGGTGGGCTTCGCCGCGTACGGGCCCGACTTGGCCGCGAAGGCCGCACCGAAGCGGGCCTCGGGCACCTGCTGCAGCGCCATCACGCTGACCACGCACTCCGCCTGCCCCGACGCCACGGCCGAGGCGGCGAGCCCGACCGAGCCGGCCGAGCCGCTCCCGCCGGCGGTGAGCGTGGCGCTGAAGCGGATCTCGGGGATGCCGAGCGTCTGCGCCAGCAGGCCGGTGTCCATGCCGCCGCTGTAGTAGGCGAACCCGTCGATGTCCTTCACGGTCAGGCCGGCATCCTCCACCGCGGCGAGGATGGCCTTGCACGCCAGTTCCATGGTGGTCTGCGGCAGCGACTGGCCGCGCCGGTAGTACTGGCTCGAACCCACGCCGACGACGGCGGTCTTGTCCTTCAAGCTCATGATGTGCTCCCAGGTCCGACCGGGCACTCGCTCCCCCGGCACGCGTCGAGCACCCTGGCACCCACGTGCTCCCAAATGCAAACGGGGTTCACGCCAGGAGCTGGACGCGCTCCCCGTCGAAGGTCAGCTCCCGCCCGGGGTTGCGCAGCCCATCGGTCTCGCCGAGCCGCACGACACGGGCCCGCAGCGCGCCCGGCTCGAGGTCGAGGAGGGCGACCGTGCCGAGGCGCGTGGACCACAGGTGCGGGTGGATGGGGCTGCCGGGGTTCACCTGGAGCACCCCGTCGCGCCAGTCGAGCCGCTCGATGTGGGTGTGCCCCGTGACGATCACGTCGGCGGGCTCGCCGCGCAGGTAGCGCTCGCGCAGCTCCGGGATCGGCCGGTCCTCGGGCTCCATGTCGTGGACCATGACCACCCGGAAGCCCTCGAGGTCGAGGTGCTGCACGGGCGCCACCCGCGGGTCGGACCAGCCGCCCTCGTCGTTGTTGCCCTTGGCCGCCACCACGGGGGCCAGCTCCTCGAGCTCGTCGAGCACGGACGGCAGCACGATGTCGCCGGCGTGGAGGATCAGGTCGACGCCGGCGAAGGCCACCGCCACCTCGTCGAAGAGGGTGCGGCGCGATCCGGGCATGTGGGTGTCCGACAGGATGCCGACGCGCACCCCGGCGACCGTACTCGGGAACCGGCGGTCGGCCGGCGACGTCGAAGGGGCGTCCCGCGTCGGGACCCGCGGTGGGAGGAGCGTGCGCCATGATGCCAGCCGTGCCAGTCCTGATCCGGTCCCGGCGCCGGCGTGCCGCCGGGGTGGTGGCGGTGGCGGCTGCCCTGGTCCTCGCGCTCGCGTCGTGCGGCGACGACGACGATGGCGGTGCGAGCGGCACCACCGTCCCCGGCCCGGCCACCACCGGGCCCACGGCTACGACGACGCCGGCGATCACGGGGCCGTCGGCGCCTCCCACCACCGACGCCACCGCCACGGTCGAGGCGCGCGTCTACTTCCTGCGCGACGAGAAGGTCGGGCCGGTGGCCCGCACCGTGCGCGGGCCGCAGGTCGCCACCGCCGCGATGGAGGCCCTGCTGGCCGGGCCGACCGCCGAGGAGGAGGCGCTGGGCTTCACCAGCGCCGTCCCCGAGGGCACCACCCTGCGGGGCGTCGTGGTGGAGGACGGGGTGGCCACGGTCGACCTCTCGTCGGCGTTCGGGTCGGGAGGCGGCTCGCTGTCGATGACCAGCCGCGTGGCGCAGGTGGTCTTCACGCTCACGCAGTTTCCCACCGTCGACGCGGTCGCCTTCGAGCTCGACGGCGAGCCCGTGGACGAGCTCGGCGGCGAGGGCGTGCTGCTCGACGAGCCCCAGGACAGGGCGGCGTGGGAGGACCTCACCCCGGCGATCCTCGTCGAGTCGCCGCTCCCCGGCGCGAGGGTCACCTCGCCGCTGCGGATCACGGGCACGGCCAACACCTTCGAGGCGGCGTTCTGGGTGACGCTGAGCGACGCCACGGGGGCCGTGCTGCACGACGGGCCGGCCATGGCCACCTCGGGCAGCGGCACGCGCGGCACCTTCGACCTGACCGTGCCGTTCACGACCACCGCCGACGCGCTCATGCTCACCGTGCTGGAGCACTCCGCCGAGGACGGCCGGCCGATCCACGAGGTGGAGATCCCCCTGCGCGTCGGCCCCTGACCGGCCGGCGCGGCTAGCGCTCGGCGCCCTCCTGGCCCCGGGTGTAGCCCGCCAGGTAGGGCACCAGCGCGGTCACGAGGCGGAACGACGGATCGAGCTGCGCGCCCACCCCCTCGCACACCGCCATGGCCCGCGCCAGGAGGGCCAGGTCGAGTGGCAGGACGAGGCGGTGGCGGCGGGCGATGGACAGGACCGCGGCCAGGAGCGAGGCCACCGACACCTCGCCGAGCGGACGGTCGAGCTCGCGCTCGGCGAAGACCAGCAGGTCGGCCTCGAGGGCGCGCCGGTCGGTGTCACCGCCGGCCACGCCGAGGGCCACGACCGCGTCGACCAGCCGGGTGCCGTCGCGCGCCACCATGGCGGTCAGGGCCTGCACCAAGGTGGCGCCGAGCGCCGGGTCGATGGTGCCGACCATGCCGAAGTCGATGAGCGCCAGCGAGCCGTCGGGTTGGACGAAGACGTTCCCCGGGTGGAGGTCGGCGTGGAAGAAGCCGTGGTCGAACACCATGCGCAGCACCGTGTTGGCTGCCCGGCGGGCCACCGCGGGCCGGTCGATCCCCGCGGCGTCGAGGGCGGCGACATCGTTGATCTTCGTCCCGGTGACGAGCTCCAGCGTGAGCACCGCACCGGTGGAGGCCTCCGGCACCACGGCGGGGATGTGCACGTCCGCGTCGCCTTCGAACATCCGGGCGAAGCGGGCGGCGTGGGCGGCCTCGGCGCGGTAGTCGAGCTCCTGGCGCAGCGTCGACGAGAACACGCCGACCAGCCCTTCGACGTCGTAGCGGCGGGCCAACCGGGAGATCCGGGCCGCGGCGCGCGCCAGCCGGGCCAGGATGGCGAGGTCGACGTCGACCTGCTGCACGGCCCAGGGCCGGCGCACCTTCACGACCACCGCGCGCCCGTCGTGCAGCACCGCGCCGTGGGCCTGGCCGATCGACGCAGCCGCGATCGGCTCGGGGCCGAAGGAGGCGAACACCTCCTCGGGCGGGCGCCCCAGCTCCCGTTCGATGACGGCGGCCACCACGCCGGGCGGCTCGGGCGGGGCGTCGTCCTGCAGCCGGCCCAGCTCGCGGGCCAGCTCGGGCGGCACCAGGTCGGCCCGGGTGGACAGCACCTGCCCGAGCTTCACGAACGTGACGCCGAGCTCCTCGAGCGCGCGGCGGACCTCGACCGACCGGCGGGCGACGGGGGCCACGCCGCCACCCCGACCGGCCATCCGCCGGGCCCAGCCCGTCACGGTGGCCAGCGCGTCGGCGGCGCCGTGGCGGGTGACCACGACGGCGATCTGCACCAGCCGGGCCCGGCCCGACAGGACACGCGCCCGCCGACGGAACCTCAACGGATGTGGAGGTCGCGCGCCCGTAGGCCGCCCAGCCCGGCGGCGACGAGGGCGACGGAGAGGACGAGGAGCACGAGGAGCGGGGTGAGGGCCAGGTCCTCGGCCGGGAGCCGGGGTACGTGCTCGAGCGGCGACAGCTCCATGACCCAGTCGGGGAGGCGGAGCAGGCGCCCCAGGAAGCCGATCACGGCCATCAGCGCGAGCGCGCCCCACACGGCCAGGGCGGCCCGAGGCGCGACCCCGACGAGCAGGGCGGCCAGGCCGACGAGGACGAGCACCGCGGGCAGCGTGACGAGCGCGGCGCCGAGGTTGCGGACCACCTCGCCGGCGTCGCCGCTCACGGCGGCGTAGGCGACGCCCACGCCGAGGCCCGCGGCGGCCAGCACGACCACGCTGCCGAACGCAGCCACGGCCAGGTGGCCGAGGGCCCAGCGCCAACGCTCCAGCGGCCCAGCCAGCAGCGGCTCCGCCCGCCCTGCGGTCTCCTCGGATCGCAGGGCGAGCGCGGACGACACCGAGAAGCCGGCCGCCACCAGCGCGAGCATCGCCATGGCGGTGCCCAGGTAGGAGTCGACCAGGCTGCCCCCGCCGAGCTGCACGAACACGTCGGCGAAGGTCGGGTTGTCCTCCACCAGCTCGGCGACGTCGTCGCCGATCGACCCGTAGACAATGCCGGCCACGAACAGGCCGGTCGCCCAGCCCACCACGGCGCCCCGCTGGAGCCGCACGGCCAGGCCCAGCGGGCTCCGTGCCCAGCGGCCGGCCCGGGCCCGGCCGGGACGAGGCGGCACGAGGCCGGCGCCCAGGTCGCGTCGCGACGCCAGCCGGAACGAGGCCAAGGTGAGCGCCACGGCCAGCAGGGCGCAGAGGCCGAGCGTCCACCACCGCTCCCCCGCGAAGGCCCGCACCCCCTGCGCCCAGCCGATGGGCGACGCCCACGAGACCCAGCTCCCGCCCACGTCGCCGACCGCTCGCACGAGGAAGGCCACGGCCAGCACCACCAGGCCGAGGCCCAGGGCGGACCGGCTCGTGCCGCCCACCTGCGCGGCGACGGCCGCCACCCCGGCGAACACGAGGCCCACGACCAGGATGGAGCCCGCCAGGGCGAGGGAGCCCACGGTGGCGTAGCCGAGCGCCACGAAGCCGACGGCGGCGAGCACGGCCACGGCCACGTTCATCGCGGCGACCACCACCGCCGACGCCGTGGCGGGCGCGTGGCGGCCCACCACGCCGGCCCGGACCAGCTCGGCCCGCTCCGCGTCCTCCTCCACGCGGGTGTGCCGGTTGACGAGGAAGATGCTCATCAGGGCGGTGGCGATGCAGGCGAACACCTGCGTCTCGTTGACGAGGATCACGCCGATGGTGGGGTCGTCGAAGCCGTAGCCGGGCCCGGCGAAGGCCACCAGGGCCGGGTTGTCGCCGAACAGCCGCACATAGGTGTCGATGGACTCCTGGTCGGGATAGACGCCCAGCAGGCTGGCGGCCGACCCGACCAGCAGCGCCACGATGCCGCCCAGCCACAACCCCAGGCGGAGGCGGTCGCGCCGGGCGGTGAAGCGGATGAGGGGCCCCAGCCCTTGGAAGAGCTGGGGGTCCGGTCGGCTCACGGCGAGCCGGTGCCGTCGACCGGCGACGGGTCGGGCGACGGCGCGAGGTCGTCGCCGTAGTGGCGTAGGAAGAGCTCCTCCAACGTCGGCGGGTGGCTGGTGAGCGCCCGCAGCCCCAGCTCCGTCAGCGCCCGGACGGCGCCCTCGAGGTGGTTGCCGTCGACCGTGAAGCTGACGCGGGCGCCGTCGTGGCGCAGGTTGTGCACGCCCGGCAGCTCGGCCAGCGCCGCCGCGGACCGAACCGTCTCGGCGGACACCGACGTGCGGGTGAAGTGGCGGAGCTCGTCGAGCGTGCCCCGCTCGACCGTGCGACCGCGGCGGATGATGGTCACCCGGTCGCAGAGGCGTTCCACCTCGGCGAGGATGTGGCTCGAGAGCAGGACCGTGCGGCCCTCGGCGCGGGCGTCGAGGATCTCCTCCTGGAACACCGCCGCCATCAGCGGATCGAGCCCCGAGGTCGGCTCGTCCAGCACCAGCAGCTCCGCATCGGACGCCAGCGCCGCCACCAGCGCGACCTTCTGCCGGTTCCCCTTCGAGTAGCTGCGGGCCTTCTTGCGCAGGTCGAGCTCGAACCGCCGCACGAGCCCGGCTCGACGGGCCTCGTCGAGCCCGCCGCGCAGGCCGGCCAGCACGTCGAGGATCTCCCCGCCGGTGAGGTTGGGCCACAGGTTCGTGTCGCCCGGGACGTAGGCCAGGCGGCGGTGCAGCTCGACGGCGTCGGCCCACGGGTCGCCGCCGAGCACGGTGGCGTCACCCCGGTCCCGCCGCAACAGGCCGAGCAGGATCCGGATGGTGACGGTCTTGCCCGCGCCGTTGGGGCCCAGGAACCCGTGGACCTCGCCCGCCTCGACCTCCAGGTCGAGGCCGTCCAGGGCGCGTGTGGCTCCGAAGGACTTGACCAGTCCCGTGCAGGCGATGGCCAGCGCCATGCGTCGACCGTACCCTCGGCGCCGCGCGGCGGGAACGCCGCGCCGGCGGCGGTCACACGGGGGTGGTCAGCACCTCGGGGGCGAAGTGGAACAGCTCGGCGGCGGTCTCGCCCACGATCCGGCGGGCGTCGGCCTCCGGCAGCCCGCCGAAGAGCTCTCGCACCGTCTCACGTGAGTGCGGGTAGGTGCTCTCCTCGTGGGGGTAGTCGGAGCCCCACATCAGGGGCGCGACGCCGGTGCGAGCCAGGTTGCCGAGCGCGCTCGGGTCGTACTGGAACGTGGCGTGCACCTGCCGGGCGAGGTAGAAGCTCGGCTTCTCCTGCAGCCTCGGCCGCACCCAGTTGCGCTGCCGTTCGTCGATGAGGTTGGTGAAGGCGTCGTAGTACCAGTCGAGGGTGTCCATGGCCCATGCCACCCAGCTGGCGTTGACCTCCACGAACACGACGTGCAGCCCGGGGTGGCGCTCGAGCACGCCCGAGGTGGCCAACAGGCCCGCGCCCCGCGGCGCCATCGACTGGGTGGCCAGCAGGTTGGCCACCGACGCGCCGGGGCCGCGGTAGAAGACCATGTCGTGGCCGGTGCCCTGGTGCATCACCGCCGCCAGGCCCTCCTCCTCGAGCGCCGACCAGAGCGGTTCCCACACCGGCTGGTTGTACTCGGGCGTGCCCACCAGCGGCAGCATGGCGGCGCCCAGGCCGAGCTGGGCGACGCGCTTCACCTCCCGCACGGCCTGGTCGACGCTCCACGTGGGGATGAGCGCCGCGCAGCGGAAGCGCGGCGACTTCGACTCGAGCTGGTCGTAGATCCAGTCGTTGTAGATCTGGCAGCAGGCCTCCCCGATGTCGGGGTCGGGGATGTTCCACACGTAGAGGCCGATGCTCGGGAAGATGCACTCCCCGGCGATGCCGTCCTCGCGCATGACCTCGAGGCGGGCCTCGGGCTGGAGGGCGGCCAAGCGCGTGCGCTCCTCGGTGCGCTCCAGCAACCGCTGCTGCTCGCTGGTGAGCTCCTGGTGCTCGACCAGCTCCCAGGCGCCCTCCTCGGACGGCCGGATGGTCTTGGGCGCCCGCTCCTGCATGGCCGGCGGCAGGTTGTCGAACCAGAGGTAGCGCGGCTCCGCCACGTGGCTGTCGGCGGAGATCTTCGGCAGCTCACCGATGTCCATGGGACGTCCTTTCGTCGGCTTCGCCGTTGCCTCAGCGACCGAACCGGTCGGCGAAGGTGCTCACCTGGTGGTAGAGGGCGTGGTACTCGGCGCCCCGCAGCGCTGCGTCGCGCACGCCGAAGGTCTCGGACCACGAGTTGACCGCCTGCTTCACGACGGCCAGGCGCGCCGCGGGCACCTCGGCGATGCGGGCGGCGAGGGCCAAGGTGTGGGCGGGGAGCTCGTCGTCGGGCACGACCTCGTCGGCGAGGCCCAGGGTGACGGCCTCGCGGCCCTCCACGAGCCGGCCGGTCCACAGCAGCTCCTTGGTCTTCGCTGCGCCGATGCGCAGCGGCCAGAAGCCGAGGGTGGGCGGCAGCGCGAACTCGCGCGCCTCGGGCATGCCGAAGCGGGCGCTCTCCCCGCAGATGACGAGGTCGCAGCACCCGGCGATCTCGTTGGCGATGCCCAGGCAGTAGCCGTGGACCTGCGCGACGAGCGGCTTGGGCACCGACCACAGGTGCAGCCACGACGTGACGCGGCCGCGGTTCAGCACCATGTCGACGGGGGCGTGGCGGACCGACCCTCCCCCGCCGAGCCCCGCGCCCGGCGCGGCGGCGCCCTTCGCGTCGCCGTCGCCGTCGCCGTCGCCGTCGCCGTCGCCGTCGGCCTGCGCGGCCGGCTTCAGGTCGGCGCCAGAGCAGAAGGCGCGGCCGGCGCCGGCCAGCACGACGACGTGCGTGCCGGGATCGTCGACCGCGTCGTCGACAGCCGCGAAGAAGGCCGCCGTCATCGGCGCGTCCATGGCGTTGAGCTTCTCCGGTCGGTGCAGCACGATGCGCCGCACCGCGCCGTGCTGCTCCACCAAGATCGGGCCCTCGGTCACGGCGCGGCGTCCAGCGCGGCGGGATCGAAGCGGAAGATCTCCATGGCGTTCTCGCGGAAGACCTTGCGGGCGACGTCCGGCGGCAGCGAGGCGGCCATCTCCGCGACCACCTTGCGCGAGTGCGGGTAGGTGCCCTCCTCGTGCGGGAAGTCGTTGCCCCACATGAGCGCGTCGGCGCCGGTGAACTGCAGGTTGTGCAGGCCCACGTTGTCCACCTGGAAGGTGGCGTGCAGCTGGCGGCGCATGTAGTGGCTGGGCGGGTTGGGGAGGTCGGGGTACACCGTGGCGTGCCCGCGCGCACTCGTCTTGAACTCGTCGTAGCGGCGGAAGGCGGCGTCGTAGTAGTCGGCCGTCTCCATCGCCGGCGCGAGCCAGCCGACGTTGAACTCCACGAACACCACGTGGATGCCAGGGTGGCGGGCCAGCACCCCCGACGTGGCCAGCATGGTGGCGACGCGCGGCCCCATGCCCTGCGTCGACACGAGGTTGGTCACCGTGGCGCCCGGGCCGCGGTACCAGACCATGTCGTGCCCGGTGCCCTGGTGCATGACCACCGGCAGCTCGGTGCGCTCGATGAGCTCCCACAACGGGTCCCAGTCCTTGTGGTTCCACATCGGCCGCGCGATGGCCGGGAGCATGATCGCGCCGAGGCCGAGCTCGGCCACGAAGGTGACCTCGTCGAGCGCCTGCTGCACGGTCCAGGTGGGGATGAGACCCGCGCAGCAGAAGCGCGGCGAGTGCTTGTGCAGCTGGTGGTAGATCCACTCGTTGTAGATGCGGCAGCTGGCCTGGCCGCCGGCCGGGTCCTCCAGCATCCACACGTAGAGCCCGATGCTCGGGAAGATGCACTCGGCCTCCACGCCGTCCTCGCGCTGGACGGCGCGGCGCTCGCTCGGCTCGAGCACGCGCAGGCGCTCCGCTTCCTCCTGCATCGACTTCTGGAAGATGTGGCGTCCATCGAGGACGAGGTTCCACCCGCCGTCCTCACCGGCTTCGATGCCCCGCATCGCCTGCTCGCGCAGCGACGGCGGCAGGTTCGTGGACCACAGATCCCGCGGCTCGTTCACGTGCGAGTCGGCCGAGATGAAGCCGATCTCGCTGATGGGTGTGCTCATGACGTACCCCCGGCGCCAGCGCGTTCCGAACCCCGAACCGTCAGTATCGTCCAGCCCGGACGACCCTGCAAAGGCCCTTCGCGCCTCGTGCAACCGCCCTTCCCGGCTCGCGGGGAGGCCGGTCGGGCCGGGCTCAGAGCGAGACGGTGGTGTTGGCGAAGGAGAAGCCGTGCGCCTTGGCCACGGTGAGGCGCCACTGCTCGTCGCCCGCCTCGGCGGGGCGGAGCCGGCCCCGCAGGATGGCCCCCCGGATCCCGACGTAGCTCTCGAAGCGGTCGGCCACCAGGCAGGCGGGCGCGGGGTCCATGGCGGGCAGCGCGCCGGCGGGCACGGTGACCTCGACGTCGCCCTGCACGTGGCCGCCGGCGATCCACGCCGGGACGGCCCGCAGGCGCCCCTGCTCGTCCTCCAGGCAGAGCCCCGCCCAACGCGGCTCGGCCAGGAAGGCCTCCAGCTCGGCCGGCTCCATGCGCGCGGGCCCACCGCGCCGCGGGGCGCTCATCGCCGGCCCTCCTCGATGCGCACGGCGTCCGGTTCGTCGAGCCTCACCCGCAGGAGGATGCGCTTGCCCTCCAGCGTGCGCTGCCGGACGAGGGGGCCGACGGTGTCGGGGACGCGCCCGTCGGCCGTGCGCGGCGCCGGTGGGAACACCCGGTCGAGCTCGGCCTCGGTGGGCTGCCAGACCGCGGCCGTGCCGGTCATGCTGATCCACCGCACCAGCTCGCCGCCGTCGGGCGCCGGCGCAGCGGTGAAGGAGAGCAGCGCCACGCGCGGGTCGCGTTCGATGTGGCGGACCTTGGCGCTCTTGCGGTACGTGGAGAACACGATGTCGGCCCCATCGCGCGAGGAGATCATCATCGGGTAGCCGATCGGGTGGCCGTCGGCGTCGCGGCAGAAGAGCGTGATGTCGCGGTGCCCGTCGAGCTGCGCGGCGACGTCGGGCGGGAGGGCGGCGCTCATGGGTCCCTCCGCTCGGCCGGGACGGGCGCCACGTCGAGGAGCTGGTACCGGAAGAACTCGCCGTCGGCCCAGCGCTCGGTGCCCGGGTACCAGCCGACCCGGCCCGTCGCCGGCACGCTCAAGCCTGCGAACGTGGTGCGACCCGTGGCGACGAGGCCGAAGGGGTGCAGGCCGAAAGTGCCGTCGCCGTTGGGGTCGCCCCAGCGCTCGAAGGTGGCGGAGAGCAGGCCCCCGGCGCTGTCGATCTCGAAGCGGCCGGTGACCTCGACGTCGCCGACCCGGTAGGTGGCGGCGATGTGCCGGTCGTCGTCGGCCTCCCACCGGACCCCGAAGCGCGGCAGCAGCGTGGTGGGCACCCACACCGCCTCCGCGGCGCACCGCCCGGCCGCGCTGAGGGTGACGTCGGCACCTTCGCCGTGGGCCACCCGCACGAGGCCGAGGAGCTTCCAGTCGAGCGCGCCCTCGCCGGCCGCGTAGTGGTCCGCGCCGGCGATCACCCCGGCGACGCGGGCCTCCCACACGAAGCCTTCGTGCGGCGCCAACGTCTCCCGGGCCCGGAAGGGCAGCCAGCGCCGGCCGAGGCGGAGCTGGCCCCGCATGGTGACGCGCACGGCGCGGCTGATCGGCGTCCCTGGCGCCACGGCGGCCCGCAGGTAGCGCCGGACGGGCTCGGGCAAGCCGGTCAGCTCGGCGTCGTCGAAGAGGGCGTCGAGCGCCGGTCTCGCCAGCTGCGCGTCGAGGTCCGTGACGGGGCTCGTCGTCGCGGGCGTCATGGCAGCGACGGTACCTCCGCAGGCGCGACCGCACCCGGCTCATCGCGCTCAGCGCGCGCTACCGTCGCCGCAGCCGGGTCGGGAGGCAGGCCGGCAGGGCGATCCAGGGGGCGCAGCATGACGACGTTCGCACTGATCCACGGGGGCGCTCATGGCAGCTGGTGCTGGGAGCTCGTCGTCCCCATGCTCGAAGCCCGGGGGCACCGCGTGGTGACGTCGGACCTCCCGTTCGAGGACGGTGCCGGCGCCCGCGAGTGGGCCGCCACCGTCATCGCCGACCTCGAGGCTGCCGGTGCGGACCCCGCCGACGTCGTCCTCGTCGGCCACTCCATGTCGGGCATGGCGCTCCCGGTCATCGCGTCGAAGCTGCCGGTGCGGCGCATGGTGTTCCTCGGGGCCATGGTCCCGGTGCCCGGCCGCGTGTACGCCGAGTACCTGGCCGAGGAGCCGGGCGCGGTGACGTTCCGCAACGAGCCGGCCGACGGCGAGGTGGGCGCCGCTGGGCTCACCTGGGAGGCCGCCCGGGCGGGCTTCTACCAGGACTGCGACGAGGCCGTGGCCCGCCGGGCGTGGGAGCGCCTGCGGCCATCGAACGTCTCCGTGTTCACCGAGCGGTGCCCGATCGACACCTGGCCCGACGTGCCGTCCACCTCCATCGTGATGACGGAGGACGCCGCCGTGGGACCCGACTGGTCGCGCCGGGTCGCCCGCGAGCGCCTGGGTGCCGAGCTCATCGAGCTGCCCGGGGGCCACTCGCCCTTCTACTCGCGGCCCGCCGAGCTGGTCGACGTGCTGGTGGGGCTGTGAGCCCAGGGCATGGTTGAGGTCCTCGACGCCGACGTCGCGGAGGTCGAGGCGCTGGCCGACGTGGCGGCCCGCACGTTCCCGCTGGCCTGCCCGCCGTCGCTGCCCACCGAGGACATCGCCGCCTTCATCGCCGCCAACCTGTCACGGGAGAGCTTCACCGCGTACCTGGCCGACCCGGACCGGCGGATCCTCGTGGCGCGCGACAGCGGAGGTCCGATCCTCGGGTACGCCATGGTGGTGCGCGGCGTCCTCGACGATGCCGACGTGCAGCGGGCCGTGCCCGACCGGCCCGCCGTGGAGCTGTCGAAGATGTACGCCCTCCCTGAGGTCCACGGCTCAGGCGTCGCGGCCGCGCTGATGGAGCGCTCGCTGCAGCTGGCCGGCGAGCTCGACGCCCGCTGCGTGTGGCTGGGCGTGAACCAGGAGAACCTTCGGGCGCAGCGCTTCTACGCCAAGCACGGGTTCGCCGTCACCGGCACGAAGACGTTCCACGTGGGCAGCCGCGTCGAGCACGACTACGTGATGGTCCGCGCCCTCGACGTCACGAACCCTTCTTGATGTAGACGC